>Ga0315298_1007973_pt1 | contig 13699 bp, 9 predicted proteins | sample WHS_1_MG_FD_203077 | JGI IMG/M metagenome (GOLD analysis project Ga0315298, IMG submission 203077) | Extremophilic microbial mat communities from Washburn Hot Springs, YNP, Wyoming, USA - WHS_1_MG | ecosystem: Environmental > Aquatic > Thermal springs > Hot (42-90C) | place: USA: Wyoming...
CCTGAAAATCCTCAAACGCATGACCAAACAACTCATTCTGGCCTTGGACCCCGATGCGGCGGGAATGCGCGCCGTGGAGAGGGGCGTAGAGGCCGCACAGAAAGGCCTGGAGCACAAGGTGGTCCCCGTGCTCACCGCCAAGGGCCTCGTGCGTTATGAGGAGCAACTGAACGCCGAGATCCGTATCTTGGTCCTGCCCGAGGGGCTGGACCCCGACGAACTGATCCTGCGCGATCGCTCGCGCTGGGACCAACTGGTGGCCAATGCCCTGCCGGTGGTAGAGTACTTTACCGATCTGGTGCTGAACGCGGTAGACCTCTCCAAAGCTCAAGGCAAACGCGAAGCGGTCAGCCGGCTCTTGCCGGTGATCGCGGCGATCGATAACCCCGTGGCGCGAACCCATTATCTTCAGCGCCTGGCCCAGCGCGTCCGCATGGACGAGCGCCAGTTGCTGCCCGAGCTGGAGCGGCTGCGCGCCGGCCCGGCACGATCCTCGCCCCCCGACAGGGCGGCGAAGGCGCCGGCTCCTACGGCGCCCACTTCTCCGCTTGGCCTGGAGGAACGTTGCCTTGCGCTCCTCCTGGGATTTCCGGACCTTCTTCCCGACGTCCTAGAGGTGGCCGAGCTATCCGCCGACGTGTTCCAAGACGAACGCAATCGGCAGATCTTTGAGGCCCTGCGGCGCTTTACCTCTGAGCACGACGAGTGGTCGCCGGAGCATTTCGCTCTTGGACTTGACACGGAATTGAAAGCTCATGTAGAATCGCTGCTACAGACCCTCCACGTGGGGCCTCCGCTCTCTCCTGAGGCGGCCCACGAGGATCTCATGAAGTGTTCCACCCGGTTGCGCAAGAGTTATCTTTCGCATCTATTGCGTGATCTGCGTTTCGTCTTACAGGATGCCCAAGAGCAAGGGGCACAGGAGCGCATTAGAGAACTCAACGCGACGATTGAACGGTTAACCCGCGATTATTTGGAGAGCGATAAGCGCTTCTATGCCGCGACACTCCTAGGGCGAAAGAAAGCAAAGGAAGGCCCTTTGTCCAGCGATGGGATCTAAAATTGAGGACGCGGAACGGGACAAGAGAATAGATAAGCTTCTGGCCAAGGGGATCCGTCAGGAACACCTGGTGAAGAAGGACATCCTTGACGCCTTCCCCGAGGAGCGAGATAACCCCGAGAAAATAGATGAGCTCATCAACGTCCTAAACGAGATGGGCATCCCCGTGGTTGAATCCGAAGAGGAGGAGCTGGAACCGCCGGAGGAGCCCGAGGATTTGCTGGCCGAGGAGGAGCTGGCCACCGCAGAGGATTTGGAGGAGCCCCTAGCTGAAACCGAAGCCAAGCCGACCCCCTTACGCCGTGGGGAAGCCGAGTTCGTCAGCGACCCCGTGCGCATGTACCTGCGCGAGATAGGCCGCGTGCCCCTCATCGACGCGGAGGAGGAGCTGCGTTTGGCCAAGGCGATCCGGGCAGGGGCCGAGGCCGCCGAGCGCTTAAAGAACGAAGGCCAAGAGCTATCCCCCCAGACACGCCAGGCGTTGGAACTCAAAGTGTTGCAAGGCCAGATCGCCCAGCGGCGCTTGGCCGAGGCTAATCTGCGCCTGGTGGTCAGCGTGGCCAAACGGTATGTGGGCCGGGGGATGTCCTTCCTGGATCTCATCCAGGAGGGCAACTTGGGCCTCCTGCGGGCGGTGGAAAAGTTCGACTACCGCCGGGGCTACAAATTCAGCACATACGCCACGTGGTGGATCCGTCAAGCCATCAGCCGAGCCATCGCCGACCAAGCGCGGACGATCCGCATCCCTGTGCACATGATCGAATCCATCAATCGCGTGGCCCGAGCTATGCAGCAGCTCCAACAGGAGTTGGGCCGCGAGCCGAGCCCCGAGGAGATCGCCGTCTACATGGATTATCTCTCCGATGGTGATCGGAAGGCCGTGGAGGAATCCCAGCAAGCGAACGGGGAACAACTGCCGGCAGAGGTGCGGCGCCGTCTGCGACGGGCTGCGGAGAAGGTGCGCCAGCTGATGCACGTCTCTCAGGAACCGATGTCCCTAGAGACCCCCGTGGGCACGGAAGAGAATAGCGTCCTGGTGGATTTCATCCCCGATGATTCCCTCTCCAGCCCGGTGGAAGAGACCAATAAAGAGTTATTGCGCGAGCAGATGCGCGATATCCTCAGTTCTCTGACCGAGCGCGAGCGCCACGTTTTGATGTTGCGTTTTGGGCTTGAGGACGGCGAAGCCCGCACCCTGGAGGAAGTGGGCCAGCAATTCGGGGTCACCCGCGAGCGCATTCGCCAGATCGAGGCCAAGGCGCTGCGCAAACTGCGCCATCCCACTCGGAGCCGCAAACTCAGAGACTATCTCACCTGAGGTCCCCTCGCTTCTGGAGCGCGTCGGCGAGCATAACCTCCAGCTCGCTGAGGATCATCGCCGTAGCTCCCCAGATGACGTGCTGCCGATAGCGATAAAAGGGGACGCGAACCTCTTTGCCTCCCCGCGACCACCTTTCCTCAGCCTTGGCACTCGGATCAAGGAGCACTTCCAAAGGCAATTCAATGAGCTCGGCGACCTCGCGCGCACCGGGGGTAAAGGCCGGGCGAGCCGGCACGTAGCCGACAAAGGGGCGAATATCAAAGTTGCTGGAAGGGATGTAAAGCGGGCTGAGGGCCGCAAGGCGCTCCACTTCCTGAGGGTTGATGCCCAGTTCCTCCGAGGCCTCGCGCAGCGCCGTCTCCCAAAAGGAAGAGTCGGTCGGCTCGCGCGCACCACCGACCAGCGAGATCTCCCCTTTATGATCCGCAACGTGGGTGGTTCGGCGCGTGAGGGGCAGGTAAAGTTGATCGCCCAAGGGATAGAGCAAGATGAGCACGGCCCCCTCGCGGGGTGATGCGCTGTGCTCCAATTCCTCCGGCGAGATGCGCGGTCTCGTGCTCATGCGCAGCTGCGCGCGAAACCCCGGCAAAGGCTCTTGCAGGGCCTTTCTGACTTCCTCAATGGTTATCCCCTCGCCCATGGTCCTCCTGCTTATCCTTGGCCTTTGGCGCTATTCTAGGCTATAAACCAAGGACGTCAAAGGGCGACGGATGGAAGGACATCACACTTGCACATTCACTTGCAATGCGTTAATCTTACTTGGCGCGCGATAGATTCCGGACGTAGGGGGAGCTGAAATGAGCAAGCGAGCTATGGTTGCGCTGGTCTTGGTGCTCTCTGTAACGATCTGGGTGGGCTGTGCCCCATCCACCCCGCCTCCCGGTGCCCAGCTACGCGTCCGGCTGACGACCCCTTCTCAACGCCTCATGACCAAGGACGCGGACTTTCGCATCAACGTGGACCTCACCGACGCTGCAGGTAAACCCCTCACCCTTAAAGGCCTCAAGGTCATAGCCGAGGTCCAGGATGCCAACAACGTATCCTTGGGCAAGTTCACCTGCAAGCCGGTAGCGACCATCCCGGGCCGTTACCAAAGCGAGATCTTTAAGGCTCCCGAGAAGGCCGTAGAGGGCAAGTGGACGACGACGGCCACGGCCGGCCAGGGACCAAACGCCGTGATCGGCTCCCATACGGTGGTGGTGACCGTTCCCCTGAAGGTCCAGATCTCCGGCCTATACGATTACGAATTGCCCATCCCCTCCACTTGGGATATCTACGATCAACAGTCCTCTGCCGAGGCCGGGTCCTTGGTGTTGGATCCCATACCGGGCAACGAGCAAGAGAAGGCCTTGATGGAGGTTCGCTATGTGCATGGCGAGGTGGAGGTCAACGAGGAGGCCGTGCGGCAGTTCCTGCTGCACTATAACCCCACCCGCACTGAGAGGGGCAGCGCCAAGGTGACCAGCCTGGTTGAGACCCAAGTGCAAGGCCACAAGGCCTGGCTGGCGCGGGGCACCTTCGTGACCGACCGTGGACAAGATGAGCAGGGGAATCCCTTGACGGATTACAACTTTTCGGTGCACGTGCTGCGCTTCTATTGCGACGCCCCCAACGCGGAACGCACGTTCACGATCGTCGCCGCGTCCACCTCGGATACGGTGATGTCTCAGATGTTGGCCAAGCTGGACGAATTCAAGTGCCACGGATTCGGCAAGTGAAGCGTCCATCCCCTGACCAAGGCGACTCGTGTGGTATTTTCCGGGCGAAAATGACTTGCCATCCATCTACGAGTGATATAGACTGGCTACAGGCTAACTCCGATGGCTGGCATGTATAAGACCCTGCGCGGTGATCAGGCATTAGCTTTGGGTGCTCTAGCCGCGGGCGTCCGCGTGGTGACGGGATACCCCGGCTCTCCCGCCACGGGTGTGTTGGATAGCTTTCTGGCTTTGGCCAAATCCGAAACAGCCTATGTGCAGTGGGCACCCAACGAGAAGGTGGCCCTGGAGATGGCCTTCGGGGCCTCTTTAGGCGGTTCGCGCGCCTTGGTGGTGCTCAAAAGCGTGGGCCTGAACATCGCCTTGGATCCCTTGGCCACCATGTCCCTGAGCGGCTGCCACGCCGGCCTGGTCATCCTCTTGGGAGATGACCCCGGTGGCTGGAGCTCGCAAAACGAGCAGGATACGCGCTGGTTGGCGCGGGTGGCCGAGGTGCCCCTCGTCGAGCCGATAAACGTCGCCGAGGCGGCCTCGCTCATGGTCCAGGCGTACATCTGGTCAGAGACCCTGAATATCCCGGTGATCGTCCGGGTGATCGGCGCGCTCACCCTGGCCGAAGGGGCCGTGGAGGAGCCGTGGCAGCTTCCGCCCTTCACCCAGCGCTTCTGGCACAAGCGCAACCGTTGGGTCGTCCTCCCGGCGACGGTCGTCGGTTACCACCGCATGTTGCACCGCTGCTTGGCTCAGATCCAGGGCCTGTTCGAGGTCTCCCCCTTTGACCACCTCAGTGGACAGGGCTCCCTCGGCGTGGTGGCCGTCGGCTGCGCCCACGCCAAATTGTTGCGGGCCATGGAAGGAAGGACTTCCAACCTCCAGATCCTGGGATTGACCAGCGTCTGGCCCCTGCCCGAGCGCAAGCTAACCCGCTGGCTGCGCGGACTGGAGCGCATCCTCATCTTGGAAGAAGGCGGGCCTTTCGTGGAGGAGAGCCTAGCCGCTCTGGCCCAGCGCGCCGGCTTGGAAGTAAGCATCTCCGGCCGGCACGACCGTCTTATCCCTGAGGAAGGCGAGTTGGGCGAGGAAGACATCGCCACCGCACTGGCCAGGCTAGACCCGGCCTATCAGCCGCCCGAACGCGCCCCCGCGCCGCGAGCCATGCCCAGCAAGGTGCCCCTCTGCGAGGATTGCCCCTATCGCCCGACCTTTGAGGCTTTGCTGCGCGCCATCGGGCGTCATGGAGGCCGCGAACGACACATCGTCGTCGGCGAGACGGGTTGCATGGTGCGGGCCAACTTGCCCCCCTTTGAGCTTTTTGACGTCAAATATGGCCTGGGTTCTGGCCTGGGGTTGGCCTTGGGCTTGGCCCTCAGCGGCACACCGGAACACATCATCGCCCTTTTAGGCGATTCCTCTTTCTTTCATTCGGATATCAACGCCTTGCCTCAGGCTCAGCAGCTTGGGTTGCCCCTGGTGGTCGTGATCCTGGATAACGGCACGACGGCGCTCACCGGCGGCCAACCTCATCCCGGAAGTCCCGTAGACGAGCTCGGCCGACCTCGTGCGTGCACCGATCTCGCGGCGGTGATCCGAGGGTATGGCCTAGAGCCACGCCTTTGCTCGCCAGAGGACGTCCCCGCGATGGAGGCGGCCTTTGACGAGGCTTTAGAGGCGCAGGATTTGCGCCTGATCATCGTTCGGGGGCCCTGCCCCAAATATACCCGACAGAGGACGGCGTGACGATGCGTTTCCTACACGCAGCAGACATCCACCTCGGCTATGAGCAATACGGCTGCAACGAGCGTTATAACGATTTCGGGCGGGCATTTGAAGCCCTGGTTGATGACGCCCTGGCACGCCAAGTGGACCTTGTGCTCCTAGCAGGCGATCTATTCCACAAGTACGCCCTGGACCCCCAAACCCTCCTCCAGGCTACGCACCAACTCCGGCGCCTACGAGAGGCCAACGTGTGCGTCATCGCCATTGAAGGCAACCACGAACGACCTCGCTACCAAGGCGTGCTTTCCTGGCTGGATTATCTCGCCGAGTGTAACCTGCTCGTCTTATTGAGCCCCGATTACCAAGCCGGCCAGATGAGTCTCCGGCATTGGGATGGCCAGAGCGGCGCCTATCTTGACCTGTCCGAGGGGGTACGCGTCATCGGCGTCAAGTATTATGGGGCCATGACCCCGCGCGTGATCCAGGACCTCACCGCGGAACTGGGGCGCCTGCCCGGCCCGCGCCCGGACTATACGGTCCTGATGCTCCACGCCGGCCTGCAAGGCATCCTGGATAACTACTCGGCCACGTTGACCCGCGCCGAGCTTGACCCCCTGCGGGCATACACGGATTACCTGGCCCTGGGACACATCCACAAGCCCTTCATCCAGGACGATTGGATCTATAACCCCGGCTCGTTGGAGACCAACAGCGTGGCCGAGGTGGAATGGGAGGACCGCGGCTATTTCCTGGTGGAGGTGGACCCCTCTCGTCGGCCGGCCCATGTGGTGACCAAAGTGTGTAGCAAGCGGCGCGCCTTTGAGCGGCTGAGCTTCTCCGTGAGCGAGTACGATTCCCCCGAGGCGCTCCAGAGAGCATTGGCAGCCTACATCGGCCGCGAGGCCACACCCGACAAGGCAGCCCAACATCCCGTCGTGGAGCTGGAGCTCAGGGGCATATTGAACTTTGACCACGCCGATTTGGACCTGGCGCAGATCGAGCAGATGGTCAGGGAGGCTTATACGCCGATCACCTATCTGCTCCGAGACATCACCTCTCCAAGCGAGTTCAGCATCTCCACCGATGAGGCCCTATCCCGCGCCGAGCTGGAAAGAGTGGTGCTTCGCGAGCTCGTAGAGCGCGATGTGCGCCGCCGGGCTCAAAGCGAGCGCTGGGCCGACATGGTGCTCAGCCTCAAACGCCTGGCCCTCGGCGATAGCCCTCCCGAGGAGATCGTCGGTGAGTTACGCCGCTTCGCGGACCTCCTAGAAGGGGAGCAGCCATGCTGATCACGCATTTGGAACTGGAGAACTTTAAAAGTTACGCCAGCGAGCGCATTGAATTCCTCCCCGGCACCAACGCGATCATCGGCGCGAACGGCGCAGGCAAGAGCACCCTCCTGGAGGCGATCGGCTTTGCCCTCTTTGACCACTTGGAACAAGGCATGAAGCTGGCCAACCTCCTGCGCGAGGGGACCCAAGCGGGGAGCGTCATCGTGGGCTTTATCTCCTCGCATGATGAGCGAGGCTACGAAGTGGAACGATGCTTCAATAGCAAGTCCACGTGGCGCTACCGGGTCTACGACCTGGAAACCGGGCAATGTCTGGTGGAGGGGGCAGAGGAAGCACGCGCCTGGCTTCGCCAACACCTGCGCGTGGAGCCGCTCATGGCCTTGGATACGCTCTTTGAGAATACCATCGGCGTGCCTCAAGGGACCTTCACCGCCCCCTTTCTCCAACCGGCGGCCGCTCGCAAGGCCATCTTTGACCCCCTGCTGCAGGTAGAGGAATATAAGAAGGCCAGCGACAAACTCCTGGATACGTGCAAATGGCTTGATAGAGAAGCGGGCAAGCTCCAGGAAGATATCGCCGGCATCCAGGGGCAGTTGCGCGTCCTGCCCGACCTGCGCGAAGAAGAAGGGAACTTGACCGACGCGCTGACCAAGCTGGAACAGCACATCACGGACTTGCAGACACGCATTGAGGACATCTCAGAGGAACTATCCGCCCTGGATCGGGCCGAGGCTCGGGTGCGCGATCTGGCGAACCGGATACAACAGAAAGAGGCCCTTCTCGGGACACATGAGGTCTTGCTTCAGAGCGAGCGCCGCCAGCTCCAAAAGGCCGAAGAGGCTCGGGCTCAAGTGGACGCTACGCGCGCCGGGCATGAGGCCTACCTGGCCGCCGAAGCCCAACTGACCCGTTTGGAGCAGCGGCGCCAAGAACGCGACCGGCTAAGCCGGAAGTGCTCCCAGTTAGAGGCCGGCCTGGCAAGCGTGGAAGTCAAACTGAACATCCTGGAGGAAGAGTTGGCCGAGATCGCCGCTGCGGCCGAGCGCATGCGCGCCCTTGAGCCCGACGTGAAGAGGCAAGAAGAGCTCGAACAGGCTCTACGTCGGGCTGAAGAAGAGGCCCTGCGCCTGGAGGCCGCCCGAAGGCGCGAGCGTGAGGCCGCCGAAGAGGTGCACAGGGCCGAGGCCAGGGTAAAACAGTGTAAGGACGGCCGGCAACAGGCCAAGGCCTTGGAGCAAGAACTGGCCGAAATAGAACAAAGGATCCAATACCTGGACAGACAGCAACAAAAGTGCCGAGAAGAGCGCGCGACCGCCCTTGCCGAGGTGGAGCGCTTGAGCAAGCAATCGGCCGCCTTGGCCGAGTCCGTCACGGCGCGCTGCCCCGTCTGCGAGGCGGAGCTGACCCCTGCCCGTCGCGAGGAGTTATTGGCCCGCAACGAGCAACACATCCGAGATCTCACCCGCGCCATAGCCAACCTGGACGAGTGCTTGAACGAGCGCGCCCAGCAGATCAGCGACCTGACCTCGGAGCTGAATAGGGGGCAGAAGCGCCTGCAAGCTCTGCCCTCGGAAGATGACCTGCGCGAGGCCGAGGAATATCTCGCCGAGCGCCAAGGGCGCTGGGAAGACGCAAAGGCCGAGGTTGATGCCTTGGAGAAAGCGCCCAACCAGGTCGAGGCGCTCCGTCAGGAGCTTATGGATCTCGGCGACCCGCGCCGCGAGTATCGGCTCTGCGAGGACCGCGTGCGGTTGGGGCCGGACAAGGCCGAAGAACAGCGTCAAGCCCTGGCCCGCCGGCAAGGTTTACAGGCTGAGATAGCCCGACTAGAGGCCGCATTGGCCGCCTTTGCCACCCTGGATGAGGAGCTAGGTGCTGCGCAGCGCCTCCGCGAGGAGCATCGCGAGGCCCACGATACCTATATGGCTTATCTTAACCAGGCCCAACAGGTTGATGCTCATCGCAACAAGGTCGAGCAGTTGACAGAAGAATTGAAAGCCCTGGAAGAGAGCCTGGCTGAGCTGAAGAAGGAGCACCAGCAGGCGCAGGCCGAGTACGATGAGACCCGTCATCAGCGGGTGAAGGAGCAACTGAACGCCTGGCAGCAGGACCTGGCCGCCCGCAAAGCGGAAGAGAGGGAGAAATCGGCCCGCCTAGAGTCGGTGCGCCAGGGCCTGAGAGACCTGCAAGCCTTAGAAGGCGAGCTGGCCCGGAAACAGGCGGCCTGGGAAGAGCTGGAACGCCTCAGGGAGCTGGTGGAAGATGCGCGCGAGCTGCTGCGCAAGGCGGGCCCCTATGTCACCCAGCGCCTGGTACAACACGTATCGTGCGAGGCCTCGGCATTTTACGGCGATGTCGTCGGCGACCACACCGGGCGGCTGCAATGGTCAGAGGATTACGAATTATCCCTTGAGGTCAAAGGGCGTAAGCGCACCTTCCGCCAACTCTCCGGTGGCGAGCAGATGAGCGCTGCCCTGGCCTTGCGCCTGGCGCTCTTGCGCGAGATCTCGGCCATCGACGTGGCTTTCTTCGACGAGCCCACCGCCCACCTGGATCCGGAGCGCCGCGAGGGCCTGGCGGAAAGGATCACGCAGGTGAAGGGCTTTTCGCAGCTTTTCGTCATCAGCCATGACGATACCTTTGAACGCGCCGCACAGAACTATATTCGTATCGTGAAGGACGAGCAGGGCAGCCATCAGGAAAAGGCCTAACGATGTTCAGCAAAGCGCACGTCATCGCCGCCCTAGAAGCCAAGCGCGAGCAGTTCGACGGCTTTGAGCTGCGCACGGGCGAGGACTTGCAGCGTTACGAACAGGCGTTTGATTGGCTAGGCGGCCAGGACTTGGCCACCTTGCTTCGTGAGCTGGAGCCCTGGCAGCGGCCCGGCGCGCGCCCGACAGCCGAGCGCATCGCCGGTCGGCCGGTCGTGCGCCCCTTTGGTCGGCGCTTCGCCAATCACCAGGAGGCACGCGCCTGGGCACTGGGCGTGCTCCACGGCGTGACCACGCTGGCCGTAGATGGCTCACAGATCACCCCCAGTCACGATTTCTCTATCCCCGTGGGGGCCGTCCAAGTGGGTTGGTTTGAGAACCCCCATGACGAGAGGAAGGAATACGTCAAGGACATCCGCTTCGAGGTCCTGCCCCCGGAGGAGTTGGCCGGCGAGGTGGAAGAAGGGGGCTACCCCGATCTCAAGGTGAACTTGCGCCGATTCCAGCTTGAATGCGAGGTGCTGGTGGAGCATATGCGGCGCTTCGCCGGCCGGTCTCCGGCGCCCGTGTGCTTCTTTGACGGCTCATTGATCCTGTCCTTCGCCGCGCAGATGCGCCCCGACCTGCAACGCGCCTACGTGCATGCCGTGCGCTCTTTGCTTGACGTCTCCGAGGAGACGCGGGTCCCCCTGGTGGGCTATGTGGACGCCTCCTATGCCACGGACCTGGTGACCATGCTGAGCTACCTCCTCGGGGAGGTCAAACCCGCACACCTCACGGATGGCGCGTTGCTGCGCGCCAGGATGTCCTGGGGTGACCGCACCGAGGCCTTTGTCTGCGCCCGTGACGACCGGCTTTTCGCACGAGCCGATCAGGAGCTAGACTATTACCATCGCGTGCACCTGGTCTACCTGAAAACCACGGCGGAGAACGCCCCCGTCAGGCTGGATCTGCCCGCCTGGCTACTGGAAGCCGGCGAGATGGAGCGCGTCTTGGACGTTGTGCGCGCCGAGTGTGTGGTGGGCACGGGATACCCTTACGCCGTGGAGACGGCGGACGCTCTGGCGGTCATCACCACCGCCGACCGCGAGCGCTTCTACCGCACTTTCCAAGAGTTCATGGAGGCCCTGGGCATCAACCTGCGTTACTCGCGCAAGGCCTATAGCAAGCGCACACGACGATAGTTCTCGGCAATCAAGGGCCAGTGAGCCCACTTTCGCCGATCACCGAAAACCGAGCGCTGAAAACCGGAGTAACTATGTTCATCGGCAAGATCATCAGCTCAAGTTCGCATGTGGATTATCTCTGCCAGGTCTACGGCCCAGGGGAAGCCGAGCGCGTCCCCGAGCCACATGACTATGGCTTCGGCACCCTTGTGGCCGTGGAGCTCGCGGATGGCGGCTACCTGGTGGGGGCGATCTATAACACGACCCTGATGAACCCCGAATTCGGGAACCTCGGCCCGCGCCTCTCGCCTCGGGAGGAGTTGGCCGTCTTCTCGCCGGATTACCTGGCCGAGAAGGCCACCCTGGTGAACGTGGTCATCCTGGGCGCCGTGGAGCGAGGGGGCGCCGTACACCAAGGGGTGCCCGTGGTGGCTGCCAGCACCGACGCGCGGGTGCGCCGGCTTGAGCGCGAGGAGATCATCGCCTTCCACCAAACCGAAGACGGGCTACGTTTGGCCTATCTGCCCATGCTGGCCACGATGACCCATCCGCTGGCCCCCCACCTGATGGCCCAACTGATCGCCACCTTAAGCGAGCTATTCCCCCAGGAGGCCCAGCGCCTGGCGATCCTGGCCGGCAACCTGGCCTGGAAATCGCGCGTGGAGCCGGTGGGCTGAAAGGGAGGGAGGCGAAATGAGCGCAACAAACCCGACGCCTGAGAAGCCCATCGGCACGACCAAGGGCCCCGGTGAGACGCCTCAAGAGTTCACCTTCGTCGCCCCTGACCCCGAGCAGCGCGTCAAGTTCGGCGAGTTCGTCTATTACGAGGCTTGGATCGGCGGCCAGCGACGCCAAATCCTCGGCCGCGTGAGCGGCCGCGTGCCGCTGCGCCTCTTCCCCGACACCTTCATGGCCGACCCGACCATCCCGCCCCAAACCGTGGCCGAGCTCTTGGGCTTTGAGCAGGGGGTACACGAGCTCTTTGAGATCAAGGCGACGATCCTGGGCTACTTTGATCCGGCGATGGGCTTTGTCAACCCCCGCGTGCCCCCCCGCTCCGGGGCGCCGATCTACATTGCGCCCGACGAGATGCTCGCCGAGGTGCTCTGCCGCTGCAAGCCGGGGGAGCTCGGCGCCGTGCACATCGGCTCCCTACTGAGCCGGCCCGGCGCGAACGTGCCCATCGTCCTGGATGCGCGGGGCTTTACCAGCACGCATTTGGCGATCATCGCCTCCACCGGCTCGGGCAAGAGCTACCTGGCGGGGGTTATCCTGGAAGAGCTGATGCGCCCCTACAACCGCGCCGCCGTGCTGGTGATCGACCCCCACGCCGAGTACGACACCTTGGTGGAGATGCAGGATCATCCGGCCTTCCTCCAGGATGGCTACCGCCCCGAGGTCAAGGTTGTGCGCCCCAAGGATATCAAAGTGCGCGTCTCGTCCCTAGAGATCGGCGACTTGCGCTATCTCCTGCCCAACCTATCGGAGAAGATGCACTATACCTTGGGCCAAGCTTATAACCGGGTGCGCAGAGAGTATGGGGATAAATGGACACGAGCCCAGCTCAAGGTGGCCATCCGCTCCGGCGGCGAGGAACGGCCAGTCACGGACCCCTCCCTGGATTCGGCGGGCGAAGAAGATTCCACAGTGGGCGCGCTGATATGGCGGGTGAACTCTGTCCTCGGCTCGGCCATCTTCAGCGACGATACCGACCTGCCCCTGATGGAGCTACTGCGACCGGGGCGCTGCACCGTCCTGCAACTCAACGAGATCCCCGAACGCGAACAACAGACCATCGTGGCCACCTTGCTACGGCGCATCAACGAGGCGCGCAAAGATACGATGCGCGGGCTAGTCCGTCAGACCAGCGAGCGATATCTGCCCTACCCGGTCTTTGTGCTCATTGAAGAGGCCCACAACTATGCCCCCGCCGACGCCGAGATCGTCAGCACGCCGATCCTCAAACAGATCCTCTCCGAGGGGCGCAAGTTCGGCGTGGCCGTGGGGCTGATCAGCCAGCGCCCCGGCAAGCTGGACCCCGATGTGCTCTCGCAGTGCATGACCCAGTGCATCATGCGCATCGTCAACCCCGTGGACCAGGCCCGCGTGGCCGAGAGCGTGGAATCGGTGGGGCGCGACCTGCTCGCCGAGCTTCCCGCCCTCTCCAAGGGACAGGTGATCGTGGCCGGGGCCTCGGTGAACACCCCCGTCTTGGTGCAGGTGCGCACCCGGCTGACCCGACACGGCGCCGAGAACCCCGACGCGCCCAAGGAGTGGCTGAGTTATTTCAGCGAGGAGGCCGAACGCCAGCGCCGGCGGGATCATGCTCCCCCAGGCGATACCCCGCGCCCGCGCGGGCCGGGAAGGCTTTACCGGTAAAGGAGGCCGGCTATGCGTATCACCGCTCAAGTCCCAATGCGTATTGACCTCGCCGGGGGCACGCTAGATGTCTATCCCCTCTACCTCTTTGAGGGCGGAGGGCTGACGGTCAACGCGGCCGTTGACATCCGGGCCTACGCCAGCATAGTGACGCGCCCGGATCGGCGCATCATCATGCGCTCGGAAGACCTGGGATGGGTAGAGGAGATACCCTCTCTGGAAGACATGCGCTTCGGCGGGCGCTTGGAGCTGATCAAGCGCGCCCTCAGCTACTATCGGCCCCAAGTCGGCCTGGAGATCACCGTACGCAGCGAAGCCCCGGCCGGCTCAGGCCTG
>Ga0315298_1007978_pt1 | contig 13689 bp, 14 predicted proteins | sample WHS_1_MG_FD_203077 | JGI IMG/M metagenome (GOLD analysis project Ga0315298, IMG submission 203077) | Extremophilic microbial mat communities from Washburn Hot Springs, YNP, Wyoming, USA - WHS_1_MG | ecosystem: Environmental > Aquatic > Thermal springs > Hot (42-90C) | place: USA: Wyoming...
CTCTGCGCTTTATCAAAATGGCTGGCAAACTCCTTTTCTGTGTTGGAATGCTGCCCGCCGTGCCTAAAAATATCACTTTTAGGCTCATAAGGACGCTGCACCTTTTCAAGTTTTGGCCGTCCTTTCCTTTTTAAGTTTTGTCCGTCCTTTCTCATTGTAGCTACGTTAACTGCACTCAGCGTACCAATAGTGTCAGCTCAAGAACTAATACTTAGTCTCTCAATTCCTTCAACCGCCCTTGCGGTTGATTATGACGATGGTTTTTATGTTGTGGGAACTACGGCTGGAGAGCTATATGTTATAGACGAAACAGGGCAATACACTGTGACCTCTTTGGGTTGGTACATAAACGATGTGCGGATAGAAAATGGCTTCATAGCTGTTGCTATGGACTGCTATGTGATAAGGCTGGAGCTACCGCAAGGAAGTTTGACCCCTCAGGAATCGTGGAGAACATATGTGGAGTATTGGGTGACATCCGTTGATATTAGCGCTGATGGCAATTACATAGCTTATCTCACGCCCTACAGGTTGGGAGTTCTTAGAAGCGACGGTACACATGCCGCAACATATGGGCTCGGCTCTCCATACTCCGTGTGGTGGTTAGATGCGACCTGGGACATGGAGTACATCGCTATAACATGTGAGCCGTGCCCGCCAGGGCCTGGGGGTGTACAATCAGGTGTAGAACTATATAGGTTTGATGGCACAGGCTTGTATCGCATGTGGGGGACGGTTCTAATTTATACATATGAAACAGTCGAAGTAAGAATATCTGAGGATAAACGATACGTAGCAGCCGCAACCTCGAGTGGAACTGATATGGCTTTAATGGATTTAGCCACTGGTGCAATATTATGGAGATACAATGCTGGTGCGGAGCAGTTCGCCGTCGATGGAGATGCCAACCTAAACTATGTGATAGGAGGCACTGAAACCGGTCCTTATAAATACTTTATCCTTAGAAACTACGGAACCTATTACCAACTTATTGCTGAGGGAGCAATGAATGGAGCAGTTAATGATCTGGACTCGACACCTGATGGCTTGTACTTCGCCTTTGGGAGCGATGCGGGAGAATTTATACTATTAAAAAGGACGGACGAAACCACAGCTGAAATCGTCTTGACTGGAAACGTTGGCAGAATAGACGCCATAGAAATAGGGAGCACCTCGCTGTTAGTTGGGGGAGACTGCTTCATTAACCTTTATGGTTTTGTACCAATTGAAATTCATGATGTAGCCATCGCTTGGGTTGAAGCCCCAGCTGAAGTGTTTCTTGGTGATATAGTGTACTTCAACGTGTCGGTTGTGAACGAGGGAAACTTTAACGAATCCTTTGATGTCGTTGCCCTATGCCATAATGTGTGGACTTGCATGGGCTGTATTCCAGATCCACCATATGAACCTATGTCATTGACTCCTAGTGAAAACAGAACTATAACTTTCGCATGGAACACGACTGAGGTAGACATGGGCCTATGGGAGATAAAGTTTAAAGCAACGGCTGTTGAAGGCGAAATAGACGTAGCTGACAACGTCTATACCGTCTACATTATGGTTTATGGAGGAAGCTTATACGTAGAGCCTTCAATCGTAGAATACTGGACACCTGCATATGGTGAAACCTTCAGCATAGATGTAAACGTCTTCATTGCTGAGAGCGTAGAACTTTACGGCTATGAGTTTAAGCTTTACTGGAACACGACGCTTCTCGACTTGTTAAGTGTCAATGTTACGCCACCTCCGGGTTGGGTGCCGAGTGAAAGCTGCTTCATCGCCAAGAATGAGACTGACGAGGCTTTAGGCAGGTACTGGCTTGCGGTTTCTATGCTGAACGTTACGGGCGTTTATCCGTTCTCTGACAACGCCTCGCTCGTAACTCTAACGTTCAAAATAGCATACGATGCAATCTACCCAGAAAACGTTACGACGCTGCTTGACTTGGTCGACACCTACCTAAGCGATCCAAACGCTGAGCCTATACCACATTTAGCTGTTGACGGCGAGTACTGGCTTTACTCAACAAAGCCCAAAGTTACGGTTGAGCCTTCAAGATATACAGCCAAGAAGGTTGAGACTTTCAGCGTTAACATCACAGTCCATAACGTTGTCAACTTATACAGCTACGAGTTTAAGCTTGGCTATGACACAGCCCTTCTAGATGCTTTAAGCCTGAATGTTGGAGACTTCTTAAAGCAGCCCTACTACATGTATAAGTTCAGCATAGACGACGACGCAGGCGTCATAACGCTTGGGGTTTCAAGCAAGGCTCCAGCTCCTCCAGTTAATGGAAGCGGATTGTTGGCAACTATAACGTTTAAGACCCTTGCCATTGTCTGGCCAGACCCAGCCAGAAACACAAGCCTACATTTATACGATACTGTATTGAAGACAAATCTCGGAGTAACTGTTCCACATGGCACGGTTGACGGATTCTACCAATACACGCCCGTACCCGGAGACGTTAACAGCGACGGCGTAGTTAACATATTCGACCTGGTTACCGTTGCAAGGGCTTTCGGAACAAAGCCTGGAGAAGCAAACTGGAATCCAAAGGCAGACCTTAAACGAGATGAGCTGATTAACATTTTCGACGTCGTTCTAGTCGCCAAGAACTATGGAAGGACAGACCCATAGCAATGCCAATGCTAGCCTTTAAACACCCTCACTTTTTCTGGTGGAGGTAAATTAGATGCGTTCGTGTGGAAAATACATTTCTGGATTGATTTGCTTAGTGTTTTTGCTTATTTTAACGTTTCCAATTCATGTTCTCAGCGAACAAATTGTCGTCTCAGTTTACCCATCAGCATTATATGTTGAGGTTAACTCAACCTTCAACGTAAACGTGACCGTGTCAAATGTGCATGACCTTGTGGGATGGGAGTTTAAGCTTTACTACTTGTCAGCTAAGCTTAACGGGACTAGCGTTGTGGAGGGGCCTTTCCTAAAACAGGGCGGAAACACATTCTTCTACGTGGTAAGTTTCACGGATAACTATAATGTTACACATGGCATGGTGTGGCTTACATGCACGCTTTTAGGCGCTGTTCCGGGAGTAAATGGGAATGGAACATTGGCAACTATAACTTTTAGGGCCAAGGAGCCTGGGTCGTCAGGCTTGATCCTATGCGATACTATGCTTTCGAACTCTAAGGCTAATCCAATAGCCCATACAGTTGTACATGGTATTGCATATATACTGACACATGACATTGCAATAGCAAAGGTTTCACCATCAAAAACTGTTGTTGGTCAAGGATTAACCGTTAAAATAGATGTTATGGTAAGAAATGAGGGAAACTTTACCGAAACATTTAACGTAACCGCATATGCTAACACAACAGCTATTGGAACCGTAATAGCCACTATTGCAAATGGAAGCTTTGCAACTGTAACCCTGACATGGAACACTATAGGCTTTGCTTATGGCAACTATACAATTTGGGCTTATGCTTGTCCTGTTCAAGGCGAAACAGACACTAATGATAATACTCTGGCATCCAACATTCAGGTTCATGTTGGTGTTCCAGGTAATGTTTGGGGCAACCCGTATCCGCCACCAGTCTACGATGACGTATGCAATATGCGTGATGTAACATATATTATATTGCACTTCAACGCCAAGCCTGGATCGCCAAATTGGGAACCAAACACCGATGTAAACAACGATGGAGTATGCAACATGAGAGACGTATCCATAGCCATACTAAACTTCAACAAACACGAATAAACCTATCAAGACTCAACAATAGTCGGAATCGCGTATCTATCATTATGGCTTCATTTGGATGCCGCAAAACTTTTACTTTCATGCACATAGTTAAAGTTAAAAATTTTAAATATGGGTTGTTGATTTGTTTATGGGGATATTATGCATTTCGCTGATGTATTAGCTGTTTGTCTGGCTGTTTGCCTTGTTGTAGGTATGAACTCGGTTTCGCCGAGCGTCTTTGCTGTTCAACCTTCGGTTGAAACGTCTACGCTGTATGTTGGAACAATAGGTTGGGGTCCGAGAAGGGCTGATCCTGTCAGGGCCTATGATAGTGGAAGCATGGAGTTGATTTTCAATGTTTATGATACTTTGATATCCTTTAAGGGTGAGCTTTACTGGGAGTTTGAGCCCCGACTTGCAGTTAACGTTCCAAGCAAGGATGAAGGCACAATAGTTAACGTGACGAAAAGCGTTAGCTCAATGGATGTTGATTTGCAAAATCCAACTGGTTCAACATGGAGCGACGGCTCTGTTTGTATTGGATGGGTTGACAATCATGCAAACGGCAAGTTAGATTTCGCAGACGCCGTATATATGATTGAGGCTGACGGCTCATATAGGACTTGGCAAGTTCAATCCATCTCAGCTGGCCCGCCAGTCTCCGTTACGCTGGTTAGGCATAAGTGGATATTCCACATAAGAACAACAGATGCTGCGGGAAACCCAATATACTTCGTTGATGAGGGCGGAAGCATAGTCGACACCTTCGACGTTTATGATGCAGAATACTCCTTCAAGCGTGGCCTAGTCCAAGACCAGTATGGAAGCCCAATGTGGATGCTCTACAAGCCACTGTTTGACCAAATGAACAGCGACCCATTCGCCAGCAACACAACCCACCCAACAGCCATGGATCTAGCCCACCTAATAGACAACGCCATAGAAGTTGATGGCAACGACCTAATAATCAACCTTGGCATACTCTTCCCTGAAACCGCCTTTAAGCAGATCCTAAGCCAAACATGGGCATCCATGGTAAGCAAGCAATTCTCAATAAGTATTGGATGCTGGAACGGAGACCTATACACAGACAGCAACGACGACGGATACCCAGACTGGTGGACAGCCGTCAGACGCTTAAAATACTCGCCCTACGACGCCCAAACACCAATAGACAGGCCTCCAGGCGTAACCTTTACAAACGGCTACCGCTACGTTGGAACAGGACCATACCGCATAATAACATTTGACGCGACTAACAAAATTGTGGAAATGGTGAAAAACGACTACTACTGGGGTGGATGGGCAGGCAAACACCTAGACAAAATAGTCATAAAATATATTGCTGACTGGGCACCACGCAAAAGCGCCTTCCTAGCAGGCGAAATAGACGTATGCGCAGTACCCCGAGCCAACATGTTCGAACTCCTAGACCCAGTAACAGGAGAACCAACAACACCTGGCATAATAACAATAAAAAAGCTTTGGACCTTAAGCATGTACTCCCTACACTTCACATTCACACTTGACCCAGTAAGTCCATTTGTACCTAAGAGGACGGATACAGGTGCTAAACTGCCAAACTTCTTCAACAATACTCATGTCAGGAAGGCCTTCTGCTATGCCTTCGATCATTACGCCTACATTAAAAACGCGGAGTTTAATGAGGCCATATGGAGAGCCAACTTGCTCATATATGGGTTGGTGCCAGATTACTACAACGGAACATTCGGATACGACATAAACCGCACCAAAGCCATAAATGAACTAAAACAAGTGGTTTTCCCCGACGGCAAGACGCTATATGAAACAGGCTTCACACTAGGATTAGCCTACAACACAGGGAACAGCCGAATGCGTATAGCATGCGAAATGTTCAGAGATTTCTTCTCAAGCCTTGGCTCACAATTCCAAATAACAATCTACGAAATAGATTGGCCAACATATTCAGACATGCTCTGGGCGTTTCAGCTGCCCATTTGGATTCCGCCCATAGGTTGGGTTCTAGACTTCGCAGACGCAGCCCACTTTGCACGGCCGTACATGCATAGCAATGAATACTTCGCGTATTACCAGAACTATACAGCGTGGAATGGATGGACAACTAAAGGCCCCAAAACTGGGTTGACGAAGGATGAGCTAATAGACTTAGCCCTCAAAACACAAGACCCAGATAGAGAAGCCCTATTTTATGACCTTCAATGGATATACTATATGGATGCGCCGTTTCTCCCATTATGCCAACCCGCCAATAGGCGATGGCAGTGGTACTGGGTTAAGGGCTGGTACTACAACGCCCTATATCCAGAAGACTACTATTACAGCATGTATAAGGAGGACACATGCTGGTACAACATCAGCGGTCCAACACCAGGCGTGCCAGACGACATAACAAACATGAGAGATGTAGTATACTTGATATTGCACTTTAACGCTAAAGCTCCAGACCCTGGAAAACCGCCAGACCCAAGATGGGTAGGAACATACGGAGTTGGCGGAGTAGACCCATACGGAGACCGCGTCACTAACATGAGAGACATAGCATTCACAATACTACATTTCATGCACAGAAACCAGCCGTAAATCATCGCTTCAGAGCCGTATAATAAATCGTTAATTTTTCATTTATAGTGGAGATTATCGTGGAAAACACCCTTATCCTTAGCTTAAAGTTATATTTTAAGCGTTTTTAAGTGTTTTTAAGAGTTTTTCAACGTTTTAAGGCGCTTTAAGGCGTTTCAATGTTTTTAACGCGTTCTTGCATAGTAGGAGTAAAGCTTTTTTATTATTTCAGGTTCTGGTATGCGGTAATGCCCGTTTGGAAGCCTTACATATTGGATTTTTCCGTCTTTAATCCAGTTGTATATTGTTGCCTTGCAGACGCCAAGTATTTCAGCAGCCTTTCCAGTGCTATAATGCCTTTCAATCCTCAGCCTCATTTTAAAACCACAAAATCTAGACGCTCCATTGAATTTAAGCTTTTTCTAAGGCTTAAACGTTGAAAAGCTTATATTTCTGGAAGCTTTAGGCTAGCCTGATGGAGAAAAATGCCAAGCCGAAAAATCCATGAACAATTGGACATGCTACTGTTTGGTAAACGTTATAGTTGGCTACATCGCTGGATGGATGAGCCTTGGAAAAGGCTTGGCAAAAAGCATAGGCAAATACGCCATGACCAATGGCATACGCCACTACAAGCTCTCATCCTTTCAGGCGGAGACTGGAAAGCGTATGTAAGCGCAGCATACCACATTATGCTTGACAAAGGCGCCTTAAGCCCAGCTCAAATCGAGATTTTATACAGGCTGAAAAACGCCAGCCACGGTTAAAATTTAGGCTATAATACACGTTTAACAAAATTTTAAGGCTTTTAATGAATGAGAAAATATGGTGAAAAAGGAGAAGGGGGTGATATGTTTGAATGGGAGAAACTTCCTGGCGGCTACGTTGTTGACTGCTCTAATGCTTGCTTTGATGTTTATTCCAATGAGTGGAAGTCAAGCTTCAAAGCAGTATGACCCATGGATGGACATAAACGATGATGGAAGAATAGACATGAGGGACATAACACAGCTATGCATAAACTTCATGGCAACAGGAGACCCAGCAAAACCAGTGATGGTTGGTGGATACAATTGGAGTGTTTACTCAAACAGCATAATCATTCCACCCAATAGTAGAGGGGGAATTGAGATTCCGGTGATGGGCTATAGACGAGTATCCATCAATTTAAATACTAACCTATCGTTTCCTTTGGGAAGCGGTCCAATGCAAATAAGAACAGGGTTTAAAGTGAATAACATTGTTGCCTATCAAGACTGGTTCTCAATACTCCCTTCAGGCTCCTCTCAATATCACTTCCATAGTCCAAATTCAACATGGATAGAACCTTCAACCATAAATTTGCTTAACCCTCAACTAGGACAAAAATTCAATGTAACAGTTTGGGCATCAACTTCCGAAGAAGTTTTTGCATGGCAAGTTTGCCTGAGATTTGACAATAAATATCTAAAAGTGCTAAGAGTAGGTTTAACAGCTGGGGTGACTAGTGAACTCTTCAAAGGCAAGAAAACACTTTGGGCAAAGGATGTTTCTAATGATAAAGGATACGTGGTAGTTGGCGAAGCTTTACTTAATCCTGCGGATGCATGCGTTGCTAACAACACCCTGTATTGGGCAGAGTTCCAGCTGCTAGGCAAGCCTGAAAACTCAACAACAAGCATACAAATAGAAAAACCATACACCAATACATTCATACTTAACCCGCTAATGTGTTGATATAAAACCTCTTTATACATTTGATTCAAACATCGGAATCCTTTACAATCCAACAAAAACATATGACATTCAAGGGAAATCTATCATAATCGAATACTACAATCCAAACAATGTAAGCGTAGAACTTAAAGTAGAGGCATACCTCACTACATAACTATCTATGCCTCTAATTCCCATTTCCTTTTTTGGATGTTTTGTTTCACCTTCTATGTTTAGCTAAAATGCTTCTTCATTAAAAGATTTCAACTGTCACATATGACTAAAACAGGTATAATCTTTAATGTAAAAGCTAAGATTATATCTGTACTCTATGTTGTTAACAATCAGGTGTACATGGCTTTAACGTCACTCCAATATTCATTCCAACCAGATGGGTTGCTCCATTCTCTAGTGACGGTGAACAATGTCACGAACCTAAATATTTTTAGTATTCCTCCATTTTTCTATTTTCATGTGAGCCCTCATGCCGACAGCTAAAAAGAGGATGGAAAGGCTTAATGAGATTCTTGAAATACTCAAACAGCATGGAGGAAAGATGACGTTTGGAGAACTATACGGAACTGTGGCGCTAAAATATGGTATAAGAAAAGAAACATTATGGGATTACCTTAATGCATTGAAAGCGTCAAGTAAAATTAACTTCCCAGAGATATTTCCAATAACAAGCGAAGATTATGTAGAAATAGAGCTTCTGCGTACATAGTCCCTATTGAACGTGCTTTTTTATTAAAAGATTTCATTGTGGTTTTCGTCATAGTTGATAATGACGTTTTAAACTAAACACTTGCATTTATGCGTATAATTTACTTGTGTTTAACGCGCCAACGCCATTGATAAATGGAAATCACGAAAGTCGTTTGCCATTAATTCCCTGAAGTTCACTTCTGGACTTGCAAGTAAAGGAGTTATTGGCATTAACATCTCAAATTTCAATTTTAATAAAAGCTCTGAGATAAGTGTGTGAAATTGTTGAAGATGTTTCTCTTTCCATATTATAAACATCGCCTTCATAACTTCATGAAATATTTGTAGGTAAACGTCATCTATGTGCCAATGGTCAAGCTTAGGTTGTTTTGGATATTCCCACCGTAATCCTGACAAATGTTTGAGCTTCTTCTCCTTTTTCAAGATTCTGTATTGTTTAGCCGACTCTATAACCTGATGTAAGGGTTTGTTGAGGAATGAAGGTTCCTTGTCTGCTAATTCGAGAATTTCTGGGATATAGCTATCTATCGTTTTTAAAAAATTAATTATGCTCTTCATCGTTTTACGTATATTTCTAGAATTGACACGTTTTTCCAAAGTTAGTAAAAGCATGAAACGCTTTAGATGCATTATTCCATCGGGAAAGCTTAATTCATAAAAGACACGTTTGGCATATTTCCGCTTACTTACTATGTTTAATTCAACCAACATTCTCAAGCATTTGGCTATGGTGTTTTGATGGAGACTTGTCTTTGCCTTTATTTCAGCGAAAGTTTTCGCTTCAGGAAGTATGCAGACTATCTTGGCAAGGTTTTTTGGTGAAACGCCTCTAGGCCTACCCCTCTTCCGATAAGGAAGCAAAATTAAGAGTCTCGCAGCAAACTCTTCTATTAAGCTGTTCAGTTGACAACTTAGATGGTGGGCGTCAATTTTATGAATTTTAAGCCATTTGCAGAACAGCATTCCAAGCAAAAACTGATTCAGAAGCTCGGGAGGCACGGTCCACGTCGCTCTGTTCCCCTCGATTTTAATTAGGCCCTCCTTTAAGAATAGACGTGTAAACTTAACGTCCTTTCCGCTTACCTTAAATTCCTTGCACACTTTTGAAGCGAAGCCCTTTTCACGCCTAGATGTCTGAATAGTTTCTGCAATAGGTAGGAGCTTTTCAAGCCTTCCCTTACTAAAAAATTGCGGTTTTACATTTGCCACGCCTTTTTATGAGGTGAAAGAATGGATAAATGTGTTTCGCAAAAAGGTATGCGAAAACGTATAGTGGTTTTCGGAGCTGATTTAGATGAAACTGTTGAGAGGGTTAGGTCTGGCCTTGGGATGAGCCGAAGCGGCTTCATTCGTTACTGCGTGCTACGCTTTCTGGAGCAGACGAGTGTTTTAACGGCTAAAGCCCATGAAAAATTCGATTTCAAACCGTCTAGGAGGGCTAAGGTTGGCTAAGATAAACGACGTTGATTTTTTGGCGTGTCCCTATTGTCATATAAAGCTTGCAACAGTTAAAGACCTGGAGGCACACCTAAGAATACACAGAGATAAGACGTCAGCTGATGCTTCGCCAGCTGTAGGGAAGACTTTAAAAACACCACTAGACTCGCTTGTTAAACTTGAGGGACGATTATCCCTAGCAGACTTGCCAGATGAGTTTGTGGGGGTTGTTACCTATATAGGCGTTAAAAAGGATAAAAACCAGCGCGAATGTCTCTTTTTGAACATCGACGCCCATAGGGGCCAGGTGACGCAGAAATTCACAGGAACCATGATTCCAACACTTGTTGAAGCTTTGAAAAAGTTAGGCTTCAACTATCTAGAGGATGTCGAAGGAAAGGAGTTTAACTGGAAGAAGATGGCAATGCCTCGCGGTTATCATCGCTGGCTGCCAGTCAAACTCCTTGAAGAGACAACCGATAAGGGCACAGCGACAGCTATTTGCCCAAACTGCAAAACAATAATCCCAACAGATGCAAGATTCTGCCCCATGTGCGGTTTTAAATTGCGGTAGGAGTGCGATATCCACTTTGAGCGAGGAAACATTTGCCAATATTCAATTTTTTAAGCCCCAAGACATAGTTGTTGAAGACTGGGCTAAAAGGCAGTATGTTGACGAGGAATTCTTAGATAAGCTTGGCGAGGATATTAGGGGCAGGCGTCTTGAGGAGCCGATTAAAATTAGGATTAAAGATGGCAAGCCGTATCTTGTCAGTGGTTTCCAAAGGCTTATGGCTTCTATAAGAAGCGGTGTGAAACTTGTTGAATGTAGAGTTGTGGATGGGGATGATTGGGAAGCCTATGTCAGCCATTGCCGTGAGAACAGCCTTCGCAGGGATATTTCACCCTTCGACTTGGCTAGAAAAATCGAGTACGGCTGCAAAGTTCTGAAGAAGCCTTTAGCTGTTGTAGCCGAGGTTAATGGGATAACGGTTGATGTGGCTAAGAAGCTTCTTAGACTGCAAAAGTTGCCAGACTGCGTTAAACAATTGGTGCGATATCGCACGGTTGAATGGACAAAGCTATATGAGCTTCTACCCATCGAAAACAGGCGTGAAATATGCGAGGTTGCAAACTGGATTGCCAGAAGGTTTGATGAGGGGGACACACCTACAATTGAGGAAATAAGGTATAGAGTTAGACTTTTTAAAGCTAAAAGGTCCAATGCGGGCGAAGCTTCTCAAGTTGAATGTAGAAGATGTGGGGAAAAATTCGACAAGGATGAAGTTGAATGGGTGCCCTTATGCAAAAACTGCATTTCAGAACTAAAACTGTTCAGAAGGTGAAATAGCATGAGCCTAAGGGCTCTTGTTTATCTACAGCTTCCAAGCGTGCAATCTTTCATCAGCGAGTTAAAACGTAGAGGCTTATACGAAGTTAGGTTGGTCGAGGTAATGCAGACATTTGACACATTTAGGCGGGTTAAACTTAGGTTAACAAGTTTAGACGCATATAACAACACCATTTTACGCCACGATTTAACAGTGTACTATGGACTTGAAGAGCCTGAATCCGATGAGGTTAAAAAACTCAGGGAAGACGCTAAAAAGCGAATAGCTGAAAAATTCGAGAAGGAAAATATAGCGGTTCTTGAAAGCGAGTATAGGGTTGAATAATTAAATAGCCTAGAGCCGTCAACAACGAAATTTGCATTGTTTTCGGGGTGCATTTGACAACTGTGGGTTGCAGCCACAACAGTACCAGAACACTTTTCCCAATTATTCTGGCCCCTCCAAGGCATGGTGCGGGGTAAGACATAAAAATGACTGAATCCGAAATCGGAGACGTTTTCGAGCTTCTCTACAGGTGTAATAAAACAAGGCATGCAGCCAAAATTCTAGTGGAATGGCTCATAAGTAGGGGTGGATATGCAACACCATCAGAGCTTAGCAATTTCGCATGGAAACTTCAGAGGGGCTTAGCCGAGAAGGGCTTCACTTATCGACGTTCAAGCCTATATAGAACCGTCTTGAGGAGACTTTTAGATTTCGGCTTCATAAATCAGCAGCAAATATATGACGCGAAAAGCGGAAAGGTTGTTCAAGGCTATGTTTTAGTACGGCAGCCTATTCCGAAACGTCCACCCCTCGGCGGTAAGTCGTTCTGGAAGCTTGCATGGCATATTAGTCATGAATGGAACTGTATGATTGAGCATGGCGTATTCAAAGGCTGAAAGGCTATGGCTGAGCAGAAGCCAGTCCAATGCCCTCAGTGCAATTCCACGCTTATATGGAAGGATGGGTTAAGATACATGCTTAATGGCAACGCTGTCCAACGCTACATTTGTAGAAACTGCGGATACCGATTCTCAGAAACAAGCCTAAAAGGTAACGCGTTAGGCAAAGCTGAAAAGCAAAACCGCACAGCAGCCTATTGGAGAGGGGGCCCCTTGACGTTGGAGGCTGAAATGGAAAAGCGGGATGCGGGGGCCACAGAAACAAGCCAAACTCGAACAGCCGACATCAGGGGCAAGCTTGTAGAGTTTGCATGGTGGCTTAAAAAGCAGGGATACGCTGAATCGACAATCTTGGACAGGTGTAGGATCTTAAAGACCATGATTAATAGAGGCGCCAACCTGCTTGATCCTGAGAGTGTTAAGGACGTCATAGCCCGCCAATCATGGAGTGAGGGGCGTAAGGAATTTGCAGTTGACGCCTATACAAGCTTCCTTTCAATGATGGGCTTAACATGGAAGCCTCCAAGATACAGGCGAGTTGAAAAGCTTCCATGGATTCCCACGGAGGCTGAAATAGACCAGCTTATAGCTGGCTGCAGCCATAAAATCGGAGCCTTTGTGCAACTTCTTAAAGAAACGGGAATGAGGCCTGGAGAAGCCCTACGTCTAAAATGGACAGACATCGACCCGGCCAATAGAACCGTTAACGTTACACCTGAAAAGGGAAGCAACCCGAGGGTTTTCAGGGTGAGCGCCAACCTAATGGAGAGGCTTAACTCCTTGCCAAGAACTTCAACCAAGGTTTTCGGAGAAGCCAAGTTTAAAACCATCCAGAAAAACTTTCAAGAACAACGAAAGCATATTGCAGCCAAACTCAGAAACCCGCGAATCCAGAGGATAAGCTTCCTAACTTTGAGACATTGGAAAGGAACAATGGAATACCATAAAACAAAAGATATTCTACACGTTATGCGCATATTAGGCCATAAGAACATCAAAAACACATTGGTTTATACACACCTGGTTAATTTTGAAGAAGACGAGTACGTTTCAAAAGCTGCCTGGACCCTTGAAGAGGCTCAGAAACTCGTGGAAGCAGGGTTTGAATACGTCTGCGACGTTGAAGGGGCTAAGCTCTTCAGAAAGCGCAAATAAGCCCTGGACACCGGGGGTTCATCCCTGGCGATGTTGAGGCGCCGGGGGTGGGATTTGAACCCACGCGGCCCTTGCGGGCCACAGGCTTAGTGGCTTTTAAGCGGTTTTGTCTCCAGGCCTGCTCCCTACCTGACTAGGAGACCCCGGCTGTGTAGCCAAAATA
>Ga0315298_1007979_pt1 | contig 13689 bp, 12 predicted proteins | sample WHS_1_MG_FD_203077 | JGI IMG/M metagenome (GOLD analysis project Ga0315298, IMG submission 203077) | Extremophilic microbial mat communities from Washburn Hot Springs, YNP, Wyoming, USA - WHS_1_MG | ecosystem: Environmental > Aquatic > Thermal springs > Hot (42-90C) | place: USA: Wyoming...
CTTCTTTTTCTCCCATGTACTCCACCTAAAATCAGTATAAATCAGAGTCGATTATAAACACCTACGTGAAATGAATTTTAGTAAAAGAGATTTTACTTCGGCCAAAAGTACACGTTTTTATCTTGTGCGAGACGCATCGGTAATAATCGCATAGAAAGGCTAGGACCATAATTAGGAGGAAAGATTCCGAGAATTTAAACCGAGATTTAAACCTAATTACCTGCACCTACACTGAACCCGCCAAAGCTGAGCTTTACAATTTTGTCCGTTTGTGTCCGATTAGAACGATATGTTTCTATACTATAGGAAATATGGAAGACTTTTACATATGGATTCATATATTTGAATAAATTTAATTTTTGGAATCAAATGGAAAGGTGAGAAGGCAATGTCGATGAGGTGCCCTATAATAGCTTTCTGTTTATTGTGCCTTTCAGCTTTAATAATTATGCCAGTTATGGGCTACCCGTTAACGCTGGTTGCATACTGGAGCTGCGACGAAACAGGCGGAAACGTCTTGCCTGATTTAACTGGCGGTAACGACGGAACCATCTATGGAGCAGCACTTGCTACTGGAAAAATCAGCAATGCGCTCGCTTTTAACGGCGACGATGTCGTTAATGTTGCTGACGCAACAGAACTCAAACCTGCCCATTTCACAATAGAAGCTTGGATATTTATAAACGAGACTAGCGGCTTAGCTGATATAGTTGCAAAGCATCAATACGGTCCAGATGCGGGCTATGAATTGCGTCTTTATAATGGGCTCTTGCAGTTTGTAATGGCCGGTTCATCTGGTTGGCAGGTGCTTTCTGCGTCACCATTGTCTCTTAATACTTGGCATCATGTTGTAGCCACCTATAATGGGAGCCAGATGGTTATTTATGTGAATGGCACTAAACGAGCTTTTATGGCTGCTTCTAGTGTATCTCACTCGGATAGTAAATTGCAAATTGGTGGTCATGATTCTTGGACTGGTTTCGAGCGGGGCTTTCATGGTTACATTGATGAGGTTGCAATATACAGCGAAGCGCTACCCGCAGATGTCATACTGAGCCATTACTTGCTTGGCGGGGAAGGACACGACTATTTCTTTGCGGTGCCCGAGTATCCCATAGGAAGCTTGGCAGCTATAATTGTTTTCTTCTCTGCGTTCATGTTGCACTTGCGGCGTACAAAACGCACGAGTTTGCACTTAGTTAACTGAAGAGGAAGCTGAAAGAACAATAACCCCTTTTTTCCGCTGGTTTTTTATTCTCACGCTGCGCATTTATTATTGTGAGTTTGAAATGCCGAGTGTTTGTTTAGTCAAGCCCTGCAAGGTGTGTGGTAAAAGCACTGAAGGCGCCAACTTTACGTGCCCAAAATGCGGGACATCCGTGTGCTTCTACTGTATGGCAGAAATCATGCGCACGGAACGCAGTAATCCCAAGTGCCCTGTTTGCGGTGAACCGATCACGTGAAGCTTCTAAAAGCCTGGGTTCTTTTGTTGTCAGAATATGCGCTTAGCTGCTGAGCAGTAGCTTTGAGAAGCAACTCTTTTATTGAATTCCTAAATTATTTAACAAGCACCTGCATTTGGTTCGCCACTTTCAACTTTGGCTCTCCAGTAAACTTGTCATGTTGCCCAAGAAAGGAGGGTTTAAAAGATTAAAAGAAAAGCGATTATCGGCTTTGCTTTGGTAGCGTTGGTTTTAATTTTGCTCATTTCAGCGGCCATAATCTTGGACAGCGCCTTTAACAAATGGCAATCGAACGCAAATGCTTGGCCCATGTTCCACTATGATTCAGCGCGTACAGGCTTTTCTGCTTCCGACGCGCCGAATACCAATCAGACCCTGTGGCGTTTCCACACTGGCGGCCCAGTGGATTCGCCAGTTGTCTCCGATGGCGTAGTTTACTTCGGCTCGTTAGACGATAAAGTTTACGCTTTGAACGCGATGACAGGCGCTCTCATCTGGACGTACACTACTGGAGCCAACGTGCTGTCTCCTGTCGCCGTCGCTGAGGGCATGGTCTTCGTTGGCTCGGAGGACTTCCATGTTTACGCGTTGAATGCTACAACCGGCGCCTACATTTGGAGTTACAAGACGGGGTACTTCGTGGATTCCGCCATCGCCTACGCATCTGGCGTCGTCTACGCTGCTTCGGAAGACTGGAATGTCTACGCCTTTAACGCCTCAACCGGAGACGTACTGTGGATTTACACCACAAACGGTCAAATCATGCTGTCTTCGCCCATCATCGCCAACGGCATGGTTTATGTCGGCTCTGAAGACCATTACGTTTATGCTTTGGATGCTTTTACTGGCGCTCTTGTATGGCGCTTCAAGACTGGGGACATGGTGGTTTCCACGCCTGCCGTTGCTGGCGGCATCCTCTACGTTGGCTCTAACGACTGCAAACTTTACGCGCTAAACGCCTTCACCGGCGACGTCATCTGGAGCTATACAACTGGTGGTCCCGTGTTTTCTTCTCCTGCTGTTTCGGGTGGTAGGGTTTTTGTGGGTTCTTGTGATGGTAAGGTTTATGCGTTGGATGCTGAGTCTGGCCGGGTTGTTTGGAGCTTCCAGACTGGTGGGGTGGTGTCTTCTTCTCCTGCCGTGGCTGGCGACTTGGTTTTTGTGGGCTCGAATGACTGCCGTGTCTATGCTTTGGATGCTTCTAGTGGCGCTCTCGTATGGAGTTATTTAACGCGTGACATGGTGATTTCTTTGCCAGCCGTTGCCGGAGGCATGGTTTATGTGGGTGCATGGGACGGTTGCCTCTATGCTTTGGACGCCGCAACTGGCAGTCTTATGTGGCGCTATAACACTGGCGGCGTTGTGGATTCCTCCCCAGTTGTTGCGGGCGGATTGGTTTATGTAGGCTGCTGGGATGGTAACATTTATGCTTTGAATGCTTCAACCGGCACTATGCCTCTTGATGAATTCACTAGTTCGGTTGTATGGCGATTTACAACCGGCAATAAAGTGCTGCTGTCATCGCCCGCAGTTGCAGAAGGCGTTGTCTACGTAGGCTCCTATGATGGCAACATTTACGCCTTGAACGCTTCCAACGGCGCCTTAATCTGGAATTACACGACAGGCTTTGCTGTAGTCTCCTCGCCCGCTGTCGTCGATGGCATGGTTTATGTCGGCTCTGAAGACCATTACGTTTATGCTTTGGATGCTTTTACTGGCGCTCTTGTATGGCGCTATTTAACGGGCGGGCAGATTCACTTTTCCTCGCCTGCTGTTGCCGGCGGCGCCGTCTATGTGGGCTCAAACGACCGCCACGTCTACGCTTTGGATGCCCGCACAGGCGCTTTATTGTGGAGATACCAGACTGGAGACGCAGTAATTTCTTCTCCTGCTGTTTCGGGTGGTAGGGTTTTTGTGGGTTCTTGTGATGGTAAGGTTTATGCGTTGGATGCTGAGTCTGGCCGGGTTGCTTGGAGTTTCCAGACGGCTGGTCAGGTTACTTCGTCGCCTGCTGTTGCCGGCGGCATAGTTTTTGTGGGCTCTTATGATGGGAAACTTTATGCGTTGGATGCTGCTTCAGGCAAGCTTGTCTGGTCTTTTGCTGCTGGAGGCGCAGTGGTCTCTTCGCCTGCTGTTGCCGGCGGGAAAGTTTTCTTCGGTTCTCATGATGGCCAAGTTTACGCCTTGAACGCTTCTGATGGTAGCGTCGTGTGGTGTTACTTGACGGGTGCCATGGTGGTTTCTTCTCCTGCTGTTGCCGGCGGCATAGTTTTTGTGGGTTCTTATGATCATGTGGTTTACGCGTTTGGTTCTCCTTAGCGCCGTGGGCGTAGCGTCTTTTGTTTGGTTGTATGGCTTTTTGGTGAGATATGTTTTTAAGTTGTGGCGCGGGGATATTTGGTCGGTGACGCTTTGTGCTTTTTAAGCAGGTTCAGCAGCACGGAGACAATTTTTCGTATATAATAGCGGATGAAGCAGCGGGCGAGGCGGCTGTGGTTGATCCGAGTTATAACGCTGGCGAGTTAATCCGCTTCTTGAGGAAGGCGAATTTGGCGCTGAAATATATCTTTAACACGCATGGGCATTCTGATCATACCGCGGGGAATGCGGAGTTGTGTTCGGTGTTTACAGGCGCGAAAATTGTTGCGCATAAGCTTTCACGTGTATCTGCGGATCTGCTGGTTGATGATGGCGATGACCTGTGTGTGGGCAAGATTCCCGTGAAGGTTATCCATACGCCTGGGCATACTCCTGATAGCATTTGCCTGTTGGTTGATGGAAAGAAGCTGTTGACGGGTGACACCTTGTTTGTAGGCGAGTGCGGCAGGACTGATTTGCCTGGCGGCAACGCCAGAAGCATGTACATGAGCCTTTTTGGTAAGCTGCTGCGGCTCGGGGATGATGTTGAGGTTTATCCTGGCCATGATTATGGTGTTCGGTCGTTCTCGACGATTGGCGAGGAACGGCGGTCGAATTATACGTTGCAGCCGCGTAGTCTTGAGGAGTTTGTGGAGTTTATGCGGACACCTTAAGGTTGTTAGGTTGTTTGCTTGTTGGGTTTGGATGTTTTTGGGAAAACCTTTAAGCCTTATTGGGTGTATTCATAGTAGTGTTGGTGGGTTTGTTGGTTGGTTCGTCCGATGCCAAGGTGAAGCGTAAAACTTTTGTGGCGCGTGAGGATTTGCTTGATCGCCTTAGCAAGGTTGCTGACGAGCGCGGTTACAGCCTCTACGCTTTGGTGAATGACCTTTTGGACTTGGCGTTGAAGGCTGACGCGTTGGGTTTGGATTTGCGGCGTGTTTTGGATGAGCGCGGCGTGCTGGAAACCGCGAAGCGTGCTGGTTTTGTTTTGGCCTTGGAGAGTCTCTGCTATGACATGAGTGACCTTGTGTATGAGAAGGCAAAGGGTAAAGCCCTTAAAAGCTGGTTTGAAGCCGGGGTTTGGCTTGCCAAGCGTTACGTTACCAGCGGCGTGAAGGATCCGCTTGATGCTTTGCGGCGAGATTTAGGCACTTTCATGTGGAATGCCTCGTGCTTCTCGCTTGAAGGCGGCGGCGATAAGGCTTCTGTAAGTGTTTTTAGCCCGCGCTTTAGTGAAGCTTACACTTTTCTGTTGGCTTCCTTATTTGAGGGGCTTTTATCTGGGTTTGGCTATGAAGTTGCAGATAGGGAAGTGTTTAAGGGCAATATCCGTTTAGAGGCTGTGAGGAAGACAAATAATGCCTGAAGGTAAAGGTAAACGACTGGTTTATGTTCCTGAGGATTTAATAGATGCTGTTTTAGACGTTTCGCGTGGTAGAGGCGAGACTATTGGCAAGTTTGTTGAAGAGGCTGTTCAGTTAGCAGTTAAAGCAAGCCGTGTGGGTTTATCTCCTGAAAAAGCTGCCAAAGAATTGGAGGTTTTGCAGGTTCAGAAGGTTTTGGGCGGCGCATTTGTGCCTCAGGAAGCGTTAGATTATATGATGGAAAACGCTTACAATACTGAACGTGATGTGCTTCTTAAAAAGTGGTTTGAGAGCGGCGTGCTTCATGGCCGCTATTTGAAGGAGCGCTTCAACAATCCTGTTGAGGCTTTACGGTGTTTTCTCGAGGCTACTCGCTGGGATTTGAATGAGGTTGACACCATAAGGGACGGCTGCACGGTGCGTTTACGGTGTGTCTCCACGGCTCTGTCCATGGCTTCTACAGAACTTCTATGCAAGTTTTTAGAGGGAATCTTGAAGGGTTTGGGCTGCGTGCTTCAATCAGTGGAATGCTTGAAGGGCATGGTGGTTCTTTCCTTTAAACTGTAAACTGCCTGCACCGCATAATATCCATGTATATACATGGGTATTGAGAATGTGCACAATTGCTAGCTCAGGTTAATTTTTGTCTACAATAGGTATAAATATTAAGTCTGCAGATAAGGTTACGCACAAAAAGGTAATAAAATAGGAGAAATACGAAAATGCAAACAAGCAAGAAAACACTATCCCTGCTTATAACAACATTACTCATGCTGTCAACGATAATTGCCGCAGTACCACTAGTAAGTGCTGCCCTCTCCGCAACTGCAAATCCCGCTTCAGGGCCTGTTGGACAAGTGACAGAAATTTCAGGAACCGGGGCATCGGCTGGCGGTCCTGTAGAGTTATACTGGGAAACGCTATCTGGGACTCTTCTGAACTCAACCTATGCTGATGGTACTGGAGCTTTTTCGGCAAAAGTTACAATACCTGAAACAACAGCTGGCACGCATTATGTGATCGTTAGAGATGTCTCCACTGGAACAACTCTTGGAGTTGCTTTTACCGTAACACCGAAAATCACTGTTAGCCCTGCACGTGGAATTCCCGGCGATACTGTTACTGTGACAGGTACAGGATTTAATTACACAATCCCTGCACGCAATGTTACAATAATCTTCACAAATGGAACATACTCTGCGCAAGTTGCTGCAGTAAATGCCACCAGTTCAGGAAGCTTCTCAGTTAACTTTACTGTACCCGTTGTTGATTATGGCGACTATACTGTAAACGCGACTGCGCTCGCATACCCTGCAATTAATGCAACTGCGGACTTTACAGTTGGTGCAGCCATAACCATTTCGCCTAACTCTGGACCAACTGGCGCTGTTGTTTCAGTAACTGGCCGTGGCTTTAGCAAGACAGCAAACATTCCAGTCACCATCACAGTGGGCGGTGTTACTGCTGCGCAGGTCTCGCCTATAAAGACAAATGCTGATGGCACCTTCTCAGGGCAAATCATAATTCCAACCCTCACCGCAGGTGCCAAGATTGTCAATGCTTCCGATGGAACTTACTACGCTACAGAAACCTACACGGTCTCAACAGGGAAAGTTTCTACTATAACGTTGACACCTACCTCGGGACAGCAAGGCTCTACAGTAAATATAGTGGGCCACTACTTTACAGCAATCGCAGGAACAGTTGTTACTGTAGAATTTGGCGCGCTCACCGTCGGCACATATTCGACCCTAGATAACGGAACGTTTTCAGGTAGCTTCACGGTGCCAAACCTTCCAGATGCAACTTACACTGTTACTGCGACTGACGCAAAAGGGTTAACTGCAACTACAACCTTTAAACTTGCAGTAACGCTCATAGTGGTGTCTCCAACAAGTGGTCCAACAGGAACTAATGTAACTGTCACAGGATATGGATTCACCCCTGGTGGAACAGTTAATGTCACTTTAGGTACAAAGCAAGTTATAACAGGTGCATCCGTAGCCTCTGATAAGACATTTACGCAGGCCTTCATAGTCCCAACCGTAGCCACAGGCGATTACACAGTGCGCGCAGTTGACAGTGGAGGTTTATCTGCACAAACAACCTTTACAGTCACACAAACCACACAGCTAGTCCTAACCCCCAGTACCACCTCCAGAGGATTAACAGTTGCAGTCGCAGCCGACTACTTCACTCGTACAGCTGGTACCGCGTTAACTTTTGCTATAAGAAACGCAACATGGAGCAGTGCTTTGACCGTAACTAATGCAAGCGGCTGGACCGCCATAGAGACTAATGCTACAGGCAGCTTCAGAGGCAGCTTCACTGTATCAAGCACATGGGCTCTAGGAACGTATACCGTTAACGCCACTGATGCAAATGGGCTGGTAGCTGAAGCTACCCTCACTGTTGCAATACTTGCTGTTACTATCAATACTGGCAGTACTACCTATGTTCAAGGAGACACTGTAAGCTTTTACGTCACCAGCACCGCCGCCGCCAGCGGATACATAGTCGTAAAAGATCCATCTGGCTACGTCTACAATACAATTTCTATTACCAGTGGAGATTGGACAGGTGTACCCGGTGCAGTGGTGCTTCCATACAGTAAGACAATGTTCACATTGCCAGCCGACGCCGCAGTAGGCAACTGGACTTGGATCGCAGTAATCGCTGACTTCACAGGTAGCGGCAAATTTGCCGTAATCCAAAAAGCCACTTTGGAGTCCCTTATGGCGACAATTGATCAACTTAACGCTAGAGTAAACGCACTGAACTCTTCACTTACAGCAATAACCGCTCAGTTAAATGCCATTAACACTGCCGCTTCCAACGCAGCTTCAGCCGCTAGTTCAGCAGCTTCAGCCGCTAGTTCAGCATCCTCAGCCGCTAGTTCAGCATCCTCAGCCGCCAACTCCGCAAAGTCCGCTGCTGACGCTGCTAAGGCATCCGCTGACGCAGCGAAGGCTTCTGCAGACAGCGCAATCAGTGCAGCAAATGATGCAAAGAATACTGCTCAATCAGCAGTAGATGCCGCTAAAGCAGCTAAGGCTTCTGCTGACAGCGCCGTGAGTGCAATTGAAGACGCTACATCCGCAGCTGAAGCCGCCAAGGCAGCAGCTGAGGGTGTATCCATGGCTGTCTGGGTAGCGGTTGTCCTCTCACTGGTAGCCGCCATCGCAGCCATCTTCGCTGTCATCACCATCCGTGGAAAAATAGCAGGGTAAACAACGAGGCTCCCGTGAAAACGGGAAACTCACCTCCCCATTTTATTTTTTCAAGTTTTCTAAAGCCTAATTTTTACTGCTAAAATTAAAGTCACAAGGGAAAGCACGAGGCAGCAAACCCGAAACCAAAAATGACTCAAGGCTTAAGAGTCTCCGTGATAATCTATTAAGCGAAGTGAGGCTTGAAGCAGTTGCGAAAGAAACCCAAACTGAAAACTAAAGGGCAAAGACTCTACAGGAACACCCAAGGCCGCTACTACCGGGTGATCGCCAGTTACAAAATCAGGAGTGTAATCCAGCACAAAAAGAGACTGAAGCGAATGGAACCGCAAAGCACTGCTCAGATACCTCAGGAAACCGCTTAAAATCAAAACGGACACCACGTTGCCAGCCAGAACAAAGTTGAAAAATGCGGACCACGCTCAATTATAAAAAGGCGCCGCTTTTCAGATCTGCTGAAGCAAAAACTAACACAGCAACATTAAAACAAATCTATTTTTCCACATAAACTTTCAACGCCTGTTTTATAGTATAAAAAAATTTTAAAAAGAATTAACGCAATAAATAATCTCCACTTAAACTTTAGGAGATTAAAAAGCCTCGAAACTACCCACAAGTTTCGTCACCTTATTCCTGTTATTCGGTTTAGTCCTCTGCACATCTATTGCCAGCGCCGCTAATGCGGATTACTCCAACACTAATTACAACACAGAAACTGCACCCACCATTGACGGAAAATACACCACCCCAAACGAATGGAACGGCGGCGGAATCCCGCCAAAACTTCCCAGCGGCCTATTCTGGAAAGAAATGTGGACCTACCCAGGAGACATCCTGCAGCACTTCATAATCGAAGTCCTATACGACAACACCAATGACACCGCTGATTACATACAAATATGCTACGACTGCAACGCAGACGGCGGCACAGCACCCAAATCAGACGACGTAAAAATCGAATATACTGGTCATCGCTTATACGGGCCTGAAGATATACGTTGGCAACGGCGCAGGCTGGACTGAATTCACCAACTACACATAAGGAAGCGACATAAAAATCGCTGAGTCGCTCGCTTCATCCCCGCAAAACAGCAACGCACACTGTATAATCGAAATAACCATTAACAAATCCAACCCTAGATTCGACATATCAGGCTCAGGCTATCAGCCTGGCCTTAGGGTAGCAGCCTACGATGCAAGCAACGCCTCAACCGGCGTCATAGAATGGCCTCCAGACTCTGGTGACTCCCCAACCAAATGGGGCATAGAAGTCGGTACCATGAACACCATACCCGAACCCTTAACAGTCACTGCCTTCGTTCTATTAACAACCGTGGCAGTTGTAGTGGGCTCATACTTTCTGCGACCCCGCTCAAAACCGAGAAACAGCATACCTGAAATAAACCTGCAAATTTAATCCGCCCATCCCTCTCTTTTTTATTGTAACCCTAACGTTATTCCACCATCAAAACATGGAAACTACCAAAAATAGCCTTTACCCACTTGCCAATGGGCCCCTCATAATACATGAAATCCGCATCAAAAATAAAAAAATCATTATTCGGTTCCTATGCAGCTGGATTTCATAATCCAAAAAACAATAGAAGACTTTGATTCATTAGTAGGAGAATTCCCTGCGCTAAGCAAAGCAAACCCAGCACCGCCATCACAGGCCAAGAGCCCAAAATCATCCCGAAGAACTTAGCCAAATCCTCCGCGAACTTGAAAATCAAAAACACAATCAAGGCGGGAACAAGAAACACCACCAAATAAATCCACATAGAGGAAATGCCCAGCACAGTCTCAGGCAACGGGAAATACCAGTACAAAAGCCCTGCACACGCTAAGCCTGCGGCTAAACCCAACAAGGCACTGAAGGGCACTTTACTTAAAGGCTTAAGCACCAAGCCTAAACCCGTAACAACAAGCAAACCCCAAACCTCAAAATCACCAGTCTGCCCGAGAAACACAACCACGCCCGTCGCCAACAGCAATATGCCAACAAAAAACCCAAAAAAGCCGACAGCCTTCGCAACCATGCCCACCGCTCCCTTCGCGAAAACACCCACAAGCTTAGCTAAAGCCACAACCCCTCCTAAAATCAAAACATACGGCGCCAAACTCGCCAAGACCGAAAGATCCAAACCAACAAGAGACGACAGCATCACACAGCCCACGCCTCATACATGCAAAACAAACAAATTTAAAACTATCCACAGAAACCACAAGAACCTGCACTCTTTCAACATCTTCAATGACTCACTCATGATATTTAGCAAAAAGGATATATCGCCTTATTACCATTTGACATTTAGTGATCGAATTAATGACACTTCGCGTTCAAATAAGCAAGAATCTCGAGCAGAAATTCAGAGAATTGGCAATGAAAAAATTCGGCTACACAAAAGGAGCATTAAGTAAAGCCGCTGAAGAAGCCCTCACACAATGGACCTTAACTCAAGAAAAAGAAAAACCACAATTCACCAAAGACCCTGTTGAAGCCATAGAAGGCCTTCTCTCAGAGATATCTATAGATTCAGTTACGCTACAACATGAAACCCAGAAACACTGGACATCCAAGGCGCTCAAAAATGTATCTAATTGACACTAACATCTTTTTAGAAGTCCTACTATCAAGAAGCCGAAAAGACGACTGCAAAAAATTCTTAACCGCCCTCTATAAAGGCGAAAAGACTGGCATAATAACAGATTTCACCATACACTCAATTATAGTGATAATGAGAAACTTCAACAAGCTGCATGAACTTAAAACTTTCCTTTTAAGCTTAACTGCTTACAAAGGATTAATGGTATACAATACAACGCTAAAAGATGAATTAAACGCGGTAGAAATTGCAACATTACACGCTTTAGATATGGACGATGCAATTCAATACGCTGTTGCCCTTTCAACAGAAGCGGACGCTATACTCTCATTCGATAAGCATTTCAATAACCTGAGTATACCACGAGAAGAACCGTAAACCGCATTCACAAGCACGATAGCGATTTTACTCAACTGGGCAGAGATAACTACCGTTTATGCTTGGAGCAACCGTCAAAACAAAAGAATACGCAGTGTCAGTTACTCCAAGATAGAAACCCTTACATTCAATTTCCTGACCTACCACAAGCTGAGTATCATCCATATAATCGTAACCAACGCAGATGATGTTGCTGCCAAAAACTATGCGCCCACCTACTGAGGAATTGAGATACTCCTCACTCGTCCACAGCACTTCCGTCATGTTTAACCGAATAAAGACGCGATAAATATGATAGTTACTGGCAACTAAACCGCGAGTTACATAATTCCGCTCAACTGAAATAACCATACCCCTAACAGCAAGGTTAGCATCCCTGTGGAGCGCATCATGCGGATACATATACTTAACAACAAGTTCATGATTAAGGAAAAACGCGCCAGCAACCACCAAACCCACAAGCATCGTAATAATAATCCAGAATTGCCGCTTCATGCATCGTTCGCCTTAAGCTTATGCTTCTTAAAGTAAAGAAGCACACCTGCAACCACCAAAACACCAGAGACACCTAAAGCAAACAAGTATTGTATGTTTGGCGATGTGGTGCCCGTTTCTGGTTTCTCCGGCTTTCGCCCTACTGCGTAAAGATACCCATCGTTTGAGCCAACAAACAGCAGCCCGTCTGAAATCGCAGGCGAAGACCTCACAGCGCCTCCTGTCCTATATTCCCAAACCAACTCTCCAGTGTACGCGTCCAGCGCATAAATGCATCCGTTATCAAGGCCGAAGAACACTTTTCCATCCGCTACTGCAGGCGATGAAATAGAACCCCTGCCATCCACTGGATAACTCCACATTACCGTGCCATCGGTGACGTTAAGCGCGTAAACATGCTTGTCAGTTGGCACATACACTCGCCCGTAGGCAACAGCTGGTGAAGCTTCAGTGACGCCATCTAACTGTTGATTCCACGCATTCATTCCAAATTCATTCATGGCGTAAACCGTGCTGTAGCCTGCTGGGCTAACGTTAACTGCAAACACTTTGCCATCGCTTACTGCTGGCCCGCTTCTAATCCAGTTAACGCTTGAAGGGCCGATGGTAACCCAGAAGCGGCTATAGCCATTTACGGCTTCAAAGGCGTTGCACCCAAGCATATCGCCCGCGGCAACCAAAGCCAGAATAAGGTTACCATCATAAGCCAGTGGCGCTACTCCGCCTGAAACGCGGCGATTTACCTCTTCATTATAGAGATTAGCGCCTGTCTCTGCATTAAATACGTGTACGCTACGTTTCCCGTTAACGAAGACGCGGGAGCCTACCACAAGCGGAGAACCAAACCCTGCCTCCTCTCCAAGTGACTGCCGCCAAACCTGCGCTCCAGACTTCGCGTCAACCGCGACGATGTCGCCTGCGTTACAAGTCACTAAAACTTTACCTGAAGCAACCGCCGGCGAGCTTATGTTTGCGCCTAGATGAACTCGCCATACTTCTCTGCCCGAAGCAACCTCTATTGCATACAGGTAGCCGTCTTCTGAACTGAAATATACCCTACCGTCAGCCACGGCAGGAGACGAAGTAACCTCGCCTCCAGTTTTGAACTTCCAACAAAGCTGATTGCCGCCTGGCGCCTCAGCTTCAGCGTAACCTGTTCGCGCCGCGTTGGCTCTAAACATAGACCAATCATCCCCATCGCTAGCTACTTCGTCAAATATGGCGGCTGAAACGGGCTTCATTAATGGGTAACGGTCAATGTTGTTTTCGTTGATATAGTAAGGCGTGTCTCCTACTCCTGAATTGCCAATTTCTGAAGCGTTAGGATACCTTATAGTATAGTCGGACCAGTAATTGCCAGCGGTGCCGTTGTCCCAAACGTTTCCGCCGCCGGGCTTGGTTTCTTGTAGTGACCATATGCCGGGGATTGAAACTGGTAAGCGTTCGCTTTTGCTGCTGACAAAGTTGTTAAGGTAAATCCTGTTATTGTTCTGTGTTCCTTCAAGACGTAAGCACCATTCGCTGTTTTCTGTAAAATTATTTCCAACCAAAAGATTATCCCCGGAATCGGATATCAATATTCCTATGCCGTTGGCCGCTAGCTGATTTTGCAGGATCTTGTTGCTGTTCGCGTTATACCATAACTTGATTCCGCTTCCAATGGTACCCGTTATCCTGTTAGCTACTATGCTATTGCCGGCGGAGTCAAACACGTTTATGCCTGTCTGGTTATTGTCAACAACACTGTTATTGCGGATGGTTGAGTTTAGCTCGCCACAAAGGTTAAATCCAT
>Ga0315298_1007980_pt1 | contig 13688 bp, 10 predicted proteins | sample WHS_1_MG_FD_203077 | JGI IMG/M metagenome (GOLD analysis project Ga0315298, IMG submission 203077) | Extremophilic microbial mat communities from Washburn Hot Springs, YNP, Wyoming, USA - WHS_1_MG | ecosystem: Environmental > Aquatic > Thermal springs > Hot (42-90C) | place: USA: Wyoming...
CCTTCAGACTCCCGGCCCGCTTCAGTTCCTAGCAGGCATTGCTACACCCTACCAGCGGCCCACTAACCTCCACTATCCTTCAGCCTCTACCACCATCCATCTCCACTTTCTGAGAGAGCTCGTTCGGTACCGAGAAGAGCTAGGTTAGATCACGCCCTCTTCAGCTAGAGACGCTATCTCCTTCGAGGACATGCCCAGCAGCTCGCCGTAGACGTAGTTGTTGTCTTCGCCGTAGCAGGGGGCGCCGCGGTCGATGCGTCCGCCGATGTAGGCCGGGCTCTCGCTGAGCTTCACAGGCACCTCGGCCACCGGCCACCGGCCGATCTTGGTGCCCGTGACCTCTGTGAGCCACTCCAGTTCCTTCAATTGCGGGTCGTTGTCGCACCGGTCCCCGGCCGTCTGGCACACGCCCGCGGGAACGCCCGCCTCCTGCAGGCGGTACATCAGCTCGTAGCCATCCTCGGACTTGGTCCAAGCCGCGACCAGGGCATCCAGGGCATCTTGGTTGGCCAGCCGCGCGGCGAGGGTGGAGAAGCGCCGATCCTGAGTCCACTCGGGGCGCCCTGCCACCGTGGTCAGCGCCCGCCACTCCTCCTCCTGGAAGCAGGCGATAGCGATCCAGCGGTCCTCCCCGGCGCAGGGGTAGGCGCCGTGAGGGGCGGCCGGTTTGTAGGGAGAGCGGTTGCCGTATCGGTGCCAAACCCGTCCGTTGGCCGACCAGTCGAGCACCGGCACTCCGGTGATGAAGAGGCCGGACTCGCACTGGGAAGCGTCGATCCACTGGCCCTGGCCGGTGCGCTCCCTGTGGAAGAGGGCGCTGAGCATGGCGAGAGCGAAGCTGTAGGCACCCATCCAGTCCAGGTAGGAGTAGCCCCAGCCGACGGGCATGGCGGGCTCCGGCAGGCCCGACATATCGGAGAGGCCGGCGAAGGAGTTGGCGATGGGGCCCACTGCCCTGAGTCGGCCGTAGATGCCTCTCGTCCCCATGCCGGACTGCTGAGCATAGATGATGTCGGGCTTGATGGAGCGGAGGACGTCGTAGCCGAGGCCCCATCGCTCCATCACCCCCGGCGAGAAGCCCTCGGCGACGATGTCGGACATGGCCACCAGGCGCTTGGCGATCTCCAGCCCCTTTGGGTGACGGACGTTGAGGGAGATGCCCCGCTTGCCCGGGTTCTTGTTGTTGAACTGCCCGCCCATGTCGGGGTCCGTCACGCCCGGTAGCGGGGCGGTCGCCTTCTCGCGTGCTGCCCGACCGCCTACCGGCGCCATGGCAGCCATTCGGGTATCCGGGTGGCTCTTCAGCTCGACCTTGATGCTCTCGGCGCCGAAGGCTGTCAGGAAACGGGTCCCGCCGGCCGAGGCCAGGAACCAGGTGAAATCCAGGATTCGGATACCCTTGAGGGGGAAGGGCTTGCCACGGGCGGAGAACTCCGCCGGGGTATCCATCTGGGTGAATGGAGCGATGACGGGGAGCTCCCGTTTGGGCGGCTCCATCACCGAAGCCGCGTCCTCGTTGATGAGGGGAGCTCTTCGGCCGGCGGACCAGGAGGTCGCCGTGCTGATCCACTTGCTGGTGGGGTATACGAAGGAGCGGCCCAGTTCCGGGTGTTCGACGTGGGTGTAGGTGCCTCGCTTCAGCCAGTGCTCGTCCAGGGCGTTCTCGTGGGGCTTGCGCAGGGGAGCCCACAGCAGCCCTGCCTCCTGAGCCTCCCGCCATGGGACGTGGTCGTAGGTGAAGGCTCGAACGAAGCGCTGAATGACTTCCATGGTGTGGTATCGTTTCTCGTCGTCACCCACGGTCCCGGGCACTGGCCGCCCACCTTCGAAGCTTGTCCCCTCCTCGGGCTGAAGGTCCGCCGCCGCGTTGTATCGGCTCAGGAACTCGTAGATGCGGGCTTCCTCTTTGGGGACGGAGCCCAGATGGGACATGACCCATCGGCCATCCTTGGTGTAGTTGATGGAGGGAACCCGATACACCTTCTCTCGTGCGTGGCGGCAGGTCTGGCGGTACACCGGGGCCCGCCGCATCACCCAGGACATGAGGTCGACCTCGGTGGACTTGGATACGGCCTCGTGGACGGCGCACGACAGCTTCTGCCCCTTCCCGGTTCGCCAGCGGTAGAGCAACGCGGCAATGATGCTCATGGCCATCTGCTCACCGGCGACGTGGTAGGCGTGCCACATCTGCGGGGCGATGGGGGGCAGATCGTACTTGCCGTTGAGGTCGGGGTCGTAGCCGCAGTTCATCATCGGGCCGCCCAGGGCCAGGTGTATCAGGTCGGAGCCCTTGAAATGGGACCAGGGGCCGGTGTCGCCGAAGGGGGTCATCCGCGCCACGATCAAGGTGGGATACTCCCGCACCAGGTCGTCCGGGCCCAGCCCCAGGGCGTCCAGCTTCCCCTTGGGGGTAGTTTCCAAGAATACATCCGCCGTGGAGAGCAAGCGGCGGAGCTTCTCCTGATCCTCTGTCTGTTGCAGGTCGAGGACGATGGAGCGCTTGCCGCGATTGTAGTTCCAGAAGAAGAGGGATCTCTCCGGGTCTTCGCGATCCTCGTAAAAGGGGCCGATGCGACGAGTGGGGTTGCCGCCCGGTGGCTCCACCTTGACCACGTCGGCCCCGAGTCCTGCCAGTATCAGCCCGCAATACTCGGCTTGCTCGTCGGCCATCTCGATGACGCGTATGCCCGTGAGACACCCCACGGCCGGTGCAGCGCTGCTTCCGATCGAAGGCTCGTTCTGTCCTTCCAAGATCATCCTCCCGTTGATGCCAGGCACAACCGCGATGTCCACGATGTGGCGATCCATAGCCTTTCGCCGGACAAACCAGTCCGCCGCGCTGCCGGGGTTGCAGACAATCCGAGGCGGGCGTCCGGATGTACGGCGATGTACGGCCCTTCAGGTACGTTGTGCGGAAGATTTCTCCCAGTGTGGCTTGATGCGCGGTTGATGCTATATTACCGCGTAAGGTCAAGCCTGAACAGTCGGATACCCGTTGATCGACTGATCCCGCGAGATCGACATCAGCAGTTCTAACAGGAGACGTGGATAGTGAAGATCACCGATGTCGAGGCGATGCTGATCTCCATCCCCTTGCGCAGACCGGCCAAGATGACCGTCAAGACCTGGACCTCCCGAGAGTACGTGGTTGTTCGGGTCCGCACTGACGAAGGCATCACCGGCACGGCCTACACCCTGGCAACCCCGGCCGTCCTGAGTACCATCACCGAAACGCTGAGGCCGATGGTGGTGGGCCAGGACCCGTTCGATTCCGAGCTACTGTGGGACAGGATGTTTCGTGGGACCATGTCCTTCGGCAGGAAAGGGGTGACGGTCCGAGGGATAAGCGCCATCGACACCGCCCTGTGGGACATCAAGGGGAAGGCTTTCGGCACGCCTTTGTACAAGCTGCTGGGAGGCTACAGCCGGAAGGTGCGGGCCTACGCCAGCGGCGGCTTCTACCGGCAGGATCAGGATTTCCGGCAGTTGGCCGAGGAGATGGCCGGCTACGTGCAGCAGGGCTTTGAGGCTGTCAAGGTCAAGGTGGGGGTGCTGTCGTTCAAAGAGGAGGTGGAGCGGATAGCGACATTGCGTCGAACCCTGGGTGACGACGTGGAGATCTACGTGGATGCCAACTGCGGCTGGAACGACGTGACCTACGCCAGGAAGATCATGAGGGCCTTCGAGGAGTACAACATCGGCTGGTTCGAGGAGCCGGTGCTGCCGGACAACTTCCGGGGCAGCGCGGAGCTGGCCGCTGCCTTTGAAACCCCGATCGCCACGGGTGAGCAGGAATGCACCCGGTGGGGCTTTAGAGACCTAATTGAGCATCGGGCGGCGGACATCCTCCAGCCGGACGTGACGGTGGTGGGTGGCGTCAGCGAGTGGATGAAGGTGGCGGCCCTGGCCTCGGCCCACGATCTGCCGCTTTCGTCCCACTCCATCGTGGAGGTCCACGTCCACCTTATGGCGGCGGTGCCCAATGCGCGGATCGCCGAGTATTTCCCACCCGAGGTGGACTTCATGGTGTTCGACCAGGTGGTGCAGGACCCGATCGTGCCCCGGGGCGGCTATCTAACGCCCCCGGACCGGCCCGGTCTGGGGATGGAGCTGGATGAGAAGGCGCTGCAGCGGTTCCGCATCGGATAGTCTTCCGCTGGGCAGGGCCATTGTTGACATCCACGGCCAGGGAGCCTATACTTAATTCCGATGAAAACAGTAGGAGTTTCTCTCGCGATTCGGTCGGTGTCAGGATGAAGCTTTCGACGCGCGGCCATTACGGTCTTCTGGCCATGGTTGAACTGGCCAGGCATCACGGGCAGGGGCCCGTTTCCCTTTCGGAGATCGCCCAGTCGGGCGAGCTGCCGCTGCCCTACCTGGAGCAGCTTTTCGGCGCTTTGCGCCAAGCGGGCCTGGTGGAAGGCACCCGCGGGGTGCGAGGCGGCTACCGGCTCACCCGCGAACCCTCTCTGATCAGCGTTGGTGAGGTGGTGCGGGTGCTGGAGGGGCCGATTGGGCCGGTGGACTGCGTCGTCGAAGGAGAGAACGCCGATTGCTGCTCCCGCAGCCCCGGCTGCGCTACTAGGGAGATGTGGCAGCGAGTGCGCGAGAGCATCCTTGAGGTGCTGGACAACACCTCCCTGGCCGATTTTCAGACTTCTTCAGCGGTAAGGCAGTAGCCGCGGGCTGATGACCGGGCCCCCGCGGGGATTCAGGTTTGAGGTTGCATTGCCCGCCGGTCCGCTGCTCGAAAGGAGACTCGCGATGGGGCGTTTCATCTACCTGGATCATGCCGCCACCACCCCTGTGGACCCAGCTGTGGTGAATGCCATGATCCCCTACTTCACGGAGAAGTACGGCAACCCCTCCAGCATATACTCGATTGCCCGAGAGGCTCGCAAGGCGATGGACTGGGCTCGCGACACGGTGGCCGAGGTGCTGGGTGCCAGCCCTGCCGAGATCATCTTCACCGGTTGCGGGACCGAGAGTGACAATCTAGCCCTCAAGGGAGTGGCTTTTGCTCACCGGCATCGGGGCAACCACATCATCACCACTCAGGTGGAGCACCACGCCATTCTCCACACTGCCGAGTACCTGGAGAAGAGGTTTGGCTTCCGAGTCACCTACCTGCCGGTAGATCAGTATGGCATCGTCAGCCTGGAGGCGCTGGAGAAGGCGCTGACGCCCGATACCATACTGGTCAGCATCATGTATGCGAACAACGAGGTGGGCACCATTCAGCCCATTCCAGAAATCGCACGGATACTGAAGGGGCGCAATGTCATCTTTCATACTGACGCCGTGCAGGCGGGGGGCAGCCTGGACCTGAACGTGGACCGGCTAGGGGTGGACATGCTGAGCCTCTCCGGCCACAAGTTTTACGGACCCAAGGGGGTGGGCGTGTTGTACGTGCGGAAGGGCACCTCCTACTGGCCCCAGCAGCAGGGCGGCGGCCAGGAGCGGGGACGCCGGGCCGGCACCGAGAATACGGCGGGTATCGTCGGGTTGGCCACAGCTCTCAAGCTGGCTTACGACCATCTGGAGGAAAACAACGCCCACGCGGCCAAGCTGAGGGACAAGCTGATCGAGGGCATATCCCGTATCCCGGGCTCGTATCTGACCGGCCACCCCACCAACAGGCTGCCCAACAGCGCCACCTTCGTCTTCGAATTCGTGGAGGGCGAGTCGATCCTGCTCAGCCTGGACATGCTGGGCATCGGTGCTTCCAGTGGCTCCGCATGCACCTCGGCTTCGCTGGAGCCGTCCCATGTGCTGAAAGCAATGGGAGTTCCCATCGAGCGCGCCCATGGAAGTCTGCGGCTGACTACCGGTCGGGACAACACCGAGGAAGACATCGATTACGTCTTGGAGGTCCTCCCCGGCATAATCGAGCGATTGAGGGCGATGTCGCCCCTGGTGAACGTCAAGTAGCGGTCAGCCACCAGCAGTCAGCCAGCAACTCTTGGCTGTTGTCCCAAGCAGCGAGAGGGCGGTGTGCGTGATGGCCGACTGCTGATGGCTGATCGCTAATAGAGGAGCACTGCTGAATGTACAGCGATCTGGTGATGGAGCATTTCACCAATCCCCGGAACGTTGGGGAGATACCGGATGCCGACGGTGTCGGCACCGAGGGTAATCCCGTCTGCGGCGACGTGATGAAGATCTACATCAAGGTCAAGGACGGGCGGATCGAAGACGTGAAGTTCAAGACCTTTGGATGTGGCGCTGCCATCGCCACCAGCAGCATGGTCACCGAGATGGTGAAGGGCAAGACGCTGGAAGAGGCGATGGAGATCTCTAACAAGGCGGTGGCGGAGGCCCTTGGCGGCCTGCCCCCTGTGAAGATGCACTGCTCGAACCTGGCCGCCGATGCGCTCCACAAAGCGATAGAAGACTATCGAAGCAGAGTGAAGGCATAGGCCTTCACTCTGCCCGGTAGCCCTCCAGCGGCTTCCCGTCAACCCAGATCCGGGGATTGGTCATGAGCATGTCGTAGTGGGTGAGGGCCTGCAGGTCGCCATCGTAGTTGGAGCCTATGGCGATGTGGCAGGTGCCGTCCACTTTCTCCGCCTCCAGCATGTCGGGGATCAACTGGGCCCGTGGGTTCAGGCCGAGCCCAACCTCTCCTACTCCCCAGGTGTTCCGCGCGTAGTCCTCCTTGCCCATGGCCCGTGCTCGCTCCTCACCCTGCTTCAGCGCTGCCTCCACTGCCTCCGAATGGGCGCTGGGCAGGATGGCGGTGACGTAGCCGTCTTTCACCTCCAACACCAGCGGTTCGGTAGGCATGAGGCATCCCGCACCAACGCTAAGAACGCTGTCGAAGACGATCCTGCCCTGAGCGGTACCCAGTTCCGGGGAGAAGAAGATCTCCCCGCAGGGAAGGTTGCCGTGAGTGCCGGGCCGTCGCAGGTCGCCGTCGTCCACGAAGACCTTTCGCCCCCTCAATCCCACAGTGAGGTCGGTGCCGGCCGGAGTCTCAATGCGCACCTCCGATGCACCTTCGACTGCCCTCTTGAGCGCCGCGGCCCGAGCCTGAATGGCCGGATAGTCGATCTCCATGGCTCGCAAGAAGGTCTCCATCTGGATACCCGGGGAGCTAGCGACCCGGATGTGGCGGTCCCCTTCCGACAGTCTGTCGATGATGTGGTTGTACTTCCTACCGTCCCGGCCCACGTAGCCGATGTGAAGACCGTAGGGGTCCTTGCCAATCTTGTCGGTGGAGATGCTGAAAAGGACGTCCGGCTCGGCGGCGATGGCGGCCAGCACGCCGGGGTCGGCCATCTCGGTGATGGCTCTGGCAAGCTGGCGTGCCAGCAAGGGTTGTGCTCCCATCTCCATGGCTACCTGGAAGTAGGCGTCGCAGATCAGGCGGGAGGTCTCCTCGGGATTCCCCACCAGCAGGATTCTCTCGTCGGGCCGCAGGCCCAGCGCCTGCGTCAGGACGGTCCTGGCGATGCTCAGCAATCTGTCCTCTGTCATGATGCTCCTCGTGGAGTGTAAGCTGTTCCTGCCTGAAGTACAGCAAGGATCTTACCAGGAGTCGGATCTCAGCGGCCAGTCGGCCGGTAAGACCTATCCTCTCTATCCTGTTCGCTCACCCCGTTGCTGCCAGGGGGTACTTCAGGCCGCCGAAGCAGTGGACGCCGTCGCCGTCAGCCACGCTGACCAGGCACCTGTTGCAGGAGATGCAGCGGGAGGGGCGAAGGTCCCCGGATTGGATGCGGTGTACCAGGCGGGGCTCGCGAAGAAAGGGGCGCGCCATGGACACGAAATCCGCCTTACCATCGCGGATCACCTGTTCCATCACCAGGGGCGAGCGCAGGCCGCCCACCAGCAGCACCGGTACCCGGGTGACTCGTCGGATCCGCTCGGCTTCCCGCGCAAAGTAGGCCTCTTCGAATCTAACCCGACCGCGAAGGGTGCTAGCCACCGCCATCATTACCTGGCGGGTCACCAGCCCGAGAGAGGATGCCGCCCTACTTCTGAGGATCTGGTCGACGGGGATTTCGCCCCTGCTCATGTAGAAGAAGGACTCGAGGGTACCGCCGGTGACCTCGATGGCGTCGACGCCGAGGCGAGCCAGCTCGAGGGCGACGATGACGGCGTCGTCGGTCTTGAGGCCGCCGCGGACGAAGTCGTTGACGGTGAGCTTGACCAGTACTGGGAAGTTGGAGCCGACGGCGGCGCGGACGGCCTGGTAGACGAGGAGGAGGAAGCGCATGCGGTTGGGGAGGGAGCCACCCCACTGGTCGTGCCTTCTGTTGGAGTGAGGGGAGAGGAACTGGTTGATGAGGTAGCCGTTGGCGGCGAGGATCTGGACGGCGTCGAAGCTGGCGAGTTTAGCGCGGCGAGCGGCTTCGGCGAAGGCGTTGATGATGGAGTCGATGTCGGAGTGGGACATGGGTGTGGGGCGGATGCGGAGGAGGCGGTCGTGGATGGGGGAGGGGGCGAGGAGGGAGCCGCCGGTGGCGAAGGGCTCGCCCTGGCGGCCGCAGTGGTAGAGTTGGAGGGCGATGCGGGAGTCGGAGAGGTGGACGGTGTCGGCGAGGCGAGAGAGGCCTGGGATGGTGGAGTCGCGGTGTGCGCCCAGGACTCCGAGGTAGGAACGGCCGGAGGGGTGGACGAAGGCACCGCCGGTGATGAGGAGGCCGATGCCGCCTTGGGCTAGGCGGGAGTAGAGGGAGAGGAGGCGCGGCGTGACCAACCCGTCGGGGTCGGCCATGCATTCGGCCGTGGCCGATCGAACGAAGCGGTTCTTCAGCCGAAGGGTGCCAATGGCCATTGGGTCGAACAGCCCCGGCATGCGCGCCCCCAGTTCACTCGTTCTTCGCCCCGGCGTCTATCCATCGGGAGATCGTCTCGATTTCGTCCGCTGTCAGCTTGCTGGCCCCGTGGGGCATGGTGCCGTATTTGAGCACCGAGACCATGGCGCTGAGGGATGAGTCGCCCGGGATCACCACGGTGCCATAGCTGTCCCCCGCCATGGTGCGCTGGAAGCTGTCCAACCGCAGCCCCTTGTCCGCTCGCCGCGGGCCGTGGCACTGGACGCACGAGCGGTCGAAGATCGGCTTCACGTCTGTAGAGTACGTGGGCGTCCACTCGGGTGCTCGTTCTGGCTGGGCGTTTCCCAGATGGGGAACTGCACCTCTCATCACCAGGCCGGTCGCGGCCGTTGCCAGAACGGCCAGCGCTATCACCGCTGCCAGTGTGGCGGGTATCCGGAACGCGACCTTGTGGCCGCCAACGCCCCTTCCCGGTAGCCGAAGATGGATGCGATACATCCTGATGCTCAGTTCGCCGCGGTCAGCAGGTATTCCACGATGGCCTGAACCTGCGCATCCGCGAGAGGGCCGCCCGCGGCGACTCCGAAGGGGGGCATGCCTCCCTTGCCGCTGGAGGTCACTTTCAGCAGCCCGTCCCGGCCCACACTCTCCAGAAACGTTCGGGACTTGAGATTGGCCATGGACAGCGAGCTTCCATCCTGCCCATGGCAGCCCGCACAGAGCTTGGAGAACAGACTCTTCCCCTCATCGGTAGAAACGGCGTCGGCGAGCGCTGCCCGGGGAGTCGCCGTGGCTTTCGGTGCCATCGGCGTGGCCGTCGGGGCTCGAGTTGCCGTCGGAGCCGCTGACTCGGGCGCTGCTTGCGGGGCGGTCGGCGCCGTTGATTGAGCGGGGGCGACAGTTGATGTAGATGCGGAGGCCGTGGCGGCCTCTGGCTCCCGGGCTAATGTGACGCCTGCCGCCGAGAGAAGGAACTGTACGACGGCCCTTACCTGGTCATCCTGCAGTGGCCCTCCCTTAGCCGCCCCGAAGGCCGGCATACCGCCCTTGCCTTCGGCCGTGCTCTTGGCCAGCCCTGCCGCGCCGCGTTCCTCCAGGAAGTCCTTGGACCTCAGGTCGGCGCTGGGGATGGCCCCGCCGTCGGCGCCGTGGCAGGTGGCGCACTGCTTGGTGAAGATAGCCTTTCCTTGTTCGATGGAGCCTTCGGCCGACGCGGCCGGTTGAGAAGCGTCGGCGGCAGGCTTGGGCGGGGCGACGGGGCGCCGGCCGACGGTTTCTCGGCTGGTTGGCGCCGGGGGAATGCCGCCCGTGTGGCACGTGGTGCACGAGGTAGTGCGAGAATGGCAGGCGTAGCAGCTTTCCATTCGGGGTCGGTTGGTCTTGGGCACCTCCAGATCGTGGGCGACGTTGGAGTGGCAGGAAACGCAGGTCGCCCCTCGATCCAGATGCGCCTTGTGGTCGATGGCGATGCCGCGCACGTTGAACTTAAAGCCCTGGGTGTCGGTGCGCTCCGTCATCCCCGCGTGGCAGCGCACGCAGTTGCTGGCAACCCGCTCGGGCTCTGCCATGAACCCCTTAACGTAGCCTTCGAAGACGATCTGGCCGGGCTTTGCGTGGCAGTCCACGCAGCTCACCTGATCAAAGCTGGGATGCACGTCGGAGGGCACGCTGCGGTCGGGTGTCTCACCGGTGCCGTGGCAGTTCAGGCAGAAGCCGGAGTTGGAGGTGGTGTAGTGTGCCAGCACGACGCCGGGCACGCCCACCACCGGGATGGCGGCTACTGCCAGCACCACCAGCCAGAGCCATACAGGCCAGCGAGGAAATTGCCTCCTTCGTCGGGGGTAGAGGCCTGGAATCTCCAAATTGTCCGGTAGCCGAGAGCGCTCGGGAAGCTTCATGTAAGCCCTCCACCCTGTGGACCAGCCCTTTGACCGATCCACTCCTCTCCTGGAGAGAGGGGATGTTCGGATTTCCTCTCCCGGAGGAGAGGGAGTGTCTACGCCAATGCCTGAACCGTCACCCTGGTGTCCATCCACACCAAGCCACCCCCCGACTCCCTGGCTTCGCTGGAGAACAGGGCGCTGGCGTTGGCGCCGTTGCCCGTTCCGTCCCACCAGACGTGCAGGGTCATCGGGTCGTCGCTCTTGAATCGTTCGCCACGGGCTATTCGACCTACTCCTTCATGGCCGAAGCCCGAGGCCAAGGCCACCACCCCCGGGTGTATCCCCTGCGTTATCCGGGCTCGCACCTCCACGGTTCCGGCAGAGGAAGTTACCTTCACCATCTGCCCCTGCTTTATCCCACGCCGCTGGGCTGCCGTCGGATTGATCAGCAGTTCGTTGGTGTGGGCTATCTCGGCGAGCCACCAGCAGTTGGCGGAGTAGTCTCCGAAATGGACGTTGGGATGGTAGGTAATCAGGGTGAGCTCACCGGTTCCAGAGTCCGGAGCCACGCGGGATACCCCGACGGCCTGCCCATCGCCAACGAGGCTGCCGGGGAAGGAGAAGGCGAACTCCAGCTTGCCGGATGGGGTGGCGAAGCCCTTGGAGCTGAGCAGATATTGGGGTGCCGCGGAGACGTCGTACCAGATACCTTGCTCGCGCAGCAGACCGAGGCCGCCGGCGTCAGCCAGCCCGGGCAGCTTCGAGACCACTGAATCGATGTAGCTCTCCACCGTGGGGAATGCGAAGTATCGTGTGGCCTCGCCCGCCAACCGGGTGCCCAGGGTGAGCAGGATGTCGTCCGCACTCAGCGACTCACCTCGAGCCTGGACGACGGGCTGGCGCAGGGCGACGTAGGGGACTAGCTCCTGCGGAGTGGGGGATTCCAGCCCCCAGCTTTCCAGGTAGGTAGCAGCCGGAAGCACCATGTCTGCCAGCATGGAGGTCTCTGTCAGGTTCGTGTCGATGGACACCAGGTAGGCAACCCGATTTTCGTCTTCCAGTGCCTTCCGAAAAGCCTCCGAGTTAGGCCAGGAGTAAGCGGGGTTGGCCATGCTGGTTATGTAGATGCCCGCTGTCTTCTTGCCCTGGAGGAACTCCTCGACGAACTGCAGAGCCTCGGAGCAGTCGGCTGGCGGCGGCAGAGCGGGCTCGGGATTTGGGAAGGCGACCGTCGGGGCAGGAGAGTAACCGCCTCGTGCACCTACGCTGCCCACCACGGCATTCAGAAGGATCACCGCGCGCTGGGCGTCGATGGCGCCCTTCTGATGCTTGACCCCGCCTCCAAAGAGGGCCACCGCGGGCCGGATTCGGCCGAACTCGGTGGCGATGCGGCGCAGGTCGGCGGCGCGGACCCCGGAAGCGGTCTCGGCCATTTCCGGCGTGTAGGGCGCGAGTCTGGCCTCCAGATCCTCGGGTGTGAGGTCGGTCCAGCGGATCAGGAACTCCCGGTCGTGGAGGCCCTGCTGCAGTATCACGTTGGCCATGGCAAGGGCGATCAGCCCGTCGGTCCCCGGCACCACGGGAAACCATTCGTCACTCCGGCCGGCCGTCAGGGAGAGGCGCGGGTCGAAGGTGACCAGCTTGGCTCCGCCCATACGGGCGTCCACCAGCCGCTGGACGAAGGGTACGTAGGCCGGATGGCTCTCGTAGGGATTGCCGCCGAAGTTGATGATGAAGTGGGCTCTGGCCACGTCAACCACTTCGCCGTTAGCCCCCATGGTCATCCTGTTGGCTGCCTCGCGGTTCGCTTCTCGGAGAGAGGCTTCGTCTATCAGCAGCTTGGAGCCGAAGGCGCCGACGAAGCGGCGTGCCAGGAGGCCGGGCCCTTCCAGGCCGGTGTGCAGCACCAGCGACTCGGGGGCGCGGCCCTGAAGCTCTGTCAGCCGCGCCTCCAGGGTGTCGTATGCCTGCTCCCACGAGATGCGGACCCACTTTCCCTCCCCCCGGCGTCCGGCCCTCTCCATGGGGAAGAGAACTCGATCGGGGTCGTAGAGTCGGTTTATGCCGGCGTGGCCACGTGCGCAGATTCGACCGCGACTGTTGGGATCGCGGGGGTTACCCTCGATCTTTACCAGTCGGTTCTCCTCGACGAACCCCAGTATCCCGCAGCGGGCTGTGCAGTGGGCGCAGGTGCTGGCCACGGCGCGCCTGGTTGCGCCGGTGGTGCGGGAGACGGAGCGCCCGCCCCGTATCAGTTCGTCAGCCTGGGCAGCTCGTGCGGCAACCGCCCCAGAGACTGCCACCGTGGCGGCGACTCCGCCCAGTTTGAACAGTTGACGGCGGGTGAGGCGGGGCTGCCAGCCCTGCCGACCCGGCGCCTCCTCTGTAGCTGCGAGCTTCAGCCCGCGTTCATCCGTTGCGCCGGGGACGCGCGGGCTAAAGCCCGCGGCTACATCTTGCAAGCGTTCTTCAACTGAGCGGAACATGCTGCCCCCCGATGACCACGACGTAGCGCATCGCCAGGATCCCGGCCATCACCAGGAGAGATGCGACGGCGGCCGCGGGAATAGAACGGTGCTGGCGTGGGATCCCCTGCACCAGCAGGGGCATGAAGGAGGCCACCATGACCGGCGCGCCCACCGTGAAGGTGGGAACCACCCCCACGTAGAGCAGGGTTGCTCCCAGGGTGGGAGGCACCAGCACCGCCACCGACCTGGCTATGAGCGCCGTGGGCGCGGCCAGCAGCACCAGCGGCACCAGAGAGCCGGTGAGGATCTCCACTCCCAGGAAGAACTGGCTGAAGTTGCCCCGGAGTATCATGTTGGCCGCGTCGCCTGCCTCGCTGTCCGAGGTGAGCAGCACCACCACGTCGGAGAACACCAGGAACAGATCCAAGAGGATGGACGCCGCCAGGATCTTGCTGAGATCGTTGACCAGGGATGGGTCCGGCCGCCGCTGCTTGGAAAGGTAGCCCGCCACAATGACCACCAGGATCATCAGCGCGATGCCGGAGACCATGGCC
>Ga0315298_1007985_pt1 | contig 13683 bp, 13 predicted proteins | sample WHS_1_MG_FD_203077 | JGI IMG/M metagenome (GOLD analysis project Ga0315298, IMG submission 203077) | Extremophilic microbial mat communities from Washburn Hot Springs, YNP, Wyoming, USA - WHS_1_MG | ecosystem: Environmental > Aquatic > Thermal springs > Hot (42-90C) | place: USA: Wyoming...
CCCAGGATGGATAGCTCGGGTGGCACTTCTTCGGTCAGAACCAGCCTCTTGTCTTCGGCCAGCGGTCGCATTTGTTCAACAACGGCGCTAAGCAAATCGGAGAGGTCCAAGGCCTGCGGCTGCCAGGGCAGGCGCCTTTGGTCCAGGCGGGTCAGGAAAAGCAGGTCAGTGCTCAAGCGGATCAGGCGGTCCACTTCCTGTTCCAGCTCGCGCAAGGCGCTTTCATACTCTGCGGCGGTACGAGGCTGGCTCAGCGTCACGCCGAGGCGTCCCTTCAGAGCCGTCAGAGGGGTGCGCAACTCGTGAGAAGCATCGGCGGTGAAGCGCCGCTCGCGTTCAAAGGCCGCCTGCAGCCGGTCCAGCATATGGTCAAAGGTGGTAGCCAGCCGTCCCACCTCGTCTTGCGGGCCTGTATAGCCGATACGTTGATCCAGTTGGCTGGCACTTATGGTCTGCGCGGTGCGGGTAATGCGGTCTATGGGCCGCAGGGCACGGTCAGCCAGGAAATAACCTCCTAACCCCGCCAGCATCAGGACAAAGGGCAGGCCCAAGAAGATCTGCGTGCGCAGGTTTTCTACCGCATCCTGCAACGGCGCCAGGGATTGAGCGACCTGGAGCCAAATCACGGATTGCCCGCCGAGCGCCTGGATCGGCTGGCTGTAAACACGCCAGTGCGCTTCTCCCGTGCCTAACGTATGGTAGCCAGCGACGACCGGAACCCATGTAGGCACTGCCAAATAGCTGCCGAAGCCATCCCATACCGTCCCGTCGGCCGCGATCAGCCGCACAGCAAAACCCGCCTGGTTCAGACGGCTGGCTGCCACCTGAGATGCCTCTTTGTTTTGGAAGGCAGGGTGACCGTTTTCCTCATCCAGGTTGGTGAGCGCCTGGGAAGCCGTTACCTGGAGGGTGGCATCAACCTGGGCCAGCAGGCTGTGTTCTAGCCGCAAGTACAGGTAGCCACTGAAAAAGAGCAGGGTCAATGCCATCAGCAGCATATACCAGGCCGTCAATCGCACCCGCAGAGTAGCCCACCCAGGCTGCCACCAACTACGCATCTTCTTCCTCCGTACTGAGCCGGTAACCGACGCCGCGCACAGTATGAATCAACGGCCGATCAAAACCCCGATCTATCTTGCGGCGTAGATAGCCAACGTAGACATCCACGACATTGGATTCGGCGTAAAAGTCAAAGTTCCAGATGTGCTCGGCAATCTGGGTACGGGTAAGCACCTGATTGGGATGGCGCATCAGGTACTCTAACAGGGAGAATTCGCGCGGGCTGAGGTCAATCCGACGCCCGGCGCGGCGCACCTCCCTCCGCACTGTGTCCATCTCCAGGTTACCTACCCGGAGCACCGGATTGCTCTGTAGCGGCGGACGGCGCAGCAGGGCGCGCACACGAGCCAGCAATTCAGGGAAGGCAAAGGGCTTGACCAGATAGTCGTCGGCACCGCTATCCAGCCCCTGGACACGGTCCTCTACCGTATCGCGTGCCGTGAGCAGAAGGACTGGCGTCCGCACGCCCCGTTCCCGCAGCTCACGCAGCAGCCGCAGGCCGTCCATTTTGGGCAGGAGAATGTCCAGGACGAGGAGGTCGTACGGCGCCGCCAGCGCGTAATCCAGGCCTTCCTGTCCGTCGGTAGCAATATCTACAGCATACCCGGCTTCGCCAAGCCCCTGGCAAATAAAGCGGGCGATGCCCGGCTCATCTTCAACGACCAGGATGCGCATTTCTCGTCACACCTCCCACGGGAAAGATATCTCTCCCGCGACTGGAGAAGCAGCTGGCCTACCGAGTGGTCGGCCATCACTGCTTGCAGGCTCGCAAGCCGCCCGACGGCACGCGCTTTAGCTGCCGCGAAGCGAGCGAAGCGCTCGGCTGAACTCTGTACTGTGCGGCAATCCATTATGCGAAAAATCTCCGTACAATGTACCCGGTGGCCGTTGCTATGTGGCAGAATCGCCCCACGTGCAGACCCAGAATCGCACGCATACCCGTGTGGGATAGCCTTGTGTGCATATTTTAGCACCCTTCCGCGGCAAGTCAAGGGTGAACAACATAAACAACCTGCCGCCGCAAAGATCCAACAAACTCCCAGACCAATCACGCGATGCACTCCGCTTCTACCACATCCCCACCGCCTCATCCCCCGGCACCGCCGCCGGCAGCGGGATCGTCTCCACCAGCATCGGCTCCACATCCTTCTTGTCCCGCGACAGTCCCAACAACACGACGAACCGCCCCACCTCCAGCCGCGCAATGTGGTTCGCCACCTGCACGTACCAGAACCCCTTCTCCGACCGCGCCAGCGCCGCCACCGCCAGGTCCCGATCCTTCGGGTTCTTCAGCCGCCCGATGAACAGGTTGTTGCACGAACTCACGATCTCCGGCGGCAACTCCGACGGACTCTGCGCGATCACTCCCATCCACACCCCATACTTCCCCGCATCCCGGAACATCGTCGCGTAGATGTCGCTCGTCATCCGCCGGGCGTTGTCCTCCCGTGCCCCCTCGCCCACGCCGGAGATGATCTTGTTCGCCTCCTCATACACCAGGAACAACCTCCGCCCGTCCCCCTGCCCGATGCTCTCCCTCGCCCGGAAGATGGCGTCGTTGTACAGATGCCATGAGATCAGCCCAAGAATCGCCGCCTTGCCGTACTCCGGCATCGTGCCACCCTCCAGCACCGCCACGCCATCCGGATACGCCAGGTCCTCAATCGCAATGCTCCCCTCCCCTCGCCCATACATCCCCGCCAACTGCCCATACCGGAAGACCTTCAGCCGCAGCAGGAGCCCTTTCACCGCCGTCTGGTCCGTGATGTTGTTCCGCAGCCGACCGTACAGCACCTCCAGCCGGTCGTACACCTGGCCCAGGTCCACGTTCTTGGAGCGCTCAATGGCCAGCATCTGCCGCTCCCACGGCCGCAGTTGCGCCAGTTTCACCGGGCCTGGCGGGAGGTCAGCCAGCTCTCGTTTCGCCCGCTCGCGGCTGAGGATCGCCCGCTCAGACCCCAGGACATGGGACAGCGCGACAGCCCTCTTTGCCTCCGGACTATCCGCGCGTTCCTGGACAACCTTGCTGTACATCTCAGGGTACAATACCTGCGGGTCCTCCGTTAGCACACCGTACTCCAGGTACAGCCCCCGGATCACCTCCCACAGCCACCCCGCCTGCCGCTCCCCCATACGCCCCGCGTTGCACAGCAACTCCACCGTGGCGTCCAGTTGCAGGTCCGCGGGAATCCTACGCCCAATCTGCAGCGGGTTCCACCGAATCGGCCGGGGCGACCCCTGGTACAGCCCGTACAAGGTGAACCGCTCCCGCGGGATCACGTTCATCAACTGCCGGTGCCCCAGCCCAAAGTCCAGCACCACCACCCTGTCCCCCCACTGCAGCGCAATCTCCTTCTCCAGCCAGGTCATCACCACGCTCTTCCCAAACCGCGTGTCCGCGAATGCCGCCGTGTTCGTCATCCGCTCCCGCGTCAGCCGGCATTGGGCCGGGGTCACGTCGCCCGTCTCGTAGGACACCAGGTTCCCCACTACGACCTCACCCGGCATGTCCACAGGAAAGGCGTAGGGCGGGATCTTCTCCTGTACCGTCAGGGCGTCGCCTTCCTCAAAACACCCCGGAGATACCAGCGCGGCAGCCTGGGTCAGGGTGAGAAACGACGTGTCCCGGTACCCTTCCAGAACCCCCGGCACCATCTCCCGCCGCGTGGAGGGGGTGAATGTCTGCGCATGGAGGGCGATGTACCGCTCCTCCGCCGGCGTGAGCACCCGCACCTGGGCAGGCGTAACCACCTCCTCCATCCCGTGAAACGCCTGGGCGTACAGGGCAGCCAGGGCCCGTCTCCCCCGCTCCGTCCGGCACAGAAAGTACGTGTCCACCCAGAAGGCGCCCTCCGCCGCGGCCTGCCTCAGCAGCGCTTCCTGCCCTCGCAGCAGGTCGGCCACCGTGGTCGCCAGGTGATCCTCCCACTGGTACGTCTTGGAGGCAGACAACGACGGCGCCAGGCCCACTCCCAGCCCCATGCCGGTCGCGGTGGCGAGGCTTCGCGCCTGCACAATGCCCGCGCTCTTGGACTCGGCCACGCCTGTGGACTCCACACGGCTCGTGGACTTCGCCTCCGACCACGCTTCGCCCTCGGCGTGAGACGCGGTGTCCGCCACCGAACGGCTTTCCGAGACGCTGGTGGACCTGGATTGTGTCCTGGCGACGGAGTCGCTCTCCATGCGAGACGCCGTGTCGCTGACAAACGTCCCCCGCGCCGACGACCCGCCCCGGCTGACCGACTCCGACTGCGATACCGTGTTGGCCTTCATCGTGGCGTCCACGCGGCTCACGGTGTCCGCCGCCGACCGGGTCTGAGCGCTGCTCACCGTGTCGGCTACGCTGTCCGTGCTGGCATGGCCCGTGGTGACGGCGTGGCTCTCGGTGTTGTTGACCGACTGCGCCACCGAGTGCTGACTGCCCTGGCTTGCCCCTACCGACACATCCAGGCTGCTGCCCACGGTATCCCCTTCCGTCCGCCCCTGTGTGATGCCCACGTTGACGCTTTGTCCCGCCCCTTGCGACACGTTCACCCCATGGCTCATGCTGTCCGATTGGCTGGCCGTCTCCACGTGGGACGTGCCCTGCCCTTCCACCACGCTATGGGCCTGGCTCAGCGACGCGCCCACCGTGGCACTGTTGTGCACGCCCGCATTGACATTGGCTCCCAACGTGCCCGGCAACCCCAACGCCACGCCCCCGCCTGCCGACGTCCCCACCGTACCCGATGCCTGGACCCCCACCGTCCGCGTCTGCCCCTCCGACGTGTACTGGTTGGCCCCATCGGCCACCGATTGCCCATCGCTGCTTTCTGCCCCTTCTCCGTCAGCACCCAGGCCCTTCTCGGCCGGCCCACGATGCAGATCTTGGCCAGGGGACAGGCGGCGCATTGGCTGGCACAACCGGCCTCCAGCGGGGTGAGATACCCCATCCGCACCAGGTCTTCCAGCATCTGCTCCACCAGCCCCTCGCTCACCCCCAGCCGTCCCGCCAGTTCTATCTGGCTGTGGGCCTGGCCCTCTGCTATCGCCCTGATGAGTTCTTGCAACATCTCTGTCCCCTCCTCGTTCGAAACAGCATTTGGGCGGGGCCAAGTTATGACCCCGCCCAAAAATTTCGCCAGCCCCTCAGAACCCCAGCAGCCGCCCGATCTGGTAAACGAGGGTGGAGACGATCCAGCCCAAGGCAGTCAGGTAGCCGGCGTTGAAGAGCGCCCATTTGGTGCCGAATTCGCTGCGGAAGGCGGCCACGGCCACCATGCAGGGGATGTAGAGCAGCACGAAGACGTTGAAGGCAACTGCCTGCAAGGGTGTAAAGTGCTCCCGCAGAGCTGCCATAAGTTCCGTCTCCTCCCCTTCCTCTGCGGCGCCCATCAGGTTCACGCCGGGGATGATGAGGTCAATGGTCGTCTTCACCGTATCCACGGTGGCGTTGAAGAAGCTAACTACAATCCCCTTCAGGTCTTCCAGGAAGGTCGGGGGCGGCCCCACTTCTCCCTCCTCGGCACCTCCAACGTAGATCTGGCTCATAGTGGCGACCACCACCTCCTTGGCCACAAAGCCGGTCACCAGCGAGCCCGCTGCCTCCCAGTTGCCGCAGCCGGCTGGAGCCAGAACCGGGGCAATGGCTGCGCTGGCCTTCCCGAACAGGCTGTCCCTCGGGTTCTCCACCCCCCAGGGGCTGTGCATCAGTAACCAGAGGATGACAGAGACAGCCAGGATGATGGTCGCTGCCTTGCGCAGGAAGTAGCTGCTGCGCTCCCACATGTGGATGAGGACACCCTTCAGGGTGGGCAGCCGGTAAGGGGGAAGCTCCATCACGAAGGGGGGTGTTGGCCCGGCGAAGAGAGTGCGCTTGAAGATCTGCCCCATCACGATGGCCGTGATGATCCCGAACAGGTAGAGGCCGAAGATGAACCAGCCCGCTCGCTCGGCGAAGAAGGCGGCGGCGAAGATGGTGTAGACCGGAAGCCTTGCCCCGCAGCTCATCAGGGAAAGCAATTGTGCCGTCAGGAGCCTGTCCTTCTCCTCCCGCAGCGTCCGGGTGGCGTAAGTGGCCGGAACAGTGCAGCCAAAGCCGATGAGCATGGGCAGGAAGGACCTGCCATGCAGCCCCAAAGTGTGCATCAGCCTGTCCATCACGAAGGCGGCGCGAGCCATGTAGCCGGAGTCCTCCAGCAGCGCCAGGAAGAAATAGAGGAAGAGAAGCACCGGCACGAAGACCAGCACCCCACCTACCCCGGCGATGATGCCATCTACGAAGAGCGACTCCACCCATGTGCCACCCAGGCCGATGAGATTGAGAATGGCTACTACCCAACGGGTGATAGGCCCGCTGATGACGCCATCAATCCAATCAGAGTAAGGGCCGGAGGCTTTGGTCACCATCTGGAAGACGAGCCACATAGCAGCGAGGAAGATGGGGATGCCCAGCAGGCGGTTGGTGACGATCTTGTCAATCCTGTCGGAGGTGGTCAGCCTCTCTATAGCCGGCTTCCGCACCACCTCCTTCACCAGGCCGCTGATGAAGCCGTACCTGCGGTCGGCGACGACCGTCTCCACTTCGTCCCCGAAGATGGCGCGAAGGTGGGACAGACTGGCCTCAGCCTGGCGGATAACCTCGGCGCCGCCAGGGATGGCTTCCACCTTCTTCCTCACCTCCTCGTCGTTCTCCAGGAGTTTTACCGCCAGCCAGCGGGCGGGATAGCGGGCCTTCAGAGCCTCGACCATGGAGATGAGCTTCTCTAGCTTAGAGATTTCCTCCTCGATCTCCCGCCCGTAGTCAACGATGGCTAAGCGCCTGGCGATTGTCTCTTGAGCAGTCATTTCAACCTTCCTCCTTTCCAATGGAGGCGTTAGAGAACGCCCCACCCGATACGATGGCGGTCAGGAGTTCCTTTATGCCCTGGCCCTTGTTGGCCACCGTGGGGACGACGGGGACGCCCAGGAGCTCTGAAAGGGCCTTGACATCTATTTTGTGGTCGCGTGCCTCGACCGTATCCATCATGTTTAGGTCAATCACTAGGCTGGCCCCCAGTTCCAGGAGCTGCACCGTGAGGTAGAGGTTGCGCTCCAGGTTAGAGGCATCCACGATGTCCACCACCATGTCGGGCTTTCCCTCCAGGATAAAGTCCCGGGTGATGACCTCCTCCATCGAGTAGGCGGTCAGGCTGTAGGTTCCTGGAAGGTCAACCACGTGGATCTCAAAGTCCTCGTACGTGCAAATACCCTCCTTCTTCTCCACCGTCTTCCCCGGCCAGTTTCCCACGTGCTGGCGGGCGCCGGTGAGGGCGTTGAAGACGGTGCTCTTGCCGGAATTGGGGTTTCCGGCCAGGGCGATAGTGATCTTCTTGGTCATTTCCCACTCCTTTCTCTATGAAATATGCAGCCCATGCTTGCGCTGAAGCGCTGGCTAAGGTTTCACCATGATTTTGTGCGCCATCCCGTGCCCCAGGGCCAGGCGGGTATCGCGCACGGCGATGATGAGGGGGCTACCGCGGAGGTCGGACTGGATAACCCTTATCCGCACCCCCGGGTTCAGCCCCATCTCGGCCAGGCGGCGGCGTATCCCCCAGCCGCCCTGTACAGCCACCAGTTCCACCTCCTGCCCCGGGGTGACCATGCTGAGTGGCATACACATTCCTCCCCTCACCAGACTTGTCACCTCCTTATCTCCACGTGGACGTTCTGGGCCTCCTCCTTGCGCAGCGAGAGGTGATAGCCCAGCAGCTTGAACTCGACAGGGTCTCCTAAGGGCGCGACCCTTTCCACTTCGATTTCCGCCCCCGGCACAACCCCCATGTCCAGGATGCGCCGGTGGACGGCCCCGCTCCCGCTAACTTTGACCACCTTGCCTCTCTCGCCCGGCTTCAGTTCGCTCAGCAGCCTCGCCTCGCCCATTTGTTCACCTCCTTTCGCTATTGCAAAGCATTTGCAAATAAGAAAGACAAATTAAAAACGACGCAAGTCGCATGTCATCTTCCCTTCCTGTTACCTTACCACCTTCTGCCGGCACTCGGCGCAATAACCAGTCAAGTCCAAGTGAACGTCCGTGATTTCAAAATCGTACTCCTCACCTAAATCGCGCAGTAACTCCTGGGTGAAGGGACACTCGAACTCGACAACCTTGCCGCAGCCCTGGCAGATGAAGTGGTGGTGGCCTTTTTCACCCCTCAACTCGTAATGATGGTGCTCCTCGCCAAGGTGTAGTTCCTCGATCACCCCCGCCTCTTTGAGTACAGCGAGGGTACGATAGACGGTGGAGAGGTTCAGGCGAGGCATCTTTCGCCTGGCCAGATAGTAGATCTCATCGGCGTCCAGATGGCCGCCGGCCTCGCGCATGGTTTCCAGGATGAGCACCCGCTGAGGGGTGAGGCGCTTCCCTGCCTGCTGTATCATCTCTTTGACTTTGATCTTGTCTTCTCCTCTAATTGTTCTCGATTTTTCTGCTAATGATTTGCAGTTACAATTATACCACGAATCCCGCCGCTTGTCAAGGGCACGAATTGACTGGGTAACTGGACAAAGGAGCAAAGATAGGTCGTCTTGGCATGCTGTAGCTTGCCTTTGACAGGCCGGCGTTTGTACGGTAAGCTTGCGCCGGAGGTAGCAGTGGAGGAACTCGTGCCAGAAGCCATCCTGGACGGGGTGCTCCGGTTCGCGGCCGAATTCCGGGGCCGGCTGGTGACGGAAACCATGCTGGTGGCCGGCCTCAACGACGGGGAGGCCGAGGCCCACCTTATCGCACTGGCTTGCAGTTCACCCCCGGAAGGGCACGAGCGTTGGAGCCTGCGTTTGCTGCGCGATCGGTTCATAGAAGCCGGTTACGCAGAACAGGTTTCTCACGAAACCATCCGCCGGGTGTTAAAAAAAACGAACTGAAGCCCTGGCTGAAAAAACGATACTGTATCCCTCCTCAGGCCAGCGCAGCCTTTGTAGCCCAAATGGAGGAGGTTTTAGATGTGTATGAACGGCCCTATGATCCCCAGCGGCCAGTGGTCTGTATGGACGAAATGCCCTACCAACTTTTAATAGATGTGCACCCGCCCCTCCCTATGGAGCCGGGCCAACCCTACCGGGAAGATTACGAATATAAACGAAACGGGGTCAGCAATATCTTCTTGTTTTTTGAGCCTCTGGCGGGCAAGCGGTATGTCTGGATTAACGGACACCGCACCCGGGGAGATTGGGCCGAGGCCATGCGTTATTTGGCAGATAAATGCTATCCGGAGGCAAGGGTCATTGTGGTGGTGATGGATAATCTCAACACTCACGGGCCGGCATCGTTCTATGAGGCCTTTGATCCTGCTGAAGCCCACCGGCTGCGGGAGCGGTTTGAGTTCCATTACACTCCCAAGCACGGGAGTTGGCTGAATATGGCGGAAATTGAGCTGAGCGCATTGGTCCGGACATGTTTGAAACGCCGAATTCCGGACAAAGAGACCCTCCGTTGGGAGGTGCAGGCGTGGGCAGACGAGCGGAACCAGAAAGCCGTTCGGGTAGAATGGCACTTCACCACCGCGAATGCCCGCACCAAACTGAAGCGTCTGTATCCAAAGATTCACGATTGACAGAATAGTAGGTAGTTACCAAAAATCAAGTTGCACATAGCGTATGTTGCACATGGCGTATGAGCAGTAGTCCCATGACGGCCAGGACGCAGGCGTCTGCCGCGCTGTCCGGTGCTCCCCAACGGAGACCCGACGCCAACCGGCCAGAGGCGCGGCGAGCAGAAAGAGCACCGCTGTGCCATTGCGCTCACACTCGTAGTTCACCCGCTCTGGTTTCCCTGGCTAGGCAGGCAGCCGGAGAAACGGTTTGGCTACTTGCCCAGCCTATCTTGGCTACGTGTCCTACAAGGGAACGCGGATTGCTGGAAAGCACCCTGCGCTCATTGACTCTGACTTGTGGGACAAGGCCCAAGCCGCTCGCATTGCAAATCGCAAGTCGCCGCGTGCGCAAAATGGAAAGCGCCAGCAGAATCGCGTTTATCCGCTGACAGGCCTACTGCGATGCAGCCGTTGCAAAGGCCCTATGCACGGAAACGGGGCGTGGAACGGCAGCTACATCTGCTACGCCAAATCACAGCGCAGAGAGGCCTGCTCACAGCCCCTGGTCAAGCTCGGCGTTCTTGAGGAACAACTGGGAGAGTACCTGGCTACCTTCCACATACCCGAAGATTATCAGCAAAGAATCCTTGAGCACGCAGGCCAAGACGCCAGCCCCTTGGACGACCTTGAATCCCGCAGAGCATCGCTTGAGTCTAGGCTTGCCAGGCTGCAGGACCTCTATGAACTCGGCGACAAAAACCGCGAGGATTACCTTGCCAGGCGTGCCGAGATCATGGCGGAACTCGCAAGCCTCAAGCCGGCCGAGGATCGGAAGATAGACCTACGCAACGCAGCGGAACTCCTTGGCCGATTCTGCCAGGCCTGGACGTTTGCTGATCTGGAGCAGAAGCGCAAGATCGCCCGGCTCATCTTTGAGGAAATCTGGGTGGACAACAAAAAGGTCGTCGCCGTCAGGCCACGACCTCAGTTCGTGGGATTCTTCACCCTAGATCTTTTTGACAGGCGGAAGCGACGGGATTCGAACCCGCGATCTCCTGCTTGACAGGCAGGTATGCTAGGCCGCTGCACCACGCCTCCGCTTGTTGATACGTCCACATCCTACCATAAAACCCGCCCTTTGTCAAAAACCACCCCACGCACCCTAGAACACCCCAAACCACATCGCCACACCCATCACCACAAACAGCGCCGCCGCCACCTTGTTCAGCACCTGCGCGGGCACAACCTGCGAGATCAACTGCCCCGCAAACGCCCCGATCAGCGTTACCACCACCAACGCCAGCGCCGCCCCCAAAAACACCATCCACGGCTTCCCCGTCTTGCATGTCATGGAGATCACCGCCAACTGCGTCTTGTCCCCGAGTTCTGCCAGCAGCAAAAGCCCGAATGTCCCCGTCAGTACTTTCCAGTCCATCTCTCTTCTCCTGTTATGTAAACTCAACAAAAAAGACCCTTGCCTCATGGCAAAGGTCTCGCTCATTGGCTCGCGCCAACCGACGGAACCAGGCACAAGGCCGGCATGTCGATCCCGCCGCACAGGTGGAGCTACTCCCCTCTGACGCTCACATTATGCCATCCGCCGCCCGCGCCGTCAAATCCGCGCCCGCGCCCGAAGCCCCAGCCTCCCCCAGCGCCCGCATCGCCATCTCCAGCACGCCAGGCGACAGAGGCAGCCCCCCCAGTTCCTCCGCGCTGAACCAGCCCACCTGCGAAGTATCCGACGCGGCGCGCGGTTCCCCCTCCACCCACTCCGCCAGTATGTCCACGATGACGTAGTGATACTCCACGCGCCCTGCCGCATCGCGCAGAATACGATCCACGACCCCGAATGGCCGCACAACGCGCACCCGAATGCCGCACTCTTCCCATATCTCGCGCTCCGCAGCCTCCGCCAGGGTCTCGCCCAGTTCCACCACCCCGCCCGGAAAGGCCCAAATCCCCTCCCCTGGCGGATGCCCCCGCTGGGCCATCAGCACGCGCCCCTGCCGCACCACGATCGCCCCCACCGCCACAATCGGCGCGTCCGGATACTTGCGCTTCATCCCCACTCCTCCGCGCTTGCCGAGTCCACCGCCGCCGCGAAATCCAAAACCAGGCGCGCCGCCTCGTCCAGCAGCGCCGGCTCAATGAAATCCATCGTGTCGCGGTCGGTATGATACACGTTCTCGCGCCCCTTGCCGCTGGCCTCCAACGAGGTCGCCGGAATCCCCTTCGCCAGGAAGGAAGAAAAGTCGCTGTTCCCCATCCAGTACCACCGCCCCCGCATCTCCGGCCGCACCTTGCGCAGCAGCGCATTCAGCCGTCGGGCCGTGCGCCTCGGCGGGAAAAGCCCCGCGCCGCTCACGTAAGTCAGCCGTTCGCCGGAACCCACCATATCCAGATTCACCACAGCCGCCCCGTTCAGACCGTCGCGATGCGCCTTCACATACGCCGCGGAGCCGATGAGGCCGCTCTCCTCCGCCGAGAAGAAGACCACGTCCACCTGCGTGCGCGTCAGAGGCTCCTGGGCCAGCGCCTCGGCAGCCGCCATGAGCACGGCCACGCCCGACCCGTTGTCGTTGGCCCCGGGCGAGAACTTCCGGCTGCGCGCCAGCCCCTGGTAACCCAGCAGGAACAGCCCCCAGGGGACAAGGAACGCCATCATCGCCCAGCGCAATGTTGTCCAGACCTGCCCTGGCGCGAGCGGCCCCGCCCACACATCCACCGCCCGCGCCAGACCGATAGCGCCGAGACCCAGGGCGATGAACGGCCACAGCCGCATCAGAGTGCGCGCCACTTCGCCCACCCTGGGGTTGGGGATGCGACTCGCGCGGGCGGTGTCATGGTGCGCGCACAGAATAAGCCTCCGCTCCGCCGGGCCGGCGCTGGGCAAGGTAGCCGCCAGGTTGTAGCCCGTCGCCCCGCCCTTGCCCCACCTCGCGCGGGCGCGGCGCACATACCTGGGCAGCAGCGACAACACGGCGACGTAGGCCCACGGCGCCCATGGAGCCTCTGGCAGATACCAGGCGGCGGTCCACAGCCCCACGATGCCCACCACCATCAGCGGCAAGAGGCCCGTCGGCGACGGGACGTTGGGCACCACCTGTCGTTCTGTCGCAAGGCCCCGGTCGCGGAAGAACCCCTCGGCGAACTCCAGGAACTTCATCTCGCCTTCGCCGCCAGCGGGGCGAGGGCCGATCTCGTCCACGATGAAGCGCAGCAGATGATAGGCGCGCCGGCCCAGGTCCTTCGTCTCGTCCACGTTTTCTCCCCTGTTCTGAAGTGAGTAGGCTCACTCGCCCAGCGGAAGCCACTGGTCCCAGTCGTGCGATTGGCGGAGAAGTCTCCACGCGCCGCGCATTCTCGCACAGATTCGGCCTGCGGTCAAAAAAGAAGGCCGCCGGATTATCGGCGGCCTTCTTACGATCAAAGTAGGGGACGTTCTACGGGTTGCGGCCCATGCCCTCGTAAGCGAAGGACAGGTCCACGCTGCCGCTCTTGACGTGCGTGCAGATGGCGGCCAGTTTGTTGCCCGCCTGCCCCTCAATCACGACGGTGAACCGCTTGTTGTTCGGCAGGTTCGTGTCCGAGTAGGTCCAGGGCCGCTCGGGCACCGACTGGCCGGCGTTGAGCGTGAAGTTCTTCGCGCCTGCGTTCGGGTACTCCACGCCCGTGTCCAGATCAAAGTACCGAACGCTGAAGGTCGCCGGGGCCGTGCCCACGTTCTGAATCACGATGGGCGTCAGGTAGCCGCCGTACCCCTTCATGACCCAGGGGATATAGACGTTCTGGTAGCCGGCGGTGAAGGCATTGTACGCCGTGCCGTCAATGTAGGTGGGGCCACTGCGGTTCTGGTTCACGATGGCCACCAGTTTGTCGCCCGGGTTGCCGCGGATGATCATGGAGTACTGCTTGTTGTTGGGCAGCACGGAATCGGGCCATGTCCACGGGCGCTCGGGCAGGGAGAGACCCGGCCCCAACTGGACGTTCTTGGCGCCCGCGCCGGAGTAGAAGACCCCATCCGTCATGCCGTAGTACTCCACCGTAACCGTGGCCGTTACCGTGCCCACGTTCT
>Ga0315298_1007986_pt1 | contig 13682 bp, 13 predicted proteins | sample WHS_1_MG_FD_203077 | JGI IMG/M metagenome (GOLD analysis project Ga0315298, IMG submission 203077) | Extremophilic microbial mat communities from Washburn Hot Springs, YNP, Wyoming, USA - WHS_1_MG | ecosystem: Environmental > Aquatic > Thermal springs > Hot (42-90C) | place: USA: Wyoming...
GCCGACCAGGACCGATGCTGCCACCTCCCTCAGGGGAAAACGTGCCGTCTGGAGCCAACGGACTAGGGCATACGAGCTCGATACAGCCACCAGCGACGCCATGCTGAAGGAGTTGACCAGCCCGACGCCCAGGGTGGACAGCAACAGCCACAACAGGGTGCGGGTCGAGCCCGTCCAACACCACTCCGCTAGGGCCCGCCCCCACACGAGGAGCAGGGCCAGCCCCAAGGTGAGGTGTGGTGGTCCGAAGGGAAGAAGGTAGGTGGACAGCTCCGCCCGATGGAAAGCGAAGCCGCGCCCGGTGTCCCCTGCTGACGGATCCGCAACTCCGGCCGCAGCGATCCATATCCCAATGCCAGAGCCAAACAGCACCAGGATCAGCGCGGTTCTCCGGTCTCGAACCCTGTTCAGGAAAGCCGCGGAGAAGGAGTAGGCCGCGAAGGTGAGCGCTGCCGTTGAAACTGCGACGACAACGGCGAAAAGAGGGATAACCGGCAGTCCGAGCAGCCCTGCAACCTTCCCCATGACAACGTACAGGGTATACATCAGTGCGGGGCTGTGAGGCTCCGAGGTGAGGTGGTCGTGGACCAGCCAGGAGGAGGACGCGATCCCATCACCCATGGCGGCCAGATACTGGGAGAGGTCGTTTCCGTAGTAGAGGGTCCTGGCCAGAAGGTAGCCTTCCGGGGGGTGAAGCAGGGCGATGGCATAGGGCACCGCCACCAGGACCAGCAGAACCGCGGCGAGGCCGGAAACCCAGCGCCACTCCCCCACATCAATTGGGCGCACCAGCAGGCTCCATTCCACTAGAGAATACACGCTGTGAGAGGAGCTACCTCTTACCGGTGGTGCCCCGCATCTTAGAACGGCAAAGCGGGCGAGACAAGAGGCGGATCTACGGCGGAGCGGGCGGAACGGAATTCAGTGTCAGTCCAGGCAGATCGATCACGCGTCAACAGCACGGTTGATCCTCTGGCAAAGGCGGCGACGGTTGCGGTAAAATCTCCGTAAGAGCATCGACGGGACTGAGGCGCCCTATGGCGAAGGCAACGGCCGCGGGAACCGATATAGTCCACACGACAGGCACCGGGCGTGCCTGTCTCTGTTCTGACGCTCAATTCACCGGGAGGGCCGCGCGATGCAACTGGTTGTGAAAGGCAAGAACATGGATGTCCCGGAGACGCTGAAGCGCTTCGTGGTATCCAAGGTGACCTCCAGGCTGGAGAGGGTTCTGCCCAGCGTCGCCGACGTCGAAGTGGAAATCTCCAGCGCAAAGACGAGGAGTATAGAGGACCGCTACGTAGCCCAGGTCACGCTGAAGGTCAACGGCAACATGATTCGGGGCGAGCAGTCGGGGGCCGACAGCTACGCCGCCGTCGATGCGGTGTTGGACAAGATCGACCGGCAGGTATCCCGCTTCAAGAAGAGCAAGCGGTTCGCGGCCTATAGCAAGATCCCCACCGAGGCGAGGCCTCGATCGGAGGAGCGAGAGAGTGCGCGCGTGGAGGAAGAGGAGGAGCGGGAAGGGACTCTGGTGCGCCACAAGCGGTTCGCCATGAAGCCCATGAGCGTCGAAGAGGCGCTGATGAATATGCAGATGCTGGGGCACGACTTCTTCGTCTTCTTCAACAGCGAGACCGACAGCGTGTGTGTGGTCTACAAGCGAAAGGACGGCGACTTCGGCTTGATCGAACCGGAACCCGTATAGATTGACCTTTGGCGCACGAAGTGTCATACTAGGCACTCCAGCGGCCGAGAGTCGTCCTCAGGCTGTCCCATGAAGAATCTCCGAACTTGGCAGGCTGTGGCCATAGCATCGCAACTCGGCTTCGCGTTCGCCGCATCGGTTGCGATCGGGGTATTTGTGGGCTGGTATCTGGACTCCATCCTGAATACCAGCCCCATCCTGACGATCCTGGGTGCTCTGCTGGGGTTGGCGAGTGGGGTGTACAGTTGCATACAGATCGCCCGATTCCTCCAGAGGGGCGGGCCATCTGACTGAAATCCGCCGGCGGCAGGTGATCTTGTGGAAGAAGAAATCAGCATAAGGGCCACGACGATCTTCTACGTCGGGCCGTTGCCCGTGACCAACACCATCTTCTCGGCCTGGATCGCCATGGCCGTGCTGGTGGGCATTTCGATCCTGGCCACGCGGCGCATGACGCTGGTGCCCTCTCGATTCCAGAATCTCGTGGAGTACGTGGTGGAGCTGCTGCTGGGGGTGTGCGAGAACACCGCCGGCCGTCGGGCTCGCCAGTTCTTCCCGGTGGTCGCGACGTCGTTCCTGTTCATCCTCACCTCCAACTGGATGGGACTCCTTCCCGGCTACGGGGACACGCCGTGGCTGCGCTCCTCCGCCAGCGACCTGAACGTCACCATGTCCATGGCATTGATCGTCTTCTTCCTGGTGCAGGGGTGGGCGATCAAGTCCCAGGGGATTCTGGGCTATCTCAAGGAGTTCGTGGTGCCCATGCCGTTGCACCTGCTGAGCGAGCTGAGCCGGCCCGTCTCTCTGGCCTTCCGACTCTTCGGGAACATCTTCGCGGGGGAGGTGGTCATCGCGACCATCACCAAGCTGTTCGCCATCGCCCTGCCGATGGTCTTCTTCGGTCTGGAGGTCTTCGTCGGCATCCTGCAGGCGCTTATATTCTCAATGCTGAGTCTGGTATTCTTAACTATGGCAACCTTGCATGAGGAGAAGCATCCTCAAGGTGGCGCTCACTGAGGCGCGTACATAGACAATTCTGGCTAACGTTTGGAGGAGGAAGAGGTGCCGGAATCGTTCATTCCACTGGCAGCGGGTCTAGCGATGGGTTTGGGAGCCATCGGCCCGGGCATAGGGATCGGCTATGGGGCCGGCAAGGCGGTGGAGGCTATCGGGCGCAACCCGGAGGTCAGCGGTACCATTTTGGTGCCGATGCTGATCGGCCTGGGTATGGCCGAGGCCGTTGCCATCTACGCGCTGGTGATCGCCTTCCTGCTGTTCGGCAAGATGTAGCCAAGCAAGTAGTAAGTAGTAGGTAGCAAGTAGTAAGTAGCAAGAGGTTTACTCGCCACTCGCTGTTCGCTACTCGCTATTCGAGCAAACGGAGGACTTGTGGCGTCACTGGAAGCGCTGGGGATTAATCTTCCAAGCCTGTTGTGGCACACGTTCAACTTTCTGCTGCTGTTGGCGCTGCTTACGCGCTTCCTGTATCGGCCGGTGGTCGGGATGCTGGACGAGCGCGCGGCTCGAATCAAGGACAGCATGGAGCGCGCCGAGGAGATCAGGCAGCAGTTGGCGAAGACCCAGGAGGAGACCCGCCGCCAACTGGAGGCCGCCCGGAGGGAAAGCCAGTCCATCCTGGACCAGGCCAACCAGATCGCGGAGCGGATGAAGGCGCAGGCTCGACAGGACGCCCAGGCAGAAGCCGATAAGATCGTCGCCAGGGCCCGTCTCCAGCTCGAGCACGAGCGGGAGCAGACCCTGGTGGAGCTGCGGCGGCAGACGGCCGACCTGGTGGTGGCGGCGGCGGCCAAGGTGATCGGCCGATCATTGGACGGCCGGGCCCAGCACCAGTTGGTCGAAGAGTTCCTGAGCGGCGATCCGCCGAAACTGAACGATTAATCGGCGCATCCGCCAAGGGGCCGTGGTCGCGGGCCTGCCGCCCAACGTCAGAGCGATCGGGCTCAACGACCAAAGCCTACCGAAGGGGCTGAGGGGCAGTCCCATCGGTGGCGCTGGCTCTCTCGGCCCGACGGCTTCAGCCTCGGGCTTCGCTCATCACTCATCACCGGTTGAGGTGGGGAACTTGCCCGTACCAAGAACAGGCATCGCCAAGCGCTATGCCGAGGCGGTGTTCGATTCGGCCAGGGATCATGGCACCTTCGATCGATGGCTGGAGGAGCTGGACGCCATCGCGCGCATGCAGGAGGAGCCCGTGCTCGGCAAGCTGCTGGTCAGCCCGGCCGTGGGAATGCCGGCCAAGGAAGAGATGGCGAAGAGCTACCTGGGGGACGTGAGCCCGGAAGCCCTGAACCTGGTCAGGCTGCTGCTGCACAAGGGAAGGCTGCCGCTGGCGCGCCAGATATCCAACCACTACGAGAGGCTGCTGAACGCCCATCGGGGGATCGCCACCGCCCACGTGACCTCGGCGGTGGAGCTGACTGCCCAGGAGCTGAAGACCGTGGCCGAACGGCTGTCGGCTTTCACCGGCCTTCAGATGGTAGTGGAGGCTACGGTGGATCCCGCCATCATCGGCGGAGTCGTGGCGCGGATCGGTGACCAGTTGATCGACGGCAGCGTGAGGGGCCGGCTCGAGCTTCTCAAGAGGCGGCTCGCTTCGGTTTAAGTAATGAGTGATGAGTAATGAGTAATGAGCAGGACGCTGGGGGCGCTCCCCCCAGACCCCCGGAGGCCGCTGACTGATCACTCATCACTCATCACTCATCACCAGGAGACGTAGATGGCAGTAAGGGCGGACGAGATCAGTTCGATCCTCAGACAACAGATAGAGCAGTTCCAAGAGATAACGACGGCCGTAAACGTCGGCGTCGTGGTCGAGGTTGGCGACGGCATAGCCCGCATCCACGGGTTGTCCGGTGCCATGGCCAGCGAGCTGCTGGAGTTTCCGGGCGGCATCATGGGCCTGGCCCTCAACCTGGAAGAGGAGAGCGTGGGCGCCGTCATCCTGGGACCTTACACCAGCATCAAGGAAGGCGACCAGGTCCGATCAACCGGGCGCATCATGGAGGTGCCGGTGGGGCCGGAGATGATCGGCCGGGTGGTGAATGCTCTGGGGCAGCCCATCGACGGGAAGGGACCGATACCGACCACCAAGACGCGGCCCATCGAGAGGATCGCCCCTGGTGTCGTCCTTCGCGAGCCGGTGAACACTCCCGTTCAGACGGGCATCAAGGCCATAGACTCCATGATCCCCATAGGCCGCGGCCAGCGCGAGCTGATCATCGGCGACCGCCAGACGGGAAAGACCGCCATCGCCGTGGACACCATCATCAACCAGCGCAAGGGCGACATGGTCTGCATCTACGTGGCCATCGGGCAGAAGCAGGCCAGCGTGGCTCAGGTGGTGGCCACCCTGGAGGAGTACGGCGCCATGGAGCACACCATCGTGGTGGCAGCCAACGCCTCCGATCCGGCCCCGCTGCAATACATCGCCCCCTACGCCGGTTGCGCCATGGGCGAGGAGATCATGCATCAGGGCGGCGACGCGCTGGTGGTGTACGACGACCTCTCGAAGCACGCCTGGGCCTACCGCCAGATCTCCCTGCTGCTCCGGCGCCCGCCTGGGCGCGAGGCCTATCCTGGAGACGTCTTCTACCTGCACTCCAGACTGCTGGAGCGAGCCGTCAAGCTGAACGAGGAGCATGGTCGTGGCTCCCTGACGGCGCTGCCCATCATCGAGACCCAGGCCAACGACGTGTCGGCCTACATCCCGACCAACGTGATCTCCATCACCGATGGGCAGATCTATCTGGAGCCCGATCTGTTCTACGCGGGCATCCGGCCTGCCCTGAACGTGGGCATCTCGGTGTCTCGCGTCGGCGGCGCCGCACAGACCAAGGCGATGAAGCAGGTGGCCGGCCGGCTCAAGCTGGACATGGTCCAGTTCCGAGAAGTGGCGGCCTTCGCCCAGTTCGGGTCCGACCTGGACAAGGTTACCAGGGCTCAGATCGACCGGGGCAACCGGATCACCGAGGTGCTGAAGCAGCCCCAGTACGAGCCGGTGCCGCTGGAAAAGCAGGTGATGATCATCTACGCCGTGACCAACGGCTACCTGGACGATGTGCCCGTGGAGAAGGTCCGCGAGTTCGAGGTGGCCCTGAACCGATTCATGGACTCGAGCCACCCGGAGATCGGCGAGACCATCGCCCGGGACAAGGTGCTGAGCGATGCGACGATCCAGGCGCTGCGGTCGGCCCTGGAGGAGTTCAAGAGGACGACGACATTCTAGCGAGTAGCGAGTAGCAAGTAGCAAGTAGGAACGGTTCGCTCGTTGCTCTCTACTCGCTACTCGCTACTCACTACTCGCTCAGGGGGTTTGGAGAGTGCCTAGCCTCCGTATCATAAGGCGGCGCATTCGTAGCGTACGGAATACATCGCAGATCACCAAAGCGATGGAGATGGTGGCGGCCTCCAAGATGAGGCGGGCCCAGTCGCGGGTTCTGGCATCACGCCCCTACTCCGATCGAATCCGGGCCTTGATCGCGGATCTGGCGGTCCGGCCCAGCACGGACACGACCCACCCGCTGCTGGAGCGGCGGCCGACCCGCAACCGGGTCGGGCTGATCGTCATGACCTCCGACCGCGGCCTTTGCGGGGCCCTGAACAGCAACGTGCTGCGGCGGGCAACGACGGAGATCCTGGAGGCAGGCGGACCCGCTGTCGTGAATCTGGTCACCGTCGGGAAGAAGGGCCACGAGTTCATGGTGCGCCGGGGGCTGCGCATGACGGCCACCTTCACCAACCTGGGGGACTACCCGGGCATCGTTGCGGTCCAGCCCATCGCCAGGATCGTGATGGAGGAGTTCATACACCACCAGGTCGACGCGGCTTTCGTGATCTACCCGAAATTCGTGAACACCCTGACCCAGCGGGTAACCGTCGACCAGATCCTGCCGGTGGTGCCAAGCACGCCCACGGGGCCACAACTGGAGTACATCTTCGAACCCGGCGCCCCGGAGATTCTAGCCGAGCTGCTTCCGAGGTACGTGGAGGTCCAGATCTACCAGGCCCTGCTGGAGACCATCGCCAGCCGCTACAGCGCCCAGATGATCGCCATGCGGAACGCCACCGACAACGCCAAGGAGTTGATCGGCACCCTGACCCTGAGCTACAACAAGGCTCGGCAGGCGGCCATCACCAAAGAGATCGCCGAGATCGCCGCGGGTGCGGGAGCGCTATCGGGCTAAGCTAGTGATGAGTGATGAGTCATGAGCCATGAGTAATGCGTAGGACGCTGGGGGGCGCCCCCCCAGACCCCCAGGGGCACTCATCACTCATGACTCATTACTCAGAACCGGAGGACGTATTGGCAACAGGAAAAGTTGTTCAGATTTTTGGGCCGGTAGTCGACGTGGAGTTCCCACCGGAGGAGCTGCCGGCCATCTACAATGCGCTGGAGACCCGCATCGACGGCCGCAGGTTGGTCCTGGAGGTGCAGCAGCACACGGGCAACAACTGGGTTCGAACCGTGGCCATGTCCAGCACCGACGGGCTGAAGCGCGACGCCGAGGTGGTGGACCTGGGCGGTCCTATCTCGGTACCGGTGGGCAGGGAAACCCTGGGAAGGATCTTCAACGTCCTGGGTGAGCCCATCGACGAGGCGGGGCCGGTGGTGACCGCCAAGAGGTACAGCATCCACCGTCCGGCGCCCTCCTTTGACGAGATGGAGACCACGCCGCGGGTCTTCGAGACCGGCCTGAAGGTCATCGATCTGATCGCTCCTTTCATGAAAGGGGGCAAGGTGGGGGTCTTCGGCGGGGCCGGCGTGGGCAAGACCGTCATCATCCAGGAGCTGATCCGCAACATCGCCACAGAGCACGGCGGCTTCTCCGTATTCTCGGGAGTGGGGGAGCGCACCAGGGAGGGCAACGACCTCTGGCTGGAGATGAAGCACTCCGGGGTTATCTCCAAGACGGCCATGGTGTTCGGGCAGATGAACGAGCCGCCCGGGGCGAGGCTGCGGGTGGGGCTGTCGGGCCTGACCATGGCGGAGTACTTCCGGGACGAGGAGGGGCAGGACGTGCTCCTCTTCATCGACAACATCTTCCGCTTCACCCAGGCGGGCTCCGAGGTATCAGCTCTGTTGGGACGCATGCCCTCGGCCGTGGGGTACCAGCCCACCCTAGGCACCGAGATGGGCCAGCTTCAGGAGCGGATCACCTCCACCAAGAAGGGGTCCATCACCTCGGTGCAGGCCATCTACGTGCCAGCGGACGACTACACGGACCCGGCGCCCGCCACCACCTTCGCGCACCTGGACTCCACCATATCTCTGGAGCGCTCCATCGCGGAGCAAGGGCTCTTCCCGGCGGTGGACCCCCTGGCCTCCACCTCCCGGATCCTAACCCCCAGGGTGGTGGGGGATGAGCACTACCAGGTGGCACGTGAAGTGCAAAGGGTGTTACAGCGTTATAAGGATCTTCAGGACATTATAGCGATCCTCGGCATGGATGAGCTGAGCGAGGACGACAAGCTAACCGTGGCCCGCGCACGGAAGATCCAGAGGTTTCTCTCGCAGCCCATGTTCGTGGCCGAGGCGTTTACCGGCACCGAGGGGAAATACGTTCCCATTCGCGAGACGGTGCGGGGTTTCAAGGAGATCCTGGAGGGCAAGCACGACGCCTTGCCCGAGCAGGCCTTCTACATGGTGGGCACCATCGACGAAGCTGTGGCCAAGGGCCAGACGTTGGCCGCTGCCGCCGCTTAGGATTGAAGCAAGAAATGCCGAAGCTAGACGTAGAAGTAGTGAGCGCCGAACGGGTAGTCTTCACCGGCGAGGCCGACATGGTGGTCGCGCCGGGCGCGATGGGATTGCTCGGCATACTTCCTCGGCACGCATCACTGCTGACCTCGCTGATCCCTGGGGTACTGCGCATCAAGCAGGAGGGCGAGGAGGAGGTGGTGATGGCGGTGAGCGGTGGCTTCCTCCAGGTCAACCACGATAAGGTGGAGATCCTTACGGACGCTGCCGAGCGAGCCGAGGAGATCGACGTGGCCCGGGCCCAGGAGGCCCGTCGGCGGGCAGAGCGCGCCCTGGCGGAGCTACCCGCGGGACGCGCCGAGGAGGCGGGAGCAGCAGAGGCCGCCCTGCGCAGATCTCTGGCTCGACTGAAAGTAGCCGAGATGCGCAGAAGGCGAGGCCAACAGAGATGACCCTAACCGGCAACCCACTAAGGGCTCCGTCCCTCCCTCGGGGTGAGAGCGCTTCCAGGACTGCCGAACGGTACGTTATTCAGGGAGGAGAGCCCCTCAGCGGTACGGTCCAGGTGGGTGGCGCCAAGAACGCGGCACTGCCGATCATGGCGGCCTGCCTGCTGACCCGGGAGCGGTGCGTAATCCACAACGTCCCCGACATACAGGACATACGGAACATGGCACGGGTGCTGGAATCCATCGGCGCCCGTGTCGACTTTCTGGGAAACGGTTCCATATCCATCGAGGCCGCCGAGATCGCTACCAGCAGCCCGCCAGGCGATCTGATGAGGCGAATGCGAGCCTCCTTCCTGGTGATGGGTCCCCTACTAGCCCGGGCTGGTGAGGCCACGGCGCCCCATCCGGGGGGCTGCGCCATAGGGGTCCGGCCGGTGAACGTGGACATCCGCGGGTTCTCCGCCATGGGAGCCCGCGTCGCCAGGACCGAGGAGAGCTACGTCGCCGAGGCCCGGGACGGTCTCCACGGCACCAGCATCTACCTAGACTACCCCAGCCACACCGGCACCGAGAATCTGCTGATGGCCGCGGTTCTGGCCCGGGGAACCACCGTTATCAAGCATGCATCGGTGGAGCCCGAGGTGGCCGACCTGGCGAACTTCCTGGTCAGCATGGGGGCCCGGATCTCCGGTATCTCCAGCACACGACTGGAGATAGAGGGGGTGCAGGAGTTGCATGGATCCACCTGGTCGGTGATGCCTGATCGGCTGGCGGCGGGCACCTTTGCCATAGCCGCCGCCATCACCGGCGGCGAGGTCCGGTTGGAGCGAGTGGTCCCCGAGCACATGGATCCGGTGACCTACAAGCTGATGGAGGCGGGCGCCCGGGTAGAGGAAGGCGGTGACTGGCTGCAGGTGGCCGGCCGGCGGCCGTTGGTCGCCGTGGAGGTTCAGGCGATCCACTACCCCGGCTTCCCCACCGATCTGCAGGCAGCCTTTGGAGCGCTGCTGACCCAGGCCGAGGGGACCAGCTTAATCCACGAGCGGGTGTTCGAGAACCGGCTTCTTTACGCTGAAGAGCTGCGGAAGATGGGCGCGGACATCCAGGTATCCGGCCAGACAGCTCAGATCACCGGCCCTACGCCTCTTCACGGCACCACCGTTCGAGCGCTGGACATCCGGTCGGGCGCGGCGGTGATCCTGGCCGCCCTGGCGGCGCAGGGGACCTCCCAGGTGGAGGATGTGCACCACGTCAGCCGGGGGTACGAGGACATCGCTGGAACCCTGGTAGGCCTCGGGGCGAAGATCCAGGTGGAGTAGTCTACGGGCATCAGGCATCAGGCATCGGGCATCGGAGACCAGGGGTAAGGAGTCAGGAATCGGGGTTCGCCACCGAACTCCGACAGCGGGGTGCTGATCGAGGATGGAGCGTGGTTGGCCACGCCACCCGGTGCCCGTTGCCTGATTGCCGACGGCCAGTCGCTCCGGTATAATCCCCCTTGCGGTACTACAGCTTGCGCTTTCCCCGCGCATGGGATATTGACTCTCTCTCATGCCATTCTCGCGGCGTTCCACGCGGCGGCCACTGCTCAAGGGAGACGTTCATGCTAGGCTTGCACATCGGCATCGACCTGGGCACCGCCAACGTCCTGGTCTACGTGAAGGGGCGGGGCATCGTTCTGAACGAGCCCTCAGTGGTGGCTTACTCCGCCCACGAAAACCAGGTGGTAGCGGTGGGCGAGGAGGCGCGTCAGATGCTGGGCCGGACACCGGGCAGCATCGTCGTCACTCGGCCGATGCGCGATGGGGTCATCGCCGACTACATGATCACCGAGGCCATGCTGCGCTACTTCATTAACAAGGTATGCGGCCGGCTCAAGCTCTTCCGTCCGGAGGTGATGGTGTGCATTCCAGCCGGCATCACCAACGTGGAGAGCCGGGCCGTGCAGGACGCCACCATCCAGGCCGGTGCCAAGGCCGCGCACCTGATCGCCGAGCCGCTGGCCGCCGCCATCGGAGCCGGAATACCCATCGGTGGCCCCAGCGGCAACATGGTGGTGGACATCGGGGGAGGCACCTGCGAGGCAGCGGTGATCTCCCTGAACGACATCGTGGTCAGCAGCTCCATTCGGGTGGCCGGGACCAAGATCGACGAGATGATCGCGAGTTATGTGAAGAAGCGGTACAGCCTGCTGATCGGGGAGCGGACGGCCGAGGAGATCAAGATTCGGATCGGGAGCGCCCTGCCGCTGAAGGATCCCATGGAAATGGAGGTCAGGGGTCGCGACCAGGTGGCCGGCCTCCCCAAGACCATCACCATCACCTCCGACGAGGTCACGGAGGCCATCTCCGATGCCCTTTCGGCCATCGTGGCCAACGTGAAGGCGGTGCTGGAGCAGACGCCACCCGAGCTGGCCTCGGACGTCATCGACAAGGGGATGGTGATGACCGGCGGCGGCGCCCTGCTGCGCCACCTGGACAAGCTGCTGAGCCGCGAGACGGGAGTTCCCGCCCACGTGGCCGACGACCCCATGTCGTGTGTGGCCATCGGGGCCGGCAAGGCCCTGGAGCATTACCACATCTTCAAGCGGAGCCTCGCCGCCGTCTAGGGGTAGGGGCCGGGAACCATGCTGGGAGTCGTCGCGGACGATCTCACGGGGGCCCTGGACGCAGCGCTGCTGCTGCACGCGGGCGGCACCGCGGTGCCGGTGATCGTCGGGGTCGAGCCATTCCGGCGGCAAGGGAGAACGCCCCCGGCGGTGATCCTGGACGTGGACAGCCGGGGCGATCCACCGGAGGCGGCCTACCGCAAGGTGCGGGAGGCGGCCAGAGCGCTGATGGATGCCGGGTACACCCGGTTCTACAAGAAGATGAGCTCGACCTTCCAGGGTCACATCGGGCGGGAGGTGGACGCCCTCCTGGATGAAACCGCCGCCACCTTTGCCATCGTGGTGCCCGCCTTCCCCGCCAACGGCCGCACCACCCGCCTGGGCTATCTCTACGTGGACGGCGTGCCCCTGGCGGAGACCGGAGTGGGCCGCCACCCCACCAGCCCCATCATCGACTCCTACCTGCCCCGGGTGCTGCAAGCCCAGACGCGGCGCCCGGTGCACCTGGTGGATTTTCAGACGGTGCGGCGGGGAGCTGCCGCTCTATCGGAGGAGTTCCAGCGGCTGTCGCACCTGGGCGGGATGGCCCTGGTGGACGTGACCACGGAGGGGGAGCTGGAGGTCGTGGCCGAGGCGGCTGGGAGCCTGAAGGTGACCTCCGGAGGCTCTGCCCTGGCCGGAAAGCTGCCCCTGCCGGAGGAGCGAGTGCCCTTCGCTCCACCGCTCGTACCCGCGCCTCTCCTTCCGGGCTGCCTCCTGCTGGCGGGCAGCGTATCCCCCGTGACGGCGGCCCAGGTGGCCTTCGCCCTGAGGACGGGCCTGCCGGGTCTCCGGCTGGAGGTGCTAGCGCTGCTGGACCCCGACACTCGGGATCGAGAGGTGGAGCGGGCGGCGGCCTTCGCCCTGGGCCAACTGCGGCGGGGCGCCAACGTTCTGGTGTACACCCCCTCAGAGCCGGAGACCCAGGCCCGGGCCCGAGACCTGGGTACGGCATTGGGCATCGATCCCATGAGGGTAGGGATGATCATAGCCGAGGGCCAGGCGGAGGTGGCGGCCCGGGTGGTAGCCCAAACGGGTCTGAACCGGCTGCTGGTGGCCGGCGGCGACACCTCCTCGGCCGTCTGCCGAAGGCTTGGGCTGGAGGTGCACCGGGTGCTGGAGGAGATCCAGACGGGCATCCCCCTCAGTCTCTCCGCCGGCCGCCAGACCATGGTAACGGTGCTGAAGTCCGGCAACTTTGGGACGGAGGACTTCTTCACCCGAGCGGTGGGGAGAGTGTGTTCTCCATTCTTGCCCGGGTAGGTCCGATATCTGCAGACGTTGTTTTCGAAGAATGGCGTGGGGTAGATACCGATGCCCAGGCGCTGGGTTGTGCTGGCAGTGCTGGTCTTGCTGGACGCGGCCGTCTTACTGGTCGACGTCTACTTCATCCCAGAGAGCGTGCTGCCGCCCGCCCCCTACGCGGTGCCCGTCGTCCTGGCAGCCTATCTGCTCCCCGCTCCCGATGTCGCCGGCATCACGCTGCTGTCCGTGGCCTTTCAGGTGTGGGCCGCGACCCTTCACCCCACCCCCACCTGGCTGGCGATCCTCTACGGTGTTTCCATAGCCATCGTCGGCTTCCTGGCCGCGGCGCTTTCCCGCCGGATGAGGCACGAGGCGGCACTGGCAGCCGAGCTGGACTCCACCATTACATCCATAGCGGACGCGATCATCATCTACAACCAGGAGGGGGAGATCGTCCGGATGAACCCCGCGGCGGAAAGGATGCTGAGCTTCTCGGAAAGGGAGCGCCATCTTCCACTGGCGCAGCGGCTAGCTCTGGTGAGAGTCGAAACCGAGGACCGAAAGCCCTTCCCCACGGAGGATACCCCGCCTGCGCGCGCCCTGCGGGGCGAGACCGTGCAGGGAATCGTGATGGTGCTCCACAGGGGGAGCAGAACGATCTGGGCGTCGGCCAGCGCGGGTCCCATCCTCGGTGCAGAGGGCAAGCTTCAGGGAGCCGTGGTCACGCTCACGGACATCACCACCCTACACGAGCTGCAGGAGCAGCGGGAGGATCTGTTGCGGGCCATCTCCCACGACCTGCGAAGTCCTCTCACCGTGGTTCAAGGGCAGGCGCAACTGCTGCAACGGATGCTGGACAAGTCGGGGGCTGACCAACGGGCCCACCGCGCCATCCAGGCCATCATCAGCGCGGCC
>Ga0315298_1007987_pt1 | contig 13680 bp, 13 predicted proteins | sample WHS_1_MG_FD_203077 | JGI IMG/M metagenome (GOLD analysis project Ga0315298, IMG submission 203077) | Extremophilic microbial mat communities from Washburn Hot Springs, YNP, Wyoming, USA - WHS_1_MG | ecosystem: Environmental > Aquatic > Thermal springs > Hot (42-90C) | place: USA: Wyoming...
GGACGGCGTTCGTAGAACGCCGCAGAAGTGAACTGGCGCGCCCCTGAAGGGGCGCAGTAAATTCTGCATTGAAGAGCAAGGCGTCGTCAAGGCCGGCTGCTATGCGCGCTCGTGCTATACCAAACTTTGCACGACGCGCAAGTCGTGAATCAATCGAACCGAAAGCGGTGCTGGAGCACCGCGCTCCAAAAACTTTTCCTCCAATCCTTCACACCAGAGGCGTAGAGAGTAAGGTAGGGCGCGCAGTCCACTGCGCGCCGGAGCCGCTCGCACTGGCCCAGCCTACCAGCTTGAATCTTGTTTTCCGCGCTCTTACGAGCGCGGCTACGGCGCGCGCCAATCTGGCCCAAAGGCGCGCGGGCGTCCACGCCCGCAGAAATAACACTGCGCTTAACACTGCTGCCTCACCGTTTTAACTGGTCCGCCACTTTCGTACACCCCAAAAAGACGTCAAACCAGTCCTAGTCAACGGCGTTAACTGCGGCCAAGATGGCCCCGCGCCAATCTCTGCTGAAGGGCGCAAAGGCGCAGAGCGTTGGTAGGGCGCGCAGTCCACTGCGCGCCGGAGAGCCGCTCGCACTGGCCCAGCCTATCGGCTTGAATCTTGTTTTGCGTGCGCTTACGCCCGCGGCTACCGGGAGTTGGTCATGCAAAACCCGGTTATTTAGGTTTGGGTTTAGTTTTCCGCACCCTTGCGGGGTGCGGCTACGATGGTTCTGGTACATTTCTCGAGAAGGCAGAATAACGTAAGGCATAGCCCACTGCGCCGTCACCATTGACCTTGCAGACCGAGTCTTTCGGTTAAATCCAATGGTCCGCGCCCTTACGGGCGCGGCTACATTTAATTGCACACACGCAGAGTTAAGGTAGGGCGCTCCCACTGTACCAGATACATACTTAGGGTGGTCATGCAAACCCGGCTTTTTGATCTGACTTTTGTTTTCCGTGGCCTTACGAGCGCAGCTACGAGCTGCTCGTCTGTTGGTGCGGGAAGCACGCTAACAATTCTGGATGCGGCGTGCAGGAGACTGCCCGCCCTACCTGATTTTGATTGGGTTTTGACGAAACAGACCTGCCATGGAAACGTGCACGGCGTTGTGGTGCACTTGCGAGATCAGGCCTGCAATAATGCGGTCAGGACGGCGCGTGCCCCCTCTAGGGCGCAGTGAATTCCGCATCTGAGGTTGGGGTTTTTCCCGAGCCGACTGGCGTGCGCGGTTCAGGTCGCATCAAACTCTGGCCGACGTGGAAGTTGTCATTCAAACCGAATTGAAAGCGGTGTCGGCGCTCGTTGAGGCTCGCTCTGCCACCGCAATTTAAAGCACGGACTAGGGGCGGCAAATAGGCCGGGAAGGCCCGGCGCCGGCGTTTTCCAGAGCTTGGACCATTACCTGGCGCAAGGAGCTACGAATGGAGCCTGATCACAATTGCAAAATCTGGGCTTAGGGCGGTGTACGGCAAGCACTGATGAGACTTCTGGTTGCTTAGCTTTGTCGAATCCCCGGGTCCGATTGCCTACACATAATTGAGGCTTGCTACGCCGGGGAGGTCCTCGCTCAGTACGCGTGAGAGGCTGGCCAATAGATATACTCGCCAATCAAATGGCAGGTTTATACTTGCCCGAAAGACGTTGGCTCGGTTTTCGTGCTGCCGAAGAAAGATCAACCGAGATCTGATGCTGAGCTGGTTTAACGCGCCCAGGCAGACGACCTGGCCGTATTCGAGAAAGTCGCGCAGGAGTGCTTTTCCCACATCAACCTACGTTCCCAATAGTGGATTGGGGCGTACGGTTTGACGGCTTGGCGTTTCGGGCCATAAAAAGCACCCCGCCAAAGTTTGACCTTGGCGGGTTGAGGAAGCTTTAGACTCACTGCGGTTTACTTGTCGGTTTACTTGCGGCGCAGTCGGAGTAACAACAGCCCAAACCCACCCAACATACTCAGCAGGACTGTCGTGGGCTCAGGTACTACTGGCGTGACATCCGCCCAGGTCGTACCCAGGCGCAAGTCGTCCACAACGAATTGGGCTCCGCCCTGCCATGCGGTCGTGCCAGCCTTCGACGTGAAATAAAAACCGTAAAGCCATGTCTGATCTGGGCCGGTGGTAATGCTTAGCGTAGGCGTTGGAACTGACGCTTCCGGCACGCCTAACGTTGCGGGAGACGGATTTATCCAAATGTCAAATGGGTCGTTACCACTCCCCGAAACCACTGTGTAACGACCTACAATTAAATAAGTTTGTTCGAGCGAGAGAGAGACACCTGTTTCGACGGCGTTTGCTAGGTCATATTTTGAAATCGAAACCTGGCCGTTCGGTTCCAAAAATACCGCAACGCCGGGCGTTATGCTTCCGCCAGTTCCACTGCTATTGCGCGTGAAAGAAATTACATTCGTCCTGTTGGCCGCTCCCTGGTCAACGCGCAGGAGATACGAGAAATAAAGCGGCCCACTAAAGTTTACCCCGGGTTGGTAATTCAACGCCACGCCACGGTCACGGTTTGAACCGCTCGCATTCGTGATAACCTGCACGCCAAGGTCCACTTGATCGACCAGCATCGGGTAGCTTAGGTCAATGTTCGTGAAATACGGGCTGTAACTGCCTGGACTATTCCCATACGACCAAAGCGTAGATGAAGGGGCATCGCCAAGTCTGTTGCCGACACCATAGGTAGTCGGAAAAGAGTCATAAAACGGGAGACTGACCTGGGCTATCACGCCGGTGCTGAGCAATGTTGCACCTAACACAAGAACTTGCTTTACGCTTTTCATAGGTTTCGACGCTGCTTGAATTTTTCTAACCACGCCACGATCGATTCTGTGCAAATACTAGGTATGCCAACGCTGATTGTCAATTCATTTTTTTGCAAAAAATCCTAAAAATTGTGCACCGGCAAGCCGGCACGGCTCTCCCCGTCGCGTCCGTCCCACACACAGCAAAAATGCGATTGCAAGCCTGTCAAAAAGGTATTCGGCCCGCACCGCTATTGTCCGGCCACATGCTGGTCTTTTTCCGAGAATACGGAACAGTTTCTCGGCAAAAGTCCGGCTCAAATTTGGTTAGTTCGGTCGAAAATCGTGTCGAGCATCCGTTGTGCCGGTTATCCAAGGCTAAGAAAAGCCTTGCTTGGCAAAAGGCGAATGTTTTGCTCTGTTCTCACAAAGACGCAGGATTCAAACCTGTGCGGTGTCATCTTTGGGCAGCGAACTGTTGTAAGCGAACGCACGTGCTGAAGCACGCGTGTCCGGTGCTTTTGTGTGTACGAGAAATTTCAACACGTTAACGATGCCTGGCCGGTTCCGCTGAATTAAGCGCTTAATTTAGCCGTGTCTATGGTGTCAAAGAGCTTTAATTCGAGTAAATAAGTTGGAACAAAAAGCTAAAGCCTTGTGGCGCAGAAAAAGCGCATTTGGGAACGTGTGGGGTTCCTGCTCTCGTGCAGAATGCGGCAGTGACGGCGGCATGCGGACACCGTCAATTCATAGGTTGGTCAAGCACCTCGATCCCTGCTGCGTTAGCCAACTTGTTCAGCGCGCAAGCGCGCGAGTACGTAACCGAGCTGTGAATAAAGCGCTGACCGTCGTGTGTCGTGTCAAAAAACTCTTCGCATCGCAGCACATCTGCATCCGGTTCCATTACGCTGTAGCCGTGTTACACGATTTTTGCGGGAGGACGCCGCTCACGGCGCCGCAAAACTGCTACCAAAATTCTGTAGCGGCGGTCCCGGGCGTGTTACGGAGACCGTCGCTCTGCAGCGGGCCACGAACGCCGAAAACTTATCCGCATTCTTCGCCCCATTTTATCCCTGCATGGGTAACAACATGGTAATCGGGTGGTTCTACCCGAGGCTTGTCTGGAAGCCGGAATGGGAGTGTAGAGATTGGATATGGTAGGGAACCGCTTGGGCAGGCCATATTTTGTGCCTTCGTGAGTGAATACCACCACGCACCGCACATGCGCTGCCGCGCGATTAAGTCTTTTTAATGCGAGCCGAGGTGATCCGGCGTGCTTGCAAATGTGCAGATGCTCAGGGATACTTTGCTTAGTGATGACAATGCCGAATTTACGGAAGATTGTTATTTACGTTGTTGTAGCTGCAGTGGTGTTGTGGGTTGGCAACTGGCTCGTTAAGCGTGTAAAGCCGGCCTATGCAAAGTGGCGTCTGACACATGCAATCACGAGAATCGAGCCGTGGCCAGCTACAACAAACTACAGTCCGGCAGCGTGGAAACAGTTGGTCAAGGCGGCGCGTGTGTTTCAAGACACAGAGCCTGAGCTAGCTGGTCGTCTGTTGGCCGAGCACATCGGAAAATACAGCAGCCAACCGGCGCAGTTGGCAATTGAAGAAGGCAAAATGTTTTTGTTACTGCGGATGGTGTTTGACATTGCCGAAGACAGTACTGAAAAAGAGTCAGCCGCAGCGCACCAGCCGACCTCACCGCTTCACGCGGGTCATGGGGCGAGCTGGCCAATCCAGTGGCGCGATAGCCGGCCGAGTCTTGTATCAGGTCGGCCCCAAACACAGCTTTTCCAGCAGCCGATTACCGACGAATACACCCTAATGCGATACCGCTACAAATACCGTGACTTGTCAAAGGTCAAATTTTAATGCCATGCACTTTAATGCCACGCGCGCCTGCGATTGCGTGGGTCCCGAGCCAGTGTACCGGCTGCGGCAGCTCCAGCCGCGTCGGCAGGTGGTCTGGTGTGTGAAATGTGCATTTACGTTGATTGAACTGCTTGTTGTGATTGCCATCATAAGCATTTTGGCGAGTCTGCTTTTGCCTGCTGTTGGGAAGGCGAAAGAAAAAGGCAAGACAATCCAGTGCGTGAGCAATATCAGGCAGCTTGGCATTGCAATGACAATGTATGCCGATGACTATAACGACAGGTTGCCGCTTGCACCGTTTGGGCCGGTGGCATGGACAAACTCACAGACCGAGCCCTGGACAAAACCATTAGTGTCGTACTACGAGAACACGAACGTGCTGACCTGCCCATCTTTGAGCGCCAAATACAATCAGTCGCGGTTTAACTATTTCATGGGCGCACGCGCGGCGTACATTTACGCGAATTTCAAGCCCGCAAGCGTTAACTTTGGCAGCATCAAATCGCCTTCAATTTATATCCTGTCCGGCGACGCGAACTATCCGTTTGAATCTTGGGATGCGAACCCGGTCAATTACGTCAACGACACGCTGTTTCACAAGCAGCGGATGCCGCCCCCGGTGCATAACGAACGACTGAACGTGTTGTTTGGCGACATACACGTCAAGTCATACGGAAAATTTAATCCTGGCGAAATGACGTACTCATACTACGTGCCCGGCGTGGCATTTTAACGCCGCGATAATCGGGCACGCGTGCACTCTGCCCGTGTTGTTATTGGCGGTAAGGATTCTGCCGGTTTACTCCGCGCACTGATTAGCCCAGACCCGATGTTCTGAGAAAACCTTTTCGGGTTAAGCACCGGCAAGTGTTCGTGCCGGTTTTGCCCGATAACAAACCGCGCCGGCGGGTGTATTGGAGTTAATTTTATGCCGCCGGCTGGTTGTTTGCGTGTGCAGGGCAAAGAATTGGCCTGGTCTATTCTTCTGTGGGGACTTTTCTTTGGCCGGCCAGATAATTGCCCAAGCCCATTTGTTCGATCTGGTCGAGTTGCGCTTCGGCCCAATCAACGTGGTCTTCTTCCATCTTTAGAATCTCGACCAACAGATCGGCTGTGCCCTGGTCGTCAACTTCACGTGCCAAGGTAATTGCCTCATTGTACGCGCGGATTGCATACAACTCTGCGTCCTTGTCGTTTGAAATGATCTCAGGGACTGTCTTACCGATCTTTATCGGGTTTAGCTTGCTTACGATTGGCGTACCCTCCAGGAAAAGTATCCGTGCAATGAGCCATTCTGCATGGCGCATTTCGTCAATGGCACGTTTTTCGATTGCCTTGTGGAGTTTGTCGTAGGCCCAGTTGTCGCACATCTCGGCGTGTACCATGTACTGGTTAATCGCAGTCAGCTCGTCAGCCAACAACTGGTTGAGCACTTTGAGCAGTTTCTCGTTCCCTTTCATATTATTGTTTTCCGTGTTCGGTTTTTTACACCTAAGTCGGCAAAGCTGAGTTATCTGCTCTGCCACTGATAGGTCTGCGCCAAATCTAAATTGCAACACGCAATTTGTAAAGGCACCAGAACGGTACCTCGGGTGTGCGCAGATTGGTGGGCCCAGCAGACCCGGCTTCTTTAGTCGGCCTTAAGCACAATGCGCGGCGGCAGTTGCTTTGCTATTCTGACTTTTTGAAGTGTTGCATACCGCGGCAGGCCATCTTCAAAAGGCAGTTTGACTTCGCCTTGGACAAGCGGTCGGACGTATTCGATGAACTTTTCGTTTGGCATGAACCCGTCCGGGCTAATCCAATCACGCGGCACCAGATGCTCGACATTAGCAACCTGCTCAAGTGGTTGGAGTCCTGTGCTCCAGTTGATTGCGCCGCCGCGTTGTTTGCGTCTGACAATTGTAACCATGAATCCACTTTTACCTGCCACTGCAGCTTTGACTGCCGCCGTACCGCATGCATATGCATTTTTCACATCTGTCAGGCTTGCGCAATGTGCCGCAGCACGTTGCGCATAGCCGAGCAACACGGTACGTGTTTTTGTCTCGAGCGCTTTTTCAACGATCTCCTTGAGCTTGATTGCTGCGCCCATCAGGTACACATGGCCGAAAGCGTCTTTTTTGGTGTGATCCGCGCCGATCTCTTCGATGACCTCTTTTTCGACGCCGTTAACGGTTTGTTTTGTCCGCCATTTGATACCCTCGCCAACAACAACAATGCAGTAATTGTAAGCGTCAATGGTTTCTTTGACTTTGGCGATAAACGGTTCAGGCTCAAACAGCAGCTCAGGCAACAGTATGATATGGGGCGGGTTAGCTGGCTCACCCCGCTTTGCCAGTACCGTACCTGCAGCTATCCAACCTGCTGATCGGCCCATTACCTCGATGATGCAACATGCGCCTTCGTCAGTTGCCATGCTCGCGACGTCCATGGCAATTTCCATCACGGTTGTTGCGTTGTATTTAACCACCGAGCCGTACCCGGGACAGTTATCCGTAAATGGCAGGTCGTTGTCTATTGTCTTTGGCACACCGATCACACGCATTTCGTAGCCGCGTTTCTGTGCCTCGAGATGGATTTTATGCGATGTATCCTGCGAATCGTTGCCGCCAATGTAGAAAAAGTAGCGGATGTTGTGCGTCCGGAACACTTCAAACAGCCTGTCCATGTCGAGCAAGGCCTGTTTGCGTTTCCGTTCCAGCTCAGCACGTTTTTTGGGGTTCGGCTCGGCTTTGATTTGCTCCTCGGAAATGTTGTGGATTTTATACCTGCATGTGCCCAGGCTGGCTCCCGGCGCAAACTTCAACTGCTCGATTGTGCTGCGCCGTTCTTCGCCGAGGTCAACCAATTCCTCGTTCAATATGCCAAGTATGCCGTTTAGGCCACCGTAAACTTCTTTAATGCAGTTATGCCGAGCAGCCTCTTGGATCACGCCAGCCACACTAGCGTTGATCACGGGTGTCGGCCCGCCGGATTGTGCTACCAAAAGGTTACCGTTCAGTTCTGCCATAGCGTTTGTGTTAACTAATTGACCGCCGGGCAGTCTTTTCACCCGGTTGGCTCGCAAATATTCCTAGTTCGCTTTAGCCGGATGCAGCCTGCCAGACCGACCCGGTACATGTCAAATGAATTGGAGTGCCTGGGTATTCATGAGCAATCGCGCACGCAAATGGCTGTGCAAAATTTTGATTTGTCACGGCCGGTTTCTTGTGCATGTTGCGGTTTGTGCTATGAGCAAACGACGTCAGGCACGTGAACGTGCAATGCAGTTCCTGTTCCAGTTCGATCTTAATCCCGCAGACGATCTGGAGCGGGCGCTCGGTGAGTTTTGGCATACGTGTTACACCGAGGCCGAACAAACAACCGGGCGAAGTACAAAACAGACCAAACAGAGCCGGACCGATGAATCCACTGCTGACGAAGCTGAACTACGCATGTTTGCCGAGTCGTTGATACGCGGCACAGTTGCGCACATGGCTGAGATTGATGCACTTATAAAAAAACACGCCAAAAACTGGGAACTGCACAGAATTGCCACAGTGGACCGCAACATACTGCGCCTTGCAATCTATGAAATGCTCTATCGCGAAGACATCCCACCTGTGGTCAGCATCAACGAAGCAATTGAGATTGCAAAAAAATATTCAACTGAAGACAGCGGCAAGTTCGTCAATGGCATTCTGGACAAAATCAAAGCCGAACTGATGCGACCGGCTCGCACACCGCTCAAATAGTTGCCGCACACAAAAATTTGCCCAAACCAATCGCAGCAGTTCTACATCAACCCCCAACGCGTCATGCCAGCATCAAAACCAACTAATCATCAGGCCGGTCAGTGCAACAGAGCCGCACGGCTTGCTGAAGATTCAAATTCACCAGGGACCGACCGGGCCGGTTTCGCCGATTTGCACGTTCATTCGAGCTTTTCAGACGGTACATTTGCGCCTGAACAACTTGCTGCGTTAGCCAGGCAGCTCGGATTACGCGCACTGGCCCTCACAGACCACGACACCGTTGACGGATGCGAATCATTGGCAAATGCATGCGCAAAACACGGGCTTGAATTTGTTCCGGCAACAGAATTAACAACCAATCACAACGGTGTCGAGGTGCACATTTTGGGTTACTACATCGATATCCGTAACGCCGCTTTGCTTGCCGCGCTCACAGAGGCACAAACTGCACGGAAAAACCGCGTTAGGCAGATGGTGCAAAGGTTGAACAGATTAGGCGTGCCGCTTGCGGTGGAAACGGTTCTGGGTCTTGGCCAATGCAGTTCACCGGGCCGACCGCATGTTGCGCGTGCGCTTGTGCAGGCCGGTTTGTGCGCAAGCTACGACGATGCATTCGAGCGGTACCTAGGGAAAAACAAGCCTGCCTGGGTCCCAAACCGCAGAATGCCGGCTTGCGACGCAATTGCGTTGATCCACACTGCGGGTGGGCTGGCAGTCCTGGCGCATCCGGGATTGAATGGGGCCGACTCTGCCGTACCGGGCTTGGTTGAAGCCGGCCTGGACGGCATCGAGTGTTACCACACAAAACACTCGGCACCGCAAACTGAACGGTATCTGCGCCTGGCCGCGCGGCGCGGATTGCTTGTCACTGGCGGCTCGGATTGCCATGGTCACATTAAAGGGGAGCCATTGCTCGGTACTGTGAAGGTTCCGTACGCATTGGTCGCGCAATTGAAGGCATCGAAGAATTGCCCCGTTGAACCGTGAGAGTGTCGAACTGTGAAAGTGTTTGTGCTAAAACACATTCTCTTGCGAGCCTAGGTTGCACGTGATGAAGTTGCTCGAGAAATTCAAGCTTGGTCTGGCCAGGACCCACGGCAAACTTGCCCATGAGATCAGGCGCATTATCACGCGTTCACCCAGGCTGGATGCAGAAAGCCTGGCTGAGCTTGAGTCGGTGCTTTTGGGGGCGGACTTTGGTGTGGCCATTACAAACCAGATCGTTGCCGCCGTCAAAAAAATTTACGAAACACAGGGTCAAACCGGCCCGGACATCTTTGCAATTGCACAGGCCGAAATTGAAAGGTGTTTTCCCGCCCAAACACCCGCGCTGGCAAAAGCGCAGGACGGCCCAACAGTGGTAAGTGTTGTGGGCGTAAACGGCTCGGGCAAAACCACCACCGCAGCCAAGCTTGCATACCTAGTGAAAACCCAGCGGTACACGCCATTGCTTGTTGCCTGCGACACGTTCCGCGCAGCCGCAATCGAGCAGCTCAAACTGTGGGGACAACGGCTCGGCATAGAAGTGATTGCAGGTGCATACGGAGCCGACCCGGCTGCAGTTGCGCATGATGCAATTGTAGCCGCGCAAGCGCGTGGTGTTCATTACGTGTTCATTGACACTGCAGGTCGGCTGCACACAAAACACAATCTAATGCAAGAACTGCAAAAGATTCATCGTGTTGTGGGTCGGCGGTTGCAGGGCGCGCCTCATGAAGTACTGCTTGTGCTGGATGCAATCACCGGTATGAACGCGCTTAACCAAGCGCGCGAGTTTCACAAGGCAGTTTCGCTGACCGGCTTGGTTGTCACAAAGCTCGATGGGTCCAGCAAAGCCGGTATGGTCGTTGCAATACACAAAGAACTCGGTGTACCTGTCAAATTTATCGGCCTGGGTGAACAACCAGATGACCTGCAGCCGTTCGACCCCAAACAATTTGCACAGGCATTGTTCGCCGGATGAAAAACCTGAGCAAACGCGCCCGTGCTGCACACCTTTACCTGAGCCTGAACCCGCCCGCAAATACAACCTCGGCAATTGTCGTCACGAGAAACACCGTGCTCGCAACGGCATTAACCTGCGAAACGCCGAATTGATCCAACCAAGGCTGCGTCGGCGTGCAATCCAATGTTCCAGCACAAAGCAACCAACAATGATTGTCCACCCTGTAAGATGGGCAATCCTGAACCCGGCAATCAACCCGAACACAAGCAGCAGCCCGCTGCACAGCATGTGCGCAATAAACGCCGCCGCAAGCGCATTGGCCGGACCCCACGCAACTGCAAGCGAGCCGGTACGGCGGACGCGATCAAATTCGTAATCTGGCAGTGAATAAACAATGTCAAACCCACCAGCCCACAACACGAGCGCACCTGTAAAAACTGTCAACTGCACCAGTTCAGTTGCATTCAAGTTTTCCCCTTTCACAGCCAGCCACGCGCCCACCGGCGCAAGTGCAACGGTAAACCCGCGAAACAGGTGCGTGAAATTTGTGAACCGGTTCGAGAGCAAGCTGAAGCAGACCAGGCCCAAAGCAATTGGCGCCAGATAAAAACACAATCGGTTCAAAAAATACCCGGCCAAAACCAAACCCGCCCCGCCAAGCAGTGACATCGCAAGTGCAAAACCAACAGGGCTGTTACCGGCAGTGCAATTGCCGTTCGTCCTGGTCGGGCCGGGCACACTGAACTTGCGCGCGACAATCAGTTCAAAACCCAAAGCGAATGCATGGGCGCACGTCATCCCCGCCAGTATCAAGAGAAAAGTGCGCCACCCCGGCCAGCCACGATTCTGACGCGCTGCCACAGCCATCGCTGCAAACGCAAACGGCAACGTAAATTCAGCCCCGGTACATCGCACGAACGAACCGTATCTGTACAGCGCTCGGATCATATTGCGTTAGGCAACATTTTTACCTGCGCGTTTATCAATACAAACCGGCTCGGCCTCCAGTGGCGGTGCACGAAGTGCATTGCTGACAGCCATGTACATTTTGTTTTTGCGCAGTGCAGTTGGCACCACAGCGCGCCGACAACACATTGCGTCCTTTGAAATGCCGGAGCCACAATAAGCCTCGCGACGCGCTGCTGTGTCAAAGCCGCATGCACTATGTCCTTTCGTACAACTCCGTTCAAGTCGCCCGTGCCAATGTACCGGCTGGCGGCGCAGGCCCGTTGAAATCGGCTTGAGTTGTACCTGTTCATTCGGACAATTCCCGCGTGACAAATCCGGGTCGGTTGGGTCTGTTGGTTGTAGTGCTGGTAACCGGCTGTGCCGCGCCGCGCGCGCGCAAGCATGATTTTCAGTCACTGCAAGACCTGAACTGGATTGCGCCAGGGTTTACAGTGCAATCTGCGCCTACATTAGCTCCACAACCAAAACCCAATTCACCTCGGCTCGTTGCACCTGCATCAGATGCAACCTGGATTTCGCTCGACGATTGGAGTCAGTTAAACGGATTTGGGCAACCTAAACGTGTTGCACTGCACCCGCTCAAATGCGTGCTTGAAACTTCATGCGGTTTGTTCACGTTCGAAGCCGGTTCGAGCACGATGCGATGGAACGGCACTGCGGTACAGCTCGGGTTCGTGCCATTTGCAAAAGGCGGTGTATTGTTTGTGCACGCGCTCGATGTGCGCAAGAACATCATCCCGCTATTCGAGCAGGTTGCTTCAGGGCCGACCCGCAGGCGCATCATTGTAATTGACCCTGGGCACGGCGGTAAAAACACCGGCGCACGCAACATCGTCAATGGCATGTTCGAAAAAGACCTCACGCTCGATCTTGCGTTGCGGCTCAAACCGTTGCTCGAGGCGCGTGGCTGGACAGTTCAGTTGACGCGCACAAATGATGTTGATTTGTCATTGGCCGACCGCGTTGCTTTTGCCGAACAGAACCGTGCTGACCTGTTCCTGAGCTTGCATTTCAACTCGGCATATCCGTCGCAGCGTGAGGCCGGGCTTGAAACATATTGCCTGACACCGGCAGGCATGCCATCACACCTCACACGCGGTTACGAAGACGACCCGAGCAATTCGTACCCGAACAACACTTTCGACACGCAAAATCTGCAGTACGCAATTCGCATTCACCGCGCCCTTGTCCAGCTCGGCTCGACGCGCGACCGCGGGGTGCGTCGGGCGCGGTTCCTTGGCGTGTTACGCGGTCAAAACAGACCGGCTGTGTTGATCGAAGGTGGGTATCTGTCGAACCCTGTTGAAGCGCGCCGAATAGCCGATCCGGCTTATCGGCAGGCGATGGCCGAAGCAATTGCAGGCGCACTCGAGTAGTGCAGGTCGCACCCACACTTTGACACTGCTTACGCAGTCAAAACATTGGCGTCAACAACAGCCGCCCGGGCACACCAACCGCCGCATTCTTGTGCCCGGCTTGACAACCACATGGTTCGGTGGTGGCGGGTATAATTCACAAACTTGCAGTGCTAGGCGCGGCGGAACCGGTGTGGCGCATCCCGAATTGCAGAATAAACCCGCTGTGTCGCCTGCCTGCGCCGCGGCCGTCGCCTCAGGCAGGCCGATCTCCAACTCGGTAGGTTGTCCACACCCGCTCACCGTTGCCGGGTTTGTCACACCCAGCAGTACGCCTCACATCTGTATCGCAGATTGCAAAACCTGCTGTATTGCCGATTTCCAAATCGGCTGTGCTTCAGGATTTTCGCGAGACAGCCATTCGGCATGTGCCTCATTGGGTTTATTACACCCAGCGGCACCAGACACAGCAGACCTGAAAGTCTGCGCTACGGTAAACGTGTCAAATGTCCGGGCTAAGAGCTGGCTCTGCACGACCCACACCGGCGCGCAGTGGACTGCGCGCCCTACCTTACTCTCTACGCCTCTGGTGTGAAGGATTGGAGGAAAAGTTTTTGGAGCGCGGTGCTCCAGCACCGCTTTCGGTTCGGTTGATTCACGACTTGCGCGTCGTGCAAAGTTTGGTATAGCACGAGCGCGCATAGCAGCCGGCCCTGACGAAGCCTTGCTCTTTAATGCAGAATTTACTGCGCCCCTTCAGGGGCGCGCCAGTTCACTTCTGCGGCGTTCTACGAACGCCGTCCGTTTTTCCCAAGCATGGGTGTAGCAAGATGGTCGCGCAAATGTATGACGAGAAAACCCGGGCGGTCACAGACCGCCGCTACAGCACTACGGGTGAGCGTAGCCGCGCTCGTAAGGGCGCGGACGGTAGAATTCCGGCAGAGAAGTCGGGTTAGCACGACCCACACCGGCGCGCAGTGGACTGCGCGCCCTACCAACGCTCTGCGCCTTTGGGCAGAGATTGGCGCGCGGCCATCTTGGCCGCAGGTCTTCTGCGACCGGGACGGT
>Ga0315298_1007990_pt1 | contig 13675 bp, 5 predicted proteins | sample WHS_1_MG_FD_203077 | JGI IMG/M metagenome (GOLD analysis project Ga0315298, IMG submission 203077) | Extremophilic microbial mat communities from Washburn Hot Springs, YNP, Wyoming, USA - WHS_1_MG | ecosystem: Environmental > Aquatic > Thermal springs > Hot (42-90C) | place: USA: Wyoming...
GCATAAAAAGCCCTGGAATTTTCCATCTTTTTTCCTTGAAGTTTAAATTTAGAGGGAACTTTTGGCCCTTGAACTTTCCCTTTACCGCGCTAATCTAATGAAGAGGACTAATGAAGAGGAGCAAAGGTGGAAAAGGATAGGCTCTGGGAATTCACGGAAAGGGTGATCAGGAAAGCCCGCAGGGAAAGCCTGAAAGAGGGGATAAGATGGGCTTTAAGTGGGGCCGTTCTTCTGGAAGCTTTCCTCTTCCTCTTCTGGCGCCTCTTTTCCCTGCCCTTCTGGGTTTTCACCCTCCCCCTTTTTTCCCTGATCCTGGCCCTCTTCTTTCCTCCCCGCCCCAGCCCTCAGGAAGCCCTGCTCCTCTCTGACCGCTACCTGGGGCTGGAGGAGCGTCTGCTCACGGCCTACGAGCTGAAAAAGAGGGAGAAGCCTTCCTCACTCAGCCCCCTCCTTTTTTCCGATCTGGCCCAGAGGATTTCAGGGGTCAATCCGGAGAAGGCTTTTCCTCCCAGGCGCTCGGGGAAAGCCCAATTCCTCCTGCTGGCTTCCCTTCCTGTTTTCCTCCTGGCCCTCTTTCTTCCTTCTCTGCCTCCGGGAAGCCCGCCCTCCCAGCTTCCCTTAATGGAGTCCCTTCTCTCCCGGGCTTCTTTCTTCAAGGAGGAGGAAATTTATCCCTTGATCCAGGAGGCCCAGAAGAGCTTGAAGGAAGGACGGAAGGAAGAGGCCCAGGCCCTTCTGGAAAAAGCCCAGGAACTGACCCAGAGCCTGAAAGAGAGGGACCAGGAGGCCCTGGGAATTCTGGCCCAGGATCCCCAGCTCTCCTTCCTGCAATCTGAAGCTCAGGATCCAGCAAAGCTTCAGGAGCTCTCCCAGCTCACCTTGAAGGAGAGGGAGGCTCTGGCGGAAAAGATAGAAAAGAAGCTCCAGGAGCTTCCTCCTGGTGCCATCCGCCAGGCCTTAAAGGAACTCGCTTCCCAGCTTGCTCCAGGAGGAAACCAGCTGGAGGAAGCCCTGGGGAATTACTCCCAGGTCCTGAAAAAGGAGAGCGAGCTCTCTTCCCTCCTGGCTGAAGCCCTGAAGCCCGGAGGGGAAAATGGCGCTTCCCCGGGCGGAAAAGAGGGAGAAGGCCAGGTTTCTCCCGGGGAGGGAATAGGTACCCAGGGAGGACTTCCGGGAAAAGAGGAAGGAGAGGACCAGCCCGCTTACCGAAAGGGTTCAGGGACCTCCCCCCAGGAAGGACAGGGCCTGGTTTACGTTCCTCAGGACCTCAGCCCCGCTTCCGGGGAGGAGCTGACCCTCCCTCAAGGAGGGGAAGGGAGCTACCAGGTGCTCTCCCCGCAGAGTGCAAATCAGGAGGGGAAGGTGGAGGATTTTCGGGAGGTCCTCCCCCAGTTCAAGGAGAGAGCTCTGGAGCAAGCCCAGCGCCGCCTTTACTCCCCCGAAGAGGAAAACCTGATTTTGAGTTACTTTCAAAACCTGGAGGCCCAAAAGTGACCCCCGGGCGCTTTCTGGAGATCATTTCTCAGATCAAGGGGGAAGTGGGGAAGATCCTGGTGGGGCAGGAGGAGGTGCTGGATTTCCTTTTGATGGCCTTGATTGCCCGCGGCCACGCTCTGATCGAGGGGGTGCCCGGTCTGGGAAAGACTCTTCTGGTGCGCAGCCTCTCCCAGGTGCTTAACCTCAGCTTTTCCCGCATCCAGTTCACCCCGGATTTGATGCCCGCAGATGTCACGGGAACCATGGTCCTGGAAGAGGAGAACGGAAAGCGCCGCTTCCGCTTTCAGGAAGGGCCGATTTTTGCCCACATCATCCTGGCGGACGAGGTGAACAGGGCCACTCCTAAGACCCAGTCCGCTCTCCTGGAAGCCATGCAGGAGAACCAGGTCACCGTATCCAAGAGGACCTACCCCCTTCCTCAGCCCTTCTACGTCTTCGCCACGCAAAATCCCATCGAGATGGAGGGGACTTATCCTCTGCCCGAGGCCCAGCTGGACCGCTTCCTCTTCAAGATTTTGATCGGATATCCCTCGGACCTGGAGATGCTGGAGATCCTCTCCCGCACCACCACGAGCTACGATCCCAACCTGCGTCCCGTTTGCGAGAGGGAGGAGCTGGGGGAGATGAGCGCTCTGGCCCGGGATGTTCCCGTGGCCACCCCGGTTTACAGCTACGCCATCCGGCTGATGGAGGCCACCCGTCCCCAGAGCCCGGGAACACTGGAGGTGGTGCGGCGCTACGTGCGCTATGGGGCCAGCCCCAGAGCTGCTCAGGCCCTGATCCTGGCCGCTAAAGTTCGAGCCCTGATGAAGGGCAGGTTCAACGTCTCCTTCCAGGACGTGGAAGAGGTGGCCCTTCCCTGTCTGAGGCACAGGATCATTTTGAACTTTGAGGCCCAGGCCGAGGGCCTCCATCCCGATTTCATCGTCCAGGAAGTGCTGAAGGGGACCCCCCTGAAGTGACGGTGGAGCCTTCCTCTTTCCCCGGCTTCTCTGAGGAGTTCCTCAGGGAGCTCTCCTTGAGGAGGTTCAAACCCAAACCCGGTGTGGCAGGAAGGGGAGCAGGCGAGCACCTGGTGAGGAAGGGAGGGGCCTCTGTGGAGTTCTCCGATTTCCGCACCTATTCCCTGGGGGACGATTTTCGCCTGATCGACTGGAACTCCTTTGCCAGGCTGGACAAGCCCTTCGTCAAGGTTTACCGGGATGAGGAGGGAATTGCCCTGCACTTTCTCCTGGACGCCACTCCCTCCATGGACTACGGGGAACCCAACAAGTTCCTCTTTGCCAGGAGGCTGATGGCCGCCCTGGCCTTCATCGCCTTCAACGCCTTCAACTGGGTGAAGGCGGAGACCATCCCCCCGGAAGATGGCTATCCTCTGAGCCGGGGAAGGCATCACATTCTGCCCTTTTTCCGCTTTCTGGAATCCCTGAAGGTAAGGAGGGAAGCTCGCCTTTCTCCCGAGCTTGCCCGCTACGCCCAAAGCCACGTCCTTCCCTCTCTGATCATCCTCCTCACCGATGCCCTGGACCCTCTGGGAGTGGAAGGAGGGATCCTCCAGCTCCTGGCTCAGGGACACGAGGTAGTCTTCCTCCACATCCTGGCCCCGGAGGAGGTGGAACCCCGGTTGCGCGGGGACTGGGAGCTGGAGGATAAGGAGTGGAAAACCAGGCTGGAGGTCTCTTTGGACGAGGAGGGCCTCTCCCTCTACCGCCGCACCTTCCAGAGCTTCCAGGAGGGCCTGAAGCGCTTCTCCCTGGGGCATCAGGTGGCTTACCTTCCCCTGCTCACCAGTTTGGATCTGAAGGAGGTCCTCTTCCGCCTTCTCCCCCGGGCAGGAATCCTGAAGTGAGGTCAGGATGAGCTTCGCTCAGCCCCTTTTTCTTCTTTTTCTCCTTTCCCTGCCCCTCTTCCTCTTCTTAGTCCTGAGAAAGCCGCGGAGGAAGTCCACTTCAGTTTCCCAGACCTTTCTCTTTCTCAAGGCCAGGAGAGAGGCTATCGCTCGCCTCTTGAAGTTCTCCTGGCTGCGCTCCCTCCTTATCCTTTTGGGCCTTCTTTTTCTGTCCTTCCTTTCCCTCTCCTTGGCCCTTCCCCAGGCCCTTTCCCTTCCCTGGGCCGCTCACCGGGCAGTGGTGGTCCTGGACACTTCCCTTTCCATGATGGCCACGGATGTCTCCCCCTCCAGGCTGGAGCAGGCCAAAAAATTGGCTGCCCTGAAGTGCGAGGAGCTTGTGAAAAGCGGATGCCCGGTTTCTCTCTGGGAGCTGAGCTCCCCTTCCTCCATCCTTCAGGACTTCACCCTGGAGCAGGGCCCTCTTTTAAAGGCCATCCAGGACCTCCAGCCCTCTTATGGAGATACGGATATCGAGGGCTTGTTGCGCCTTCTGGAGGAGAAGGTTCAGCCCCAGGTGGTGGAGGTCTATCTCTTCTCGGACCTGGCCTTCTCCCTTCCCGTGAGCAGATATCCCCACCTGGTGCTCCACAGCGTGCAGGTGGGAAAGGAGACCCCCAACCTGGCCATCACCGGAGCTGAGGTTTCCGGGGAAGAGCTGGACCTCATCCTTTCCAACTTCTCCCGGGATCCCGCTCAGATCCACCTTCTTTTAAACCAGAAAAGGGTGGAGAACCCTCCCTCCCTTGATCTGGAGGCCATGTCCTCAAAGAAGGTCCGGCTTTCCCTGAAGGGCTCTTTTTCCCCCTACGCCTTGATCCAGATCGAGGAAAAGGACGCTCAGATCTGGGATAATTCCCTCTGCATCTTTCCCCCTCCTTCCTGGAAGGTGGTTTTAGTCTCCTCTTCCCCCTTTTTAAACGCAGCCTTCCAGGCTCTGGGAGAGAATGTGGTTCAGCTCACCCCTGCTGAATACGATCCCCGGATTTCCGCTGATTTCTTCGTCTTTGAGAACTTTCTCCCCTCCCAGCTTCCTTCCTCTCCCGTGCTTCTCTTCCATCCCCAGGGAGCTCCCTTTTGGGAGGAGGAGGACAGGGAGGAGGAGGGCTTTCTCCACGATGTCCTTCCTTCCCTTCCTGACCTTTCCTCCCTGCGGGTCAAGGAAGCGCCCCTCTTCCTTTTTCCTTCTACTTTGATCCCTGTAGCCTACTGGGGAAAAGCTCCCCTGATCCTGGAGGGATCACTTTCCGGGAGGAGGGCTCTGGTTTTCCTTCCCGACCTCTCCCTGACCAATTTTCCCCTGGAGGCCTCCTTTCCCCTCTTCCTGCGCTATGCCACCCAATTTTTAACTCAGGGGCTAAATGGGTCCTTCCAGACCCTGGGGAATCCCCCTGCGCTCTGTTACTATTCCTCCTTTCCCTTTTCCCCGGAGGAGGCCAACCTTTTAAGGCACACCGAGCTGGAGAGGATGGGGGCTTTTCAGGCCTCACCTTATCCCCGGGACCTCACTTTCTATTTCCTCCTTTCAGCTCTCTTTCTCTTCCTGGTGGAGGAGGCCCTGAGGGAAAGGGGTTTCCCCTTCCTCAAAAAGGGGAAGAAACTTTCCCGGCTCCTTTTCTTTCTCGTTTTCCTCCTGCTTTTTTGCGCCCTCCTGGACCCCGCTTTTCCCCATTCCTCCCCCGGAGGGGAGGTAGTTTACCTCCTGGATTCCTCCTTCTCCACCCAGACTCCTACCCTGGTTCTCCTCCCTTCCCCGGGGGGAACCTGGGAGACCCATACCCTGGTCTTCGGGGAGCAGGGAAGCGACCTGGGAAAAGCCCTGGAGGAGGGAGCCAGCCTGATTCCTGAAGGCCGGGGAAGGCTGGTTTTGATCTCGGATGGGGAGGATACCGGCAACTCCCTTTGGAAGGGGGTCGAGTTTTTAAAGGAAAGGCAGATCCCCGTGGATGTTCTCCCTCTTGATCCTTCCTTCCGGGATGCCTCCCTTTCCCTCTTTGCCCCTCAGAGCGTGGAGCCGGAAACTCCCTTTTATCTGGATGTTCTCATCCGCTCCTTTAACCTTTCTCAGACCACCTTTACTCTTCTTATAGACGGAAAGGAGGCCTTAAGGAAAGACATTCCCTTGAGCCCGGGGGAGAACCACCTGCGCTATCTCCTCTCCTTAAAGGAGGGAGGAATTCATGAGCTCGAGGGACAAATCCAGGGAGACCAGGTTCAGAGCAACAACCTCTGCCGCACCTACGTGGAGGTGAAGGGCAGGAAGGGGATTCTGGTGGTCTCCAGCCAGCCCCAGGGGGAGGATTTCTTCCGGTTCCTTCAGGATTTGGGCATCCCCTCCCGGCTGGCCTCTCCCGCTGACCTTCCCCAGGACCTCTACCAGCTTTCCTCCTTGGAGGGACTCGTTCTGGTGGACGTCTCCCGCGAGGAACTTCAAGCCAGCCAGGTTTCCGCTCTTTCCACCTACGTGCGCTCTTTGGGAGGAGGGCTTCTCCTAATTGGAGGGAGCCACTCCTTCTCCCTGGGGGATTATTTCTTGAGCGATCTGGAGGAAATGCTCCCCGTCCTTTCCCGTCCTCCCCTGGAAAAGGAAATTCCTCAGATGGCCTTGGTTCTGGTGATTGATAATTCCTCCTCCATGTGGAAGCTCTCCCAGGGAGTGGAGAAGCTGATCATTGCCCAGCAGGTGGCCACCAGTGCCGCTTCCTCCCTGAGGTCCTTCGATCAGGTGGGGGTTCTCATCTTTTCCGATCAGCCCCAGTGGACCTTGCCCCTCTCCTCAGGGAACAGCTTTTCCCGGATCAAGGAGAAGGTCCTGACCAGAGGGCCGGGAGGAGGCACCAACGCTTATTTGGCCCTGAAGGAGGCCTATCAGGCCCTAAGTTCCCAGAAAGCCCAGGTTAAGCACGTGATCCTCATCTCCGACGGAAAGTCCAGTGAGGGGGATTTTTCCTCCCTGGTGAGCCAGGCCCAGAAGGAGGGTATCTACACCACTGCCGTTGCCTGCGGGGAAGATGCCGATTCCTCGTTCATGCAGGAAATCTCTTCTCTGGGGAAGGGAAAGTTCGCTCAGGTGAACTCCCTTTCCTCCATCCCTTCCCTGACTTTCCCCTTTGAGGAGAAGGAGGAGAAGGTATCCCGGGGGGAGTTTTACCCGGAATTCACTTCCTCCCTTTCTTTTCTGGAGCCCTATTCCCTTCCTCCCGTTCAGGGTTTCCTGAAGAGCGTCCTCAAAGAGAGGGCTATTTCCCTTTACTCCATCCCTCCCCTGAACTATCCCTTACTTTCTTGCTGGAGCTACGGCCAGGGAAGGGTTATGACCTGGCTGAGCGATTTTTGTGGGGAATGGACCAGCTCCCTGAGGAGCTGGGATAAATTTTCTCAGTTCTGGTCCTCCCTCCTGGACTGGGTGGCCCCGGTTCGGGAGAGCCTCTCCCTGGATTGGGAATTAAGGGGGGATTCCCTGGAGGTTAAGGTCAGCTCCACTTCCACCTCTCCTCTGGAACTCACCCTTTTGGGGCCTCAAGGGCAGAGCGTCCAGAAGAAGGAGGAGCCCCAGGAGGAGGGAATTTTCAGGGTCAGCTTTCCCCTCTGGGGAAGGGGAACCTACTCCCTTCTCCTGCGCCAGGGGGAAAAGGAAAAGAAAAAAATTTTTTGGGTGGAGGACAGGGAAACCTCCAAGCTGGGACTGGACTTGAAGACCCTGAACTTCATCTCCTCGAACACCGGGGGAAGGGAACTCTCTTCCCTGAGTCAGGTTTTTCAGGAACCCCGGAGCGTGGAGGGGAAATTCCACTTGCGGGGCCCACTTTCTGCCCTGGCCCTGCTTCTTTTTCTTTTTGCCCAGGCCTGGGTGCGCTTCAAAAAAGCTTAAAATTTTTTTTAATTTCCCTCCTCTTGCTATTGACAGGGTAACTCTGCTATCCTTATAATGTCTTTTGCTCAAAAGGTTTGATAACTGAAGAAGGTCCATAAACAAACCTCCTCAATAAGGTATGGATTTTTTTCTCTTCTTCAGAAGTCAAACTCAGGAAGAGGAGCTTCCTGGTTGCACCTTGAAAACTAAACAGTGTAGGCACATGCAGGTACAAGTTCCACTTGGACCTGTCAATTCCAGAATTTAACTCCTTAAAGGAGTTATTTTTCATGGAGAGTTTGATCCTGGCTCAGGACGAACGCTGGCGGCGTGCCTAATACATGCAAGTCGAGCGGGCCAGAACGAAGGGCAACCGGAGTTCTGGTTTAGCGGCGCACGGGTGAGTAACGCGTAGGTAATCTACTCTGAAGACCGGGATAACACCTCGAAAGGGGTGCTAATACCGGATACGCTCCTTCCCTCGAAGGAGGGGAGGAGGAAAGGTGGCGTAAGGCGCAAGCCTGCTACCACTTCGGAATGAGCCTGCGTCCTATTAGCTAGTTGGTAGGGTAATGGCCTACCAAGGCTATGATGGGTAGCTGGTCTGAGAGGACGGTCAGCCACACTGGGACTGAGACACGGCCCAGACTCCTACGGGAGGCAGCAGTAGGGAATATTGGGCAATGGGCGAAAGCCTGACCCAGCGACGCCGCGTGGGCGATGGAGGTCTTTGGATTGTAAAGCCCTTTTCAGGGAGACGAAGGGATCGCCGGGAAATACTCGGTGATCTTTGACGGTATCTCTGGAATAAGCCCTGGCTAACTACGTGCCAGCAGCCGCGGTAATACGTAGGGGGCAAGCGTTGTCCGGAATTACTGGGTGTAAAGGGCGTGTAGGCGACCCCTTAAGTTGAATGTAAAATCTCCCGGCTCAACTGGGAGGGGTCATTCAATACTGAGGGGATTTGAGGGCAGGAGAGGGAAGTGGAATTCCCGGTGTAGCGGTAAAATGCGTAGATATCGGGAGGAACACCAGTGGCGAAGGCGGCTTCCTGGTCTGTCCCTGACGCTGAGGCGCGAAAGCCAGGGGAGCAAACGGGATTAGATACCCCGGTAGTCCTGGCCCTAAACGTTGGGTACTGGGTGTAGGAAAGGTTCAATCTTTTCTGTGCCGTAGCTAACGCGTTAAGTACCCCACCTGGGGAGTACGGCCGCAAGACTGAAACTCAAAGGAATTGACGGGGCCCCGCACAAGCAGCGGAGCGTGTGGTTTAATTCGACGCTACACGAAGAACCTTACCGGGGCTTGACATGCACGTGACCGCACCAGAGATGGTGCCTTCCTTGAATTTATTCAAGGACACGTGCACAGGTGCTGCATGGCTGTCGTCAGCTCGTGTCGTGAGATGTTGGGTTAAGTCCCGCAACGAGCGCAACCCTCGTCCTTAGTTGCTAACGTGGCCGAAAGGCCTCGTGCACTCTAGGGAGACTGCCGGCGATAAGCCGGAGGAAGGTGGGGATGACGTCAAGTCCTCATGGCCCTTATGTCCCGGGCTACACACACGCTACAATGGCCTGAACAAAGGGTTGCGAGACCGCGAGGTGGAGCTAATCCCAGAAATCAGGCCTCAGTTCAGATTGCAGGCTGCAACTCGCCTGCATGAAGACGGAGTTGCTAGTAACCGCAGGTCAGCTATACTGCGGTGAATACGTTCTCGGGGCTTGTACACACCGCCCGTCAAACCACCCGAGTCTAGTGCACCCGAAGTCACCTCACCCAACCCGCAAGGGAGGAAGGTGCCGAAGGTGTGCTCGGTGAGGGGGGTTAAGTCGTAACAAGGTAGCCGTACGGGAACGTGCGGCTGGATCACCTCCTTTCTAAGGAGCAGCGGTACGGTGTCCGCTGGAAAGGACGGAGTTTCCCTTCAGTGGGAGACGTCCGGCTCCTCACGCCTACACTGTTTAGTTTTGAGGGTACAGCCCTCGTGACTAAAAGAGAAAGGACAAAATCCTTTCTTTTTTAGTCTGATCCGGGGAATCCGGATCGTAGAACTTTGAAAACTGCATAGGGTAGAAAAAGCTGCAATTATTGCTTGGTAGGTCAAGCAAAAGAAGGGCGTACGGTGGATGCCTTGGCGCCAAGAGGCCGATGAAGGGCGTAGCAAGCTGCGATATTCTCCGGAGAGCTGCAAGCGAGCGTTGACCCGGAGGATCCCGAATGGGGAAACCCGGCGCGGTTTACCGCGTCATCCTGCACTGAATCCATAGGTGCAGGAGGGTAAGTGGGGGAACTGAAACATCTCAGTACCCCGAGGAAAAGAAAGCAAAATGCGATTCCCTGAGTAGTGGCGAGCGAAAGGGGAAAAGCCCAAACCAGCTGGGTGCTAAAGCCTGCAGGCCTTGCTCAGCTGGGGTTGTAAGGTGTTGTGTCTCTGCGCTGCAGCGCAGGGGGAGAGTTACAAAATAGGGGCTTAGCCGAATGGTCCTGGAAAGGCCAACCACAGAAGGTGAAAGTCCTGTAGGTGAAAAGTCTCCTATCTCTCTAACAGCATCCTTGAGTACTGCGGGAGTTAACCCGCAGGAATCCAGGAGAACCATCTCCTAAGGCTAAATACCTCTGGCGACCGATAGTGAACGAAGTACCGCGAGGGAAAGGTGAAAAGAACCCCGGGAGGGGAGTGAAATAGAACCTGAAACCGTATGCCTACAAGCGGTGGAAGGACTATGTGAAGTTTGCTTCGGCGGGCTTCACAGTCTGACCGCATGCCTATTGAAGAATGAGCCGGCGAGTTATGGTGCGTGGCGTAGGTTAAGGAGTGACATCCGGAGCCGTAGCGAAAGCGAGTCCGAATAGGGCGCCGTCCTTCGGGACAAGTCGCGTACCATAGACCCGAAACCGGGTGATCTACCCATGGCCAGGGTGAAACGGAACTAACCTTCCGTGGAGGCCCGAACCTGTGGGGGGTTAAAACTCCTAGGAGGAGCTGTGGGTAGCGGAGAAATTCCAATCGAACCCGGAGATAGCTGGTTCTCCCCGAAATGCATTTAGGTGCAGCTTCAGGTTACTAGCGGGCGGTGGTAGAGCACTGAATGGGCTAGGGGTCACACCAGGCTACCAAACCCAATCAAACTCCGAATGCCGCCTTGCCGTACCCTGGAAGTGAGACGGCGGGGGCTAAGCTTCGTCGTCAAAAGGGAAACAACCCAGATTGCCAGCTAAGGTCCCTAAATTCAGGCTAAGTGTCTATTAAGGAGGTGAGGACGCTTAGACAGCCAGGATGTTGGCTCAGAAGCAGCCATCATTTAAAGAGTGCGTAACAGCTCACTGGTCAAGCGTTCTTGCGCCGACAATGTTCGGGACTCAAGCCTGATACCGAAGCTGCAGGTGTCGAACTTCGGTTCGACGCGGTAGGGGAGCGTTCCATCTGGGGTGAAGGTAGACCGTGAGGACTACTGGACTGGATGGAAGTGAGAATGCCGGCATAAGTAGCGAAAAGCAAGGTGAGAATCCTTGCCGCCGCAAGCCTAAGGTTTCCTGGGGAAGGTTCGTCCGCCCAGGGTAAGCCGGGCCTAAGCCGAGGCCGAAAGGCGTAGGTGATGGATAAATCGGTTAATATTCCGATGCCACATATTCCCCGTAAAAAGCGATGGGGGGACGCGGAGAGGTAAACGGAGCCGGTTAATGGTCGTACCGGTCTAAGCCCGTAGGGTGGCTCCTAGGCAAATCCGGGAGCCGTTAAGCCTGAGAGGTGAATGGGAGCTGCAGTTTCGGCTGTGGCGAACTCCGTCCAACTAGCCGCCAGGAAAAGCCCCTAGCATTGGGGGATATGTGTCCGTACCGCAATCCGACACAGGTAGGCGGGCAGTTTTCTGCCAAGGCGCGCGGAAGAACCCTGGTTAAGGAACTCGGCAATCTAGCCCCGTAACTTCGGGAGAAGGGGTGCCTCTCCAACCCAAGAAATTCACTTTCACGGGAGGGAGGGGCCGCAGCGAACAGGCTCAAGCGACTGTTTACCAAAAACACAGGTCTCTGCTAAGCCGTAAGGCGATGTATAGGGGCCGACGCCTGCCCAGTGCAGGAAGGTTAAGAGGAGGGGTTAGCCGCAAGGCGAAGCTCTGAATCTAAGCCCCTGTGAACGGCGGCCGTAACTATAACGGTCCTAAGGTGACTGTCGTTGCCTTCTCGCCCGGTAACGGGCGAGTTCATATCCGGCTGTATGCGGGAACACCCTTAGAGCCCAGTGCTACTCAGAAAATTTCTGAGTAAAAATGCCTGGGATTGGGCAATCCGCAGGAAATCCGAAAGGAGATCCTCAGAGACTATACGCCGGATATCCAGCCTTGCGCTTCTTTAAGGAGGTTGCAATGGATCTAACTGCGGATTGGGTTGTGGGCTTTACCGATGGCGAAGGGTGTTTTTATGTGGGGATCAACAAACACCCGGAAATGTCCGTCGGCTACCAGGTTCTACCAGAATTTCGGATCGTTCAGCACAAAAGGGATATTCAAATTCTCTACGCCCTGAAAAGGTTTTTTAAAGCTGGCGTTGTGCGCCAGAACCACGAAGATCGCTTCGAACTGAGGATCCGGAAGCTGGACTCCCTGGAAAAAGTAGTTGACTTTTTTCAGTCCCATCCCCTGAAAACCAGGAAAAATGTTGACTTTCAGCATTTTTCAAAGGTGATCAGGTGGATCAGGGAAGGGAGACACCTCACTAAGGAAGGTTTGATTCAAATCGCTGAACTTGTGAGGGAAATGAACACTGGAGAAAAGCCGAAGGCAGAAGCCATTCTCGAAGAGCTACAATCCACTGGATAAAGATATAGTCCATCCCTGTTTGAAAGAACAGGAAGAAGATGAGCGAAATTCCTTGTCGGGTAAGTTCCGACCCGCATGAATGGCGTAACGACTTGAGCGCTGTCTCGACCAGGGATCCGGCGAAATTGCAGTGCCCGTGAAGATGCGGGCTACCCGCGACAGGACGGAAAGACCCCGTGGAGCTTTACTGTACCCTGACATTGGATTTTGGCACACCTTGTGCAGGATAGGTGGGAGGCTGAGAAGCCGGGACGCCAGTCTCGGTGGAGCCGACCTTGAGATACCACCCTTGGTATGCTGGGATTCTAACCTCGAGCCGTAATCCGGCAGGGGGACAGTGTCAGGCGGGCAGTTTGACTGGGGCGGTCGCCTCCTAAAAGGTAACGGAGGCGCCCAAAGGTTCCCTCAGGCTGGTTGGCAATCAGCTGTTGAGTGCAAAGGCATAAGGGAGCCTGACTGCGAGACCTACAAGTCGAGCAGAGGCGAAAGCCGGGCTTAGTGATCCTCGGATCCCGTATGGAAGGGTCCGGGCTTAACGGATAAAAGCTACCCCGGGGATAACAGGCTGATCCTTCCCAAGAGTCCACATCGACGGGAGGGTTTGGCACCTCGATGTCGGCTCGTCGTTTCCTGGGGCTGGAGAAGGTCCCAAGGGTTGGGCTGTTCGCCCATTAAAACGGCACGCGAGCTGGGTTCAGAACGTCGTGAGACAGTTCGGTCCTAATCCGTCGCGGGCGCAAGGAAACTTGAGGAGTGCTGTCCCTAGTATGAGAAGACCGGGATAGACAGGCCTCTAGTGTACCGGTTGTCACGCCAGTGGCAGAAGCCGGGTAGCTATGCCTGGTGGAATAAGCGCTGAAAGCATCTAAGCGCGAAGTCCTCTCCAAGATCAGGTTTCCCTCACCGTCATGGTGGTAAGGCCCCTGGTAGACTACCAGGTTGATAGGCTGGAGGTGTAAGCCCAGCAATGGGTTGAGCTGACCAGTACTAATAGGCCGAGCGGCTTGACCTACTGAGCTTTGGTCTTGTCCATAGATTGATTTACCCTATGCAGTTTTGAGAGTTCTAAGAGAGAATTGGCTCTGGTGGCCATAGTGGAGGGGAAACACCCGTTCCCATTCCGAACACGGAAGTTAAGCCCTCCAACGCCGATGGTACTCTGGGGGAAACCCCACGGGAGAGTAGGTCGCTGCCAGGGCCTTTTCTCTTGGGGTCAGGTCTTGCAATCACGCATTTTCCCTCTTCCCTCTTCTTGCGGAAGAATACACTCGGATTTTACCGATGTACCCATCTCATACAAAGTCTTGACAGAAGATTTTTTTTTGCTAAAAGAAAAATGAATTTCATTTTCGACTTAGGTGGAGGTGAGGACAAATGAGAATACTTAAAACAAGATTCTTTTTGGAGGTAAAAATGGGGAGAGCCTTGGGAAAAGTGGTAAGCCTGTTCTTAGTTCTGGGGATCCTCTTAGCCTTAGCCACGCCCGTTATGGCAAAACAACAAATCGCCGTGCCCTCTAAAGTCTCTCCAGATTACCTGGAACCATTAATCTGGCATCTTGATTTTCCTCTAAACCCTCTTACTCTTTATTCCGGAGCCACAGGCCTGGGTGGAAAATTT
>Ga0315298_1007993_pt1 | contig 13671 bp, 10 predicted proteins | sample WHS_1_MG_FD_203077 | JGI IMG/M metagenome (GOLD analysis project Ga0315298, IMG submission 203077) | Extremophilic microbial mat communities from Washburn Hot Springs, YNP, Wyoming, USA - WHS_1_MG | ecosystem: Environmental > Aquatic > Thermal springs > Hot (42-90C) | place: USA: Wyoming...
GAAGTCCTTGCGCCCGTAAGGTGCTTTCCGCTCAGGATCGATGTAGCTCAACTGGGTGGTGGGCAGGTTGGTGTTGCCGATGGTGTAACCGTCGGGTTTCGCCTTGGTCAGTTCGGTAAGTCCTACCTGAGTGCCGCCGCCGGGCTTATTCACCACCTGGACGGGAACCCCCAGCACCTTCTCCATCTCCGAGGCCAGAAGCCGCATCCCCACGTCGGAAGCCCCTCCCGCATCCCACGGGACGATCATGGTGATAGTCTTGCCCTTCTCGGGGAAGTTCACCTTCGGCGCGGGAGTGGCGGTCGGCTGAGCAGGCGCCGCCGGGGTGCTGGTCGACTGAGCGGCCGGAGCCGCCGGGGCGCTGGTCGGTTGCGCCGCTTTGGGTGGTGAGGTGGGCGCGGGTGGAGGCGTGGCCTGGGAGCAACCTACGACGACAGCCGCCAGGGCCAGAACTAACATGGATGCAAACGGACGTCTCACTGTCTCCTCCTTGCAATGTCTATCGCAATGAAACCCGGGTTTGCCGTTTGAGGCGCACCAGGGGAATTGCCCTGATTGAGACTGCCGAGCGCGGGAGAAGGGATCTGGCACTGATCCGTGCTATCCACGCCGTTGTGGAATTGCCGCCGGCCCCACGCGCACCGCGGGTAGCTGTCTCGAAGAACGAAGCTGGCCAACAACCTCTTGACGCCACACATTTTGCGCCAAGACGCGCGCAAATGGGACCGGAGACAGTCGTTACCTTGCGGCTCGTGGCCGTCGAAAGACGCCATGAGTTGCCCATCTGAAAGGGCGGGGGACGGCACGCTGAATTGGGGCCACAGGGACCGGCGCTTGCCGCCATCCTCCCAGCGGAGGGCCAACAGCATTGCTTCCCTTTGCGCGGGGCCAAGTATAGAGATCGCAGACCGTGCAGGCAAGAGGTTCAAACCCCGGCCGCGCGGCGATGTGGGCGGTCTCGGACCGTGGCGGGTCGTTGACGCTGAGATCGATGGCCGTCATCAGCTCCAGGAGCCTGGTGCTGGAACGGAACAGGTCAATATCTCCGCTCTCGATCTCGCCGGACAGCGCTAACGGGCCAGGGCGTGGCCCAGGGGCCGGACGTCGCCCAGGCTTCGCAGCGATCGAAGCAGGTCCAGGACTCGGTCTGCTCTCTCCTTGCCCAAGATGGGCTCGGCCAGGGCCCGGAACTTCGCCTCCAATTCTGCCGGGGTTGCGGGGTTCTCCGGGTCCCCCTTGGGCCATTCCACCCGGTTCGTGACCACGCTCCCGTCGGTGCGTGTGATCGTCACCTGGCAGGGATATCGAGTGGGCCACAGCTTCTCGGCCTCGGCGTCTACCTCGCAACGAACCTTTTGCGCCAGCGCCAGCACCTCGGGATCGCGGATGCCCGTCTCGCTGAACTCCTCCACGAAGGCCCGCCCCTTCACGATGGCCACAGCGGCGGCAAAGGGGGCACTGAATTGGGCATCCACCACGGAGGTGGGGTTGTATTTGCGCTCCCGGGGCTCAATGAGAGTGCGGGTCATGGGGTAGGCTGCCATGGCTACCACGATCTCGGCGATCTGCTCCGGCCGCAGTGCCTCTTGCTGTGCCAGCTCCAGGGTCGCGTCGATGATGGGTCCGGAGAATCGGCAGCAGGCGTGGACCTTGATGCCGTTCTCCAGCAGGTCCCACTTCTCCCCCAGTCGGCCCGTGATCCGGTTGGCATCGTACTCGTTGTTGTAGGCGTAGGCCTGCAGCCAGCCTTCGGGGCTGACGAAGCTTTCGCTGGGTCCCCGGAAGTCTCTGGCGGCCAGGTAGGCGGAGATGACACCCGCCATGGCGGCGTGACCGGCGTGGAATCGCTTGTTCCAGGCGCCGTTGGTGCGGTAGGTTTGCAGTCCCGCCGATTGGCTGGCGGCCATGCCGATGGCGCTCACCATCCGGTCGGTATCCAGCCCCAGGAGCTTGCCAGCGGCCACTGCCGCGCCGATGGTCCCGCAGATGCCCGTGGGGTGGAAGCCGCGCCAGTAGGATTTCCCCAGATGGGCCTCGCTCACCCGAATCATCATCTCGTAGCCCAGGGCCGTTGCCAGGATCAGGTCCCGGCCATTCCTGGCCTCCTGCTCGGCCGTCGCGAAGGCGGCCGGTATCACCGCCACGCCGCAGTGCTCCGTCCCCTCCCGGTGGTCGTCGTCCAGCTCCAGGGCATGGCCGGTCGTGCCGTTGATCAGGGCAGCCAGGGGAGCCGAGGTGCGCATCTCCCGCCCGACCACGGTGCACCGGCCCTCTTCGGGACCCCACGTGGTGGCCAGGTCGGCGATGATGCGAGAGGACTCCTTCACCGTCCCCCCCAGCACGCAGCCGAAATGATCGGTGATGTAGACCTCCACGGCATCGACGACGGAGGCGGGCAGATCCTCGTAGCGGGTGCGGGCGATCCAGTCGGAGATCGATCGGGTGAAGCCTTCCATGCTTGAGACCTCCTAATCACTCTCACGATGCGGCCTGACTGGCGATATCGGTCCGGTGGGGTGCCCCTACAGCGCGTTGTTTCGGGGCACCAGCAGCCTCGCCAGCGCGGACACGTCCTCTGTGGCTTCCAGCTCTCTCACGGCCCCAACGATCTCGTCCAGTTGGGTGGCCGGCAGGACCCTCCCCGCCAACCGCCGGAACTTGTCCTCCAGGTCCTCCCAGGAGGGGAGATTGCGGGCCGAGCCCCGGGCAAAGTCCACCCGTGCCCGGCTCCTGCTCCCATCTGATCGGATCAGCTCCACTTCTGCCGTGCGGTACGGCGCCGGCAGCTCGAACTCTGGGGCTGCCTCCACTCGGATCTTAGCGGCGAGGGCTAGGAGATCGGGGCGGGCGATCTTGTCCTCGGTGAACTGGTCGATGAAGACCTCGCCCTCGGCGATCAGGGCGGCGATGCAGTATTGCATGCTCATCTGGGCTGCCATGACAGTGCTGGGGGTGTACGCCCAGCCGGAGTGGAGCTTCTGGTACTCGGAGGTGCGCACCACGACAGAGGACACCTCGGTGGGCGATGTGGGGCGGGCTCTGAGGATTTCTCTCAGGGCGTCCAGCGCGGTGTGGTTGGAGCCGACGCAGGAGTGGAACTTGTAGCCTACCTCCAGGATCTCGTATCGGCTGCCCAGGTCGCTGGAAAGGGCTTCCAGCTCCGCTTCGTCGGACACCGCCCTGGGATAGCCTCCGAACTCCGCGTCGAAGATGTCGGGAATCCCGGTGAAGCCCTCCGCCGCCAGCCTTGCCGCGATCACGCCAGCCATGGCGGCATGGCCCACGAAGAGCCGCTTCGCCATGGCCCCATACTGGGCCGCCATCAATCCCGCCGGCATCGTCCCGGCGACACCCATGCAGTTTCGGGTGGCCTCGAAAGAGAGGCCCAGGAGGCGAGCGGCGGTGGCTCCGGCGCCAAAAGCCCCGGAAGTTCCGGTGGGATGCCAACCCCTGAAGAAAGCCGATTTCCCCTGGCAGAGACCTACCCGGCAGGTAACCTCGTACCCGGCGGCTAGCGCCGTCAGGAAGTCCCGGCCGTTGACGCCGCCCTCCTCGGCCGCCATGGCCAGGGCCACCGGTACTGTCACCCCGCCGGGATGATTTCGGCCCCCCGGGTGCAGGTCGTCCAGCTCGAAGCTGTGGACCATGGTCCCGTTGGCCAGGGCGGCGTTGGCCGCGTCGGAGGTGCCTCCGGCTCCCCAGAGAGCGCAACGGCCGCCCACGCGGCGAGCGTAGTCGGAGACGATCCTTCCCCAGGGTGTGACAGAGCCGTAGATCCCACACCCTAGCGTGTCCAGGATGCTCCATTTCAGTCGGGCTACCACCGACTCGGGCAACTGCTCGAACCGGAGGCCGCTGACGAACTCGGCCAATGCATCGGAATGCCTCCTCTGTGACGCGGACTCACTCCTCGCCACCTCATACCTCCCGTTTCTTTGCCCGCTCCACAGCCTGGAAACGCACCGTTTCGATGGTGGCCACGTCCCGACGCGAGCCGATCTGATGTCGTTGATGCTGGATACGGTAGTGGGGGCCTGGAGACAGCATCCGCGTCTCCAGGCCTCTTCTTCGCATGGCAACTACTTGAACTTGATGTTCTCGATGGGCATGTCCTGATTGGACATGGGCGTGAAGTCCACGTACTTCTGGATTCCGTAGCTCTCCACGGGCTGAATGATCGGCGTCCACTGCATGTACTGCATGTAGAGCTGGTTTGCCTGGTCGTACAACTGCTTCCGCTTTGCCTGATCCAAGGTGACCTGGGCCTCCGACATCAGCTTATCGATCTCGGGCACCCTCAGGTAGTCTTGGCTGGCGCCGGGGCCGGTAAGGCGCCAGATCATGCTATCGGGGTCTAGCGAAATGGAGGTGGGATCGGACCAGTAGAAGCCCTTGTACGTCTTATCCCGCTGCAGTTGGGCGCGCACCGAGTATTCGATGATCTCCAGTTTGGCGTTGATCCCCACGTCCTTCCACATGGTGACGATGGCCTCGGCCATTTGTTTGTCGTTGGCCAGATAGCCCTGGGTGGACTGGAAGATCACCTCTTCGCCCTTGTAGCCGGCTTGCTGGAGCAACTGCTTCGCCTTGGTCGGGTTGTACTCCAGGGGCGGCAGCTTGGGATCGTAGCACCAGTCGACGCTGGGGTACATGCCGTTAGGCACCTGGCCCAGGCCATGCCACAGGTCGTCGACGATGGACTTGCGGTCGATGGCCAGGCTGGCCGCCTGATGGAACTGGGGATTGTTCATGGGGAAGGGCAGCTTGTAGTTGGAGCCGATGACGTAGAGTCCAGCATAGGGCGTTCCCACCGCCATAGCGTTGGCGCTCTTGTTTACGTTAGCCACGTCGTCAGGCGGCAGCTTGGTGACGATGTCGGCCTCACCCTTCAGGAGGGCGGCGACCCTGGCTGCGGACTCCGGCATGGGCTTGAAGATCACCTTGTCGAAGGCGATAGGGCCTCCCCACCAGTCTTTGTTAGCCTCCAGGGTCAGGTGGTCGTCCTTAACCCACTCCACGAACTTCAATGGGCCGGTGCCGATAGGCTTGGCGTTGAACCCGTCATTTCCCACTTTCTGGACGTAGTTCATGGGGATGATCTGGCCACCGTAGAAAGCCAGGCGGTCCAAGATCAACGGGTCGGGCTGCTTGGTGACCACGTTGACGGTGTAGTCATCCACCAGGTCCACCCGTGCGATGGTCGGGAAGACGGTTCGAGTGTAGATGGTGGGGTCTCCATAGGGAGCTGTCCGGTCGATGCTGAACTTCACATCCTTGGCGGTGAGCGGATCGCCGTTGTGGAACTTGACCCCCTGGCGGATCTTGAACTGCACCGTGGTGTCGTTGAGTTGCTTCCACTCGGTCGCCAGGGCAGGCTTCAGCTTGCTGTCCTGGCCGCGGGTAAGCAGATTGTCGAAGATATTGAAGGAGACCTTGATGTCCGGATCCGACGTGCTCATCTGAGGATCGAACTTCTGGACGTCGGTACCCTGGACGATCACCAGGTCTTTCTTGCCCGCGGGCGCGTGGACGACCTGCGCGGCAGGCGCTGTGGTTGGGGCGGGTGCGGGGGCTTGAGCCGCGCCACCGGTGGCGGGCTGAGCCGGTTGTGCGCCTTTCGGCTCCGGCGTTGGAGCGGGTGCGCAAGCGAATAGCAGCGCCAGCAGGGAACCAAGGAAGAGCGCGGTGAACCACCAGTGCTTCCAAGAGCGGCCGATCATGTCTCTGCCTCCGTCTAGCTTCGTTAAACCATAGGGGCAACGCTGACGCCTTGTTCCATCGCCTGAGGATGCTGGGGACGCTCACCTCCTTTCAAGGTTGCCAGGGGATTCAACTGGAGTTGGTGGACAGTATCTTAGCACGCTGGCTGTTCGAGTTCTATAGGCATTGCCCACTTGAGCCGCTCGCGGGCCTGGGACTCGATCTGGGACCACTTCCTGCACAAACCTCTCTGAAGGCAAGACCAGGAGGTAGAGCCATGGCATCCACGGTGGCGGGCCCGCGGCCGGTTCGTGCCCCGCGAGGCAATCGAATCACCTGTAAAGGCTGGGAGCAGGAGGCTGCTCTCCGCATGCTGATGAACAACCTGGACCCGGAGGTCGCCGAGCGGCCCGACGATCTGGTGGTGTACGGAGGGCGGGGTCGCGCGGCCCGGTCGTGGGAGGCTTTCGACACCATCGTGCGGGAGCTGAGACGGCTGGGGGACGACGAGACGCTGCTGGTCCAGAGCGGCAAGCCGGTGGCGGTGTTCCGGACCCACCCCGATGCGCCGCGGGTGCTGATCGCCAACTCCCTCCTGGTGCCCCACTGGGCTACCCGGCAGGAGTTCGACCGGCTGGAAGCGCTGGGGCTGACCATGTACGGCCAGATGACGGCGGGTAGCTGGATCTACATAGGCAGCCAGGGGATCCTGCAGGGCACCTACGAGACGCTGTCGGCGGCGGCCCAGCGCCACTTCGGTGGCTCGCTGCGCGGCCGGCTGGTGCTGACGGCGGGCCTTGGCGGAATGGGGGGCGCCCAGCCCCTGGCCATCACCATGAACGAGGGGGTGGGGTTGATCGCCGAGGTGGACGAGCGGCGGATCCGTCGAAGGATTGAGACGGGCTACCTGGACGCCTGGTCGGCCGACCTGGAGGAGGCTCTGGTACGGGCCGGCGAAGCCCAGGCGGCCGGCCGCCCTCTCTCCATTGGGGTGCTGGCCAATGCCGCGGACGTCACCTCCGAGCTAGTGCGGCGGGGCATCATCCCCGATTTGGTCACCGACCAGACCCCCGCCCACGACCCGCTGATGTACGTGCCTCAGAGGCTCTCCGTGTCCGAGGCCGAGGGGTTACGCAAGACCGACCCCGACCGCTACCTGGACCTGGCCTATCGCTCCATGGGTGCCCACGTCCGAGCGATGGTGGAGTTCGTCCGCCAGGGAGCCGTGGTGTTCGACTATGGCAACAACCTGCGGCAGCGGGGCAAGGAGGCGGGAGTGGAGGACGCCTTCAGCTACCCGGGCTTCGTGCCGGCCTTCATCCGGCCCCTCTTCTGCGTGGGCAAGGGCCCCTTCCGGTGGGTGGCGCTCTCCGGTGATCCGGAGGATATCTTCCGCACCGACGAGGCGGTCATGCGGCTCTTTCCGGAAGACGTGCCGCTGCACCGGTGGCTGCAGTTGGCACGTCAGCGGGTGCGATTCCAGGGGCTTCCGGCGCGGATCTGCTGGCTGGGCTACGGAGAGCGGGAGCGGGCCGGACTGGAGTTCAATCGGATGGTCCGGGAGGGGGAGCTAAGGGGTCCCATCGTGATCGGCCGCGACCATCTGGATTCCGGATCGGTGGCCTCGCCCTACCGGGAGACGGAGTCCATGCGGGACGGCTCCGATGCCATCGCCGACTGGGCGGTGCTGAATGCCCTGGTGAACACGGCGGCCGGTGGGAGCTGGATCAGCTTCCACCACGGGGGTGGCGTGGGTATTGGCTTCAGCCTTCACGCCGGCATGGTGGTGGTGGCCGACGGCAGTGAGCGGGCGGAGCGGAAGCTGTCCCGAGTGCTCACCACCGACCCCGGCATGGGCATAGCGCGCCACGCCGACGCTGGCTACCCGGAGGCCATCGAGGCCGCGCGGACCATGGGCGTACGGGTGCCGATGCTGGAGGACAACTGATAAGAGACGATGCACGAGGCATCCTCTTCTCCACAACGCGAGCCATTGCAGCCGCAGAGAGTTTCTGCCATCATGCGCGCGACAGGGCCCGGACCACCCAACCACGATGCTAGGCCCAAGGGAGCGCAGATGACATCGACCGACGTGAAACGGATGATCCCGGGGATTCGCTCCGGCACCTTGCCCTGCAGCATGTACGAGCGCCTATTTCCTGCCCACCTTGAGTTGGTGCCGCAACTAAATGAAGTGTATGAGCTTGAACTGGCCTACTACGAGAGCCGGTTGCTCACGGATGAAGAGATTGTGCGAAACGCTGCCTACTTCGCACGCGTTGGCGATGTGTTCACGAGACACTATCAGATCTGTAGCGGTGAACCCGTGCGGCTGCCCAGCCATTCGTCCTCCCGCCTGCGATCGTTCTTCCAGACAAATCAGTTCAGGACCGGATACGCTACTCATGGACTGTTCCCGTACAGAGGAAAGTTTCATCCACAGATGATCAAGGGTATCATCAATGTGATGGGTCTCAAGCCTGGCGAGACTATACTGGACCCCATGATGGGATCAGGCACCGTGCTGATCGAGGCGGCGCTGATGGGGATCAAGTCAATAGGCATCGACTCGAGTCCCTTCTGCCGCTTTATGGCCCAGGTGAAGCTTGACGCTTTGAGGCTGCCGCTATCGCCTGTCCGCGCCGCCCTCGCCGAATCACGGTCCGTGTTCGAGCATTTCAAGGCACAAGTAGGCCAGCCAAAGCGAGGCGCCAAGATGCGCGACGATGGCTACTCCCGTGACCTTTTCTCGGTCTCAGAGCCAGGCCCGGCGTACAGGCTGATGCCGCGGGATGACCAGCGTCTGCCTCGCGGCTGCGATGCTCCGGATGTCTACAGCTTCTTGCTTCTAGCGTACTTGGATAGCGCGGGCTATTCTGAGAGGAGTGACCGGAAGTCCCCCTACGAGCAGTTCAGAGCCATACTCGAACGTTACCTCTTTGTGGCAGAGAAGATTCAGCGAGTCCTCGCCGGTGCCGAGTCTGAACTGGCCGAATCTAGGCCGCTCGAGGGTGATGCCCGTAACCTGCCGCTCGAAGACTCGAGCGTTGATGGGATATTGTTCTCGCCTCCTTACAGCTTTGCGATCGACTACCTTGAGAACGATTCCTTCCACCTTGAGTTCCTTGGGGTGGATGTCAGCGAATTGCGCGAACGAATGGTTGGCCTCCGTGGAAGAACACTGGCCCAGAAGTACGAGCTATACAAGCAGGATATGGCGCGAGTACTAGGCGAATGCGCACGTGTGCTACGTCCGGGGCGAGTCTGCGCCATCGTGGTGGGTACCAACAACAACCAACTCAGCAGGATACTGGGGATTCCTCCGGAGGAGGTCCCAGGCATAGACGAGGTTCTGGTCCAGCTAGGCGCTGAACGTGGACTTCGTTTGCTCAGGAGGCTGGCTCGCCAGATATCGGGCATGGCAAACACAATGCGCACGGAGTTCATCCTGATGTTGGAGAAGGGCTGAACTAGAGCAGCGCTCTGCCGTCGGTGCCCTTAGCGATCCGCGGCACATCTTTGCTGACACCATCGTGCTCGATTGCAATCACTACCAGCAGGCCTTCATCGACGTGCAGGGCTCGCCAAAGATCGAAGTAGGGCTCGATTTCGGGGAAGTTGCCCACTCGGTCCGTGAGGTACCGGTACATCGCCCTTGTTGGCAGGATGAGCGCGCCTCCGATCAGCACCTTCTTTAGTATCCCCAGAGCCATCTTGTTGATTGCCCGATGTGTGGATGAGATGTTCCCTGTCTCCCATTCCACAGCGAATAGCCTCTTCCCCATGGCGCGCGTCGCGTCGATAGGCCCCGGACGTCTGAGGGTTGCGATATCGATTCTTGTCTCCAGTGTCCAGCCAACCGATCTCAACCATTGCATACAGGCTTTCTTTATTGGGGTTACACCGCTTCCTTCCCCTCGTTTCTTCCCTGGCTGGTCGTATAGGGTGAAGGAGCCGGAGCCCGGGGGCCATTGAATGGCCGTAATCGCTTGGTTGATATCGCTCTCAATCGCTGTCCATTCCTCACTGGAGGAGAAGCGACCGGCATCGATTAGGCGTTCACATCTCGTGATCTTCATACTCTGCCTTTCCCCAACCCCCGTCTAGTCGGACTCAAGTATGTCATGGGCCTCCGCTTCGACACGGGCGACAATGGATGAAGGGGGTACCGAAAGGGCCCGTCCAAGATCGAAGATAGTGTTGAGCGAGGGGCTCCGCTTGCCGCGCTCCAACAGACTGATGTAGGTCCTATGAAGCCCGCTCTCGAACCCGAGCTGTTCCTGCGAAAGCCCGCGCTCGCTGCGGATTGCCTGAAGGACCCGGCCGAAGGCTTTATCAATGGATTTCGGCATCCTTGCTCCCCTTGTGCCTTCTCTAACCACCATAATCGTGTCCTGCCGCACACTACCGATCTACAGACTATAGTATTCATTGCGGCACACTTCTGGACTGTGCCGGTCGCGTGGTGATGTCGAGGCTGCCTCAGGCGGTATACGTGTAGACCACGGTCCTCCTTGAATGACAGGCCCGGAGGAGGCCAAGTGGGTTCGCCTGCCCCTGCCCGACCCGTCAGCCAATTCTGCTGTCATCAGCTTCAGGGTCCGCTGCTGTAGCTGCGATACCTAAGGGTCGATCTGACCGGTGAGACGGTGGGTCGGTTCCCGCGCTCCGGACGGAATCTGATGGCAGGCGAGCATGTCTCTCGGGTAAGCCCAGGATCGGTGGCTTGTGGCACATGAAATGCGGACGAAGATGGTCGTGATCCCGCGCATGCGTCCCGCCAGTTGGCAGGCGGGGCTTCAGTTTGTGTGTGATTGGCCTGCCGAAGCATCGATCCTGGGCATGTCGTTTGCTTGCGATGGCGGACTCGTGGGTCAGTGGATGGGTGCACATGGCGTTGGCGACGCTCCTCATTGAACATGTGGCGGAGCTCGTTACCGTTGCGGGCCCGCCCGGTCCCCGGAGAGGTGCCGCCCAGGGAGAGTTGGCCATCATCCGGGATGGTGCAGTGGCCGCCGGACCGGAGGGCCGCATTCTGGCGGTGGGGCCCGTGGACCGGGTGCGGGCCGGGGTTCAGTTGACCGCCGACGCTATAGTGATCGACGCCTCGGGCAAGACCGTGCTCCCCGGTTTCGTCGACTGCCACACCCACGCCGTCTTCGCCGGGGACCGTGCCGCCGAGCTTGCCCTCCGCCTGGAGGGCGCCGACTACCTGGAGATCCTGGCCCGCGGAGATGGTATCCTCAGCACCGTCGGAGCCACCCGCTCCGCCAGCGAGGAGGAGTTGGTGCGCCGGGCGGAGATGTTCCTGCGCGAGATGCTGCACCATGGGACCACCACGGTGGAGATCAAGAGCGGCTATGGCCTGTCGGTGGAGGACGAACTGAAGATACTTCGGGTGGCGCGAACGCTGGGCAGACAGGGCCCGCTCACCGTGGTGCCAACCTTCCTGGGTGCCCACGCCGTCCCGTGGGAGTTCCGCGGGAGGCCCGACGCCTACGTCGACGAGGTGGTCGGGGAGATGATCCCCCGGGTTGCGGCGGAAGGGCTGGCTTGCTTCTGCGATGTCTTTTGCGAGCGCGGGGCCTTCACCGTGGGGCAGAGCCGGAGGGTGTTGGAGGCCGGGCTTGCCCACGGCCTGGTGCCGAAGATCCACGCTGAGCAGAAGTCGAATTCCGGTGGTGCGCACCTGGCCGCGCAGCTACGCGCCGCCTCCGCGGATCACCTGGAGCACGTCACCGAGGATGATATCGCGGCGCTGGCAGGAGCGGGCACCATCGGGGTACTGCTGCCGGGCGCGGCCTTCGTACTGATGGAGCCGGTCCAGGCCCCGGCGCGGCGTCTTGTGCAGGCCGGGGTTCCGGTGGCCCTCGCCACCGACTTCAATCCAGGCACCTGCCCCATCCTCTCCATGCCCCTGATCCTGGGTCTCGCCTGCCTGCACCGGTTGCTAACGCCGGCGGAAGCGCTGGTGGCGGCTACCCTGAACGCCGCCCACGCCGTGGGCCTTGGTCACGAGGTGGGCAGCTTGGAGGTCGGCAAACGGGCCGATCTGGTGATCATCGATGCGCCCTCCCACCTCCACCTGGTGTACTGGTTCGGCCGCAACCTGGTGGTGAAGGTGATAAAGGATGGCCGTCTGGTGTGGGACAAGCCCTCACCCTAGCCCTCCCCCAATGGGGACCGAAGCCGCAGCCTCCCCCTCTCCCCTTGGGAGAGGGTCGGGGTGAGGGCCGTCAGGATGTGCATATGCCGCCATTGGTAGAATGCGTACCCAACTTCAGCGAGGGGCGTGACCGCTCGGTAGTGGACCGGATCGTGGCCGCTATGGTCCAGGTGCCTGGCGTTCGCCTGCTGGATAGCAGCATGGATGCCGGACACAACCGCTCGGTGGTCACCATCATTGGCAAGCCCGAGGCCGTCGCAGAGGCGGCCTTTCGGGGTGTGGCGGTGGCGGCGAAGCTGATCGACCTGCGCACCCACCGGGGCGAGCATCCTCGCATGGGAGCGGCCGACGTGGTCCCCTTCATCCCTGTGAGAGACGTGGATATGGCGGCGTGCGTGGGACTGGCCCGGCGCGTCGGCGAACGGATCGGGCGGGAGCTGGCCATCCCGGTGTTCCTCTACGAGGAGGCCGCCACCCGGCCGGAGCGCCGGAACCTGGCAGAGGTGCGTGCACCCCAGTTCGAGGGGCTGCTCAGCCTGGTGGGAGCCGACCCGGCCTGGAAGCCCGACTTCGGCCCCGAGGCCATCCATCCCACGGCGGGTGCCGTCGCTGTCGGAGCGCGGCCCCCCCTGGTGGCCTACAACGCCTATCTGAACAGCTCGGATCAGGCCGTGGCCAGGGCCATCGCCAGGGCTGTTCGCCACCAGACGGGTGGTCTCCGCTACGTGAAGGCGCTGGGCATGGCACCCGACGAGAAGGGCCGGGTCCAGGTCTCCATGAACCTGACCAACACTGCCGGCACTCCCATCCACCGGGTCCTGGAGATGATTCGTAGCGAGGCGGCGCGGTACGGCGTCACGGTGGTGGAGAGCGAGATAGTCGGTGTGGTGTCCGCGGATGCGCTCCTGGACGCGGCGGAGTTCTACCTGCAGCTCAACTCCTTCTCGCGGTCCCAGGTGCTGGAGCTGCGGCTGCTGGAGGAGGAAGGGGGGCCGGGTGGCCTGCTGGAGACCAGCGTGGCCGATTTCGCCGAGCGAGTCGCCTCGCCGGCCGCGGTGCCCGGGGGAGGAAGCGTCTCCGCTTTGCTGGGGGCGCTGGCCTCCTCCCTGGTGGCCATGGTCTCTCGCCTGACGCTAGGTAGGAAGCGGTTTGAGGCGGTCGAGGAGAAGATGAAGGCGCTGGAGGCCCGGGCTGAGGCCCTTCGGCAGCGCCTGCTGGAGCTGGTGGAGGCCGATGCCGCCGCCTACGCGGCCTACCTGGAGGTCGCTCGCAGGGTGAAGAGCGGCGGTCCCGTGGCGAAAGGAGCCCTACAGGAGGCAGTCCTGGCTGCCGCCAGGGTTCCCCTGCAGAGCGCTCGGGCCTCCTTGGAGGCGATGGAGCTGGCTCTTGATGCGGCGCGCCTGGGGAACCCCGTGGCGCGCATCGATGCGCAGGTGGCCGCTCTGTCGGCTCACGCTGCTGTCCTAGGCGCCGCTCTCAACGTCCGCGCCAACCTGCCGCTTCTCCGCCCGGACCAGAAGCCCGAGGAGATGGAGGCTGAAGTGGCGAGTCTTGAGAAGAAAGCGGCCCAACTACTCCCCGAGGTTCTCGCGGCAGGACGCGGGGAGACGGAGGAGGAGATCAGACAAGCAGGGTAGACAGGATACAAGGGATGCGCGGGATGATCTTCCTGACCTATGGGCCGTCATCCTGTCTATCCTGTTCGTTTCCATGTTCCGACAGCCCTCACCCCGACTCTCTCCCCTTGGGAGAGGGAGCTCTCCGTGTCCCCCCGTCTCCCCTTCTCCCCGTTCCCTCGTCTCCCC
>Ga0315298_1007994_pt1 | contig 13669 bp, 7 predicted proteins | sample WHS_1_MG_FD_203077 | JGI IMG/M metagenome (GOLD analysis project Ga0315298, IMG submission 203077) | Extremophilic microbial mat communities from Washburn Hot Springs, YNP, Wyoming, USA - WHS_1_MG | ecosystem: Environmental > Aquatic > Thermal springs > Hot (42-90C) | place: USA: Wyoming...
TGGTAGCCGCCGTCGTGAGACGGCGGATTAAAAAGGGCTATTGGGTATTTTGTGGTTTTACGTTGGGTGGCAAGGTGCTGGGTAGGCTTAAATACTTGTGTTTCATTCCGGATATGAGCTCGGAGTTATTCCGCGCCCTTACGGGCGCGGCTACGCTCATCTGCAGTGTTGTAGCGGCGGTCTGTGACCGCCAGGTATCGTTGACCCACATCTGCGGGACTGTCTTGCTGTACCCGTGCTGGGAGAAAACAGACGGCGTTCGCAGAATGCTGCTACAAAGGCTGTGGTACCGGCGCGCGCCACTCTGGTGCGAAGTAAATTCAGCGTTGGAAGGCGATGCTGGGTCCGAGCTAGCTGCCGTGCGCGGTTCGGCCTGCACCGAACTTTGGACGACGCGGAAGTCGTCCCTTCAATCAAACCGAAAGCGGTGCTGGAGCACCGCGCTCCAAAAACTTCTCCTCCAATACTTCACAGCAGAGGCGTAGAGAGTAGGGTAAGGCGCGCAGTCCACTGCGCGCCGGTGTGGGTCGTGCTGACCCGGCTTCTCGGCTGGAATCCTGCCATCCGCGCCCTTACGGGCGCGGCTACGAGCCGGTAATCTATTGGTGCGGGAAAAACAGCCGGCGTTCGCAGAATGCTGCTACAAAAGCTGTGCTACCCGCACGCGCCACTCTGGAGCGCGGTCCCAAATGCCCGGGATGCCGTATCAGGTTGGAGCTGCTCGACCACGCTCGGGCTGAAATGGAAGAAGCGCTACAGGATCGTACTCCAAAACGCCAAGTCCGACGCAGGCATGAACAGTCGTGGTTGCGACAAAGCACAACCGTCCAATGCTCTTGACGAAGCAAACCCTCTAACCCGCTTGATACACACGCTTTTCGTGGCGCAGACTTCCGAGTCTGCCGCATCGCATCCCCAGCTTGTTGCGGGACAAACCTGCGCGGCACTTACTGAAGCCTTGCGCGCCGAAAACCCCGAGGCGACGCCGATTGTGAAATCGGGGCTACGGCAGGGTTTGAAACCTGCGGTACAGATTTGGTGTGTCTCGGTCCTGTGGGGCAACACCGCCGACGCTAGGCAGCTTCCCGGACAGCTTGCCAACCTGGAAGTCAGCGGCAAAGCAGGTTTGTCCACCAATACAGGATGCGCAACAATGGTTTCGTTCGCGCCTGGACTGCCAGCTTGCGAAATATCAGCGCTAAACGGGTTGGGGGTGATGGAATAATCAAATGTTGCAGGAGTAGCCTCCTCAAAAACACGCGCGGCTCGGCGGTTGGTGCCCCGCCGAGCCTCGGTGTTGCGTCAGAACCTCGCAGGTTTGGTTTTTGAGTCGCCCCGCTAATCCGCCCCACGTAAACCAGCTTATCTGGGGCGCCGCACAAGCACTGTCAAAGCAACGCGTGTCCTGTGACCTGGCCTGAATCGTTGGGTTTACAGGTCGGCGGTGTTGTCACCTCACGGATTTCGTAACTTGTATCGAATGTGCCGTTTCGGTCAGCCGGGCAATAAATAGCATCAATGTTACCCGAGCGCCCGAGGTACGGCCTTAGTTCATCCTTGTTTGGCGCGACATTCCCTGCCACGCGTGCTTCGAGTGCCCATGCTTGTTTGGCGCCATCAATCTGGCGCAGGTTGTTTATGCATGCGTTCTTCTGCGCGTTTTCGCGTGCTTTGACGAAGTTCGGTATGGCCATAACGGCCAACATACCGATTATCGCCACCACAATCATGATCTCGACCAGCGTAAACGCCGGATTGGTTTTTATGTTCGTTTTCATGTCTGCTTGTGTGGTTGTTCGTTTTTTACCGTTTCTCAACCCGGCAACAAGCGGACAATGATGATTACCGATTTATGATTTCCGTATATGCCAGTTGTCCACCAGTCGCCGAGAATCTGATAAAAGCTAACAACAGCCTGTCCCGGTTCAATTTATTTTTACACCAAAAATTTCGTATGGTTGCGTCCGGTTTTTGGCCGATATCCGGATGCAACATAACACTTAATGTCACTGCCCGGCTTATCTCAGACGCCTTTCCTGTACCGAGGTTTGTCCGGGCCACAGCCGCGTTTCACGAACCAGACATTTGCACCGTGCCTGTCTCTTACGGCTTCGGCTTTTGATCAGGGTCAAGCTCCATGAAAACCGGCGTAGAAGCCTCTGTCTTGGCTGTCCGTGCGGCAGCTTCACGCTGCAGCTTAGATTCGCGCCGGATGTTGTCCGCCTCAGCCTCACGTGTGAGCGGCATTGACTCGGTCCGACGCGCTGTTTCAGCCGCAGCGGCTTCAGGTGTTGGTAACACCTTTGGCCGGATCAGGACAATTAGCTCGCGCCTGTCTGTGCTGCGGCTACTGCTCTTGAACAGGTAACCCAACAATGGAATATCCTTGAGTATCGGCACACCCTGTTGGGAGCGTTTCAAGTCTTCGGTAATGAACCCGCCGAGCATGATTGTCTCGCCGTCGCGGACGGCAATTTTTGCATTAGCAGACCGGCTGATTGTGGAGGGCACCTCGCCAACGTTTTCGATTTTTACCATCTCACCCACACTATCAATCGTCTGCTGGATATCCATTACAACCAAACCGTCTGGGTTAATCAGCGGTAACACATCCAGCGTAATGCCGATGAACAACTGCTGAATTTGGTTGTAACTGCCGTAGCCCCAACCGTAGGCCGACCCAGTCGGGTAGGGTCGTGTACCGCCGATCTGGATGCTAGCCGGGTTTGCGTGCGTTGTGACAACATGCGGCCGCGACAATATATGTGCGCGACTGTCATTGGCTGCCGCTTGCACAGCAACATCAAAATCACCGGCGTACTTGCCCCACCAGGTTAACCCACCCGCAAACGAGCCAAGTACATTTGTTGCGGTGCTGGCGAGGTCGGCCGGATTGCGAAAGCCGGGTCCATTTTGAATTGCTCCGGCTTGAGCGAATTTACCGGTCTGTTGCGGGCGCAAGAGCCAACTGATGCCGTACGAGCTGCTATCGGTCAGGTCAACCTCGAGTATCAACGCCTCGATCAACACTTGCGGCTGGATGGTGTCGAGCTTGGCAACGATTTCCTTGATTGTCTTCATGTCCTCGCGTGAGGCGAAAACGAGCAGTGAATTGCTGCGTTCGTCTGCGATGATTTTCATCGTGCCAAGGATTTGGATTTCGCCTGCAGTTGCAGCGCGCTGGATGATCTGGCGCAAACGGTCGCTGAAGCTCGGCTGCGCGCCGCCCGGCGCAGCACCCGGCGTGGTTGCACCGAGCGGTGTTGTTGGTGTAGTGCCTGGCATACCCGGCAAGGTTGTGCCCATGCGCGAGCCGTACCGACTCGGTGTTGTGCGTGTGGGTGCAGTGCGTGCCGCTCCGGTTGCGCCTGCTGCACCGAGTGTTGCACCGCCACCACCACTGCTGAGGCTGGCCAATGCACTGGCAATTTCGGATGCAAGGGCGTATTTGATCGGGATTACCTCGGACACAAATTCGGCCGGCACAGCCACGTCAATTTGCTCGATTAACTCGAGCATGCGCTTGACGTTCTCTGCGTAATCGCGAATGACGATCATCTGGCTGCCTTCGATTGCAAGGACGCTGTTTGGGATTTTTGCGAATGGCTGCAGCACTGGCAGTATCTCCTGTGGGCGCACATAGTTAAGCTGCACAACATGTGTGATGTACTGAGCCGCTTCGGGCAGTTCCTCAGGGGCAAGCGCGCTGAATCGAGCGGCTTCTTGGGCAGCCTGCGCCACGGGCACAACTTTCACGAACTTTTCGCCCACCGGAATGGTTGTGATACCGTTCATGGCAAGCACGGTGTCGAAAGCCTGTATGGCCTCGGTGCGTGTGAGTGGAGTTTGAGTTACAAGCGTGATGAGCGGTGCTGGCAGGTTCGCCGGGCGCAATATCGTGCGTCCGACAAGCCCGGCATAAAAGTTAAGGAACGTGTTCAGGTCAACTGCAGGAAAATTAAACGTGTTTGTCGCGGGTTCTTCGACAACTGGTCTGGGTGTGGGTTGCGGTTTAGCTGCCAATGTACGCACCGTGCGCCCGGGCAAGCGCCCCGGTGCAGGGCCTTCGCCGGGCGTTGTGGCAGCTTCCGAGTGCGGCATTGGTTGATTGGCGGCTTGCTCGGGTTCAACCCCGATCACGTTCGACGGCCCGGACTGCACCCCATGTACCGCCTCACCCGCTTGGGCTGAACCTGCCGACTCACCTGGTGCAGGCGGAGCAACCGTAGCGCGAGAGTCCGCACTCGGCTGCACATCGGTGGCCTCGGCGCCGGTCGCAGTTGCGGCCGGGCCGCCTGCAGCAGTTTCGGGTGGATATGGCATGAACGTGCGTTTCTGTTCCGCGCCAAGTAGCGCGCAACTGACTATGGCAAAGCTCAACAAGAATCGAGTTGTCATTTTCACGGTTTCTTTGCGGTTGACGAGGCCGGTCGAGCGGTTGCGTCCTGTCTGGGTGGTGGCAATGCACCAGCCCGTGTAGGAACCGGCGCTGACCCGGCCTGTTTCTGCAACGGTTTGCGTTGGTAACTGGCGACGAGCGTGACGTTACCACCCAATTGCATTCTGGGTGGGTCTGGGCGCAGCGACAATGCGCGAACGCGTATGATCGAGTCGCTTGTGCCAAGCTCGTAAAGGAACTTGACGAGTTGTTCTTCCCTTGCCTGGACGGTTATGCCGAGGGATTGCTCGAGAAAGAAATCGTTTGTTTTGGTTGTTACCTTGCCGACATTCATGATGTTTACACCGCACCTGCCGGCTGTTGACTGCACGGCACGCAGCAGTTCAACCGATTGGTCGTCCCTAGCTGCGCCCGGATTGTCTTTCTCAAGCTCGCGGACGCGCTTTTCAAATTCGGGCAGTTTCGACGCTGCTAGTTGGTACTCGTTCAACCTGTTCTGTGCGCGGTAGAGCCGGGCTTTTGCGCGCTGCAAGTCGCCAAAATGCGGCCAGACAAACCACACGTTCAATACCGCAAACACAACCACACCAACAAACACCACAAGTCGGCGTTCGTTCGGGGTGAGTTTGTTCAAATAGCTTGTCATTGTGTCTCGGCCCGGTTCAGTTCACATGCGAAGTTCCACGACACAGTTGCGCTGTTTGGGTCCTTGCGGTAGTTCAGCTCGGTGAACCTGACAAACATGGGTTGGTTGCCGAGTTTTGCCTTGCGGACAGCCTCATAGAAGTCAATCACCTGATTGACGTTGTCAGCCGGTGCAGTGCCATTGAGTGTGAGGCGTCTGCCCTCGGCGAAATCAAGCCCCTGCAACATCAGCTCCTGCGGCAGGAGTTCGGCTATCACCTTCCAGCAATCCAGTGCAGCAAACTTAAGTTCATGCCGCTCGCGCAGCACGTTGTACCGATGCATCAGTTGCATTGCATTTGTGTATTGAGGCGCGAGGGCAGCGACCTGTTTCTCGACCATTTGCGCGCGAAAGGCAAACACCTGGACGGTTGCCATGTAAACCAGCACACCAACAACGTAAATTGTAAGTACCGCGCCCAACCCGCGCATCCAGAGCCGGTCAACGAACTGTTGCTGGTACCGCGTTGCAAACTCGGGCGGCAACAAGTTCGGTTTCGGTTCCGATTCAGCAGCACGTTTTGCTGTATGGGCGGCCAATTGCTCGGGCGGCAACGGGTCAGTGACTTCAACCGGCACACCCAAGCCGGTACGAAGCGCCTGTTCCCATTCTGCGCGCGCGGGCGGCCCGGCTACAAGGTGTACCGGCGGCATTTGTGTGAGCCAGCCTTCAAGTTCACCACCCCATGCCATCTGCCAAAGCTGATCGCGTACAGCGGCGGCTTTGTCACGCTCCGGCGGCAACCGGAGCAAACCGATGTGCTGCAGCGCGCCGCCGATCCACCAGGCAACAACTGCCGCGCCCGCACCGGCACCTGCCTCCGGGAAAATCCACACGCCATCGCCCTCACCGGTAAAACAGAGCAGTTGGTCAAGCGTTCCCAGCTCGAGTCGGTCGGCAAGGAACCCCTGCGCTTCAAGCTTGCCGAGGTATTCCTCGACCTTGTCACGTGCCGCAATCATCACTACAACAGGTTGCAAACCGTCCTTGGTTTGGTGCGGCAAAACGTGGATGCTCCAAACAATTTGAGTCAGCGGCAGTGGCGAAAGCTTTTCCAACTGCAGCTCGACCATCGAGACCGTCTCGGCAAAGGTGCTCTTCGGCAGATGCACAACTCGGATGAAGACGTGCCCGGGCGGCAACAGCGCAACGTTAAGCTTTTTAGACCAAAGCCAGCTCCAGCCTCGTGCGACCAGCTTCGGCGGCAACGGTTTGTCATCTAGTGGCACGAACTGTTCTTTGAGTGTGAACCTGTCTTTGCGCGCCTCGAACTGCCAGAGTCGGCTGCCGGCCGACCCCCTATCAAACACGTTGCAGATGTGCCAGTGCGCCATGTTAACCCTTGGCAAGGATTTCCGCCTTGTCCTCGACCAACGCATCGAGGTGTTCCTCGATTTGTGTCACACGCAGGACTTCCTCGACGGTTGTGATGCCCGCCTTGACCTTGTTCCACCCGTCGTCGCGCAATGTGCGCATGCCAGTCTCGATTGCCTTGGCTGCAATTGTCGAGGCCGGTGCACGATTCAAAATCAACGGACGCAACGCCTCGTTCACAAGCAACAATTCGTATATAGCAATTCGGCCCTGATAACCCAGTTGCCGGCAATCCTCGCAACCTGCACCGCGCCAGAATGTCGTTTTGTCAATCTCATCTTCGGGGAAACCGATTCGTTTGAGGTAACTGCGTTCGATCTTTTGCTCGGTCTTGCACACCGGACAGATTGTGCGGACGAGCCGTTGCGCAATGACAGCTTCAATCGAAGAGGCCACAAGGAACGGTTCAATGCCCATGTCAATCAGACGTGTGAACGCGCTTGGTGCATCGTTTGTGTGCAGTGTGCTGAACACAAGGTGCCCGGTTAGTGCAGCGCGAATTGCAATCTCGGCAGTCTCAAGGTCGCGTATCTCACCGACCATGATCACGTTCGGGTCCTGACGCAGTATGTGGCGTAACCCAACTGCAAACGTCAGCCCGATCTCAGGCCGCACAGCGATCTGGTTGATCCCTTTCAGCTCGTATTCGACAGGTTCCTCGATTGTGATGATGCGTTTGTGGACCGAGTTGATCGTGGCCAGCATCGCATAAAGCGAAGTTGATTTGCCTGAGCCGGTCGGGCCTGTGATCAACAAAATGCCGTGCGGTTTGACAATCAACTCGCGTATGATTGCTTCGTCTTTGGGCGAAAAACCGAGCTTGTCAAGGCTCAGGAATATCTTGCCACGCGACAGCAAACGTAACGAGACGCTCTCGCCGTACACGGTCGGCACGGTCGAAACCCGAATGTCTATCTCTTCGCCTTTGATCCGCACGTTGATTCGCCCGTCTTGCGGCAAGCGTTTTTCGGCGATGTTCATCCCGCTCATGACCTTGATGCGCGAGATCAAGGCCGCCTGGTACCGCTTCAGTTGGGGTGGCACGGGTGTCTGATGCAGTATGCCGTCAATCCGATACCGTATGCGCAGCTCGTCTTCGCACGGTTCGATGTGAATGTCTGTGGCGCGGTCCTTGTAGGCTTCCCAAATGATCTGGTTGACGAACTTAATGACACTTGCTTCCTGATCGGTACCGGTGATTTCCTTGTCCTCGCTTACGAGCAGCTCGATGGGTTCTTCTTCTTCCTTGAGTTCTTCGAGTGTCTCGGCGCCAACGCCATAGTAGCGCTTCAGCGCTTTTTCGATCTCGTCCTTAGGCGCAAGGGCAAATTCAACCGGCACAGCCGCGTAGAATCGGACTGCGTTCAGCATCGCGGTGTCGAATGGGTCGCTGACTGCGACCTGCAAGGTGCCATTCTCAAACCGGGTCGGAATGACCGAATACTGAAAGGCGATCTTGGTCGAGATCTTGTTTCGCGCCTCGGGCGGCACGGCAAACTTGCGTAAATCAATGTACGGCCAGCCCAACCTGGCCGCCAACCGCGCCAGGAATTGTTCGTCTGTCATGCCGCACTCGCGGCTGACAAACGAAAGCAAAGTCTCCTGCGACCCGTTTTGCACGGTAACCTGCCACGCCCGGCGCCATTGATCAAACTGCTCGGGCGCCGCCTGCGCTACCTCGGCCAACAGATTTTTGATCGGAGTAAAACCCATCGCGCGTCTTGCAAAATTCTCAGTGCTTAATAGTACAACGCAAGCGTAGGAAAGTTGCGTGTCAAACCAAAGATTTTTCGTCGGCGTACTCGACCCGGCTCAGGACACAACACCAGATCGGTTCACAAGAGTGACCAATACAACCACACGCACAACAGCGTCACTGTAGCTGAAGCAAGAAAAACCTGAACTGCGGTTGGGTTTCAGCCAAACCGACTGTGCAGGTAAAATTTCCCGCTGCATCGAACCTGTTCGTCTGCAACGGCATCCATGCGCACGCAGGCAACCCAAGTTCACTGCTCGACAGTAACAGGTACGAACCGCCCGGGACACCGTCCGTGCCGATCAATACAATGTTTGTACCGATCAGACTTGCCCGAATCACAACAGGCGGAAACGGCTTTGCCAATGGCGAAAAATCAAACCTGCTGACGATCACCTCGGCTTCATGACCGTTGCCCGGCGGCATTCCATCATACAGCCAGAGGTTGATTCTGACGTTTTCGTCGCCTGACTGCGGCGTCACAAGCGTGTAAACCCAAGTATCGAGTACGTTAGTTGTTGCACTTAATGGGGCGAGTCCGCCAACCCGGCTTCGGAACCGGACCGCGCCGGGTTCCCAACAAAACGTGTGCACTGAGCTTGTCGCCTGGGGCGGGATTTTAAATCGGACGACGTGCCCCGGCATTTCCCACGGCTGCACGACAAACTGAAAGTTGTTGCCGTCAATACGACCGGTTGTATCCATGCACAATCGCTCGAAATCTATCTCGCGATGTGCCCACGCCGGGTCATCACTCCAAGTGAACAGTCCAAGCACAATGTTCGTGTCTAGGTTGGCCAGACGTGACTCGATCACAAACCTGTACCAACCAAACCCGAACGTACGCGCGCTGACAACTTCGGCGCAGTACCACCGGCCCGCGTCTTGTGTGATACGCAAATGCAACCTGCCAAGCGCGTCAACCCACACGTTGTTTGTGCTGTCCGAGAAATAGTTCGGGCCGGGTCCGACCCGTTCAGAGCTGGTTTTCACCCACCAACTTTCGCCCGAAAAACTAAGCCAACGCACTCCCGGATGCTAGCGCGTGACGATTGCACTTGCCAACGCCTGTGCAAACAGATTTGTCGGCAAAAATGGCAAGCCCAATACACAATCCGCATCAAAGTTGGTCCGGACAAGTAATGCGGCTACACGCGTCGCCAGCTCGTCAACGCCACCTGTTGTAATGTCTGTCGTCCAACTGCCATCAGACTGAATAACTGTCAGAGGCTGTGCGCAGGTCGGTTTTGTGTACCAACCGTACGGTGGCACATAAATAAACACTGCAACACGGCATTCGCCAGGCTCGACACCGGAAACACTGCCACGCAAGTCCGCAAACGACCCGTACGGGGGTAGATTTGTGATTTCTATCGAAGGCGCACACAGGCAGCTCGTTCCAAACCCGGGCAAGCAAAACATACACACCGTGCTCACCAACCAATGCCATGACAACCGCACACCATCCAGTCGCGTTCTCACGCCAGCAAGGTAACCTGGCACTTTCACCGACTCAACAGATGGGCAACAGATGGGGCGTCCAACCCGAGCACATTTGCAGGGTGTTGAAAAAGTAATTTTCAGAGGGAAAAACATGCAAAAATCCCAATGTTTTCGAAGGTCGGTTTGCCAAAACAGCCATTTTTAACACCCTGTTAGCACCATTTTCCAACGCCGATTTGCAGTTGCGGCCAGCTTTTGTCTGACACATTTTGCGACGGTATAACGTGCACGCAAGTGCGGCTCGGCCTGCATCAAAATGCACATCTCCAGTCCAGTGGTTGGTAAGACATGGCACGAGCGCACATAGCAGTTGGGATCGGTGCCTTTGTAGCAGCCCGAAGATCACGCTGGCTTCATCGTGACATTTCTCGGGGCCGCCCATTTGACTGCGGAATTCTGGCTGAGCCTCTCCCGCAGTAATTATCAAACCTTGACACCCGGGTGTGCAGGGGCAAAATCCTTCTAAGTTTACGCGTAGTCGCACCGCTTCTATCCGAGGAGCCCTGCGCTACACGGCGAGTTGTAACCAGAACAATGCAAACCCAAAAACCATCCAACCGACTATGAAAAAACCTGAAACCAATCCAAGACCACTGTTCTATACCACTGCGGCTGGTGTTTGCATGGGTGTTGTACTTTGCCCTGAACACACAGCTTTTCAGCCTGCTTGCACAAGGCACAGCATTCACTTACCAAGGGCGGCTTGACGACGCCGGTCAACCTGCACATGGAATTTACGATTTTCGATTCACGATTTACGATTCGGCCAGCGGCGGTACCGCTGTCGCCGGCCCGATCACAAACAGCGCAGTAGCCGTCACCAACGGTTTGTTCACCGTATCTTTGGACTTCGGTGCAGGCGTGTTCACTGGGCCAAGTAGATGGTTAGAGATTGCCGTGCATACCAATGGCGGGGCGACGTTTACAACACTCACACCCCGCCAAGCGATTTTGCCCGCGCCATATGCCATCACGGCGTCGAACCTCACAGGCACACTGCCAGCTTCACAACTGACCGGCACTTTACCCAGCGCAAACCTGGCCGGGACATATTCAGGTGCGGTGACATTTAACAACCCGGCAAACAGTTTCACTGGTAACGGGGCGGGTCTGACCGAGCTGAACGCCAGCGCCCTGAGCAGCGGCACCGTGCCGGATGCGCGCCTGAGCGCGAACGTGGCCCGCACAAACCAAGTTTGGCTATTGAGCGGTAACGCAGGCACAACACCCGGCACACATTTCCTTGGCACGACAGACAACCAACCGCTGGAGTTGCGGGTCAACAACCAGCGTGCGTTGCACCTGGTGCCAAACGCAAGCGGCGCGCCCAATGTGATTGGCGGGTCGCCTGGTAACTTTGTCGGTGCGGGTGTGGCAGGCGCGACCATAGCCGGCGGGGGCGTGACCAACTATAGCGGCGCTCCCTACACCAACTCGGTGTTATCAGACTTTGGTGTTGTGGGCGGAGGACGCGCCAACACCATCGCGGCCAATTCAGACTCTGCCACCATCGCAGGCGGCGCGTTCAATGACATCGGGCCGAGCGCCTGGTACAGCACGATTGGCGGCGGCTATAACAACAACATCGCAGAGAATTCGACACATGCCACGATCGCAGGCGGCGATCTCAACACCATCGCGCCAGGTTCGGCGCATGCTGTGATTGCGGGCGGTTACCGCAACGCGATCGGCACGAACGCCGAATACAGCGCGATTGGTGGCGGCCAAGACAACAACATTGCGGCGGATTCATGGTATGCCACCATTGCGGGCGGCTGGAACAACGACATTGGCATGAATGCTACCTTCAGCGCGATTGGCGGCGGCTACGATAACAACATCGCACCAGATTCGTGCCTTGCTGCCATCGTGGGCGGCTGCTACAACGACATCGGCACGAACACCCAGTATAGCGCAATTGGTGGCGGCTACGACAACAACATCGAGGCGGATTCGTGGTTTGCTGTTTTAGCGGGCGGCCGGCAGAACGACATCGGCACCAACGCCCATTACAGCGTCATTGGCGGCGGCTACGACAACAACATCGCCGCGAATGCAGCGTATGCAACAATCCCAGGCGGACGCATGAACTTGGCAACCAACTTTGCCTTCGCAGCCGGTAACCGCGCCAAAGCAATACACACCGGTGCATTTGTCTGGGGCGATTCGACTGAAGCGGATTTTGCCTCCACAGCAGCCAATCAGTTCCTCGTCCGCGCCGCAGGCGGTGTTGGCATTAACACCAATAACCCGCAGTCGGCTCTGCACGTCAATGGCATCGTGACCGCCAGCGGGTTCTCAGGCCCAGGTGCAACACTCACACAGTTAAATGCATCAGCTCTTGCAACCGGCACCGTGCCAGATGCACGGCTGAGTGCCAATGTCAGCCTACTCGGTCCCAGCATTGAGTCTGCCGAAATTACCGATGGCACCATTGCGCCAGCCGACCTGAATGTATCTGCTTTCAACGCGACGTTCTGGCGTGCAACCGGCAATGCCGGTACCGCACCCGGCACACATTTCCTTGGCACGACAGACAACCAGCCGTTGGAGCTGCGGGTCTATGGTCAGCGAGCATTTCGATTGGAGCCAACCGGCAGTAACAGTGTCAATGTGCTGGGTGGGTGGAGCGGCAACACGGTCAAAGCTGGTGTTGTTGGGGCCGTCATCAGCGGTGGTGGCGCTGGCAACTACAGCGGCAGTGCCCTAACCAATTCCGTCCAGTCGGATTTCGGGGTAGTGGCCGGCGGCGCTGGCAACACGATCGAAACCAACTCACAATACAGCGCCATAGGCAGCGGCCTAAATAACAAGATTGGCAATAATTCACGATACGCAGGAATCACGGCGGGCTCTCAAAATGCCATCACCGACTCATATTGGAGCGTGATTTGTGGCGGCAATGCGAATTCGATTGGGCCCAGTTCATGGTATGCATCTGTCGTAGCCGGATTATACAATACAATCGGCGCAGAAGCCTACTGCAGCGCGGTTGTTGGCGGCTGGAACAATACCATTTCAGCCGGCTCATTTGCTGCGACTATTCCGGGCGGCCTAGGAAACACCATTAACACAAACTGCGACTTCAGCACGATCGGCGGCGGCAGAGAGAACAAAACAGCGGCAGATGCAGAGTTCGTAACTATTGCCGGTGGATATCAGAACGTTATCGGGTCAAACGCCGATTACAGCATCATTGGTGGCGGTGAGGAGAACACCATCGCGGCTGATGCGAACCACGCCACCATCGCAGGCGGCTACGCGAACCAGATCGGCACAAACGCCGATTACAGCATCATTGGTGGTGGTAATGATAACGCAATCGCGGCTGACGCAACCCGCGCCACCATCGGAGGCGGCTGGCGGAACCAGATCAGCACAAACGCCGAGTACAGTACTATCGGCGGTGGTAACCAAAACATCATCGGGGCCAATTCAGCAGGCGCAACTATCGCAGGAGGCATTTGGAACGGCATTGGCACCGGCGCCACTGACGCCGTCATTGGTGGAGGCTGCCAAAACTACATCAAACCGAATGGTGAGTTTGCTACCATCCCCGGTGGCTACGGAAATTCCGCCACCAACTATGCCTTTGCCGCCGGCCGACGTGCCCAGGCTAAACACACCGGTGCATTTGTCTGGGGCGATTCGACTGATGCCGACATCGCCTCGACAAACGCAAGCTCGGTCACCATGCGCGCCAGCGGCGGTTACCGACTGTTTTCCAACAGCGGTGCAACTGCCGGTGTCTATCTGGCCCCAGGTGGCGGCTCCTGGTCCAGCATGTGCGATCGGAATGCCAAGGAAAATTTCGTGCCAGTGGACGCTGAAGCTGTATTGGCCAAGGTGGTCTCGCTGCCCATTGCCACCTGGAACTACAAGAGCCAAGACCCAGCCATCCGGCACATGGGACCTACGGCACAAGATTTCAAGGCCGCCTTTGGCCTTGGCG
>Ga0315298_1007995_pt1 | contig 13669 bp, 4 predicted proteins | sample WHS_1_MG_FD_203077 | JGI IMG/M metagenome (GOLD analysis project Ga0315298, IMG submission 203077) | Extremophilic microbial mat communities from Washburn Hot Springs, YNP, Wyoming, USA - WHS_1_MG | ecosystem: Environmental > Aquatic > Thermal springs > Hot (42-90C) | place: USA: Wyoming...
ACACGGGTGAGCGGAACTTCCAGTTCGGCGGCAACGGCCTGTACAACTACGACCAGATCGCCATGGGTAACGTCCTCTACGGCGCCAGCCCCCAGAGCGTCGTCTACACCACCGCCCGGTATGACGAGTTTCGCTACAACACCATCCAGAACCTCACGGGCGGGGCCATCCTTCGGATCCTGAATGAAGGCAGCGCCACGCCGCCCACGGCGTACAACACGTTCGCCAGAAACCTGGTCCACTACAACGGTTCGGCCCTAACGTGGCCGGGCAGCAATACCGATCCGGCCAGCTTCACCGTCGCCAACAACTTCTGGAGCAAGACGCCCGACTTCATGGGTTACATGACGGAGACCGGCGGCGTGGTGGGCGACCCGCAGCTGAACGCCGAGTTCCTGCCGGCCAACCCGGCAGCCAGGGACTACGGCGCCCATGCCCCCGCGATGGAGGTGGCCTGGGCCGCCTACACGAGCCGGTTCGCATGGGCCTGGAGCTACGCCCAGCAGTACGAGCCGCGGGCCGAGGCCGGAACCTACCAGGTCGCGCTCGGCGGCGGCGTGGTGCTCAACGGGCTCAGTTCGTACGCCGGCGTCAGCCCGTACGGTCCGTATTCGATCAACAACTACGAATGGGACCTGGATTACGATGGCCTCTTCGACGACGCCGTCGGCGCCACCGTCTCCTTGAGTCCGTCGCAGTTGGCGGCACTGGGCCTCGGCGAGGGCCAGCACTACATCGGGCTGCGCGTCCGGATCACCAATGAACAAGGCCAGTACATGTACGACGAGGGTTGGGGCACGCTGACCGTCACGCGCCTGGTCGGAGACATCAACATCGACGGCCACGTGGATGGGTCGGACCTGCTTCTGCTGGCGGGCGCTTTCGGCACCGTAACGGGGAGTCCGAACTACAGCGCCGCCTGCGACCTCAACAGCAGCGGCGCCGTGGATGTATCAGACCTGTTGATCATGGCCGAAAACTGGGGAATGTGACGTACGAGCCCCGCGACAGGCCTGCGGTATCGTGCTGTCGGGGGTTCTGGCGGTGCTGCGGCGACGGCGAGCCGATCCTTGGCGTTCCGTCGCGGGAGCCGGCCGGAATCGTCGCAGACCCCTGGACGCAGCGGCTCGAGAGACTGCCGGCAAGCCCCTGGAATCGTCTTCGGCGGCAACATCGGGCAGCCGCGGATCGGTTCTGTCGCCCCTGGCGGGGGCTGGTACAACAATAACAACAAAACAGAAATCACTTGTGGCCGGCTTATCGACCCAAGACGGGCGTGCTGGGCTGTCAACTGCCGCCCCTGTGGGACTGACGGGAGCAGCAATGCCAACGGATGCCCTCGCCGCCCCGGCTTCGCCGGACGACAGCGTGGCCGCCGCATTCCACGGACCGCTTGCAAGGCACCGGCAGCCCACGCGTAAGGCGGCGCAGCGGCGCAGGCGTGTCGAGCTGCGGCTTGCGGCCGCCGGGGGGATCCAAGTGTATCTTGCCGATATAGGGGAGTACCGGTTCGTGCAGGCGGGCTGGCAAGCGCAAGGAGACATGACAGATGAGTCAGGCTGAGCCGCGGTTTCATGTCTATTCATCGGACAAGGAACTGGACCTGCGTCGGCGGTTCGTGGAGGACTTCAAGAAATGCCCGATTCCGGATGGCGAGATGCTGGCGAATCTGGGCCTGTTCCTGAACCGCCAGACGCTCTCCCGCATCCTGTACGTGCACGACCTGTACCGGCGGATCATCGACGTGCCGGGCGTGGTCATGGAGTTCGGCGTGCGATGGGGACAGAACCTCGCCTTGTTCTCGTCCTTCCGCGGCATGTACGAGCCGTTCAACTTCAACCGCAAGATCGTCGGGTTCGACACCTTCAGCGGCTTTCCGGCGGTCCGGCCGGAGGATGGGCAGGCTGCGCTGGCGAAGGCGGGCGGGTACGACGTGACGGCCGGGTACGAAGGGTATTTGCGGCGGGTGCTGGACTATCACCAGGCGGCGAGCCCGCTGTCGCACATCCCGGGCAAGTACGAGCTGTGCGTGGGGGACGCGTGCGTGACGCTGCCGAAATACCTGGCGGATCACCCGGAGACGGTGGTGGCGATGGCGTACTTCGATTTCGATCTGTACGAGCCGACGAAGGCGTGTCTGGAGGCGATCCGCGAAAGGGTGGTGCGGGGAAGTGTGCTGGCGTTCGATGAGCTGAACGCTAAGGAGTGGCCGGGGGAGACGCGGGCGGTGATGGAGGTGCTTGGGCTGAACCGCCAGAGGCTCCGGCGGAGCCCGCATGTGCCGACGGGGGCTTACGTTGTGGTGGAGTGATGAAAGCCAAGTGCTGAGTCCTGAGTGCTGAGTGCTGAGGAACAACAGCAGCAATCACAGCCGGGGGCGGCTGTGCCACACAAATCGCAACGGCAGAGAGCCAGCTGAAGCTCGAGAGGGTTACTCGGTCAGGACGGCCGTGGCCCAGACGCTCGGGTCGACGTACCAGTACAGATCGTCGCCGACGGTCAGGTACTGCTGGCCCAGCTCGCGATCTTCCAGCATGTAGTACAGGCCGATCCGCCGGCCGGGAACCGGTTCGTAGCCGACCAGCACCCCGGCGGGGATGCGGCCCTCCAGGTCGTAACCATCATCATAGAGGGTGGCGGCGACCTCGATCACCCCTTCCTCGGGCAATGGGGCGTCCTGGCGGGCGCGGTGGATTCTGGCCGCCCCGGCGGTCGGCTCGTCCGAGTACGGTCCACCGCCGGAAGGCATGAAGTAGAACTGCTGGCAGAAGCGGGTAGCGCGGTGCGTGTCCTTGGTGTCGCGGGTGTCGGTCATGATCCGCAGGTTGTCGGATTTCCAGAACCAGCGCGGCCGACATTCGGGCGGGCGGCGTTTGCCGCGGACACGGCAGGCGACATAGAGGCCGCTCTCGTGCCAGGCGATCCAGACGGGGCCGAGTTTGGGCCCGTGGTCCAGTTCGTACGTTGCGGGCATCCGGTATTTGTCCGACCACTTGCGAAGGTCGGCGTCGATCGGCGCGGGCTTCTCGAGGCGGCGCAGCGGGACCTCCAGCCGCACGAGCAGGCGGAACGGCACCAGCGGGCCGTCACTATCATAGGGCATCTGTATCACTCCAGAATGTATGGTCCTGCAACTGCGCCCCTCGACTTGGCTCAGGGCAAGCAGGACCATGGTGCCCGACGACAGCCGCCCAGCGCCTCAGGAAGTCGCGGAGGTCGCCAGTCAGGTCCTTCTCGCGGATCAGCCGCATGCGGATCTGCATCCCGTCTTCTGTATCCTCCTCGATCCAGGCGCCGGCATCGAGTCGCGGAAGGTGCTTGGCGGCAAACGCACCGGCCGGAGCGAACAGCCAGACGGTAATGGCGTCGGGCTTGTTCGTGATGATCCGGCCGAGGCGCTTGCCTGTGCCGCTGAACATCGTCGCTCCGGTTTTGTGGGCCCAGTCCAGTTCCATCTGCGGAACGCACTTGGTGAGCAGGCCGCACAGTTCGGCGAGCATGGCGGTGGACCACTTGGGCCTGCGGCCGGTGAGGGTGGCCTTGCCTGCCATGTGCCAGGCGCGGCGGTCCCACTTGGCGCCGCGCGAGGACTTCTGTTTCGCGCGGCTGATTCTGAGGCCTTTCAGGTACGCCTTGACGGCTTGTTGGACGAAGGCCTCGAACGGTTTCGTGCGGATGTCCCTGAGATCGGCCACCTGGATACGGATGGACTGGATGTTTCTGGCGTCGGTGCGGACCTGGACCCGCTGCCAGCCGCCCGGGGGCGCGTCCGGGCCCCGGTCGAATGGGGGTACGGCGAGCTGCTGGATCAGCTGCGCCTCGTCGAACGTGCCGCCCGGGACGCGGAAGCAGGCGTCGAACACGTCGGGCCCGCCGGTCCGCACGTGCAGGAACCAGTCCGCCGGTTCGGCGGCCCCTTTGCCGCGGATCTCGACGTGGGCGACGTTGGCCCAGTCGGTCGGCTCAAACTTCTTGCCTCCGACCTGTTCGACCCTTTGGATCAACCAGCGCAGGGCCTCGGCGTCCCAACGGCGGGGCTCGGCGGCACCGCGGTGCCGCTGCTCGAGGTGCCAGCCCTGGCCGTCCTTCTTCCAGGGGAGGTCGGACCAGTCGGTGAAGGGGGCAGGTCGGTCAGATCCCTGTCTTCTGGTGCCACCGACATTCTTTCTCGTTGGAGACGGCACCCCCGCAGACACCGCGGGCGTGGCACCCGGTTCGTCCGTGGCACCCCGTTCTGGGGTTTCGGGAACAGGCCATGACTCATCGCCGGGCAAGGTACCTTTTCGTAGCCCGCGAAAGGCTTTGCAGGCGGCGGCCTTCGGGTCGAATGCCTGGCGTTCCAAGTAGGGGCCGGCATCCAGGATCGGTTTCAGAACCTTTCCGGTCAACGAGTCCTTGCAGGCGGCTACGGTTTCCGGCGTGCCTTCGACGACCACCTCGCCGCCGCGCTCGGCCGGGCCGGGGCCCAGGTCGATCACCCAGTCCGCCTGCTTGATCAGGTCGAGGTTGTGCTCGATGCAGATGACGGTGTTGCCCTGGTCCACCAGCCGGTGCACGACCGCCAGCAACTTGCGGATATCGTCGAAGTGCAGGCCGGTGGTCGGCTCATCGAGGATGTAAAGCGTCCGGCCGGTCTGGGGGCGGGCGAGTTCCGCGGCCAGCTTGACCCGCTGCGCCTCGCCGCCGGAAAGCGTGGTGCCCGACTGGCCCAGCGGCAGATAGTCGAGCCCGACGTCCAGCAAGGTCTGGAGGATCCGCCGCAGTTTCGGCACATCCTGGAAGAGGTTCGACGCCTCGGCCACCGACATGTTCAGCACGTCGTTGATGTTCTTGCCGTGGAAGGTGACCTCCAGCGTCGCCTCATTGAAGCGCTTGCCGCCGCAGGTCTCGCAGGTCACCCAGACGTCGGGCAGGAAGTGCATCTGCACGCACTTGGCCCCGAGCCCTTCGCAGTCCTCGCACCGGCCGCCTGCGCGGTTGCAGCTGAACCGCCCGGGGGTGAAGCCCCGCATCCGTGCGGCGGGCAATCGGGCGAAGAGCTTGCGGATCTCGTCAAACAGGCCGGTGTAGGTCGCGGCGTTGCTGGCGGGGGTCTGGCCGATCGGGGACTGGTCGACGCTGATCACTTTGTCGATCCGTTCGAGGCCCTCGATGGTGTCAAAAGCGCCCGGCGTGGTCTTGGCCCCCTGAAGCCGCCTGGCCAGAGCCGGCCAGAGCGTTTCGGTCACGAGTGAACTCTTGCCCGAACCCGATACGCCGGTGACGGCGACGAATCGACCGAGCGGGAAGGCCACGTCGATGTTCTTGAGGTTGTTCTGACGGGCGCCGCGGACGACCAGGCAGGTGCCTTCGTCCGGGTTGAGCGGGAACGACACCGGGCGGCGGTTCAGGGGGATTTCGATCGCTTCGCGGCCGGAGAGGTACTTTACCGTCAGGGATTCCTCGGGTGCCGCGGGCGGCTCGTCCGCCAGTGCACGGGCAGGCAAGCTGCCCGTGGCACCCGCAGGAGGTGAGTCGGTCGCAATACCCGAGCCGGAAGCCGCGGGAGGGCAACCCCCCGCTGCGCAGGGGGCCTGTATCTCTGCCTCGCGGCGGGCTTGTGAGCCGAGTGCGTCCGGTGCGCCTTGGGCGACGATACGCCCGCCGGCCTGGCCGGCGCCGGGGCCGAAGTCCAGGACGTGGTCGCCGGCGCGGATCACCTCGCGGTCGTGCTCGACCAGCAGGAGCGTGTTGCCCAAGTCGCGGAGGCGCTTCAGGGCCGCCAGCAGCCTCGCGTTGTCGATCGGGTGGAGGCCGATGGTCGGCTCATCCAGTACGTACAGCACCCCGGTCAGGCCGCTGCCCAGCTGGCAGGCCAGGCGAATCCGCTGCGCCTCGCCGCCGGAGAGCGTCGGACCCGATCGACCGAGCGTCAGATAATCCAGGCCCACGTCCAGAAGGAAGTTCAGGCGGTTGATGACCTCGCGAAGCAGTTCGCCGCCGATCCGCTTGTGGTGCCGCGGCAACCGGAGCTGCCTGAAGAAGCTGCTCGCCTCCCGGAGGCTCATGGCGCAGACTTGGCCTATGGTTCTGTCGGCCAGGCGGACCGCGGCGGCATCGGGTCGCAGGCGGCTGGCCTTGCAGTGGCGGCATGGGACCTCCACTGCCATGTCCGCCAGACGCTTACGGTAATGCCAGGAGATGCGGCTGGCCTCCTCGATAGCGGGGAAAAGGCCCTTCCACTCGAACCGCATGCCGGGTGCAAGGGCCGCGCCATCGATCCAGGTTCCGGGCAGGCCGTACAGGACCGCGTTTTGCTGGTCGTGGTCGAGGTCTTTCCACGGCGCGCCGATATCGAAGCCGATCGCCCGCGCGACGGCCGATATCAGTTTGCCTTGCGGCGAGCTCCTGCCGATGCGACCCCATCCGAGGATGGCCCCGTCCAGAAGGCCCCGATCCGGTCGGATCACGACCGACTCGACGTTCGTGCCTTGCTGAACGCCGAGCCCCTCGCAGGTCGGGCACCAGCCCAGCGGGCTGTTGTAGCTGAAGTGGTGCGGCGAAAGTTCCTCGAAGGCCTTGCCGCACGAACGGCACGTGCGGTTGATGCTGTACCGCAGCGACGGCGAGCCGCCGTCGGCCTCGGCCACCACCACGCCTTCGCTCAGGCCGATCGCCTGCTCGAGGCTGTCGATCAGGCGGCTGCGCTTGACGCGGTGCATCTGCAGTCGGTCGATCGCCATTTCGACGACGTGATGCCTGCCTTCGGCAGGGGCCGCCATTTCCTCGATCCGCCCCAACCGTCCGTCGATGCGTGCCCGCGCGAAACCCGCGGCCCGCAGTCGGCCCCACAGATCGGCCCAGCGCTGCGTGTCCTTCGGCTGGACCGGGGCGAAGAGGGTGACCGGCTGTTCCGAGAGCTTCTGTACGATGTCTTCGGCGATCTCATCGACGGTCATGCGCTGGATGGGCACCTGGCAGTCGGGGCAGTAGGGCGTTCCGAGGCGGGCCCAGAGCAGCCGCATGTAGTCATAGATTTCCGTAATGGTCGCCACGGTACTGCGCGGCGAGCGGGCCGTCCCCTTCTGCTCGATGGCGACGGCGGGCGAGAGGCCTTCGATCCGCTCGACCTTGGGCTTGGCCAGGCGGCCGACGAACTGGCGCGCGTACGTGGACAGCGATTCGACGTACCGCCGCTGGCCCTCGCTGTAGACGGTCTCCAGGGCGAAGCTGCTCTTGCCGGAGCCGGATACGCCCGTGCAGACGGTCATGCGGTGTCGCGGTATGTCCACCGTCACGTCCTTGAGGTTGTTCTGGCGGGCGCCGATGATGCGGATCCGGCCGTCGCTTTCGACCGTGTCCGCCGTTGTCTTCAGCCGCAGGTTCCAGTCGATCGGTGGGGGGACGTTACCGTTGTTGTCCGGGAGCACGTCGAGCAGCGCCCGGCCGGTGTGGCTGGCGGCGACGACGGCGACCTGCTCGGGCGTGCCGGTGGCGATGACGCGGCCGCCGTCTTCGCCGCCCTCGGGGCCCAGGTCGATCAGCCAGTCAGCCGTTTTGATGATGTCCATGTTGTGCTCGACGACCAGTACCGTGTTGCCCGCATCGACGAACCCGTGAAGGATCTCGAGCAGCTTGCGGATGTCCTCGAAGTGCAGGCCGGTCGTCGGTTCGTCGAGGATGTAGAGCGTCCGGCCGGTCGAGCGTTTGACCAGTTCGCGGGCGAGTTTGATCCGCTGGGCCTCGCCGCCGGAAAGCGTGGTGCTCGACTGGCCGAGTTCCATGTATCCCAGTCCGACATGCAGCAGGCAGTCGAGCATGGCCTTGATCTTCGGGACGTTGGCGAAGTGGGCCGCGGCCTGCTCGATGGTCATGGCGAGCACGTCGCTGATGGTCTTTGCCTTGTAGTAGATCTGGAGGGTCTCGGCGGCGAACCGTTTGCCCTCGCAGACGGGGCAGGTGACCCACACGTCGGCCAGGAAATCCATCTCCATTCTGCGGGCGCCATGGCCTTGGCAGGCCTCGCACCGGCCGCCGCCTTCCTCGGCCGGGACGTTGAAGCTGAACCGGCCCGGCTTGTAGCCGCGAACGCGGCTGTCGGGCAACCGGGCGTACAGGTCGCGGATCAGGTCGAAGACCTTGATGTAGGTCGCGGGGTTGGAGCGCGGGGTGCGGCCGATGGGGCTCTGGTCGATCATCAGGACCTTGTCGAGTTTGTCGGCGCCGAGGATGGCCTTGTGCCTGCCGGGTTGTTCCGCATCGGATTCGTTGATTTTGTTTCGCAGCGCGACCGCGAGGGTGTCGTTGACCAGGCTGCTCTTGCCGGAGCCGGAAACGCCCGTGACCACCACGAAGCAGCCGAGCGGGATCTTCACGTCGATGTTCTTGAGGTTGTTGTGGCATGCTCCGAGGATCTCAAGCCAGTGGCCCTCGCGGACGGGCCGGCGGGTCTTCGGGATCTCGATTCGCCGCTGTCCGGACAGGTACTGACCCGTCAGCGAGGCCGGGGCCGCCAGGACGGCGTCCAGCCCGCCGGCGGCGGTGACCTTGCCGCCGTGGGAGCCGGCACCGGGTCCGAAGTCGACGACGTAGTCCGCCGCCCGGATCGTCGCCTCGTCGTGCTCGACGACCACGACGGTGTTGCCGACGTCGCGGAGTCTGGCGAGCGTCCTGAGCAGCTGCGCGTTGTCGCGGGCGTGCAGACCGATCGACGGCTCATCGAGGATGTACATGGCGCCGACCAGCCCCCCGCCGATCTGGCCCGCCAGGCGGACCCGCTGGGCCTCGCCGCCGGCGAGCGTCGGCGCGCGCCGTCCGAGCGTCAGATACCCGAGCCCGACGTCCAGCAGGAAGGTCAGACGCGACTTGAGTTCCTTGACGAGGTCTTCGGCGACAACGGCCGCTGAGCCTTGCAGGGCAAGCTGGCCGAGCCAGCATCGAACGTCGCTGACCGACACGTCGCACAATTCGGCGATGTTCCGGCCGTCGATCCGTACCGCGAGGGCCTGCGGGTTGAGCCTCGCCCCGTTGCAGGCCGTGCAGGGCTGGCGCTTCATGAACTTCTCGTAGAACAGCCGGGCGATGCCGCTGTTGGTCGTTTTGTATTTCTCGCGGAGTTCCGGAATGATCCCCTCGAACACCTCGCTGTGGCGCCAGGTGCCGCCGAAGCCTCGCCACTCCAGATCCAGTTCGGTCTTGCCGCCCGCGCCATACAGAAGGATCCGGCGGGCCTTGGCCGGCAGGTCCTTCCATGGTTGCGAAAGGTCGAATCCGAACCGCTTCGCTACGCCGCGGTAGATGTGGCGTCGCCACCGGCCGATGGGCGGGCGGAGTACCGGGATCGCCCCGCGAAACAGCGTCTGGCTGGGGTCTGCGACCAGCAGGTCGGGGTCGAAGTCGTGCCGCTCGCCGAGGCCGTCGCACTCCAGGCACATGCCCTGGGGCGAGTTGAAACTGAACAGTTGCGGGGACAGGGCCGGCAGGCCGATGCCGCAATGGCCGCAGGCATTCAGCGTGCTGAGGATCCGGTCGTTTCTCGTGTGGATCTGGGCCGAACCTTGCTGCATCGGCGTCAGAATCATCTGGCCCTGGCCGAGTTTGAGGGCCTGTTCGACGGCCTCAGCGATGCGGCCGCGACCGGCCCCGGCCGGCAGGCGGTCCACAACGACATCGATGTCGTGCCGACGGTTGCGGTCCAGGTTGGGGGCCGGGTCGGTGGCCAGGATGTGCCCGTCGACGCGGGCCCGCATGTAGCCGTCGCGACGGAGCTGCTCGAACAGGTCTTTCCAGTGGCCGCGCTGGCCCCTGACCACGGGGGCCAGTACGGCGAACGCCGATTCTCCAGAGTCTATCTTGGAGGGACCGCCTCCGGACGCTACTGGCGGTTTGGTTCCTCCGACGTAGCCACCGTTCGGCGAAGCCGGGTCCGTCGGTGCAAGGGCAGGCAAGCTGCCCGTGGCACCCGAGCGGGATAGGCCCTTCGCCATCTCGCTGATCATCGCGATGATCTGATCCTGGGTCTGACTGGTAATCTTGCGGCCGCACTTGGGGCAGAACGGCTGGCCGACCCTGGCGAACAGGACGCGCAGGAGGTCGTAGATGCCGGTGATGGTTCCGACGGTGCTGCGCGGGTTCCAGCCGGTGGTCTGCTGGCCGATGGCGATGGCGGGGGAGAGCCCGTCGATGCTGTCGACTTCGGGCCGCGGCAGCTGGTTGAAGAACTGGCGGGCGTGGATGGACAGGGATTCCATGTAGCGGCGCTGGCCCTCGGCATAGAGGGTGTCGAAGGCCAGGCTGCTCTTGCCGGAGCCGGACACGCCGGTCAGGCAGATCAGCCGGTTGCGCGGCAGGTTCAGCTCGACGCTGTCGAGGTTATGGACCCTCGCGCCCTTGATTACGATTTCGTCTCTTTGCATCACGTACCAGCGTGCAATTATACGCGACCGTCGGGTGGCTCGCCCGCGGCGTTGTTTCGTGCGCATGTTTGCCGCATTTATTCAACGCAAGTCTTTGTGTAAGAATAAGGTGCGCACGTACGCTGGTCGGTTGCCCAGAATTGGCCATTGACTATTGGCCCTTTGTCCGATACCCTAACATATACCTAACACAGCATGTTGATGCAGCGATGCGAGGTGGTGTGGGACTGGTAGATGATCCCGCAGAGGAGCCCCTTCGGGCGTTCTTTTTGCGGGTGGGGGACATTGGATGTTCGTGCGTGCGTGCAGCGGCTGGTCTTTGGGGTGCGGGCTGATCCGGCCGGACCTTTTGCTGGATTGGGCGGGCCGATCCGCCGTCCGGTCCGTCTGTCAGGCGGACTATGACAACCTCTACGGGGCGATCGAATTCTATGAACTGGCCCTCCAGCGCGGCATAAGGCCGATCCTCGGCGCCGTGATCACCGACCGGCCTGCTGACAGAAGCAGGGGCAGTTGCCCATTGCCAGTGCCTGCCGCTGACGGCCGCGTAAATGGTGGCAGTCACCTATTATCGCCGATCGGCCGGACGAAACTCATCGTTCAGCGGCTCCGGGCGCCCCGGTACGTGGCGATCGCCTGCAATCAGGCCGGATACGAGAACCTCTGCCGGCTGATTACGGAGCGGCACATGGCCGGGTCGTTCGATCTGGCGGAGGCCGCGGGGCGGTGCCAGTACGGCCTGGTGTTCCTGGTCGAGGATGCGTCGGTGCTGGCCAGACTCGCCCGGTGCGTCGAGCCGGCCCGGCTGCGGGCGGAGATCGGCGATTACGGTGACGACGCCAGTCGGGGGCGGTCCTACAGATTGTTGGAATCGGCGGCGGCGTTGGGGATCGAGCCGGTGGCCTCGCACGCGGCGTACTTCGCCGCCCCCGGCGACCATCCGCTGCACCGGATCCTGCGTGCGGTCGTGCTCAACCAACTGGCCAGCCGGATGGTGCCGGAGGAGCTGGTGCCGCCGGGTGCGTGGCTGGCGCCGGTCGAGCATCTCCGCGACCGGCTGGGCCGCTACGGCAAGCGTCCGATCCGCAACGCCGAGCGGTTGATCGAGCAGTGCGATCTGAAGTTGCCGCTCGGCGTGCCGCATTTTCCGAAGGTACCGCTGAAGGACGGCGAGACTGCCTGCGCCCGCCTGTGCCGCCTGGTCTGGGAGGGCCTGGCCCGTCGCTACAAGCGGGTCCCGCCCGAGGCCGTTCCGCGGCTCAAGCACGAACTGCACGTGATCACGAAGATGGGCTTTGCCGACTACTTCCTGGTTGTCCACGAGATCGTGCAGTTCGCCCGCTCGCGGAACATCGGCTGCGTCGGCCGGGGCTCGGCGGCGGACTCTCTGGTCACTTACTGCCTGGGGATCAGCGACGTGGACCCGCTGCGCTACAAGCTGCACTTCGAACGATTTCTCAACGAGAGCCGCACGGATTACCCCGACATCGACCTGGACTTCGACTGGCGCCGTCGCGACGAAGTCATTCGCTTCGTCTATGAGCACTGGGGGGCCGATCACGTCGCGATGATCAGCACGCAACACTTCTACAAGGCCCGCAGCGCCTTTCGCGACGCCGCCCGCGCCCTCGGCATGCCCACGGAAAAACTCAACAGGCTGACCGGCCAACTGCCCTGCGACGAGGCGGATAACCTCCGCCGGGCGATCGCCACGATGCCGGAATGCCGGCACTTCCCGATGCAGGACCCGCAGGTGGCCCGGGCGGTCCGCATCGCCGAGCGGCTGGCGGGCCTGCCGCGGGGCCTGTCCGTGCACGTCGGCGGCGTGGTGATCTCCCGGCGGGAACTGGTCTGCTACAGCCCGATCCAACCGGCCACCAAGGGCATCGCCATCACCCAGTACGACATGCGGGCGATCGAGAAGGTGGGTCTGGTCAAGATCGACCTGCTGGGCCACCGCTCGCTGGCGATCTTGGCCGACGCGCTGGACCTGGTGCAGCGAAACCACGCGGTGCGGGTGGACCTGCCGTCGCTACCGGAGGACGACCCGGATACGGCCCGGGTGCTGGCGTCCGGCCGGACGATCGGCTGTTTCCAGATCGAGTCGCCGGGCATGCGGCAGCTCTTACAGATGCTCCAGGCGAAGGATCTTCAGGACGTGATCCACGGGTTGTCGCTGATCCGGCCGGGGCCGTCGGCCAGCGGCATGAAGGAGCGCTTCGTCAAACGCAAGCGCGGCCTGGAGCCGGTGACATATCCGCATCCGGCCATGAAGGAGGTGCTGGCGGAGACGTACGGCGTGATGCTGTACCAGGAAGATGTAATGATGGTGGCGGCGGCGGTGGCGGGTTTCACGATGTCCACCGGCGACTCGCTGCGCAAGGCCCTGGAGAAGCCCGACAGCCGGGAGCAGATGGCCAGGCTCAAGGCGACGTTCATGCAAGGGGCGAGGCAGCGCGGCTGCGACGAGGTGACGGCCGAGCACATCTGGCTGCTGGTCAGCAACTTCGCCGCTTACTCGTACAACAAGGCCCACGCCTGCACGTACGGCAAGATCAGCTACTGGTGCACGTACATGAAGACGCACTGGCCGGCGGAGTTCATGACGGGGGTGCTGAACAACATCGGCGGGTATTACAGTCTGGCGGAATATCTGGAGGAGGCGCGGCGGCTGGGGGTGCCGATCCTGCCGCCGCACGTGAACGCCAGCGGGCTGGAGTTCGCGGCGGAACCGGTGGCGGTGCAATCGGTGGTCCCGCGCCGGCTGAACGATCGGGTGTCGGGTGTCGGGCATCGGGTGTCGGGTGTCGGGTGTCGGGTGTCGGGGGTCGGGCATCGGGCATCGGGCGTCGGGTGTCGGGTGTCGGGTGTCGGGCATCGGGTGTCGGGTGTCGGGTGTCGGGTGTCGGGTGTCGGGCATCGGGCATCGGGCATCGGGTGTCGGGTGTCGGGCATCGGGTGTCGGGTGTCGGGCATCGGGTGTCGGGTGTCGGGGAACGGCAGCATCTCGTGCTGTCCGCCGCCGCCCGTTGTTTGCCCCAACCCGCAACCCGCAACCCGCAACCCGGTTGTCCTCCGGCGGATCGGCATCCGGGTGCCGTTGCTGCAGGTCCGCAACCTGGCGGAAAAGACCGCGCGGGCGATCGTCGAACAGCGGGGGCAAAGGCCCTTCGCCAACCTCCAGGACCTGTTGGGCCGGGTCCGCCTGTCCGTCGAGGAGGCGCGGGCGCTGATCTTTTCAGGGGCGTGCGACGGGCTGGGGCCCAGCCGGCCGG
>Ga0315298_1007996_pt1 | contig 13669 bp, 12 predicted proteins | sample WHS_1_MG_FD_203077 | JGI IMG/M metagenome (GOLD analysis project Ga0315298, IMG submission 203077) | Extremophilic microbial mat communities from Washburn Hot Springs, YNP, Wyoming, USA - WHS_1_MG | ecosystem: Environmental > Aquatic > Thermal springs > Hot (42-90C) | place: USA: Wyoming...
GAGTAATATCGATGTTCTTACCCTTCTGTTCGAGGAGAGGGTCCTTCTCTCCAGCGCTGCTAACGACCCTAGTTAGCAGCCAGCCCAGGGACCCGGTAGTGACGAGAGCAACAGTACCTTTGACGAAGGTGCTCTCTGGGGACGAGCCGGCAAGCCAACCGAGAAGATAAACCGCCACGAATGCCCCGGTTGCAATGATCATGGTCAACTTGATTGACAAGTCGCATATCTCTCCCCGCGTCACATGCGTCCTGCTCTCCTCCTTCGAATCTGCTCCTGGAAGATGAACTTCACTATCCGATCCTTCTCCCGTGGGCTCAGGTTCACGAAGCGCGTCCCCATATTGAAGTGCTCCCATCCATTCACCTCACTGCTTGTCACTCTCACCACCTCGGCCTCCGCCTCAACCGGCGGCGGAGTGCCAGGCAGCTCAAACTTAATCTTGAACTGAGTGAAGGTATGTATTCGTTCCTTGCTCCGGATCAACAAGCCTCCGGCGCTAATATCTAGGATCTTCGCCTCGACCGGCCTTTCGCGGCCGTTTTCGAACACGATGACTTCCAAGGGAGAGAGCGTAATCTGAAGCCGAACATCCCGACGCCTTTGCAGCCGTTCCCACTGCCCCTGGGGTCGCAAAGTAAGCAGCGGAACCGGCTCGAGAGCCTTGGCTGCCACTTGCGCCTTACTGATGAAGACGCCGGCTTCCGATTTCTTGATAATGCCCAGGTTGAATCCGATACCGGCCCTGACCAACTCCGACGATTCCACCGGCAAAGCAACAATCAGCTTATCGCCCTGAGAATCCTCCACACGACTGCGGTAGTATTTCACGCTGTCTTCCGTTTCGACTCTCAACTCGATGAGCTCATTGATACAGATGATATCAGTGTTTGCCATGGTCTCAGTCACAGGCATGGTAGCCCTTCCTAGCGAGAGGCTGCAAGGTCATCTGGTGTTTCATGGCGTCGTACTCATCCTCCAGAGGAACTGTCGCGCCCCTTTCGGTGCCTCCTCGTTCTGATCATCGGCCAGAACCTTTTCTCCCAAAGCGAAGAAGGACCGCGAAAGTGCCGCATAAGGGAAGGCCAGAACCAAAGGAACCTGCTTCTTCACCGCTCGGGACAGGCTGATGTCGCTGGGCAAGTGACCATAGCTCTTAACCTGCACGCCCAGGAAGCGCTTCGATACCTCGGTGAGGGTCCGGATTACTTCATTGGCCTCGCGAGGCTCGTCCGCCATGTTCACTAGTAACTTGATCGCGACTCGTCTGCTCTGCTGCGAGACGACCTTAATCAAAGCGTAGGCGTCGGTCATCGCCGTCGGTTCGGTGGTGGTGACGACGATCACCTCTCCTGCGGCGAGGATAAAACGCAGGACATTCGGCGAAATGCCGGGCGAGGTGTCGATCAGCAGAATATCGAACATTCCGTCCAGGTCGGAAAGCGATTCGATCAGCTCTTCTCGACTACTAGACGGTAGGTCGGCCAGGCCCGCCAGCCCGAAACCGCCTGGAATAACCCGAACCTTGTGTGGTCCCTCGACGATGACGTCGCTAATGGACTTTTGTTTGGCCAAGACGTGCGCCAGGGTGAATTGGGGAGCGATGCCGAGTACCACGTCGATATTCGCTAAGCCTAGGTCCGCATCGAGGATCATGGTCTGGCAGCCGGCCATGGCCAAAGTAATCCCCAGGTTGGCTACTAGGTTGGTCTTGCCAACTCCACCTTTGCCGCTGCTAACGGCGATCACGCGGGTGGCCTGCTTCTGCTGTCTAGTATCCATGGCCACCTCCTGGCGCGAGGCCTCGACGAGCGTTCGCAGTTGGTGGGCTTGGTCTCTAGTCACATCCACCTCCAAAATGAAGAGCCACACGTTCCGCGGGAGCGGGTTGGGACAAGGTCACCCCGTCTGTACTGGCACAGCTGGTGCCGTTCTACCTAGCATCCGATGCATGAGGCCCTCTATGCCGGCCAATTCGATGTCGTCTGGAACATTCTGTCCTGTTGTGAAATAGGTCAGCGGTAGCTGAGCCGCCAACGCTCCACTCAGAATCGTCCCCAACTGCGTAGTCTCGTCCAACTTGGTGAAGAGAAGACCGTCGATGGGCACCACTGCGAAATTATGCGTGATATCAATAAGGTCAGCGTCTTTCGTGCCTGCGGCAACCGCCAGGTATACGGTCCGGCGCGGGATAACGCTCAGAAACGCCGCTAGCTCTGCCAGCTGAGTGTGGTTGTGTTGGCTGAGCCCGGGCGTATCGACAAGCAGGAATGCGACGTCAGAGTGTTGGGTCTGCCAGGCGCGCAGTTCTGCCGGCGAGTAGACCACCTCCACCGGGATGCCAATAATCTCCGCGTAAGTCTGCAGTTGCTGGGCGCCGGAGATGCGAAATGTATCGGCTGTGGCGAGCGCTACTCGCCGCTTGTCTACCAACGCCAGGCCTGCAGCTAGCTTGGCTATAGTGGTCGTTTTCCCCACGCCAGTCGGACCGATGAGGAAGACTACCTTTGGATCGCTTCCATCCTGCTGTAGCGGGCCTGTGGTCTGCAGTCTGCGGCCAAACTCCAGTTTGAGGGCGGAGATCACCTCTTGTTCCTGTTCCATGCCTTGGCTGCCCGCGGCGTCGGCCGCTGCGCCAAGTAGATCCAGCGCCAGTGCCTCTTCGATGCCCTGGGTCAACAAGATTCGATACATGCGACCCAGACTAGGCACTAGGTCGATCAGTTGCGGAATCCTACTGTCTTGCCTGAAAATCCCGCCGTCCCCAATCGTCATCCTTGCGTCGCCAAGCGCTAGCCGGGCCTCCCCATGTGGCACACCGGCGGAAGTTGGAATCCAGCCATCCGCCGGGTCGATCTGCTGGGGGTCTCTGCTTCCGACAGTCATCCGGTCAACAATGGTGCGCATCCGATCAACAATCTCATGGAGATCGCTCAACTCTTGGTCAAAGGCCGCCCGATCGGCCACTGGAGACGCGCTAGATCTGTCCTTCGCAGCACCGGGAAGGTTGCCTTGCTGAGCGCTGCCGGAAATTGGCTCGGCCACTGGCCGGCGCATGGTCCATGGCGAGTAGACCAGCGCGGTGTCTGGCGATTGTAAGGGCGCCTTTGGCGCGGCACGCCGCGGCGACGAAACTGGCAGACCAGCCGTAGGGACGCGACTGCCACCCGCCGACTCCACGTCGATGGCCGCCACCACTTCGAGCAAAGGCGGGCCAAACCAACCCCTTAAGCCGGCGGCCCGGACCTTCTGAGATTGAAGAATGATCGCCTCTGGCCCTAGCTCAGCTCTGATCTGCTTGAAGGCTTCCTGTTCTGTTGGCGCGCGGTATTTTTTGACTCTCATCGCCGTTCACTTCCTGCTCCCACAGCGGGGAAGCGCGTCCCCTGCTCGCCTCAGACCGATAGCGAGACCACCCCCTCGCTATCGGTCCAAGCTAAGTGAGTTCGACCATGCCCTTCGCCTGCACCTCAGTCTTCGGCGCGATCTCACTATAGGAGAGCACGACGAGGCTGGCCAGCGAGCGCTCTGTTAGCCTCCGCAGCGGCAACCTAATCGTTGACGGGCAAAGGAGGACTGGCTGGAAACCTAGAGCGGCCACCCGTTCCATCTCCTTGGCAACGGCCTGGAGGAACCGCTGGATCAGGGAAGGCTCCATAGCTATTGCCAGGCCCTGTTCGGTACGTTGCACTCCGGCAGCGAGGGCCTGCTGCAGTTCGGGGCTGAGGGTGATCACCTTCAGCGTCCCGTCACGGTCCACGTATTGGCTGGTAATCGGGCGCGCCAATGCTTGCCGGGCGTATTCGGTAAGCACGTCGGGGTCCTTGGTCAGCCGCGCATGGCTGGCTAGGGCTTCGAGAATGGTCACTAGATCGCGCACAGACACCCTTTCTCGCAGGAGGTTCTGGAGCACTCTCTGGACGTCTCCCACAGTCAGGATGTCTGGAACCAGCTCGTCGACCAGCGCCGGATAATCGACCTTGAGATTATTCAGCAGGTTCTGCGTGTCCTGCCGGCCAAGAATCTCCGGCGCATTGGCCTTGATCACTTCTGTAAGGTGGGTTGTAACCACCGAGGAAGGGTCTACCACGGTGTAACCCATCATCTCGGCCTGCTCCCGGATATCGGAAGAAATCCAAATCGCCGGCAGACCAAAGGCCGGCTCCGTAGTTGGGATACCCTCCAGCGGCTCGGCCGCTAGTCCTGGGTTCATCGCCAGATAGCGATTAACGCGGGCCTCACCTTCGGCCACCTGCACGCCTCGGAGCTTGATCACGTAGGAGTTTGGGTTGAGCTGGACGTTGTCCCTAATACGTATAGTCGGGAGGATTATGCCCAGGTCCAATGCCACCTGGCGACGGATCAGGCCAATGCGCCCCAAGAGGTTGCCTCCCTGTTCCACATCTACGAGGGGGATCAGGCCATAGCCAATCTCTAGTTCCATGGGGTCGACTTGCAGCAGCTTGGCAACGTTCTCCGGGTTGCCGAGTTCTTCCTTGCTGCCCTTCGGTTGAACGGCGACGCTTTCCTCTTTTCTGGTCCGCCGCAGCAGGTAGCTTGTGCCACCGACCGCCGCGCTGATCGCGAAGAAGGGCAGCTTCGGCAGCCCCGGTACCATGCCGAGGCCGAGTAGCAGGGCGGCGACAATGGCGAGGGCGCGTGGGTTGGCCAAGATCTGCTGGGCGACGTCGCGCCCGAGATTGGAGTCGGAAGCAGCCCTGGTAACGATGATGCCAGTCGCCGTAGAAATCAGCAGCGCCGGAATTTGGGAGACGAGACCATCGCCTACGGTCAGCAGGGTGTAGGTTTGCAGCGCCTTAAGCATGGGGATGCCTAGCTGAATGACGCCGATAACAAAACCTCCTAGAATATTGATCAGAATGATCACAATGCCGGCGATGGCGTCACCCTTGACGAACTTGCTCGCGCCGTCCATAGCGCCGTAGAAGTCGGCCTCCTGTTCGATCATCCGTCGGCGGCGCCGGGCTTCATCCTCGTTGATGATCCCGGCGTTGAGATCGGCATCGATACTCATCTGCTTGCCGGGCATGGCGTCTAAGGTAAAGCGAGCGGCTACCTCGGCCACACGTCCGGCACCGTTGGTAATAACCACAAACTGGATCACGACTAATATCAGAAAGACCACCACGCCGACGACGTAGTTGCCACCCACGACGAAATTCCCGAAGGACGCGATCACTTGTCCAGCGTGCGCATGCAGGAGGATCAGCCGGCTAGCAGAAATATTCAAGCCGAGGCGGAAGAGGGTAGCGATCAGCAGTAGGGAAGGAAAGACCGAGAACTGCAGAGGTTCCTGCATATACATGGCAACGAGCAAGACGGTCAAGGCCAGGGCGATGTTGATCGTGATCAGGATATCGAGCATCGCCTCGGGCAGTGGGATGATCATCATCGCCACGATGGTGACGACAGCCGCGGCGAGCAGTATGTCGCTATGCTGCATCAGTCGCCTGATGCCGACCGGCGCGGTGTGACCTATCGCTGTGCTTGCCATCGATGCTCCCGCCTAAGGCTGAAAATGAATGCCAGCACCTCGGCTACGGCCTGGTAGAGAGTAGCTGGAATCTCCATACCAATGTCAACCGAATTGAAAAGGACCCGTGCGAGAGGCTTGTTCTCCAGCACCGGCACGCCATGTTCGCGCGCCACTGCCTTGATCCGCTCGGCGACCAGCCTTTCGCCCTTGGCTGTCACCTTGGGCGAGCGCATGCTCTCCGGCTTGTATTCCAACGCGACGGCCAGGTGTGTAGGGTTGGTGATCACCACGTCGGCATGTGGCACACTTTGCATCATGCGTCGCGCGGCCAGTTGTCGTTGCTGCTGCCGGATCCGACCCTTCAGCTGTGGGCTTCCTTCAGAGCGGCGGAGCTCCTCGCGTACCTCTGTTCTAGTCATCCTCAGGTTCTTCTCGAACTGCCACCGCTGAAACCCATAATCCAGCACCGCGAGCACCAGAAGGACTAGCCCGCTCTTGATTCCCACTTCCATGGCGCCATCGGCGACCACGCGCAGGGCGCTTTGGAAATCGTCTCCCAGCAGATTGACCAGTAGCGCATACTTACTCTGAAACACCTGATAGACGATGAAGCTAATGATGGCGAGCTTGGCTATCGACTTGACCAACTCGACAAGAGAATGTTTGGAGAAAAGCCGCGAGAATCCTCTGCCAGGATTGATGCGCGAGAAATCTGGGACAAGGGGCTTGGTGGTGAACAGAAAGCCCGACTGCGCGATATTTCCCACTACGCCGGCAATCATGATGCACAGTACGAAAGGGAAAACCATGCTGAGCAGCGCCAGACCTAGCTTAATGGCTAAAGCGGACAAGGTGGCTGGTGTTGCTTGCACTGTCGCCAAGTTCTCCAGGTAGCTTCGCATCAACTCTTGCAGTTGGCCAAAGGCGCCAGCGCCGAAGTAGCGCAGCGACACAAAGCCAGCGAGAAGCACTAGCACAGAGTTGATCTCCATGCTCTTGGCTACCTGACCTTTGGCCCGTGTCTCCTGCCGCCTTCGGGGCGTCGGAGCTTCAGTCTTTTCCTCGCCTGCCATCTAAATGAAGTAACCCCCATCGCGTAGGGACAAGGAAACATCGCCCCTACTATTCGGCTAGTTTGCCCTTAACAGCAGATTAATATCGCTGACGATGCTCCCAAAGAGCCTCTCTGCTTGAACCGTGAATACTGGGAGCGTGATGAAGATCGTGAAGATCCCCAATGCGAGCTTCAGCGGCATCCCGACAAAGAAGACGTTGATCTGCGGCGCGGTCCGGGCGACAATCGCTAGCGCCACATCCGCCAAGAACAGCGCACCGATCACCGGCGTGGCGATCTGAACGCCGGCGACGAAGACGTTCCCGAACAGGGTGGCAAGTCGATCAGACGTGACCAGACCAGGGGAGAAGCTGTTCAGCGGTATCGCATCGAGCAAACGCTGGAAACCAAGAAGTAGCAGATGATGGCCATTCGTGCCCAGGAAAAGGAGTGAGGCCAGCATCAAGTAGAGGTGATCGATTACTGATCCTTGCTGTGCCGAGGCTGGATCCAGAGTACTGGCCATGCTTAGTCCGACCTGGAGACCAGTGAGAGAGGCGGCAAACTGCAGAGCGGCGAAAACCAGAGTCGCCGCAAATCCGGCCAAGAGACCGACGAGCAGCTCACGGCCCACCGCGATCAGGAAAAGCCCTAGCGACGGCGGGATCTCGGCAAGGGGTGCTCCCATTGGAAGCAGGACTGCCGCCAGAAGAACGCCGAGGCCAACCTTTGCTATCGCCGGCACCGAGCGTGAGCTGAACACTGGTACGGTCATTAGCATGGCGATCGTGCGCACGGCGAGCAGGAACAGGTTCTCCACGTATAGTGGCGAGAAACCGGCCAGGCTTTCGGGCATCGGGCTACCTCACTAGTTCTGGAAGATAGTCAAATAACCTCGTGGTAAAGCCAATCATGGTGCTGAGCATCCACGGGCCGAAAACCACTAAGACTACGAAGACCGCCAAGACCTTCGGCACGAAGGTCAGGGTCATCTCGTTGATCTGGGTCACTGCCTGGAAGATGCTGATCGCAATGCCCACCACTAGCGTGACCCCTAACAGAGGCGCAGCCATCATTATGGCCACCATTAGCGTGTTATGCCCAAGCTGGATTACGGTTCCCTGATCCAAGACCTTCTCACCTTCTGAGTCATCAGCTATCAGTCCTCAGCGAATACGGTATCTTGGCGGCTGACAGCCAACAGCTGGCGGCTGATGGCTGAAAGCTATCCAAAGCTTCCCACCAAGGAACGTACGATCAAGTGCCATCCATCGACCAGGACGAACAGGAGTAGTTTGAATGGCAGCGAGATGACGATCGGTGGCAGCATCATCATGCCCATGGACATTAGGGTGCTGGACACGACCATATCGATCAGCAGGAAGGGGATAAAGACGACGAACCCCATCTGAAAGGCTGTTTTCAGTTCGCTGATAATGAAAGCGGGAATCAAGACGTGGGTAGGAACCTCGCTCTGGTTCCGAGGTCGAGGCAACTTCGCCATCGATACGAACAGCGAGAGGTCCTTTTCCCTGGTCTGTTTGAACATAAATGCTCGCACCGGCTGGATACCCACCTGGTAAGCCTTCTGCTGGTCGATTTCGCCCCGCAAGTAGGGTTGAAGCGAAGTATCGTTCACCTGCTGCCAGACCGGGGCCATGACGAAGATGGTGAGAAAGAGGGCGAGCCCTAAGAGCACTTGGTTGGGCGGCATCTGGGGCACGCCGAGAGCACTGCGCACGAAGGAAAGAACGATAATGATGCGCACAAAGGACGTCATCATCATTAGAATGGCTGGCGCTAGAGAGAGAATAGTAAGCAGGACGATGATCTGGATGCCACTCACCACATCTTGAGGCTGATTCCCGGAGCCTACTTCGACCTTGATCGTTGAGGGGACGGAACCATCCTGGGTGGCGCAACTGGTAAGGAATAGTCCCAACAGGATCAAGAGAGCGATCACGGGTAGTACTTGCCGCCGCCGACGTCTCGGCGTTCCATCTGGACGGGTGCTGGCTGGCTCTCGTTCGCTGCAGTCGGCGCTGGGGCTCATCTCCTCGTTCTCGAAGGCGTATCCTGCGCATGCCGTCTCCGTCGCTTCGCTCCGAAAGTCTGTCTCGTTCATACAAGGGCGCTTCTATTCACCCGTATTGCTATCTGGCAAGGCCGGGTTACCCCGCCCCTGCACCGTGCATCGGAACGCACAGCTGGCCTTGCACGGTTGAGTAGCGTCATGTTAATTCAGGTACTCTTCGCCTCAATAGGGCCGCAGAGCCTTTTCCTAGCCGACTTAAGGCCCTTTCTCCACGGGTCTATGGTACTCCATCCGACTTCCCAAGGGTGCCCCTTAGGGGATACAATAGGGACCGTTATGACGTGAGAATGGCGCCGCGCAAGTCGGCGCCAGGAAGGCCTTAGGGGATACAATAGGGACCGTTATGACCATCAGACCGTTGGCCAAGAGAAAAGAGAAGCTTCCGCCGTTCCTTTTTCGCGCCGAGCGATGGGCGCCAGCTCTCATGCTGGCGATCATCCTCGGGCTGGCCTTCGCCCTACGCATCTACCGCCTCGACGGACAGAGCTTCTGGTCCGACGAAGGCGCGAGCGTGACCATGGCCGGGAGGAACTTGGCCGAGATCGCTCGCGCCGCGGCCGCCGATATCCACCCGCCGCTCTATTATGTGTTTCTCCATTGGTGGTCGCTGGCCGTAGGGGACAGCGAGTTCGCCTTGCGCTACCTTTCACTGGCCTTCGGTCTTCTCTCGGTGTGCATCATCTTCAAGACCGGCCAGCGTCTTTGTAGCACAGCGGTCGGGCTTGCCGCTGGGTTCATCGCCGCCCTTGCCCCCTTCTTGATTTATTATTCTCAGGAGGCGCGCATGTACGCGCAGATGGCCTTCCTGACTGCCGGTTCGGTCTATCTCTTCCTGATTATCTTGGATCGGCTCCCAAAAGGATTCGGACGCCTGGACCATCGTGGTACGACGGCGCTCCTGTGGGCTGCCTACGTCGCCGTTACTGCTGCCGCTCTGTATACCCAGTACTATGCGTTCACGATCGTAATTGTGGAGAACTTGTGGTTCCTACTCAGGCAGTTAGGGAGGTGGCGCATTGGTTTCTGGGTTCAGACGCGGACCTGGGCCGGCTGGCTCGCTGCTCAGATGCTGGTATTGCTTCTCTACCTGCCATGGTTGACACAGAGCGCCAAACAGCTCGCCGGCTGGCCCAGCATCAGCGAGTCATTCGGACTGCTTACCCTTCTGCACAGCGTCTTCTTGGTGTTCAGCTTTGGCATCTCTTGGGACATGACTGCTACGGCGAAAACCGAGCTGCTCTTCGGTCTCTTGCTGGCAGCCAGCCTGCTTTCCTTGGTCCGGCGTTTCCGATGGCCGGCAGACGGGCATCTGGCAAGGACAAGGTCGGATGGGACATGCCTAGACGGAGTGGAAGCTCTAGCCAGTTCACGGTTTGAGGTATCCCCGGCCAAAGCCTCCGCTCCGAGACAAATCTCCGGAGACGAAGGCGAGGCTTTACCTGCCAGATGGCGCGACCGAAATAGCGGCCAGGTAGGCGCGGCGGATCTCAAGATGCACCAGAGCAGCTATGCGACCAATTTCGCCTTCATAGTACTCTACTTGGCAGGGCCCGTGCTGATCATGTACTTGCTCTCGCTACAGCGGCCCATGTACAACCCGAAACTACTGCTGCTCGCTACGCCGCCATTCTACCTGTTACTGGGCATCGGCGTCGTCGCTCTGGCGCGGCTGGGCCAGTACTCTCTTGCGCGGCTGCCTTGGCCTGCAGTCTGGCGCACGATGGCGGTAGGCGTCATTTTCCTTGGACTCCTGGCGGGCATGAGCTACGCCACCAGCCGCTCCCTGGCGGCGTACTACTTCGACCCTAAGTACGCCCGCGACGACTACCGCGGCCTGGCGAAGATGATCGCCGTCTCTCAGCGCGAGGGAGACGCGATCATCCTCAACGCGCCCGGTCAGCAGGAGATCTTCGGCTACTACTACCACGGAACCGTGCCAGTTTACCCTCTGCCCAAGCAGCGGCCTATCGACGAAGCAGCGACAGGTCAGGAACTACGCCAGATTGCGTCCGGTCATCAGCGGGTCTGGCTGGTGCTCTGGGCCGTGGAGGAGAGTGACCCGCGTCAGTTTATCGAGAACTGGTTCAATGAGCACGCTTTCAAGACTGATACCCGCTGGTTTGGCAACGTACGACTTGTCTTATACACTACTTCTGCCGGCGGCGATACCCAAGTCGACCATCCTCTACAGGCCACTTTCGACCACCGGATCCGCCTGCTCGGCTACAATCTTGCCGAGGCTGCTGATGGCAAAGAGATATCGGCCGGCGAGGTGCTGCGATTGACCCTGTTCTGGCAGGCGACCGAGAAGCTCGATCAACGGTACACGGTATTCACGCATCTCATCGATGATCACGAGTACATCTGGGGACAGCGGGACTCTGAACCAGGTGGTGGTGCCCGCTTGACCACGACTTGGTCGGTAAGCGAGGTGATCAGCGACAACTACGGGATTCCTGTCTACCTTGGGACGCCACCGGGGGATTATCGTGTGGAGGTTGGCCTGTATCGCGCTGCCGACGGCAGCCGTCTGGCCGTCCAGGACGCCAATGGCAGAGAAATGGGTGACAGGTTACTCCTGGGCCCTGTTCGCCTTGGCCGTCCTGACCGGGCACCGGAGATACCGGCACTTTCTGCAGAGCATAGCATGGATGCCAATTGGGGGCCGTTCCGTCTGGTGGGATATGACCTGTACAAGCTCGGCATTGACCAGGGCAATGTGAATTTCCGGCCAGGGGATATCGCCCAGCTCACTCTCTACTGGCAGGCCCGGGAGAAGCCCGGTCCCGGCTACCACGTCGTCGTGCAACTAGTGGACAAGAGCGGCCAGGTTGTAGTGAGTAGGGACGTGGACCCAGCCGACGGCCGCTATCCGTCGGCGCAATGGGAGCGCGGCGAGATCGTCCGTGACCAGCACAAGATTGCACTAGACTTGAGTCCCGGGCAGTACCGCCTACTGGTGGGGCTCAAACAAAATGGTCAGCCGATCGGCAACGGTAAAGGGAGCGATGGCCTGCTGCAAGTGGCCACGTTGGGAGTGCAGCCAGCTTGAAGGTGTCGATGATCGCAACGGTTTACAACGAAGCGAAGTCGATCTCCGTTCTGCTCGACTCCATTCAAGCCCAATCTCGTTTGCCGGACGAGATTGTCATCGTCGATGCCGGCAGCACCGACGATACTCCCAGGATCATCGAGTCTTACGCGGCGACCCTGCCGTTGAAGATCTTGATTTCTCCAGGGTGCAACATCTCCCAGGGTCGGAACCTGGCGATCACCGCCGCTACCGGAGAGATCATCGCTTCCACCGACGCGGGTGTGCGGTTGAGCCCGAACTGGCTCGCGGATATTATCGCGCCAGTGGAGCGGGGCGAAAGCCCCATCGCCGCTGGCTTCTTTGTTGCCGATCCCCAGACGGCTTTCGAGACGGCAATGGGGGCCACTGTGTTGCCTCACCGCCGCGAGATCAACCCGCGGTCCTTTCTGCCATCCAGCCGATCCGTGGCTTTTGCCAAAGAGGCCTGGCGGGCAACCGGCGGTTATCCAGAGTGGCTAGACTACTGCGAAGACCTCCTCTTCGATTTTGCGCTCCGCAAACTCTATGGTCCTTTCGCCTGGGTACCCGGGGCCGTAGCTCATTTTCGGCCCCGCCCTAGTTTGCGCAGCTTCTTTCTCCAATACTATCGCTATGCACGTGGTGATGGCAAAGCGCTACTTTGGACGAAGCGCCATCTGGTACGGTACGCCACTTATGTAGTCGGGCCAGCTTTAATCCTCACCGGGTTCTGGTGGCCATGGCTGTGGCTCCCGGTGGTCGTCGGTGCAGCGGCATACCTAGCGACGCCCTATCGCCGGCTGTTCCCGATGCTCCATGACCGAAATGTCTTTGAGAAGCTAGCGGCCGTGTGTTGGGTGCCTTTGATCCGGATCACTGGCGATCTAGCGAAGATGATCGGTTACCCGGCAGGCCTCGTCTGGCATTGGCGACACCGAAGAGCCATCCACGCATGAGCATCAGGAATACACGAACGGACATACGCTCCACCGCCAGACGCCGATTACATCAGGCGAAAGGTATCACTCGAGGATCTCATCTCCAGCCAGGCCCGCGTCTCGCGGACGACGGCAATGACCATGAGCAAGGCGCCGGTCCCAGCAGCCAAGACCTCGTAGGGATCGGCGGTCTGTGGCGGAAACCTGAAGCGAAGGGCAAAGATCAGCCTGATAATCGCCGGATTCCTGCTTGCCGTTGCCAGATCACGCAAGGATATCAGGTCCAGGGCGAGAAATAGTCCCGAAACCAGAATGGCAACTCCCGCCGTGAAGATGAGGGCATTGATAAGGGCCTGACGCCGGTGGTGCCGGATGAGCCGGCCGACATCTTGCGGTGTCAGGTTGGTTTGTGCATCGGTAGCTCTCCTGTAGTCTTCAATGGCCATAATCCATTTTACAATCCTTTCGGCTTGTTGCCAAGCAGCCTCGTGCGTACCTTAATCTGTGAGTGAAATCCATGGATCGAGCCGCAAATGTCGTCAGATCGGGCAAAATGGGTTTTGGGTGTTCGCACCCACTGCGTGTCGACGATTCTGCCCTTTTCGCCCGTGGTTACGCCGAATCGGTCTACTTGCGAGGGGTCGGAGCAGGGGTGAAGCGGACGTTGAGGGTCCGGAGAGGTGACAGTGCAGAGTCTTGGTACGAGAATTGTTATAGCGGGCGCATGGGGACCTTACGCATGCTAGCCGAGCGGGGTTGCTGGCGGTTATCGCCGAACAGCAGGAGACGATCCTCGCCCAAAGGCTGCTCATCCAGCGTCTTGAGGAGAAGGTGTGCCAGTTGGAGGCGCGCATTCGAGAGCTAGAGGCTCGCCTTGGCGCGGGAAGATGGCGCTAATGGCTAGGTCTGGACCTTTAGCACCGAGCGAGAGCGTTACTTCATACGCCGCGGTCGCAACAAGGAAGTGGTGGACGAGGTCTTGGGCGAGGATTTTGAGGGCACCTTGGTCAGCCGACTTCTACGCCGCCTACAA
>Ga0315298_1007997_pt1 | contig 13668 bp, 12 predicted proteins | sample WHS_1_MG_FD_203077 | JGI IMG/M metagenome (GOLD analysis project Ga0315298, IMG submission 203077) | Extremophilic microbial mat communities from Washburn Hot Springs, YNP, Wyoming, USA - WHS_1_MG | ecosystem: Environmental > Aquatic > Thermal springs > Hot (42-90C) | place: USA: Wyoming...
CCGATAAGCGAGGCTGTGACCGTCGACAAAGAGAGCCTTCGGCACGCGGACCACCCCCGGGCGCGGACACCCGCCGTCGGCCCGCCCGGCGCACGCGGCCGGCTGGACGGACCGGCGCACGCAGCTGGGCGCGCCGACACGGGCGGCGCAAGTCCTGGGTATTATACACCGGCGGCGGCCCGTTACCTTTACGCGGGTCGGGTCGGCGGGTAATAGGCGGACGACCTCGGGGCGTATGCTCCGGTGTGAGCTCCCTGACCTGGTTCCGAAAACCTCCGGCCCGGCTTTTGGCCCTGCTTGCGGCCTCGGCTTTGGTCCTCGGCCCGGCTCCGACCGCTACGGTCCAGGGCGCCTCCGCGACCGGGCCGCCCGGAGCTCCGGGAAATCCGACGACGGACGTCGGGACGGGGTCCACCCCCGCGACGGCGCCCGGTGCCGCCGCGGCGGCCGCGGTCGAGCTCCACCTCGGCGTGGAGCCCGGGCGGATAGTCGTCACTCTGGAGTTCCCGGCGGAGTTCCCGGCCCTGCCCGCCGGACCCGTTGTCTTCGAGCGCCCCGGCAGTGAGGCGCCGACCGGAGTCGAACTGACCGAGGCCGAACTGACCGAGGCGAAACTGACAGCGGTCGAATTGACCGCGGCCGACGGCACCGAGGCCGCGGTTGGTGTCGACGGCTGGTCGGTCTCGGCGGACCTCCCGACCTGCGGCCCGTGGTGCCTCCGGTACGCGGTCGGCTTTTCCCCGCCGCCCGATTCGACCCCCTCCGGGGACGGCCTCGCGGAGGCCGTCCTGCTCCGTCCGGCGGATTTCGTCCTGCTCCCGGCTGCGCCGCCGGCTTGGGGGTCCGGCTCCCCGGCGCCGCCGCCGGCTCCGGACCGGCAGCCGATCAGGTTGTCCGTGACGGCACCCGACGGTTGGTGCGTTCTGCCCAACGCCGCGGCCGCGCTCGGCCGGGCGCTCCCTCTCAAGGTCCTGGGCCGCCTGCTCGTCCTGGCGGCTCCCGAGCCGCCGCCGGTCCTCGATTCCGTCGAGACAGGGACCTCCACCCTCGTCGTCCGTGATCTCGGCGGCGCTTCCGGCGCCTCGAGCCAGGCCCGGTCCTGTACGGCTGCCCGCGCCGCTTTGACCCTTCTCAGCCGCCTGTTGCGCAAAACCCTCCCCGACGCCGTCAACGTCTTCGCCGACGCCCGCTCCAGCGCGGCCGATGTGGCCGGCGCCACTCTCGACGCCGCCTGGCTGCAGCTGGCGGCGTCGTCCCCGGCGGCGGCCTCCGATACCACCGATACCACCGACATCCTGTTCCTGGACCAGGGCGTCTGGCCGCTCGCCCGACACGCTCTTCTCCTGCAGGCCGGTCAGGCGCTCGGCCTCGGCCTGGTCGGCGAGGCCGACCTGGCCGCCGCTCTGGTCGCTGAAAGCCAAAGCTACCGCGAAGCTCCCACCGCCTGCCCGGCGGAGGGAGCGCCTCTTTGCTCGGCCTATCTCATCGCCCGCGCCGCGGAGCTCGGCCCCGAGGAACTCCTGAGCCGGGCCCTCAGCACGGCGTGCGACCGGCCGACGGGACTGGTCGCGGCCTTAGCCCCGCCCGAGCTGGCCGTCCGGCTGACGACGGGGACCCGGCTTCCGGACCTGCCCGCGGACCTTCTCGCCCTGGCCGACCCGGACACGGACCAGGACGGCCTGCCCGACCGCCTCGACCCGGAGCCGTTGGTCAAGGGGGTGAGCGTGGTCGTCGACGGCCGCCTGGTCCGCTGGGACGTGCCGCCGGTCGTCCGGGACGGACGCATCATGGTGCCCCTGCGGGCGCTGGCCGAAAGCCTGGGTCTTGAGGTCAGCTGGGACGAGGCCGCCCAAAAGGTGCTGGTCGCCCGCGCGGAGACCCGGGCTGAGTTTCCGATCGGCTGCCCCTGGTACACCCTCGCCGGCCGGATGTACCTGACCGACGCCCCCGCCCTCGTCCTGGGCGGACGGGTTCTCGTCCCTCTCCGTTACGCCGCCGAGGCTTTAAACGTTTTCCTCGCCTGGGACCAGGCCACTCTCACGGCCACGCTCGATTCCCGCCGCCCCTATGAAGGGCCCGGCGCCCCGGAAGGGACCGGCCGGGACGGCGGGAGCGGCGGTCAGGGTCCGAGCGGCGAGTCCGGCGGCCGGGAGCCGGACGTCGAGACCCACGTCCGGACCGCTTACCTCACTTTCGACGACGGGCCGAACCCGGCTATGACCCCGCGGGTCCTGGAGGTCCTGGCCGACAAGAAAGTCCGGGCGACCTTCTTCGTCATCGGCCGGCAGGCCCAGCGCTATCCGGATCTGCTCCGACGCATCGTCAGCGAAGGACACGCCCTGGGGAACCACACTTTCTCCCACGACCTGGACCGGACTTCGCCCGGCTGGGTTTACCGGTCGCCGCAGGCTTACGTCGACGAGCTTGAGGCCTGTGATAAGGTCATCGCCGCCGCGACCGGGCTGCACCCGGCCGCGACCCGACCGCCAGGGGGTTCCTACCCTTACCTCACCCGCGAGTTCAAGGACGCCCTGGCCGCCGCCGGCTTCCGCACCTACGATTGGGACGTCAGCGCGGCGGACTCGGCGGTCCCGCGGCCCACCGCGGCCCAGATTATCGCCCGCATAAAGGAGACGGCCGGGTCCAAGGGGCGGACCCGGCTCATCATCCTGATGCACGACGGCGGCGACGACCACGAGACTACGCTCCAGGCTCTCCCCGCCGTCATCGACCTCCTCCGGGCGCTGGGCTACGGTTTCGACATCCTCCGGTAGACCCGGCGGATAGTCCCCGCCCGTAGCACTGAGGGCGGAGGGTTACCGGCGCGGACGGCCCCACCGCCCACCGGACGTAGACTACTGGATGCCGTACTCCACGTGGACGCTGACCTGTATCTCGACGGTCCCCGGTTCGACCGGGACCGCCTCCGCCGCCCCGGCCTGCAGGCTCTTCATGATGACCGGGCCGCCGGAATACGAATCGAGGCTCATGTTCTTCACCGCCCCGACCTTGACGCCCGCGGCGGCGGCCAGGGCGTCGGCCTTGGCCCTGGCGTCGCGGACGGCCTCGCCGATGGCCTGGAGGTAGAGGGACTGGGTGTCCGCGACCGAGAAGCTGATGCCGCTGACCGTATTGGCCCCCGCTTTGACGGCGGCGTCGATGACGTCCCCCAGCTTGCCGATGTCGAGCCTGGTCCAGGTCACGGTGAGCTGGTTGGAAGCCTGATACCCGACTATCCTACCGCTCGAGCCCTCCTTGCCGTAGTCGTACTGGGGGTAAAGCGAGATATTCGCGGTCTGGATGGCGGTCTTCGGCACCCCGGCGGTGACGAGCGCGTTCACGATGCGGGTCATCGCCTCCGAGCACTGGTCCATGGCCTCGCCGGCCGTGGCCGCCTGACTCTGAACCCCCAGCCCGAACGATACCGTATCCGGCGCGACCTTGACGGTGGCCTGCCCGTTAACGGAGATGGAACCTCCGGATACGGCGCCGTCGGACTCAGCGCCGGCGGCTTTGACCACGTCCGGAGCCGACCCCCGTCCCACGGCGACCCCGACGCAAAGGACGAACAGCAGGGCGACGACTCCCAATGCGGTAGAACGACCGCGGCCGGTCTTGACGAACTTCACTGTTGCTTCCGCCTCCTCCCTTTTCTCTCAGCGCGGGCTGCCGACTCCCCGGCGGCTTCGGACGAAAGCCCAGACGGCCCACGCCAGCCCGCCCAGGACCGCGGTCGGCGCGACCGCCGCGGCGACGAAGAGGACCACCGCCTCGGCCGCGCGGCCCAGCCAGGCGAGACTCTTCAGGAAAGCATCGGCCAGACGCCGCGGGAACGAGGCGTCGGGCCCGGGTCCCGTCTCCGCCGGCTCCAGGTGCAACGAGACCGTCGAGAGCGCGACCTGTTCGTCGAGCGCCCGAAGCTGATTCTCGTAGCTCTCAATCTCGGTGCGGACCCTCGCCAGCTCGTTGTCGATGGCGAAGACATCTGACAGGTTCTGCGCCTTCCCGAGCAGGGCCAGCAGCTCGTGCTCCTGCAGACGGAGGTTGTCGAGCCGCGCCTGAAGGTCGATGTGCTGCGCCGTGACGTCCACCCGTGAAGCCTGTTCCGACACGACCTTCCGCCCCAGGCCGCGCAGCTGTCCCAGAAAGCCCATCAGACCGGCGGCGGGCACGCGCAGCGTGATGTCGGCCGAGGCTTTGCCTCGAGCGTCCGTCGCGAAGTTCATGGACTCGACGAACCCGCCGGCCGCCTCGGCCAGAGCCACGGCCTTGTCGCGGGCGGCCGCCACGTCATCGCAGGTCAGTCTAAGGTCGACGCTGAGAACGAACTGCCGCCCCGCCAGCCCGGACGGCATCGGCAATCCTGCCCCTCCGGTACCGCCGGAAGCGGCCGCGGAAGCCCCGAAGCTATCCTCCGTGCCGATTTCCCCGGTGCCGGCCGTCCCTGAGGGGGGCTCGAGGGCCTTCAGCGTCGGGCCCGGCGTAGCCGAGCCGGGCTGCACGGCCAGACTCTCCGAACCCCGCGGCCGGCCGCCCGCCAGGTCCTGTCCCAGGAAGTAAACCACACCGCCGCTCCAAAGGACCAAAAGGACGACGGCGACCGCCGCGGCCGCCGCCCGCAGCGGGGAGCCGGCCGGCCATGGGACCGGGCCCCGGCCGAACACGCGGGGGCCTGCTTCCCGCGACCGCGCTTTCTCGGCCTTCACGGCCTTCTCGGCCTTCACGCGTTCCACCACGCGACCCACGAGTGCGGCGTGGAAGTCCTCGGGCGGCTGGGGCGCGGGCAGACTCCGGACCAGTCCGGCCACCCGCCCGAGCTCGTCGAGCTCCTCCGCGCAGGCCGGGCATCGGTCAAGGTGAGCCTTCACGGCTAACCGCTCCCGGGGACTCGTCTCTCCGTCAAGGTAGGCGGAAAGAAGGCGCCGAACAGTGGCACAGCCGAGGGCAGCCATCAGGCGTCAACTCCTCTCGCCGGGCCGGAACCCGGGCCGCCGGCCCGACCGGTCGGACTCACGCCGCTATAGACGCCCGAGCGGGCGGAAAGTTCCGGCGACGCCGTTCCCGTCCCCAGCCGGACGCGCAGAGCCGCCCGAGCCCGGCTTATCCGCGACTTGACCGTGCCCAGGGAACACCCCATGATGAGGGCGATTTGCTCGTAAGGAAGGTCTTCGTAGTCCCGGAGAAGGATGGCCAGGCGATGGTCCGGAGGCAGTGCGGAAACCGCGGCCTGGACTTCCCGGGCGGTCTCGGAGCGAAGGACCGCCTCGTCCGGTTCGAGGGTCTTGTCCGCCACTTCGCGGCCGAGTCGGCCGCCGTCGGTGACGAGAGGGTCGTCCAGCGAGACTACGGTCCCGGACCTCTTCCGGCGGCGTAGCTGGTCGAGGCAGGTGTTGGCCACGACCCGGTAGAGCCAGGTCGAAAAGGATGAGCCGCCCCTGAAGCGAGGCAGAGCGCGGTAGACTTTGAGAAAGGCCTCCTGGGCCAGGTCGTAGGCGTCCTCCTTGTGCCCGCAAATCCGGTAGGCCAGTCCGTAGACCCTGGCCTCGTAAGGCCGGACGAGCTCACCGAAGGCCTGGCCGTCCCCCGCCACCGCCCGGGCGATAAGCTCGGCTTCCGCGGCCGCTTCTCCGGCCCTTCTTTCCGCGGCCGGTTCTCCGACCTTCCCTTCGCCGGCCCTCCAACCTGGTTCCTTCGCCCCGTCGCGCAAGGGCCTACCACCTCCGGGCGTACCGTACCTTACGGTACGGTTTAGACGCCCGCCGGGGCGAACCGGTTCCCTTCGCCCGGCAACAGCTCACGAGTCCCCGCGGGTTACGAAAATCCCGTCGGCGGTCTCGCTCACCGTCACAGGCACCGGGACTCCGGCTTCGGCCAGCGCGGCGGCCAGGGCGGCCGCCAGCACGTCGGACCGCACGTAGCCCCGCCCGCCCATCGTGACAACGGAGACGACGACCCCGCCCAGCGTCGCCGTGGGGCCCCGGCCGTCCCACACCGGCTCCAGTCCGAAAGCCTCGGCGACCGCCCGCAGCGGGAGATAGGTTCCATCCGCCCGGCGGAAAGCCTGCCGGGAGACCAGATGCCCCTGGGCGAAGACGAGGCCGGGGCGAAGCAGAAGCCGGTGGGGCACCAGTCCGTCGGACGTGGGGGGATCGGTCAGCTGAAGCCAGTCCAGGGCGACAGGAGAGACCTTCGTGAGCTCGACCGGTGAGGCGTAGGCCCGACCGCCGGCAAGCACCGCCGTGACCGGGGAGCCGTCCAGGGTCGGCCGTCCGGAGCAGGCGTCCCAGCCCACGGAGAGCCCGAGGGCCTCCCCCACCGCCCGGACGGAAACGAGCGGCGATGCCCCGGGGTCCGGGCCGAGGAAAAGGACCGCCGTATCGACTTGACGCGAGCCGACCAGAACCGGGGAGGCCGTGTCGAGAGTGACCCCTCCGTAGCGGGTCGCCGCCGCGAGGAGCCAGGCGACCATGTCCGGGTCCAGCCCGACCCCGGCCTGGGTCAGCCTCTCGCCCAGGAAGGCCGCGTAGTCGGGAACGCGGCCGTAGACGTCCTCATAGAGGGACAGGACGAAGCCGGAGGGCGTCCGAGACAGCTCGACCGGCTCGTAGACGATTTCTAGGGGCGTGCCGATGAGCACGCGTTCGAAAACCGCCTCCGCGTCGGCGTTGTGCAACCTCACGCAACCGTGCGAGACGGCCCGGCCGACGGACCAATCGGCATTGGTGCCGTGAAGGCCGTAACCGGTCTCCAGCCAGCCCATCCAGCGAGTGCCGAGAGGATTATCCGGACCGGGCGGCACCGGCGGCCGTCCGTCCGGCGGATACCAGGTGGGACTTATCGCCTTGCTGAAGATGCGGTAGCGGCCGATGGGCGTGTGGTGGTCCGGCAGTCCGACGGCCACCGGGTAGACGGCGGCCAGGGTTCCGCCGGCGTAAAGGTAGAGGCGGCGGGCGGCCACGTTGAGGACAAGGTAGGCGGCCGGGTTCCGACGGGCGTCCGGAGGCACCTGCAGGGGCGAAAACAAGCGGTTCGCGTCGGGACCGTAGTCGGCCGGGAAAACGGACGAACCCGCCGGTAGGGGGTCATTCACCGGAGCCGGCGGCGGCGATGCCGGCGCCGCCGGGGCCCGCCCGGGTGAACCGATGGGCGAACCCCCGGGTGAAGCGGCGGGCGAACCGGGACCTCCGACAAGGCTCCAGACCAGCACGACCCCGACAGCCAGAAGCCGGCCGGCGAGACGGGGGCGGCCGAAGCGGTCGGAGCGGCCCGGGCGGTCGGGGCGGTCGGAGCCCGGTCGGCGGCGGCGCCGCTGCAGCGGCTGGGGCAAAGGCAAGGAGCGGCTCCTTCCGGCGAAAGTGGCATGACCCGGGGCCGTGGCCGGAGCCGGGCCCGAGGCCGAACGGAGTATACGCGGCGGCGGGGATAAGGTATGCGGAGGACGGTGCATACCGCCGGACTTTTCGCCCAATGCTAGCCGGCGACCGAGACCTTGGGACCGGGGAGGGAACCCTTTGTTCAAACACGAGAAAACCTTGCTTCATCCCGCAAAGTGCGACCGACCGAACCCGAATTACGCCCAAATCCTCCAAGAGGGGCTCGGCGGCAGCAACGGAGAGATGAAGGCGGCCATGCAGTACATGGCCCAGAGTTTCCGTTGCACCGACCCGGCGATAAAGGACCTCATGCTCGACGTGGCCGCCGAAGAGCTCGGCCACATGGAGATTATCGCCACTACCATCAATCTCCTAAACGGCAGTGAGCTGGCCGGAACCTCGGCCACGGTGGGGTCCATCGAAGCCCAGACGGTCGGGGGACTTTCGCCGATGCTGGCGGACAGCTCCGGCTATCTCTGGACCGCGGCCTACGTGAACGTGACCGGGGACCTTGTGGCCGACCTGCTCGCCGACGTGGCTGCGGAACAGCGGGCCAAGGTGGTCTACGAGTACCTCTACCGCCAGATAGACGACCGGGGAGTCCGCGAGACGATAGACTTCCTGCTCAACCGGGAGGAGGCGCACAACGGCCTTTTCCGCGAAGCCCTCAACCGCGTCTCCGCGACCGGCTCCAACCTGCGGTACGGGGTCGAGCACCACGCCCGGCAGTATTTCGACCTCTCGACCCCGGGGCGTTATTTCGACAACCCGCAGCCGACGCCCGTGAGCTTCAACGCGCCGGCCCGCGGCCGGCAATCCGGGCCCCAGTACGGGACCTATCGCGAGCCGGGACCGGCCGAGCCGGGTCCCTCCGGGCCGGGGGCCTACGGGGCGGGGTCTTACGGGCAGGGGTCCTACGGACAAGGGTCCTACGGGCCGGGCGCCGGCGAACAACGTCGTTCATCCTACGAAACCCGGACCAACGAAACCCAGACCAAGCACTAGCCTGGTCGCGCCGACCGACGCTCGCCGGCCCTTACCCCGGGCCTAACCGGGCCAGTTCGGCCTCCACCGCGGCGCACGCCTGGTCGAAATAGACCCGGTCGATTTCGAAGCCGACGAAATCGACCCCCAGACGAAGGCAGGCCACGGCTGAGGGGCCGATGCCGAGGAAAGGGTCGACAACGAGGCGCGCCCTCTGGAGCCCGTGGAGCTTGACGCACATCGTCGGCAGCTTGACGGGGAAGGAAGCGGGATGCGGCCTCTGGGCGGCCCGGTCGTGGATGGTCTCGTAGGGGATGAACCACGTGTTGCCACGACAGCGCAGGTCCCGTGAGGCGCCCGGCCAGCGACCGACATTGGATTTATCCTGGTACGGCACCCCGACCGCCAGGCGGTCGAGCGGGACGCGGCCCGTCTTCGAGAGGTGAAAGATGTATTCGTGGCAATCGTTAAGAAAACGGGGACTGTGAATGGGTTTGTAGTGCCCGACCGTGATGTCGCCCAGAATGTTGGGGTAATCGCCCGCGTCTTCTTTCGAAATCGCGATTGACTTGACCCAATGAATTACATTCTGTAGTTTGAAATACCTTGAGACGACGTTCAGGACCTCGAACGGGACCATCGGGTCGGTGGGCTTGCCGGCGACGTTAAGGAACAGCGAACCGTCGTCCGAGAGCGCCTCCTTCATCGCGGCGGCCCACTCGGCCATCCAGGCGAGGTAGGTCTCGCGCGAGACCGAATCGTCGTACCGGCCGTAGCGAATGCCCAGATTGTAAGGCGGCGAGGTCACGATGACGTCGACCGGCCGCCCGAGCGCGGCAACGCCGCGGAGGCAATCCTCGTTGCGGAGGATGATAGTGGTCCGGCCCCGCTCGAAACGGCGCTCGGGCCCGAACTGCGGACCGGTCGGGCCGGAGTCTTGTCGCGGCTTTGCTTGTTTTTTTTCAGGCTCACCCGGAGACGGCATGTTCGAGGTCTTCTTTCGAGCGGCGCGCGCTCCGCTCCTTTGTGTGCTTGAAGGCGGTGTGCTTGAGAACGGACGGCGCCGTTTGTCCCGGCGGGCGTCATTGTCCGAGCGGGGTCATTGATTGTCCGAGCGGGCTCACAGTGTTAGAATGAAGGCGCCTGGACATATGCCGGGGTGTCGGAACAGGCAGACGATGGCGACTCAAAATCGTCCGGGGCGACCCCCCGTGCGGGTTCGAATCCCGCCCCCGGCACCAGAGATTTCAAAAGCGCGAGGCTCAAGCCGCCCCGCGTTTTTTACTTCTTTTTTTACTTCACACGGTTTCACGCGCCGTTCAAGCCCGCCGGACTCCGTGCCGGCGCGGCGTCGCCGAACATCCGGCGCACCGCCGGGGGCGGGGAAGCCAGGGCGCTGCCGCGGCCTTCCCCTCAGCCCTCCCCTGCGGGCGGCAGGCAGCGGCGCGTAGCGGCGGACCTATTCCAGGCAGGAGTGGGCTGGTCCTTTCCGAACTTTCCTCCCGACTCCCTGGCCTTCCACCCGGGTCTGCGCGGACCCGGGCCCCGCTGCCCGGGCCCCGCTACCCGGGCCCTGGCATTCGGGCCCGGCTGCTTGGGCCCTTAGGCCCGGAACGACACGGGGCGGCCGATAGGGCTGATAGGGCCGATGAGAGATAAGGATAAGCGATAAGAACGTGACAACGACGAAAGGAGGACGGACGATGGCCGTCTTCCGCGACACCAGCCAGCTCGAGGACACCATCGCCTCGCTCTTCCGCGCGCTGCTCGACGACCCCGAAATCAGAGAGAAGTACGCCGGGGCCGGCGTCACAGTGAAATTCATATTCACCGACCCGGCCGGCGAGGTGACGGTCGCTCCGGGCGGCGTGACCACCGGCCCGGCCCCGACCCCCACCGCCGACGTAACGATGAGAATGGCCGCCGACACAGCCCACGCCTTCTGGCTGGGCGAGGTGACTCTGCCGCGGGCGCTGGCCCGGGGCGAAATCACCGCTGAAGGACCCGTGACCAAGGTCCTCGGCCTTCTGCCGCTCCTCAAACCGGCCTACCGCCTCTACCCCGGGCTCGCCCGGTCGAAAGGCGTCAAGTTCTAATGGACACGGACGGGCTCAAGGCAAAAGTGGGCGACCTCGAGGTCCGCTACAGGCTTTACGGTCGCGACAACCGCGCCCACCCTTTGGTCATGATTATGGGCCTGGGCGCCTCCCTCGATGTCTGGGAACCCGTCACACTCAGACTCCTGGCCCGCGATTTCCGCGTTCTCGTCTTCGACAATCGCGACGCCGGCGGGACCGTCGGACCGCCATCCCCCGCCCCCTACACCATCAGGGACATGGCCGAGGACACGCTCCGACTCATGGACCACTTCGGGTTCGGGCGGGCCCACGTCGTCGGGGTTTCGATGGGCGGAATGATCGCTCAGGAGCTGGCCCTGGCCCATCCGGACCGGCTGGGACGCCTCGTCCTGGCCTGCACCACCCCAGGTTTCCGGTCCGGGGTCGCACCGTCCGACGCGGTCGCGCAGGCCCTCTCGACGGCCGGCCGCAAGGACGTGCCGGCCTGGAACGCCGCCCTCCAATTGGCCCGGGTGACCCTCGCCCCGGGTTGGCCCGTGCGCCATTTCTGGCGGCTGCCCGGACTTTGGGCCCGCACGGCCAGGTGGCCCGTCCACCCGGAAGCCTACGCCAGGCAGCTGGCGGCCATCGCCGAATTCGAGGCCGGGGACCGTTTGACAAGCCTGAAGGTGCCGACCCTGGTCATTCACGGCGACCGAGACATCCTGCTCCCGCCGGACAACGCCCGGCGGTTGGCCGACCTCATCCCGGGCGCGCGGCTCGCTATCCTCAAGGGCGCCGCCCATGGTCTCACCACTGAAAGGCCGGTCGAGTTCGCCCGGATGGTGCGCGACTTCTTGCTCGAGCCGGAAGCTGCCGCCAGACGGCGATGACCCGGCCGAAAATGAACCGGTCGGGCAGCGGACCAAAATCGCGGGAGTCGTAAGAGTCGGCGCGGTTGTCCCCGAGGAGGAACGTCTTGCCGCCGCCGGTGGCGGCGACGCGTTTGATGATAAGCCCGAAGCCCGGCAGCTCGGCCACGGCGACGGCGCCTTCGACGGGTCTGAGGTGACGGACGAACAGGACGAGGTCCCCCGGCGCGAGCGTCGGCCACATGGACAGACCCCGGACCACGCCGAGGCCGACGGTGAACCTGAGAACCAGGCTTACCGTAAGACACCCGACGAGAAGCGGCAATCGGTTCCGGGCCGTGGGCACGAGGTAAGGATATGCAGTCGGGCCCCTGGTGAAACGCGGCCTGCTCGGGAAAGGGACGTGCGGATAACATGGCTTACAGCAAGGTCGGCTTCCTCGCTTTCGCCCTTTCGGCCTCGCTGCTCTGGGGGGTGGCCCCCATCTTCGGCAAACTGGGGCTCCGGACCGCCGACCCGGCGACGGCCCTGCTGGTTCGGACCCTCGGCGTGGCGGTGATAATGACGGCCTGGGCTCTCGCCAGCGGCGCTTTCTCGCGTGTAGCCGCACTGGGCTGGCGGCCCGTCGTCTTCCTGCTGGCCGAGGGCGTGCTCGCCTCCCTGGCCGGGCACTTCGTCTACCTTTACGCCCTCAAGCTGGCCGAGGCCGGCCGGGTCGTTCCGGTCGCCGCCACCTACCCGCTCTTCACCGTGGCCGTCGCCGCTGTGTTCCTCGGCGAAAGTCTCACCTGGCAGAAGGTCCTCGGAGCCTTGCTCGTGGCGGCCGGGGTGTGGCTTCTCAAGTGACGGACGAAGGCCCCCTCGAGTCCACCGACATTTGGGACCGGCTCGCCCCGTACTACGACCGCCTCTTCCCGCCCGGCCGCGCGCAGCTGGATTTCATCGGCAGGGTGGCCGCAGGGATGGCCCATCCGGGCCGCCGCCTCCTGGACGTCGGCTGCGCCACGGGCGGCTACGCGCTGGCCCTGGCCGAAGCGGGGTTCGAGGTGACGGGAGTCGACATCTCGGCCGAGATGGTCCGGCTGGCCCGGACCCGGGCCCAGACCTGGGAGGCCGAGCGACGCAGCCGGTTTCCCCCGGGACGCCTGCCTCCTCCGCCGCGCTTCCTCGTGGCCGACGCGACCAATCTGGAAGAGTTGCCCGCGGACGAGAAGGCACCGTTCGACGTGGTCATCTGTCTGGGGAACACACTGGCCGGACTCCTCTCGGCCGCGGAACTAGGTGCGGCGCTGGGCGAGATGGCCCGGGTCCTCGGCTACGGAGGCCGCGCCATCCTGCAGACAGTGAATTACGACCGCTTCGCCGCCACCGGCAGGATGGATTTCCCGCCGCTCGTCGTCCCCGGTCCGGACGGGCTGGTCCTTGACCGCGCCTACAAGACGCGCCCGGACGGCCTGGTCACTTTCGTCACCACCCTCCGGCGACCCGCCCCCCCGGACGGCGACGAGGCCCCGGAGGTTCTCCGGGCGGAGACCGTCCTCCGACCGACGCAACAGGAGGAGCTATCCACAATCGCCCGGATGGCTTTCCACGGCGAGGTCGCCGTTTACGGCGACTTCCTCTTCACACCCTGGTCGGCCGCCTCTCCCGCGACAATCGTGGTGGCCGAAAGAGGCCCGGACTGAAGGCCCGCACCACTCCACCGCCTGCTCTATCCGCCCCGGCCGGTGCTCCGTCCGCCCCGGCCAGGGCTTCGCCCGCTTCGGCCGGTGCTCCGTCCGCCCCGGCTAGAGCGTCCGGGCCATGACCGCCGCCAGGCGCGCCAAGACCGTCCGCCCGACGAGCGGCCGCTGGGCCCGGGTTGGGAGAAAAGCCAGCCCCTCGGCGGCAAGCCCGAAGAGGAACGAGCGCGGGGACAGGCCTCCGGTCGAGCCTCCGAGCGCGGCCCCGAGCCGGCCTTCGGCCCGGCGCTCGGTGCGGTCCCCCTCCCCGTACCCTAGAGCGGCCGCGAAGACCCCGCCCGCTTCCTCGCGGCGCACGGCCTCGACGACAGCCCGGGCCGCCTTTTCGGCGGCCGCGATGGCCGGCCCCATGCCCCATGCGCTCAGAGGATCGACGGATTCGGCCCCCTCCCCCACGACCAGGACGCGGCCCCGGTTCCAGGACGCGCCGCCGCCTCCGACAGCGACCAGGGTCTCCGAAGACGGCTCCGAAGGAACACCGGCCCCCGGCCCGCGGAAGGCCGGGCCGTATAGAGAGCAAAGCCAGGCCAAAGCCCGGTCGACATCGCGCCCGCCGGCGGCCGCGTCGGCCCGCGGTACGCCGGGTCGATCCCTCAGCCCGCCTTCCCCTGGCCCGCCTGCCCCCGGCCCGTAATCCTCC
>Ga0315298_1008000_pt1 | contig 13661 bp, 18 predicted proteins | sample WHS_1_MG_FD_203077 | JGI IMG/M metagenome (GOLD analysis project Ga0315298, IMG submission 203077) | Extremophilic microbial mat communities from Washburn Hot Springs, YNP, Wyoming, USA - WHS_1_MG | ecosystem: Environmental > Aquatic > Thermal springs > Hot (42-90C) | place: USA: Wyoming...
AAATCCATCTCTACCCGCGCGGATTTCAGTTTTTTCTGAGCATCTATGGCTTTCCTTACAATTTCCTGAGGATCCCGCAAAACGAGTTCATTGCAACCCGAAGCAAAAAGCAAAAGTGATTGCAGAAGAACTAAACCAGCAAAAAGCGTTGCCAAAGCTCTGAACCGCCTGCTACCGGATGAAAATGAACAGACGAGTATTTTTCTTGAATTCACGCTTTCCTCTGCTTTCGCCCTAACCTCGCGGCAACCTGCTTGAAGGGGTGTCGAACTCGAGTTCCCATTTTCCACACCTTCCACCCCAGCAGGCAAGCGTCTGGCGCCCAACCTTAATCTTCACTACCTCACAATTATTTGAGCACCCGGAACACATAAAAGAAGATGTATTGTATTCAAAATCGGCAAGGGAAAATCCTCTAAAGTTGCTTTCATTAAAATACCGCGATTCCTCCATGGTTAGAAGTGCAACACCTATCGCTCCCATAACATCGTGATGCTTTGGAACGTTCACCTCAACTCCAAGTGCATCTTCAAAAGCGCGCTTCATCCCAACGTTCGCAGCAACTCCGCCCTGAAAAACAACCGGAGGTTCGAGCCTTTTGCCTTTTGCAAGGTTATTCAGATAATTTCTGACAAGGGAACGGCAAAGGCCTAAGACTATCTCCTCAATCGGATACCCAACCTGCTGCTTATGAATCATATCGCTCTCAGCGAAAACCGAGCACCTTCCTGCGATCTGTGCTCCTTCCTTTGCTTTCAGCGCAAGCGTGCCGAACTCCTCCACGGGAATGCCGAGTCGAGTAGCCTGGTGGTCGAGAAATGAACCGGTACCTGCGGCGCATACAGTGTTCATGGCAAAGTCTGTAACAACACCATCTCTCAGAAGGATCAACTTAGAATCCTGGCCACCAATTTCTATGACAGTCCTGACGCCAGGAACAATGTGTGATGCAGCAATGGCATGGGAGGTGATTTCGTTTTTAACAAGGTCTGCGCCAATCACAACACCTGTAAGATATCTTGCACTACCGGTCGTCCCGGCGCCCCTTATCCTCACACCATTACCGAGAGATTTGCCAACCTCTCTAACGCCTTCCTGAACTGCTGCGATTGGTTGACCGCGCGTTCTTAAATAAACAGAAGAAAGTACCTCACCTTCCGGGCTCAGCGCAACAACATTCGTGGAGACAGAACCTACATCTACTCCTAAGAATGCTTCTCCATTGGAATCAAATTTTTTATTCCTGCCTAACTGAAGATCATTCAATTAACCCTCTATCCTCCTCAACTGGATTCTCGAACTTTGAATGAGAACCCATCCACAGAAGTTTGAACCTTGCAGTCCTTCCATTGCGATGCTTGGCGATGTTTATTTCTGCAACTCCCTTTAGATCAGGATCCGTTGGGTCATCAACCTCGGGCCTGTATATTAGAATAACAACATCAGCATTCTGCTCTATCCCACCTGACTCTTTTAGGTCTTCAAGGGAAGGCCTCTTGTCTTTGGCTCCTAACGGAGGTCTTCTTAACTGTGAAACCGCAATCAAGGGAACTTCAAGTTCCATCGCAATAACCTTGAGATCCCTTGCAATCCTTGATACATCCTGTGCTCTGTTTTCCGGCTTTGGGCCATACATTAGTTGTATATAATCCACTATGATGAGCCCTATATTCTCCTTTGCCTTCCACTGTCTTGCGATTGTCCTCATTTCCATAATCTTTATGTCGCCGGTGTCGTCTATGAAAATTGGTGCACTGTAAAGAACACCGGTTGCCTTCACAATTCGTTCCATCTCATTTTCATTCAGGTTACCTGTTCGATACTTTGTAGAGTCAACCCTTGCCTCGGACAGAAGCAACCTTTCCGCTATATCCGTTTTGTTCATCTCAAGCGAGAAAACTAAAACGCCTATTCCCTCGTGCACAGCAGCATGGTGAGCAATATTCAAAGCAAAAGATGTCTTACCCATGGAAGTTCTCCCGCCAACAATTATTAGATTTGATGGCTGAAGCCCACTTGTAACATTGTCGAGATCATAAAATCCAGTGGGAACTCCAGTTACCATTGAGCCTTTCTGCTGGGCTGCAGTCATCCTGTCAAAACTCTTGATTAGTGGGTCACTTATGTGAGATACGCCCTCCCGACGCATCCTTTTACCAAGCTCGAACAGTCCGGATTCAGCTTTATCATATGCTTCCTCGGCTCCGTCACCTGTATCGTAACCGATTGCAGCAATCTTATAACCAATGTCTATAAGGTTGCGCCTGAGGCTTGCATCCCTGACAATCTGAGCATAATGCCTGATATTGTGAGGATTTGGGGTAGTATCCACAAGAGTATGAATGTAGGCTTTATCTCCTACCTCTTCGAGCATGCCCCTTTTCTTCAGTTCTTCTGCAAGGACAACGGGATCCGTGCTTGAGCCCTGTGCGTATAGCTCAACAAGAACCTGGAATATCTTTCTGTGTGACTCCTTGTAAAAATCCTCAGGAACGAGCATTTCCTGAGCAATCGCTACAGCCTGGTGTGAGTAGATCATCGAGCCAAGGACCGATTCCTCAGCATCGATATTATGTGGGGGTATGCGATCAAAACTGGTGGCCTCTTCCACCATCTATTATCACCCTCAAGCCCTTTCACCCTCACCCCCGGTTTCCGGGCCAATGGGAGCTGGGCTTTCAATCTTACTCTTCTCTTCAGCAATATTAAAAGGTGCGCCTTCCGGCTCCCTAAAAGTTTCAGCCACTGCCACTTCAGCTTCAGAATGCTCTACACCCGGCTCTTCGGCCACGAAACCCTCGCCCTCAACCTCAAAGGTGATCTCGATTTCGACATCGGGATGGAGTTTCAAGCGAGCAGAATAAGAACCAACCGAGCGAATTCTTTCGTCCATGGCTATCTTGTGCCTGTCAACCTCTTCGCCAGTCAGTTCGTAAATTGCCTGAGCAACATGCCTGTTCGTGATCGAGCCGAAAAGTTTCCCAGAAGCCGAACAACTTGCCTTTATCTTAAGCGGCAGGCAGGACTTGATTTTCTCAGCAAGTGATTCGGATGCAACCCTCTGTCGTTCCGCTTTTACCTTAAGTACCTTTTTCCTCTCCTCGATTTCCTTAAGCCGCCCACGGGTTACAGCCATAGCAAACCCCTTCGGAATAAGGAAATTTCGTGCGTATCCTGCTTTCACTTCAACAATCTCGCCCATTCGCCCAAGTTTTTCAATGTCCTGGTTAAGAAGTACCTTCAAATTTATTCCCTCCAGATTTACTTTCTCGGATAAGGAAGAAGTGCAACCTCCCTTGCATTCTTGACTGCTTTGCTAAGCTCTGCCTGATGCTGAGCACAAGTACCAGTAACCCGGCGCGGCCTTATCTTTGCACGATCCGAGAGGAAACGGCGAAGCAAATTTACGTCCTTGTAGTCAATGTAATCGATTTTCTCCCTGCAAAAATAGCAGTACCTTTTCCTCGGTCTTTTCTGGTATCCTGCCTTCTCCTCAGTTATTTTAGTCTCACTTCCTTTCTTTTCTTTCAGTCCTTTTAATCCCAAAATGAAGCACCCTTAAACCGGAGTTTCATCATCCCATGGCACGTCTTCCCCACCTTCAATCGGAGGAACATCGATATCGGGAATGTCCTGAACAAAATCTACCGGCGTCTCACTGATTTCCCCTTTAGGCTCACCAGCACGAGGTAAGAACTGAATGTTCTGCGCATGTATTTCAACCGCATATCTCCTCTGGCCATCCTGAGTTTCCCATGTCCTCGAGCGAAGCTGGCCATCAATCGCAACACCTCGACCCTTCCTCAAATACTGGTAACTTGTTTCAGCCTGACGCCCGAAAACAACAACATCAAAATAGTCAACCCCTTGCACCCTTTCTCCCTGATCGTTGGTATATGGAAGTCGATTTACAGCAACCCTGAATCGAGTGACATTTTTTCCCGCTGGGGTCATGCGTATCTCCGGGTCTCTGGTAAGGTTCCCGATTATTATTACCCTGTTCATATTCGCCATATTATTTCTCCTTTTCGCAGGCGAACGTCTTGGCTCGCAAGATGTCATCCTTCATCCGTACCGTCCTCTCAAGTTCCTTCACTACTTGAGGTCCTGATTTAAATTTTATCACGACGTACTGACCATTTTCCTCGCGCTTAATCGGGTACTCCAACTTTCTCAAACCCCAGACATCGCAGGAATTCACGGTGCCATCTTGACCCGTTATGATCCTTTCGACTTCTTCGATAATTGCCTTCAATCTTTCCTCATCAACTTGAGGCCTTATGATAAGAAGTGTCTCATATTCTCTCAAAAGTTTATCCCCCCAACAATCTTGTAAAGCACAACCTCTCTACTTTCCTTTCAAAACGATGAGGTATTATAGCACCGCATCAAATATCATCGCAAATTAGAGCAAATTAAATCTCAAACATAGTCATTATGCAAACATTCCATTTAATTGCTAACCAGATTTCTTTAGAGCACAATTATTTCCTACCAATTCCTATATATGCTATACTTAACTTAAATAATGCTTTACAATTTATAGAAAGGTAGAATTGCTTTCGGAGGAAAAGATGTTTGCAAAACTTTCAAAAAAAGGGCAGGTTACTATTCCAGCTGATGTAAGAAGACAATTGAAACTAAGACCCGGGGCACGCGTACGCTTTCAAGTCGGAAATGATTCCGTAGAAATCCTTCCCATCGAAGGTGGGTTCGAGTCGCTCAAAGGGTCGGTTAAGGTGGACACAAAACAAAACTTCAAATCTGCACGTCACAAAGCAATGGAGAAAGTTTGCCGTGAGAGAACCACGTATCATCGACGCTAACATCGTTCTCCGGTTTCTAACAAATGATTTGCCGGAGCAAGCAGACCGTTGCACTAAACTACTAAAGCGAGTAGAGGATGGAATGGAAGAAGTCATCCTACCTGAACTGGTGCTGGCGGATATCGTTTGGATTCTTGAGAAGTTTTATTGCCAACCTAAGGAGAAAATCCGCGATTTACTCATAGCTCTTCTTAACCTGCGTGGTTTGCGCCATCCTAACAAGAAAACCGCAAAAGAAGCGCTGCGCCTATATGCTGAAAAGAACATTGACTGGACTGATGCTTTTGTGGCAAGCCAAATGTTCATGCAAAAACGCTACGAGATCTATTCCTATGACACTGATTTCGAAAGAATAGAAGGTATTACACGGTTAGAACCATAAAAACCTCCGCCCTTTTAGCCAACCAAAGAAATACAGGGAAGATGGTGCTATAAGTATTTCTTGCGTTCTAAATTGGGATTAGATGTCGATAAGGTGTTTTACTTGTGTCAAAGATGCAAATAGCGAAGCGAAACTTGGGTTTCAGGGAACTATGTGGTAAAGTCTTTTGTGTTAATGAATCCTGGAGGTTCACTTGAAACTTAAGAATGTGATGGAGGACCTCGTTTCAGAATACGCAGATGAAGCAATAGCAGGAGACCCCAACTTCTGTAAGTGCCAGAGATGCAGACTTGATGTTGTTGCCATTGCTCTTAATGACCTCAAACCAAAATATGTTGTTACCCGGAAAGGATATGCATACGCAAAGGTAAGCGAACTTCAGGCTCAGTTCCGTACGGACATAATAGTTGCTGTAAATAAGGCAATGAGCCAGGTTAGAAACTCTCCACGACACGGGAAAACGAGGAAGGCTTGATAGAGTATTTCGAAACACCAAAGCCATTCAACGCTTCAAGGTGCAAGGAATGTGGCACCTGCCTTTCATCGTGCCCTGTTATGAAGCTTCCAATAGATGATGCAAAGAGGGAGATTGTTAGATTAAAACAAGGTGAGGAGGCGATAGCCCTTAAGAACTGCACATCATGCCTTGCATGCGACCTTTATTGCCCTGAAGGAGCAAATCCAGCAGAACTCATCCTTCAAAGATGGAGGGAGATAAATCTCCGGAGGCCACTTCCCATAAGAGCAAAATACTTCCTTCCTCATGCAAGACCAAACTTCAGAACATATGCAATCGAGCGGATGAGCAAAGATGAACGTTCGTTAATTGAATCATGGAAAAATATGTCACCTGCAAATGAAGTTTGTTACCCGGGCTGCAACATGATAGTAACCCCACACCTTACCCGAACTAAAGCACTTCGTGGGCTTGAAATAAGGGGAAGTCTTGAGGTGTGCTGCGGTGAGATGTACTGGAGGATGGGGCTATTTGACCATCTCAGGCAAGCCGCAAAAAGAACTACTGATTTCTTTAGAAAACTTCAGGCGGAAAAAGTTGTTATTCTTTGCACAGCTGGCTATTTTATGTTTAAGGAGGTTTTGCCGCACTTTGGTGGGCAATACAATTTTTCAATCGAGTCATACCTTGAGTATTTGAGGCGCCGAACAGAGAAAGGCGAACTTAAATTTCCCGGGAAACTTGAAATTAAAGTAACGATTCAGGATTCCTGCTATGGAAAACAATTCGGAGATGATTATATGAATATTCCGAGACAAATTCTTAGTCAGGCAGGATGTAGTATTGTTGAGATGGAGAACTCAAAAGCAGACATGCTTTGCTGCGGGATCGGTGCTGGCTTTAGCCCATCGTCAGCCTACAACCCGATAAGAATGATGCTTTCCGCCATGAAAATATTAAAGCAAGCGCGTTCAACCGGCGCTCAAGCTATTGTCACATACTGTTCCGGATGCCTGCAAATGCTTTCAACTGCAAGCATCCTCTATCCCTTAAGTCCTCCAATTTATCACATACTTGAGATAATAGAGAAAGCCATGGGGGGAGAACCTGAAGATTTCTCAAAAACAGTAGCCATGCAAGTTTTTAAAGGAGTCGCAAGGAATCAATTCCCAGTCCTCCTTTCAAGAAGGCGTTTTTCGCCCCCGCATATCGATCAATTAGAAATCCAGTAAAAATGTCAAGGGAATTTGAGGTCAAGATCAAGCCGGATGCAAAAGTCTTCGTTGAAAGTGGCGCAACAATTCTTGACGCAATAACACTCGCAGGATTTTTCCTTTACACGCCATGTGGGGGTTCAGGCAGGTGCTTTAAATGCAAAGTAAAGGTATCCGGTAAAGCCTCTTCTCCTACAGCGTTAGAGAAATCCGCCCTCCCTGCGGAGGAGTTGAAAACTGGCATGAGGCTTGCCTGCCAGGCAAGAGTTCAAGGCAACATATCTGTAGAAATCCCCATTTTACTCCCTCAAAAGGGAATTAAAACCATTTCCCCGGGTACTATCTTCACAGAAATATTCCTTCCATCTTTCGCGAAAACTATTGACAGGAATTCCTGTGGAATTGCGCTCGACATTGGAACAACAACGATTGCAGCATCATGTATTGAACTTTTCACAGGCATAAGGAGGAGAATTGCAACAATTGAAAATCCTCAAGGGCGATTTGGCTCCGATATTATGACAAGAATCGAAAAGTGTATGACTGATAGCAGGGCAACCAAAAGAATTCATGAGCTAACGGTTTCTGAAATCGCAAAGACCAGCGAGACATTAACCCGCGAAGCAGGATTTGAGGTTTCGGCTCTAAAAAGAGCTGTGGCAGTAGGAAACACAACCATGATTCATTTCCTTCTTGGTAAGAACCCTTCCTCTCTTGGAAAAGCACCGTTCAAACCAAGAGTAAAAGGGCCGTTTCGCCTGAAGATGGGGCAAATAGGACTCCTCCCGCCTGAAGCCGAGCTCATCATACCAAGACTTCCATCCGGGTTTATCGGCGCAGATACAGTAGCAGCTCTTCTTGCCACAAAGGTTCTTGAGAGAAAAGGTTTCATACTTGTCTGCGACCTTGGAACCAATGGTGAAATCGCTCTTGCAAAGAATGGGGAAATCCTTGCCTGCTCCACCGCCGCAGGTCCCGCCTTCGAAGGGAGAAATATATCATGCGGCATGATAGCAGCAAAAGGAGCCATATCCTCAATCTCTCTTGATGGAAGCCTTACCCCTAAGGTCTTAGGAGGTGGAAAGCCGATCGGCATATGTGGTTCAGGTCTACTTGACGCCATAGCCGCACTTCGCCTTGCAGGAATTCTTTCCCAAACGGGTAAGCTTGTTCGAACAACTCGAAGCAAGTTTTCAAAGAGAATAAGAGAGCGAAAGGGTGAAAGCGAGTTCATAGTTTGTGAGGATTCAAACATCAGTCTAACCCAGTCAGACATCCGCGAATTCCAGCTTGCAAAAGCAGCAGTGGCTGCTGGAATAAAGACACTATGCGAAAGGGCTGGCATATCACTTCTGGAAGTTGAAAGGGTTTATCTTTCAGGAACCTTTGGAAGTTTTTTGAAACCCGAAAGCGCAAGTATTGTTGGAATTTTCCCAAAAGCCCTCCTCGAAAAAATAGAATTTGCGCAAAACGCTCCACTCTTGGGCTCAGAAATGATTCTTCTTTCGGAGAATAAGTTTTCGGAATCAATTAAAATTGCGGATTCCATAAAAACGATAGAACTTGCAAGTGATCCTGTATTCAAGCGAGAGTTTCTAAATTCCCTCTCTTTCCCATGAAACCGTGGAGGCTTTATGATAATAGCGGAAAATCTTCTGAGGGCATCCTTATCATATCTCAAGGATATCTCTTGTAGCAGATGTTTGTTATTTGTGCTTGAATTTACTCTTAGCAAGGAATTTCTGAGAAGTCATGCTTTACTTGAGCCGTTGCGACAAATTCATAGAGACATATAATGTAAGGACTTTAAACATAGCAAGGAGACGCTCTGATGAAAAGAAAGGCTATCGGGAAAACGGGCAAAAGTGATATTTCGGCAGAGGAGATGCCTACCATATTGGTTCCCGGGTGGGGAGCACCTCACCTTCATACGAGGTGGGTTGCATCTCTTCTCGAAAAGGAAAACCTCAATGTTCACGCAATAAAACTTCCATATCTTGGAGTTGGCGATATGGATGAAAACGCGGCCATCCTTTCAAAAGAGGTTGAAAGGTTATGTTCGAAATCAAGAATCGGTAAGGTAAATCTCGTTGGATATAGCCTTGGTGGCCTAATTGCAAGAATTTATCTCCAGAATTACGAAGGCGTTCAAAGATTGGGAAGAGCAGTCTTTGTCGGTTCTCCTCAGAATGGAATCTACACAGCATATCCGGTCTCTTTCACTAAAGGCGGGAGGCAGGTAAGATTTGGCTCGGATTTCATGCGCGAACTAAATAAAAATTTTTCCTGCAGATGTGACAGTGCTCGCTGCCTATCCATTTATCTTTCCCGGGATATAATCATCTGCCCGAGTAAGGCGGCAAGAATTCCGTGTGGCTATAACTTAGAATTAAAGCAGCCCATTTTCCACTGGAGCCTTGTTTTCAGTCATGAAGTGATACGGAAGGTTGCCGACTTCCTGAAGGGCAAAATCCCTGAAAACGTTGAACCACCAGAAAAAATTAAATAAGACAAATTCTGCCCTAACTTCTCTCAGCCCGTCGCTTACTTATCTTCCACCTCTTCCCTTGCCCTTTTTTAGCCAAATCCCCATCGACCAGATATCAACTCTAATCCGTGCCCGGTGAATATGGGGAAGCAGTATATATTCAAGAGAAATGGTATTGCTGCAAAAACGTCAGTAGATAAGTTGCTGTTTGAACTGGCGATGTTCATAAATCATCTATAAATTCTTCCACACTAACTTTTGCCTGTCTTAAAATGCCTCGCAATGTACCAATTGCTAATTCTTTATGCAAGGGGACAATACAACCAATTTCACCCTCAGCAGTTTGTTTTTTCAATACAACATGACTGCCACGTTGACGGATTCGCTGAAAGCCGAGTTTTTCCAATCTTCGTATTGCTTCTTCTCCGGGAATTCTTATCAACTTAGGCATTAACGACTGCCTCAAATGTAGTCACCAGTGGCTTTGAAATATCTTCCAGAGGGAACTCTTCAAGATATAATTCAGTAGCTTCCTTAAGATTTTCAATTGCTTCTTCGATAGAATATCCTTGGCTTACAGTGCCAACCTCTGGACACTCCGCAACATAAATATCTCCTTCCTTATGAAGAACAGCAGTAAAAGTTCGTACAAGCATATTCCACCTCCTATTTCCATCTCATTATAACAGAGGAAGGCTTGGCTCGACGGACACAAATTCTTTGACGCAACAGATACTTACCATTTTTTGAAATTCGTCATTGACATTTTTGGGAAAAGGTGTCTATTTTTATTAAAAAGCACAATCAAAAAGGAAGGAGGGAAAGAATTGAAGAGATTTATGGTTCCCCGTGTGGCTCATTGTAGCGAAGGGTGCTTAAGCTTGTCCTGGGTATGACGTTAAACTGCCCGCTTTTTACATCCTTTTTCACAAATCAAGCCTCTTTACAAGATTCCACAAGAAGCCTCGAACAACCTCAATATTCGAGATATCTATATTGTCAATTGTATCGGTCTCCCAGTGCCAATTCGGGAGAAGTCCTTCATCGTCGAAAGCCATCACGCTCATCGCCTTGTATCCACGCACCAAAGCAGGAGTCGCATCAGTAGAAAGAAGCCTATACGGTGAACGCCATAGCGGAAGCCCGGTTTTTTCAACAACTTTTGAAGAAAGCCAGAGGAGGATCGGGTCAGAACTCCTGCCAAAAAGCATGCCTTCCTTTTCAATATAACATAGGTGACCCTTCCCAAGATTATCGAGGTTCACGATTCTCGCGTCACGAATCCTCTTTCCGTACTCCCGCAAGAACTCAAGCATCCCGGCAGTGCCAACTTCCTCCGCTCCAGTAGCAACGAACATTATTCCTTTCGTCATGGATTCTTCCTCTGTAACCTTGTCCATAAGTGAAAGCATCGCTGCGACCCCACTTGCGTTATCGTTTGCCCCGGCAGTATAGTCCATGTATTTTTCGCGATGGAGAAGAAGAAAAACGGGCACAAGGAGGTAAATACCAATTACAATGGAAGCAATCCAAACTCCGGTATTTATCCGCCCAAAAACAATCCTTAAGATAAGGTTAGCAAGATTAAGCAGTCCAACTCCAAGAATCCCGCCGATCATAACCGAGAAGGAAGTTCTAAAACTCCTGACCACCTTTGGATGAAATGAAAGAGAAGCCCTTGCGCTATCATAATGAGCAACAACAACGAGTCCAATTTCGCCATCAGAAGATGGAATCTCGCCTATGACATTCCTGCTTAATCTGTGAGGGAAAATTCTTGATATGAAAGGAATCGTCTCAAGATCAAGGGCGAACAGAATAGCATTAACTATCGCGATGGGTGCAGTCCAAAGCACGAACCATCTTGAAAGATAGGCACACGCTATAGCAACAAGTAAATAAAGGATATAAAGATATGAATATGTGTGAATAGTGAAGAATTCCTGAGTCTTTACAACAAGGCCTTTTTCTTCGAATCTTTTTCTTATGTATCTTGCTGCCCTTCCTTCAGCCGAAGTGCACGCTCCCCTTGGTCCAATCTCTACTGCAAGTTTTGCAATATCCTCATAAATTCCCATTACCATCTCCTGCTAAACTCGCCGGACCTCCCTTGCTTAAAAACCGCATAAGGCACTAAATGTTTTGTTTGGCCCACCTGCAAATTCCATCGATTGCACGTTTATCAATTTGGACATGAGCCCTTTCAGGCTTTGACTTAGCCTCCCCAATGAAATTTCCAAGTTCATGGCCGAGACCTTTGAGCGAAAGAAAATCTGAAGTATAACCCTTCCTCTCTTTCAAAGCATCAAAAATTTTCTTCCCTTGCTCAAACGGCACAACTCTATCATCCGTCCCGTGCACAACAAGAACAGGAACTTGAAGCGCTCCTACTGTCTCCATCATTTCACTGTTAGCATGGGAGCGCATCCATCCCAAAAAGAGTTTGTATCCTTCAATCTTTATCCAGTCCTGTGCTTCCTTCAGTAGACTCAAGAGATAGTTAATGCTTGCGATAGCCGATTTGAATTCGATCTCGCTTATTTCTCCCGACTTTAACCTTTCCTCCAGTTGAATCCTCATTAGATCAGGAAAAACAGGAACGGATGGAGTTGCAATAAGGACACATGCCTTCACATAAGGATTCTGGGTTGCTGCAGAAGCGGCTGCAATGCCACCTTCACCGTAGCCAATAATCCCGATATGCTCGACATCAATCTCTCCCCTCATGACAAGATAATCAACCTTGCAGAGCGTATCGGCAATCTCCGTTTCAAGGGTGTAACTTGAGTAGTTGCCTTTACTTTCTGCAACACCACGTCTGTCGCATGTAAGAACTGCAAATCCTTCTTTCGAAAGCCCATCAGCAAGCCCGGATAGAAATCCGCATCCAGTCCTGTCTTGAGGTCCCTCATCTCCAACAAGAACGCATGCTTTGTAAGGGGGCTTCCCCTTAGGAAGTATAAGAGAGCCCGAAAGCTCATAGCCATCATTACTCGTTACAATCACATCTTTTGATATAGCGCGTGCTATATATGGTTTAGAGGTTAGCCTCCCGGGCCACCCAGCCTCTATCTTTAATCCACTTTCCTTATTCTCAGCCTCCAAGATTTCTCCGCGATCGTTGAAACTCACACGGTATTGAAACCCTGTTGCAAAAAAAGATGCCTTTCCCTTTCCAGTTATGACCAAAAAAGTTTCTCTTAATGCGCTTCCCTCAGATGGAATAATTGTCGCAACGCGAAGTTTCTTCTTCCCGGAACTAAGTAGCCCATCAAGAAGAACCATGAGAGAACAGGCAGAATCCCTCTGAATTGCAAAGAGAGCCATTGTCGCTTTAATTCCACCAAACTGCTCAAAGGTCTGAAGGCCATTGCGAATGTATTTGTATGTTCCGCCTGCTGAGCGCTTAATGTATGACTTGAAAGATGGGCCATTTCTTTTTACCGATGAAGTGAATGAAATTAGTCCTTCCCTTTGAGAAAAACTGATCTTTTGCTCAACGGTTGTATCATACTCTAAATAAGGGCGTCTCAAAGTGCTTCTGTAAGTTCGAACATCGCCGCTTCTTTCCACCTCGACGCGCTCGCTTCCAATAACGATTCCTTCTTTTTTAATGGTAAAGCCCCTGACTCGAGTGCATCCGGAAATCGATGGCAAGAAAAGAAAAAGAAAGGCAAGGAGGAGGGCAATAGAAGTCCATTTTTTTACCTTTGAATTCAAAGTCTTACCTTTTCCGCAAATCTTTTTCATTCCCACCTCGCCCAGTATTCAAAAAATGAGCGGGAAACCTCCTCGTACCATTTCCTATCCAAATACCTGAACATGCAATGATTTCCAGATGGGAGCATCCATATCTTTACGAAAGGATTTTCTTCTTCCACACTTTTGAGCTCTTCCATCTCGGATGGAGGGCATATTGGATCATCCTCAGCATGCACAATCAGAAGGGGCACACTTACCTCAGCGAGGAATTCTTTCGGGCTTGAATTCGCATAAATCTCATCTACAGTCACCCCGTAATGTGGAGCGGCAATTTTCTCAACGTAATCAACAAATGATGCCTCATCAAATCCTTTATCAAGATATGAGAGTATCTCTGGGTCGGTAATGTAGCGCTTCATGTCCTCACGCCTTATTTTATGCATCAACCTGAAAACAAGATGGATCGGATAGAATGGGTCGCTAACTTGCGGTCGGGTGCTGATATATTCAACCATTCTTCTTGTATCTGCATAACCGTTCCAGGCAAGGGCGCCACCTGTTAGGTAAGGATAAACCCGAGCCGCGTAAGCAG
>Ga0315298_1008002_pt1 | contig 13660 bp, 14 predicted proteins | sample WHS_1_MG_FD_203077 | JGI IMG/M metagenome (GOLD analysis project Ga0315298, IMG submission 203077) | Extremophilic microbial mat communities from Washburn Hot Springs, YNP, Wyoming, USA - WHS_1_MG | ecosystem: Environmental > Aquatic > Thermal springs > Hot (42-90C) | place: USA: Wyoming...
GATGCGCCGAGAAGGTACATCGGCAAAAGGGCTTACGTGATCATCTTGAAAAAGTAATTATCGAATTTTGTCCCACACCCTTTGTCTGCAATTTTTTGTGATTTGATCCCTATCAAAATTAGTGATTTAGACTTCTGACCACCAGATGGAAACTTTATAAAAGTAGTGACCAGGCAGCGGGAGGAAGCCTTCAATGTTCAATTTTAGAAAAAGCCACCGTTTAATTTATGTCCTGTTAACCAAAGTTATGTGGATAGTGATTGATCATGAAGATACCTGAAAAAGAAAGAGGGGCCAAACAGAGGCCAATCTACTGGGACAAAAATCTACAGATAATTTTCGGCATCACGCTTATGGCCATAATTGGGGTTACCAGCATAACCCCGGCCTTTCCGAAGATAGCTCAGGAACTTAAAATACCTCCCAATGAAGTTGGGTTGCTAATCTCGGTATTCACCGGCCCTATGATAGTGCTCACACTCATATTTGGGATGCTCGGAGACCGGTTGGAAAGAAAGAAGATTATAGTGCCGTCATTATTCATCTACGGCATTGCCGGCGGGGGTTGTTCGCTCGCTCGGGATTTCAACATCCTTCTCATATTGCGATTCTTTCAAGGTGTCGGCGGATCTGCCTTGTTTCCGCTTGCGCTATCAACCATCTGTGACATTTATTCCGGCAAAGAAAGAACGGCCGCCCTAGGTTATAACTCCAGCATTAACCATTTGGGACACACCATTTTCCCGGCCATTGGTGGTGCCCTCGCGATGTTCGGTTGGAACTATCCCTTCATGCTCGCAACTTTAGCCATCCCAATAGGGCTTCTCGTCCTGTTTTCTATGAAATCCCCAAAACAAAAGATCAAACAAGGATTCAGAGGTTACTTGATTACCGCCTTTAGCAGCATGAAAAACATTCAGGTAGTTGGGCTTTTCATCGCCAGCGCTTTTCTATTTATAATCACTTACGGAGCCTACCTGACCTATTTACCGTTCCTGCTGGCAAATTCATTCGGCGCTTCTCCGTTTGTAATCGGGTTAATTATTTTGATTATGTACTTCACCTCTGCCATCACTTCATCACAACTTGGGAAATTGGCGAAAATTATCCCTGAAAAGAGCCTGATAAAAATAGCCTTACTGCTGTATTTACCGGCTCTCGTTTTTATTCCATCTGCTCCCGACATCTGGGTAATGATATTGCCCGTCGCCATCCTCGGCATCGTTTGGGGTATCTCAATTCCCACGATCTACGCAATCTTGGGTGAACTGGCTCCAGAAGAATGCCGTGCCGCTTTCATATCTGTGGATGAGATGTTTGTGAGGGTGGGTCAGACTCTAGGACCTATTTTAATGGTCCTTGCCTTCAGCGCCTGGGGAATAAGCGGGGTTTTTTACGCGGCGGCTATTTTTTCAATCGTGATGCTTGCGTTGGTTGTCATAATGGTGAGATAGGATTAGGCCACAATACTTTTAATTAACTCAAGATTGAAAATGGTTGTCTCACTATTCATCTTCCAGCTCACCTATATGGATGGTTTCCCAGTTTACCTTGCCTTGTTCAACCACTAGCTTGAGCTTTTGCTCTACAGGGTTCAGGGCTGCGCTCTTGCCGGTCTTGATATCGATGAAAGTCACGCTTCTCGGCTCCCCTTCCTTGTAACCATCAAACACAACATAGTCAACCGGTGAGCCCAAGAACCTCGCATCGGCTGGCTCGTGCTTAAACATGGGCAACAGTGGGGCAAGCTGTTCACCTATCCTGCCCTTCAGCGCGGCCCGGCTTCTTTCGAGGATATCCTGTCGGATCTTCTCCTCAAACTCTGACTTCCAACTCTCAAACTGCAAGACCAATTGACCTCTCATGTAGACATAGCACAATAGTGCCCCTATCAGCAAGCCTATGATGAGTACAATTATCTCAAAAAATTTACTCACCCCCCTCATACTGAATACACTCCAGTTTTCAAGAGCATTTCGACGGTTTCAAATGTTACCTACAACCACAAGCTATTATAGGGCCGTCCAAATAAAATTTTGAGTTAAAAGACGCATATTAACGAAAACTGAGGCGATGCAGATGAAGCTGATAATGATCGGGGCACCGGGAGCGGGTAAGGGGACGCAAACCTCTCGACTGAAATCCAAATTCAATATACCAGTGATATCTACGGGCGACATATTTCGCAACGAGATCAAAGAAAGAACCGCGCTCGGGCAAAAAATCAAAAAGTATTTGGACAGCGGCGAACTCGTTCCTGATAAAATAGTAATTGAGGTCATAAAAGAAAGAATCAGCAAGCCTGATTGCAAAAATGGCTTCATACTTGACGGGTTCCCTAGGACTCTCGAACAGGCAAGGGCGCTGGATAAAATTGTCCAAATAGACGCCTGCATCAACTTATCAGTCCCCCAAGAAATCATTGTGAAAAGACTATCAGCAAGGAGAACCTGCAGGAACTGCGGGGAGATATACAACCTTTTAGTTCTGAAGCCTAAACAGGAGGGAATCTGCGATAAATGCGGCGGGCCACTAATCCAGCGTGATGACGACATAGAATCTGTTATTGAGGAAAGATTCAGAGTTTATCAGAAGCAAACCGAGCCGCTGTTGAACTATTACAAAAGCAGGGTACCAATAATAAAGGCAGAATGCACTTCTGTGGACGCACCCCCGGAAATAATAACCGAGCAGATCATGGAAGGCTTGGAGAGGTTGAATCTGACAAAGTAATTCAACAGAGTTGTTCTGTAGGGACCGATCCTTGTCATCATTCCTACTTAGAGTTCTTGGTCTTAAACCGATCAACCGCTGCTGTAGTAAATGCTGTAATGTAGAACATGGGCTTCCTAGGTAAACAACAGGATTATTCCCATCAAAACTGAAAAATCCCAATATCTTGAGTTACCTCTAGAACCTCACTGAAAAATATCCTAGTATTGTGGTGACTATTAGAAACGTCGCTGCAATTGGCGCGACTAGCTGTGAATTCAGAGACTACCACCAACCCCGTATGCTAGGAAAGTAACAGCCTCAAAAACAGCGATGATGGTCACCAAAAATACCTCTTTTTGGAAATAAAAAATTGATCTCGGCAGGTCCGGAACAAGCAAGCAAAAACCGTGGCAGTTTTAACGGAGAAAACAGGTGAGAACCAAGCAAGTTCAGCCACAAGCGAATCAACAAAAACAAAATATACTCCCCAAGCTATTAACGCGAGAAGTGCAAACTGTATGCAGCTGCAAGGTTTCTTAGTCTGAGGTTAAGTCTTGTAATCTGAAGGATGCTGTAATAAAAAATAGCGCTGAAGCAGCGCATCCTGACCTATACAGTTTTACGTAGCATTTGTCAGCGATTTTAATGAGAATATATATTTAGCAAGGGCTACTGGATTTTGTACCATTCTACACCAGCAAAATAGAGAAAGAGCATATAAACAGGTTCAACGGGAGAACCGGCTAAATCAATTGAACAAAGCAACCTTTGACTGAGGGGTTCTGCGTAATTGAGGCGTTAATTTTTAATTAACTAACGCGATTTTAATGCCCTGAAAAGATAAAATGCCGAAACTAAGACCAATATTATCCCAACAATAGCAAATATCACTTTGTCCAGTAAGGAGAGAATCCTAAAGCCAGCCTGCCAGAGTAAACCTGCACCCAAAACCACGAGGATGGGAATGTAAGTTATCACGGGCTTAGCTTTGAGCATTTTTTCCAAACGGTTGCCCATCAGTGGCAAGTACGATATCGTGAGAACCGCACCGATAACAAGCATGACTAAATCCATCCAAAACGAGTTAGCAGAAAGCTTAGAACCTTCGAGCATGATGAAAATCCCGACTGCGAGAAATATTATGGCAATCGCCGGCCTCTTCAATCTAACACCTTGATAAAATCTGAATCTATCTATTTAAAGTTGAAACCGAACCTTCCAGCTGGAGGCATACAGAAATGAGGATTGCGGCACTTTTTACCGGGGGCAAGGACTCAACTTATGCCGTCTACAAGTCCATTAAGGACAACCATGATGTGAGGTATCTCCTCACAATGGCTTCTAAAAATCCACATTCTTGGATGTTTCACGCTGTGAACATTGATGTCACCAAATATCAGGCCGAAGCGATGGGAATCAGACAAATAATACAACACACCCCTGGAGAGAAGGATAGAGAACTGGAGGACCTCAAAAAAGCCATAGCGGCTGTAAAAGATGAAGTCGACGGAATCGTTAACGGCGGCATCTCCAGCATGTATCAGAAAAACAGGATTGATTTAATTTGCAAAGAACTCGGCTTAGTATCGATCGCTCCGCTGTGGGGGTATGACCCAATTGAACTCCTGCGCGAGATGATAGGCTCTGGATTCGAGATCATTTTTACAAGCGTGGCTGCTCAGGGCTTTGACCAGGGCTGGCTGGGCAGAAAGATAGATGAAAGTGCTATTGATGATTTAAAGAAGCTAAACAAGAAACACGGAATAAATCCAAGCGGTGAGGGTGGGGAGTACGAGAGCTTTGTATTAGATGCGCCTTTTTTCAAAAAGCGGATAAAGCCTGTGGATGTGGAAAAAGTTTGGTGCGGGACTAATGGGTATTTACTCATCAAACGAGTCAGGATTGTGGAGAAGTAAACTATGCCGACGGCTTTGATCTACTCTGAAAAATACTTGGAACATAATCCGGGTTCCAGCCACCCGGAAAGGCCAGAGCGCCTGAAATCAATAGTGAATGGCCTAAAGAGAGCGGGCCTCTGGACCTCGCCGAATGTACAGATAGTTGAGCCCACGCCGGCTAGGCGCGAGGATGTGGAGTTGGTGCACGATCCAGACTACGTTTCACTCGTCGAAAAACTGAGCGCAGTTGAAAAACCTATCGATGGTGACACACCCACTAAAAGAAATACCTTTGAATTGGCACTGCTCGCCGCAGGCGGTTCAATAAAAGCCGGTAAAATGGTGATGTCAGGTGAGGCTAAAAATGCGTTTGCGCTCGTGAGGCCACCGGGCCACCACGCCGGCAGAAACCATGGAGGTGGATTCTGCTACTTTAACAACATCGCAATAATGATCAAAAAATTAAAGCTTGACTTCAAACTAAAGCGGATATTTATTCTGGACTTTGACGCTCACCACGGAAACGGCACCCAAGAAATATTTTACGATGACCCAAACGTGCTCTACATGTCGCTTCACCAGCACCCACTGACACTATATCCCGGAACCGGCTTCCCCGATGAAACTGGTGAGGGAAGCGGCAAGGGACTAAACGTCAACGTACCGCTACAGCCCGGTTGCGGAGATGCTGAATACAGCGAAGTGATGCGGGAAATATTCATCCCACTTTGTGAGAAGTTTAAACCTGAACTCTTCGCCGTTTCCGCTGGATTTGACGCGCATTTCGACGATCCCTTGACCGGCCTGCGCCTTTCCACGGAAGCATACGGTTGGTTAGCCGAAATAGTGATAAAACAGGCAGAGAGATGGTGCGGGGGCAGAACGGTCTTCCTCCTCGAAGGTGGGTACGACCTCGAGGCCCTTTCCGGCGGTGTCAACAACGTGGTTAGGGCAATGCTAGGTGGGAAATTCAGCCTGCCTAGAGAAACGACTCACTTGAAAGTAATCGACGATGTAAAAATTGCTCTATCAGATAAATGGTTGCTTTGAACTCAGGCACCAAGTTCGCTAGCGATCTGACCCACAACTTCAATGAACTTCTCAATCTCCTGCTCAAGATTAAAATAGTGAACCGAAGCGCGAGCGGTGCCATTCACCTTTAGGTGGCGTAACGTGGGCTGAGCGCAGTGATGACCAGAGCGGATAGCTATCTTAGCCAGCTCATCAAGCATGGAGGCCACATCATGAGGTCCCAAGCCCTCAATGTTGAAGCTGACTACTCCTCCACGCTGATTTGGACCTAGCGGGCCGTAAATCTCAACTTTACTGAAGTCACCTATTTCAAGCATACGTGCAGTCAGTTTTCTTTCCCTTTCTGCAATTTTCTCTATCCCTATATCCATCACATACTCGCAGGCCCTGCCCAGCCCGATTATTCCTGGGATGTTCGGAGTGCCTGCATCAAAAAGTTGGGGCGGCCCAAGTAACTTTGAATTATGCAGTCCCACATCCTCCACAATCCCCCCGCCCGTTATAAGTGGCTTAAGCTCGCCGATCTTGTCCTCGCGCGCGTAGAGAAATCCAGTCCCCTTTGGCCCCAATAGGCCCTTATGCCCCGGTGCCGCCAAAAAATCGCATTCTATCTTGCGAACATCGACTGGCATGTGGCCAACCGACTGCGCAGCGTCAACCAGATAGAGAACTCCACGTTCACGGGCCAATTTTCCAATCTCCTCAACTGGTTGAATGCTTCCAATCGCGTTGGAAACGTGGTGGGTAGCTATGAGACGAGTACTTTTATCGATTGCCGCCTCAAAATCAACGGGATCAAGAAGGCACTCCTTTGAACTCCCGACTATTTCCAGCCTCACGCCTTTTTCCTGCTCCAGCCGTTGCCAAGGGAGCAGGTTGCTGTGGTGCTCAAACAGAGAGGTTATAATTTTATCTCCCTTTTTGAAAACTAGCCCACGAGCTACTATATTTATGGCCTCGGTCGTGTTTTTCGTGTAAGCAATCTCATCGGCCTTGGCGCCTATAACCTTGGCAATCTTTTCTCGGGCTGCCTCGAACTCTTCGGTCGCGCGCTTAGTTGCGCGGTGGAGCCCTCTTCCAACATTCGCGCTGTATTCGCGGTAGTACTCAAGCATGGCGTCTATCACGGGTTCTGGGGTAGGCGTGGTGGCTGCGTTGTCGAGATATATGATCCCAGTGCGCAAAAACGGTATATCAGCCCTGACTTCCTCAACGCTTTTTGTCAAGATTCCAACCCACCTTGTCCAAGTGTCCACCACTAAGGCTAAATTTGTCATTCTAGCTTTTAACCTGTCTTACGCCTTGTTTTTTATTTCACTCGACTCCCTTGTTTCACACGGTTTTCAAAGGGATAAATTAATTTAACCTCAAACCAGCTCTCACAAAAGACGGGTGAGGCTGGTCACCTGCACGTTTCCAACGCCTGGAATGCTCAAGAGTTCATTTTCCAGCGGCTCTGTCCCGCCTGCTGCGTCTTCAACAACTGCGACAACCCTCAGGGCCTCCAGTCCAAAAGCTATCGGTTCCCTAGAAACTGAGTGGACCTTGATGCGCTCCCTGACTTTGGCCTCAAGTTTTTCCAAATCAACCTCAGTACTATCCGGCATAAGACGTAGGGTCACGGCAACTTCTGCCATTTCGACACCTCAGGGCCCAGTGAATCCACAATTGGGACAGCGATAAGGGTTGCTCAGGCGCCTGCACTTAGCGCAGCGCAAAATCTCCACCGCGCCGCAGCTAGGGCAAGGGAATCGGACGACAACCTCTCCTTGGGCTATGTCCCGATTACAAGATGTGCAGACATTTGTCATAATCTCGCCATTATCGTTGGTTTCAACATCTATAAAAACTGACGCCTTGCTCAGGGCATTACCTCCAAGGCGACTTTGACATCGCGGCTTTCCTCATCGCGGATTATAGTGATTTGTACGGGATCCCCGACCTTGCTCGACATTATTCTCCTCCTCAGCTCCTCTATCGTCTTCACCGGTCTGCCGCCGAAATTTACTATCACGTCGCCTGCGGAGATTCCGGCGCGATCGGCCGGGCTTCCCTCCACGACCCCAACGATGAGAACCCCTGTCGCACTTGGGATACTGTAGCGCTGTGCAATCGCTTCATTTATGCTCACGCCATTTATCCCAAGCCACGGTATCAAGGCCTTTCCATGCTTTATTATGTCCTCAGAACAGCGTATGGCCACCTTCACTGGGATGGCGAAACCTATGCCCTGAGCGAAGGGGATTATCGCGGTGTTTATCGCTATTACCTTGCCATTCTCATCAATGAGTGGGCCACCGCTGTTTCCAGGGTTTATGGCAGCGTCGGTCTGAATTAGGTCGTCGAGCATGCCGTATTCCGAGTGGATTGTCCGACCCAGAGCGCTCACAACACCAGAAGTGACTGAGGGACCACCTGCTAAGCCGAATGGATTCCCTATCGCAAAGACCGGTTGCCCCACCCTAAGCTTTTCAGAGTCCCCGAACTCTACCGCCTGCAAGCCTCCAGCTTTGACCTTTATTACCGCAATGTCCAAGCTTGGGCAGGCTCCCACCAGCTTACCTTCCAAAACGCGTCCGTCATGAAAAGTGACTGTGATGTTTTCAGCCCCGCGAATCACGTGGCTATTTGTGAGGACGTACCCCTCGGGGCTTATGACGACGCCAGAACCCATGCCTTTCATCGGGATCGGTCGAAAGTATATGTCGCGAAGGTGGGTGAGGGTGCTAAGGTTGACAACGCTTTTGCTCACGCGCTCGATTGCATCTAGAGCTGAGGGGTTACCCATAGAAACCATGTTAGCCTGTGTATTCTCACCAATCTACCATAAAAACTTTCACAACATCAAATTAAAACATTAGAGCGAATTGGTAAATGGGCCCGTAGTCTAGCCTGGATAGGACATGAGCCTGCGGAGCTTAGGACCGGGGTTCGAATCCCCGCGGGCCCGCCACTCCATTGTTAAATCTGGATAATAGAAATAACATTATTTCACACCTGTATTTTCAGAGGTTGGTGTTTCCCGTGACTTAGTTATTTTTATAAGCTAGGATCAAAAAATAAGTTGGCATGATAGCCGAAATCGGGATAATAGGGGGCACGGGTCTTTACGACCCGAAACTTCTCAAAAAAGTTGAAGAAATCAAAGTTGAAACGCCGTATGGCTCACCTTCTGATTCAATAACCACAGGCGAATTAAGAGGAAGACGGGTGGCATTTCTGCCGAGGCACGCAAAAAATCACACGATTAGACCAACCGACATCAATTATCGGGCAAACATTTTCGCGATGAAAAAACTCGGCGTAACTAGGATCTTGGCGCCTTCGGCAGTGGGCTCTCTGAGGGAAGAGTACAAACCGGGCGATATCGTCTTTGTGGATCAATTCATAGACAGGACAACCAGACGGGAAGAGTCCTTCTACACTGAAAATAAGGTGTGCCACATTTCGGTTGCCGAACCCATGTGCCCGGAGGTTAGGCGAACTTTGATAGAGGTAGCCAAGAATACCGGCATAGGAGCCCATACGACGGGGACATATGTCTGTATAGAAGGGCCTAGATTCTCGACCAAGGCCGAATCTAAAATGTTCCAAAATTGGGGGGCAGATGTGATTGGCATGACGCTCGTTCCCGAATGCGTCCTCGCCCGCGAAGCTGAAATATGCTACGCCTCGATAGCAACCGTTACCGACTATGATGTCTGGAAAGACCACCCGGTGAGCGCCGAGGAAGTCCTGACAAGGATGAAAACCAACCTTGAAAAGGTCAAACGCATAATAGCAGAAACCGTGGCTGCTATGCCGAGAGAAAGAAGTTGCGGTTGTAAGAACGCGCTGCAAAATGCCTTCGTCTAAAAAAGAGGGATGCCCTTGGATCTCAAATCAAAGATTAGACGGATACCGGAGTTTAAGGGTGTAGTCTTTTGGGACATCACGCCGTTACTGAAGGACAGGGCTGCCTTTAAAGAGGCCATCAAACGCCTGGCTGATCACTTCAGGGATAGAAAAATTGACGTCGTGGTTTCAAACGAGGCAAGGGGTTTCATGATAGCCGCACCAATAGCCTATGAACTCGGCGTTGGATTTGTCCCTATAAGAAAAAAGGGAAAGCTTCCCTCAAACTGTAGGGACTACACTTACCAAAAAGAATATGAAACCGACACGATCGAAATTCACGAAGATGCTATAGAACCAGGACATAATGTCTTGCTAATCGACGATCTGCTGGCAACAGGCGGCACAATTCAAGCAAACATTGCGCTCGTCGAAAAGCTCGGAGGAAAGGTTGCGGGCATAGGATTCCTCATAGAACTCGGATACCTTGGAGGCAGAAACGCCATTGGAAACAAATATGAGGTATTTTCTTTGATAAAAATCAACACACCCGAAGGTTAGTTATTACCATGGGCAAAACACGGGCACTCATTTATTTTCCCACCAGTAGTGAATCTTAGGTTCGGCAAGGAAGAAGTTAAAAACGCTACAGCAAACCTAACCCAGCCAAGGTTCTTTTTTAACGGATTAGAGGTATTTTAAAAGGGTGCGCAGTTGGTGGACATAACACTGAAGATGATAACACTGCTGATCTTCACTGCATGTTATGGGTTGGCGATAACGCGGAGAGTTAAGCTTGCATATGTCGGGCTCGTCTCTGCTTTTATTCTGCTGGTCATTCTCCTGCCAGCTAACGCGCTGACCCCTCAGCAGGTGCTGAACTCCGTCAGATGGAACGTGCTGGGGATTTACTGGGGTTTCATGATGCTCTCGATATTTTTTTCAGAGAGCGGGGTCCCGAAACATTTGGCGAGGCACATCCTGCACAATACAAAAAATGAGGGGATGGCCCTCTTTGCCCTATGCGCCGTGACCGCTTTCCTATCGAGCTTCTTGGAAAACGTTGGCGTGGTCCTCATCATGGCCCCGATAGCAATAGAGGTCACCAGAAGGACCAAATCCTCACTCTTCCTGTATCTTGTCTCAATAGCCATCAGCTCTAACATGGTGACAACGGTTACGATGATAGCCGATCCCCCTGCGATAATTCTCGCATCCGAAGCCCAGATGTCTTTTTTGGATTTTTACTGGTTCCAAGGCAGAATAGGGCTGGGCGTGATCTCGGCCGCCGCCGCCGTGGTCGGACTCGTAACCCTTTACCTCACACACTTTAGGAAGATGAAAACAAAAATCCACATCGAGGAGGAAAAAATTGAAACCAATTACCTCCCGACGGTGATATTCATCGGCGGGATTGTTGCCCTAGCCATGAACTCATACCTTGGTGTCGGGCCCGGTGTGATTGGTTTCACTGTCGGAATTATCTCCCTAGCCTCGGGATTCAAAATTCTGTCAAAGATGTTGAGGGAGTTTGACTGGAATTCATTTTTCTTCATAATCGGCATCTTCGTGGTATTAGGCGCGGTCGATGCGGTTGGGATCCTCCAAGATTTTGCAGATGGGTTAGGGAAGCTTAGTCTCAACAATCCGGTTATCAGCCTGGCTATCCTGACCTGGCTCTCCGTTGCCCTCTCCTCGTTTATAGACAACGTTCCATACTCTGTGCTCATGATCCCAGTAGCTAAAAGCGTGGCAGTGTCGTTAGGGGTAGGGAGCTTTGCCTACCCATTAATGTATGGAACACTGGTGGGTACTGGCATAGGTGGAAACATTACCCCTGTCGGAGCGACAGCTAATGTCTTTGCCACTGGTTTGCTCGAGAAGCGCGGGTATAAGGTGAAGATAAAAGATTACATAAAAATCAGTTTAGGCCCCACAATATTGGCTGTCTTGGTGGCACACTTGATGCTCCAGCTATTCTGGATGTAAACTGGATGGCCCAAACCCAGCGGAAAACTTGTCTAGATGCCTCTAGCCTGTAGTTTCTCTTCTGGCTTTAGAGTCTTGACATCAATTCCTTTCATCGGAAGGGGCAAGTTCTTACAGGCCTCCAAGACCATTTCTGGATCATCATAATATCGGGTCGCCTCAACTATGGCCTTGGCCATCCTCGCCGGGTCGCTTGACTTGAAAATACCGGAGCCAACAAAAATTCCATCCACACCCATCTGCATGACCAATGAAGCATCCGCCGGAGTTGCTATTCCTCCGGCACAGAACCAGACAACCGGCAGCCTCTGGAGTCTCGCGGTTTCCTCGACAAGCTCCACGGGCACGCGGTATTCGCGGGCCTTCGCCTCCAGCTCATCACGCTTCAACCCGGCCAGCTCCGCTATCTGGCGTTTGGTCATCTTTATATGTCTTATGGCCTCGACTATATTTCCCGTGCCTGCCTCTCCCTTTGTTCTTATCATCGCGGCCCCCTCGTCGATCCTACGAAGGGCTTCTCCCAAGTCGCGCGAGCCGCAGACGAACGGGACCTTAAACTTATGCTTGTCAACGTGGGCCTCCTCATCGGCTACCGTGAGCACCTCGCTCTCATCAATCATATCTACACCCAAGGCCTCGAGAACCTGGGCTTCAGCGAAATGCCCAATCCGGCACTTGGCCATGACAGGGATAGTGACCGCGTTCATTATGGCCTCAATAATTGCTGGATCAGCCATGCGTGCAACTCCTCCCGTAGCTCGAATATCGGCGGGGACTGCCTGGAGCGCCATGACGGCTACCGCCCCGGCCTCCTCGGCTATAATAGCCTGCTCCGGGTTCGTCACATCCATGATAACTCCGCCCTTCTGCATCTTGGCGAACCCGCGCTTTAGCCGCTCTGAGCCAAACACTATGTCCACAAAATCACCATATGACAATTATGGCCTAAAGCTAAAAATATATGGGTTTTGCTACCGTTCTTTTGAATCCACAAACTTGAACAGATCCACCAGTCTACAGGAGTATCCCCACTCGTTGTCGTACCAGCCAAATACCTTGGTAAAATTACTTCTTTCACCCATCACCATTGTGCTCCCGCCATCAATAATGCAGGAGTGTGGGTTGCCAACTATATCGGCTGAAACTATCGGATCTTCCGTGTAATCCAAAATACCCTTCAGTTCACCGGAGGCAGCCTCCTTGAACGCCTGGTTTATCTCCTCCACCGTCACTTCTGTTTTCAACTCCGCAGTTAAGTCGGTTATGGAACCATCGGGAACCGGGACTCTCAGCGCGATCCCGTCCAGCTTCCCAGCTAGTTTAGGAATAACTATGCCTATCGCAGTAGCGGCACCGGTCGTGGTTGGTATTATTGACGTCATCGCAGACCTAGCTCGTCGCAAATCCTGGTGCGAAAGATCCAGAACTCTTTGGTCATTGGTCACCGCATGGCATGTTGTCATGAGGCCCCTCTCCAAGCCAAATTTATCATCAAGGACCTTTGCCATCGGTGCCAGACAGTTTGTGGTGCAAGAAGCCATGGAGATTAGCTTGTGCCTCTGGGGGTCATAAACATCTTGGTTAACCCCAGGCACTATCATGACATCGGGATTTTTTATCGCGGCGGAAATTATCACCTTGCTGGCGCCGGAGCTTAGGTGCTTGCCAATGCTGGCTCGATCTTTAAACTTACCGCTGGACTCCAGAACATATTCAACGCCCAGATCACCCCAAGAAATTTCAGCGGGGTCTTTATAATTCAGCACTTTTATCACTTTCCCATCAATGATAATCGAGTTTACCGTCCCCTCGACTTTATTCTCTAAAACACCAAAGACAGAATCATATTTTAGCAAGTGGGCATAGGTTTTTGCTGGAGACGGGCTGTTTATTGCAACCACCTCAAACTTTTTCATGAATTCCTCATCGGCCAAGGCAGCTCTCAAGAAGATGCGGCCAATCCTCCCAAAACCATTTATGCCAACTTTTCTCACCATCTCTTCCCCCAGCTTTTAAATGCCTTTACCGTAATTAAAATATATTGGTAAACGCAGGAAGTTCTGAAATTTTCAGCGATAACTTTCAAACACAGAGATCTGGTACGAAGAATTATATGGGCACAAAACCATCAGAAATTGAGGTGGGATTTTGGAAAAGTTAGTGCCAAAGGAGGAGTTGAAGCCTAAAGGTCT
>Ga0315298_1008003_pt1 | contig 13658 bp, 6 predicted proteins | sample WHS_1_MG_FD_203077 | JGI IMG/M metagenome (GOLD analysis project Ga0315298, IMG submission 203077) | Extremophilic microbial mat communities from Washburn Hot Springs, YNP, Wyoming, USA - WHS_1_MG | ecosystem: Environmental > Aquatic > Thermal springs > Hot (42-90C) | place: USA: Wyoming...
ACGTGCGACATCTTCTGTACGATCCCGGTGAGCGAATGGCGGCGCCCGACGCCGTGCTGCGGGAATCGTCAAGCCGTCAACGACAGGGGAGTCGAGAATGTATCGCAGAATCCATTGCGTCATTGTGCTGCTGGGTTCGGCGAGCATGATTCTGGCACTCAGCGGCTGTCACGGCGCACATACGCTCTACGTGAATCTCGAGCACGGTGTCCATTATCGGTGCCTTCGGCAGATCTCCCGCGCAGCGGTGGACGATCAGATCGTCCACTTTCAGCAGCAATATCGCTTCAGCAGCTGTGTGCAGTCACACGGTGATTTTCTCAACGCCGTACGCATGAACAGCGAATTCCATCAGGAGCACGCCCTGCGTCTCTTTGAGAGATGCACGCAGCATGATCCTTCGGCGCTCTTCAGGCGTGCGTGCATCGCGGGCATGGTGAGAAGTTTCGGCGACACCGATGACTTCAAGGATTCAGCGGGTTTTGCGACTCGACTGCATGCATCGCGTCGCAACATAGAAAGCCTGTGGCAGGGTATATCGTTGTCGGTGAGAAAGGGACATGCGCCCTGGGAGCGCGCAACACGTCCGGACCATACAACGGTGCGCTTCGTAAACTACAGGGTGACGGACACCGTTCCCGTTATGGCAGTCCTTCCGGGCGTATCTCGGAAACAGGCGATCACGCAGCTGAAAAAGGATGGCTCATCATCGGGATTCAAACAGATACGCGTGCTGCACGAGCGGATTCGAGTCAGATATCTCATTCCCGTGGAAATCCAGGGAAGGCATCGCTGGATGATTCTGGACACTGGAAGTCCTGACACGGTGATTTTCAAATCGTTCGCAGCGCAATTGAAGGTGTCGATGCATGAAGTGCATGTGCATTTCAGGTTTCCCTATCTGCGGGAGTCGTTTTCACAGGTGTCATACACCGTGCTTAGCCTGAAGGTTGGCGCGGATACATTCGATCGTCTGAGCGTATTGGTGCCTGGAGCGCATCTCGGCGTGCCAATCAACGGGCATTTCATTCATGGAAAGCCGGTGGTCGGAATCCTGGGATTGGATGTACTGCGGCGGTTCGGTTCGATTCGTATTGATCGTCTGACGCACCGAGTGGACTTCGGCAAGGAAACGACGGGAGGACATTGCGCGCGTCTGTTCTCGACTGGGATTTCGTCGTCAGCGAATGTGAGTGATCTTAGTTGGCTGGGCGCTCATCCTGCGATGCGCGCAGAAATTGCAGGGCGATCGGTGCGCTGGATCATCGATTCCGGATGGGAGATTAATGACCGGGTAAATGCGGGCGCGGCCTTATATTCAGCGTTCAGGAAGGTCGCCGGTGGCGTGCGTGAGGATCCGGTGGGATTCAAAGTCTTGATCCATGTTCCGACCAATGCAACGACATCCGGGGTCGTCGATGTGCAGCGGGCCCCCGGTGGAGATGAGTTGGGCATGAATGCGGTCACCAGTGCGCCAGCGGCATTCGCACGACGGTACATTGGATTTAATTTTGCTCGCGGGACCGTCTGTTACGAGTAAGGGACATGGCATGCCTTCGGTTCCACGTTCCGGGTAGGGGCTGATTGGGGGTCGGCGAGGAGGTTTCCTGGGCGTGTGCCGCCCAGTTGAGCGGTGTCATGTGACCCGTCGTCGCGGGATCATGGGCATCGTGGGGCGCAGGATCCTTCATCAATCGGCGTGGGGCCGAAGGACGCTGGACGGAATTTGAGTCGGTGCAATCCCGCGGTGCACTTACGGCAGGTGGCGCGGCGGGTGGGGTGAGGCACCGAGGTGCTCGCGGCCGTCGCCGAGAGGGCGCTGATGAGCTTAGGGATTGACAGCGCTGTCATACGCGCTATGCTCCACCGCCATGGGGTATGGGGGGCAGAAGCATAAGACCGCGGACGCCGTTCCGGCGGGACGCATCTCCGGCCTGGTGCGACATCGAGTCGTTGCCCGGTCAGAGCGGCAGTCCGTCGGGGGTGGCCACTCGGCGCGAACCGCACACCGCTTGGTGCGTTGCGGACCGGATCGTGTGCGCCGAGGCGCATGCATACATTCCCAACGCGACCGGCGGCCGGCGTCGGATTCTTGTCACGGGTCATGCCGATGGCAGGGAGAGGCTCGAGCGGTGGGACTTGGACACCGCGGTCCCCTTCATCTGCGTGCCCGGCTGAGAGCCGGGTATTCACCGCTTCAGCGCCATGGCGCCAAATGTACAGGGGCGCAATCCCGCAGTGCAGGGGGCGCTCCAGGACGCCATGTGTCGCGTTCTTGACACGCCAAAAAAGGCAGGCGTATCGTAGAAACGCTAGGTAATTGAACAGAGCGTAGCTTGTGTGTGGCAATAAGACAACAAATGGGGAGCGCTGCGTTCCGCAGGATTTCTGAGTCGTTGACGTTCTAACCTGAGGGGAGAATTGGCATGTCGCATCGCAAAGAGAAGCGCGCCAGGCGTTCGTACTGCGCGTTTAATACGGGAATTTTGACAGCGTTGACAATTGAAGCGCTGCTGCTGGCGCCGCAGACCGTGCGCGCGGCAGTCCCGGTCCAGAAGTCTTCTTCCGCGCGCACAACTGCGCGCGCGTTCACCCGCCAGACGTTGCTCGCCCGTAACGCTGCGCAGCCTGTTGCTGGTGCTGCGATGACAGCGCTGCCATCTTCGTCGGGCGCCCCAGGCGCATCGACTGGAGCGTCCGCGGCCTCCAATGCCGCTTCGGCCGCCTCATCGGCGCCGACGCAGTTGAAGGAAGTCATCGTGTCAGGCTTTCGCGAGTCGCTGGAGAGCGCACTGAACGCAGAGCGCCGCGCGATTCAGCCGATCGAAGTGGTGAGCCCGGAGGACCTCGGTCAGATGCCCGATCAGGACGTTGCCGAGTCATTACAGCGCCTGCCCGGCATCCAGATCAATCGCGCCAACGGGTTCGGCACTCAGGTGCTCGTCGAGGGTCTGAGTCAGAACATCATCGAGTTGAACGGCGATGACTTTCTCACCGGCCGCGAATTCTATACCTCGGGGGAAGCCGCCAACGGCGGCGCTGGCGCCAACTTCCAGTACAATTCGCTGGAGAGCGTGCCGAGCTCCGAGGTCAGCGGCATCGACGTGGCACTGAATCCGACGGCGGCCGATCTGTCCGGTGCGATCGGCGGTACCATCAACCTGCGCACGCAGAACCCGCTCACCCTGCCGATGGGGCTCACCCTGGGCGGCAACGTCAAGGGCGTGGACTCGCAGGGCACGAGCGGCATCACACCGAACGCCTCGCTGGTCGCGGGATACAAGTTCAACAGCCGCTTCGCGGTCTACGCCAGCGTTTCCTACTCCAAGTACAAGACCTTGGACAAGGAGTTTGAGGCCTACAACCGCACGCCGTGGGTGACCACCAATTCCGCGCTGACGCCCCCGGCAAGTGGCGGGACGACGCTGGCGGATTACTCGCAGCTCTCGCAGCACTACATCCTGCCGGAGCTCGCGTACCTCAGCAACATCACCGACAATCGCAGCAACGAAGGGGCGACGCTCGGACTGGCCTGGCGGGTGACGAATTCCGTCACCACGCAGCTGCGCTGGTTCTACTCGGGTGAAAAAGATACCCAGATCAACTACTCCAACAAGATCTACTTCAACGGTGCGGGCAACACGACGTTCCCGATCACCGGCATCGATCCGGCGTATCCGTACTCGATTGACGGCAACGGGGTCGTGCAGAGCGGCACCTTTACCGCCAACGGTGCCGAAACGGCCACGCTTTACCAGGGCACGAGTGATCACGCGAACAACTTCCAGTGGCAGACCGATTTCAACAACGGCGGTGCGCTGAGCGGTGATCTCGGGGTCTTCTACTCGAAGATGAGCTCGAACATGCAGGCGGCTCAGCAGGACACCGAGCACGGCCTGTACGAGACCTCCGCCGGTACGCCCACCAGTCCTGGCGCGCCGGGCTGCAACAACGGCGGTGCGGTCTGCGGGACGGATCCCTATGCCAGCCCGGGGTACAATTTCAGTTACACCAATGGCGGCACATCGGGTCTGCCGACGGTCTCCTATCCGACCAACGTGCTGTCCAATCCGGCCTACACGACCTTCAAGTCGGCCTGGGCGTGGGCAAATCTTGGGCAGGAGACCCTCAAGGCCGTCAAGCTCAATCTGCATTGGAAGCCGTCCGGCGTCCGTGCGACAACGATTTCGGCAGGCGCGCGCTACGGCACGAATGACGTCAGCGAGACCTTCGGGCGCTACCTGATCAACGGCAACGTCATCGGAATTCAGCCCGGATGCGCCACCTGCAGCACCTGGCTGTACTATCAGGATCCGGGCTATTCGACGCCGAATATCCCGTATTCGACCGGCAGCAGTGCGCCGGGACTGATGGAGACGGTGAACAACTTCGGGTCAGGCCCGATGACCGTGAAGAACCCGTACACCGGTGGCATGACCAATCCGTCGACCTTCCTCAATACCGTGTGGAACGGTGCCGGGGTGACGAATAACACCGAGCGGTTCTTCCCGGACACGCTGAGCTCGTATTCGGTCAACTATCGGCAGATTGCCTCGTACCTGATGGCGGATATCGGCTCGCCGGAAGATCACTATCACATCAATTTCGGCGTCCGGGTCGTCAACACCAAGATCACGATCGATGGTGCTCAGCAGGCGCCGGTGCCGTCGTATTACGGTACGGCGTCCTGGAATGGCGTGAATTCGAACAATATCCCCATCCAGAACGTGCAGAGGTACACCGATATCCTGCCGACGTTCAACTACACGCTCGAGTTGACCGACTCTCAGCAGGTCCGGCTGAGTGCGGCCCGTGTGACCGCGCCGGTCAACCTCGCGCAGCTGGGCGTCGGTGAGGCGTACAACTTCACGCGTTCCGGGTCCGGTACGAACTTCATCTTCGCCGGCGGCAGTGGCGGCAATCCGGCGCTGCAGCCGTACCGGGCGGATCAGTTCCTGCTGGGGTACTTCAACTACTTCGCGCGTGGTGCGGTGGCCGAACTGCAGGGCTTCTACAAGCAGGTGGACAGCTTCCCGTACACTGCGAACGTGGCGACGACCGTCAATGGCGTCACCGCGAACGTCACGCAGCCTGAGAATGGCAAGGGCGGCGACATCTACGGGGTGATCATCGGCACGGAATACCCGTTCACGGGCCTGCTGAGAGGATTCGGCGTCGACTTCAATTACACATTGTCGAAGTCGGAGATGAACCTGAACATCCCGCTGACGTACACCAACAGCATCCCGTTCCCCGGCGTGTCGGAGAATTCGCTGGCGGCGACGGTGTACTACCAGCGCTACGGGTTCTCCGGACGCCTGGCGTACACGTATCGCTCCAAGGCGATCAGCGACAACGTCGAGGGTTCGACGTTCAGCATCCAGGGGGCGAACGGTCAGCCGCAGGCGCTGGAGGTCTGGCAGGCACCCTACGGGGAGCTCGATGCGCAGGTGGGCTACGACTTCAACAAGCACTTCGGCATAGTCCTCTCGGCGACCAATCTCACCGATGCGGCGACGCATGACTATCTGCAGTGGCCGAACCAGCCCTTGACCTACGACAACTGGGGACGGCGCTTCTTCTTCGGATTCCACTTCCGCAACTGAGGCCGTCATGACCGACGAGCGGCGAATTCGTTCGATCGCCATCGTCGGCGGGGGAACCGCCGGGTGGCTCGCGGCCAGCATACTGGCCCGGGCCGCCCCGGCGGGGACCGCGATCAGCGTGATCGAGTCGGGGCAGATCGCCCCGATCGGGGTGGGTGAGGCGACCATTCCGCCGTTCGTCGATCTGCTGCGTTTTCTGGGAATCGAAGAGACGGAATTCGTACGCGCGACCGGTGCGACGTACAAGCTCGGAATCGTCTACCGGGACTGGTCGCTGCCCGGCCACGAGTACTGGCATCCATTCGGGACGTTCGGCACGACGATCGACCGTCGGCCGTTCCATCATTATTGGCACCGCGCGCTCGCTGCGAACCGAAATCCCCGGCTCGGGGAGTTCAGTCTCTGCGCGGCGCTCGGGGCGGCCGGCAAGTTCCGCTTCCCGGACCCGCGTGCATCGGGTCCGGCGGCGGGCCTGCGCTACGCATTGCATTTCGATGCGGTGACGGTCGCGGGATTTCTGCGTCAATTCGCGGCCGGACTCGGTGTGCAGCGGCTCGAGCGCACCGTGGCGACGGCGACCCGTCGGGCGGACGGTTTCATCGAGGAACTCGTGTTCACCGATGGGGAGCGTCTCAAGGCCGACCTGTACATCGATTGCAGTGGTTTTCAGGGCGTGCTCATCGAGCAGGTCCTGCACAGCGGATATGTAGACTGGCGGGCGAGTCTTCCGTGTGACCGGGCGGTCGCGGCGCCGACGGCAATCAGCGGGAACCGGCCGCCGTACACGCTCGCCAGCGCGCGTGCGTCCGGCTGGCAGTGGCGCATTCCGCTGCAGCACCGCTTCGGCAACGGATACGTGTATTCAAGCGCGCATGTCAGTGACACCGCGGCAACCGATGACCTGCTGGGGAAGGTGGGCACGCCGCTGGCGGAGCCGCGCGTGCTGCGCTTCACGGCCGGCCATCGCCGCCACCTCTGGAGCCACAATTGCGTCGCGCTCGGACTGGCCTCGGGCTTTCTCGAGCCGCTCGAGTCGACCAGTATCCAGCTGGTCATCAATGGCGTGTTCAATCTGCTCGATCATTTCCCCGATCGCGCATTCGATCCAGCCAATATCGCGGCCTACAACCGGGAGCTGATCGAGGAACTCGAGCAGATCCGCGATTTCCTGATCCTGCATTACTGGGGAACACTGCGCGATGACACCCCGTTCTGGCGGGAGGTGCACGCCGTGCGGCTGCCGGAGAGTCTGCGCCAGAGGATCGAGCTGTATCGGGGCACGGGACGGATCAGGACCCGCGCCGGTGAACTGTTCACCGATCTGTCCTGGTTCTACATCTTCGCAGGCCTCGGCATGCGTCCCGCGGCACCGGACCCGCTGATCGATGAGGGCGTGTTCGCGCGCGCCGAGAACGTGCTCTATTCGCTGCGCCAGAACATTGCCCGCGAGGTACGCGCGGCACGCGCGCACGACAGCTACTTCGCCCCGGGACAGCCAGCCGCCGCGCAGGACCTGCCGGCGTCCGCCGAACCGGCCTGAGCGTCGGCGCGGGCCTAGCGCTCGCTGCGGGCGGGGGCGAGCCGAACCGATCGAATGGCGCCGATCCCGAAGGCGCAGATGCACAGGTAGGCCAGCATCGGCACCAGGTACGCGGACCGAAGGCCCGTGGCGTCGGCGACCTGCCCGACGATTACCGGCAGCACGGCGCCACCGACGATGGCCATGCACAGAAGGCCCGAGGTTTCGGCGTTCGAGGCGCTCGAGCGCTCGAGGGTCAGGGTGAAGATGACCGGGAACATGATCGAATTGAACAGGCCCACGGCGAGAGCGGCCCAGCCGGCGAGTGCCCCGGGGGCGTGGCTCACGGTCAGGCACAGGGCGGCGGCGATGGCGGCGGTGCCGGCGAGCAGCACCGGGGCCCGCAGCCGCCGCAGCAGCCCGCTGCCGATGAAGCGGCCGACCATCGCGCCGCCCCAATACAGACTGACCCATTTGCCGGCCTGCTCGAGCGGGATGTCGAACACGTCCGGCCGATGCAGGAAAATGGCCATCGCGCTGCCGATCGAAACTTCCGCGCCGACGTAGAGAAATATCGCGGCCGCACCGAGCACCGCCCAGCGTGAGCGCAATGCTTCGCGCAGCGAGCCGGTGGCCGGTGCAGAGGCGTGTGCGTGTACCGAGGCGTGTTGCGGCGCAGATTGTGGCAGGTTGAGCTTGCCGCGCACCGAGGCGATGAACAGCGCCAGCAGCGCGATGAGCGCGGCGACGCCCAGGAACGCGAGGTCGATGTGGTGCAGCGAAGTCGTGCGCTGCGCCGCGGTGATCGCTCCGGCATGAACGGTGAAGATCCCGCCGGCGAGCAGTACGCTCGAGGCGAGATACGGTGCGATGGCGGTGCCGAGCGAATTGAACGCCTGGGACAGCGTCAGCCGGAAATGCGACCGCTCCGGTGGCCCCAGTGCGGCGGCGAGCGGATTGGCGGCGACCTGCAGGATGGTGATGCCGCTGGCGATGATGAACAGTGCCACCAGCACCTGGGCAAAGGTGCCGATGGCGGTCGCGAAGGGCACCCAGAGACATCCGGCGATCATGATCCCGAGCGCGGTGAGAATCGATCGGGCGTACCCCAGTCGCCTCAGCAGCGCCGCGGCGGGCAGCGAGATCACCCCGTACGCCATGAAGAAGGCGAACTGCGTGAGCATCACTTCGGCATAGGAGAGCTGGAAGATCGATTTCATCGCCGCAATCAGCGGATCGACCGTGACCGTGATGAAGCCCCACGCGAAAAAGAGCGTGGTGATCGAGGCGAACGCTCCCCGTTGCGCTCCGTGAGGAGCAACGGTGGCCTGGGCGGGCGAAGGCAGGGGCTCAGTGCGCATGGACTCTACTCATCCGGGTGACTCGCCGAGCGGGCAGGCGTGAGCGATCAGGCCCGCGCGCGCTCACGGTGCCGCAGATCGGCGCGGAGTTCAATGACCGTGCTCGATCGGCACGCTCGTGCCGCGGGTATTCCATCCCTGCAGCTGCACGCGCGCGCAGCGTTCGCCCCGGCGCGGGCAGCGGATGCGGATTTGCCGGTGCTCACCGGGCATCAGCGTCAGGAAGTTCGTGCTGTAGTAGGACGGCAGTACGCGGTGACCGTGCGCATCGAGGGCAGTGACCTCGAGTGCCACGGCGGGTTCCGTGCCGCGATTGGTGAGCGTGACCGTGTAGTGGCGCGCGCCGCCGGTGGCATGCGAGTCTGATCGCTGCGCGGTGACGGCGACCGGCTGTGCACGCAGCGTGTCGAGCGCACGCAGGCTCTTGGAGTGCGCGCCCTGCCAGTAGACGTTTTCGCTGAGCGCGCGGCCGGTGCGGTTCGCGAGGCGCAGCTGCACGAACACCAGCGGACGCCCGCGCAGCCAGCGCTGCAAGGGCAGTGCGCGCAGCGTGGTCACGGCATTGGCGGCGGCGCTCACGGGGAGCTGTTGCTGCGCGAGCCGTCGTCCGTGCAGGGACACGATGCGCACCTGCACCGTCAGATCCGGTTGCGCGGTCCGGGTGGTGTTGACCACCGCGAGGGCAAAATCCGGCAGGTTCATTTGCACGTGCAGCGGCTGGCAGGCCTCCTTGACGCCGTAGTACGCCCCGGCGGTGGCGTAGTCCGAGGTGTAGATCTGCCAGATGTTGCTCGGCCAGGCCGGCTGGGTCATCCACAGCAGGCGGCCGCTGTTGCGCTGCCAGAGACCGGCGTTGAAGCCCTCGAAGATTGCCCGGTAGCTGACGTAGTCCATCAGCTGCGCGCGTCGCTCGAAGCCCTCGAGCGAGCGCGGCGTGCCGAGCTCGCGGTTCAGTGCGCGCATGAATACGCGCACATCGCCGTTGCCGCCGAAATTCCAGTCGTGATAGGCCCAGGTGTCGCTCGGCGGCCAGAGGTCCGCGCGCGGCATCATGGCCTTTAGGGAGCGCAGCGAGGCGAGCGAGGGCGTGCCGACTTCCACCGAGAACCCGCGCGCCAGGCGGGTGAAGTACTGGCGCGGCGGCCGATAGTCGTACGGTCCGCTGCCTTGCAGGTTCACCCGGTTCGAGCTCGGCAGGTACAGCCGGGTGCCGTCGAGGGTCTCAATCAGCCGCGCGAGGCCGTCGTTGATGATCGGCTGCGGAACGCCCTCGTTGCGCCCGAACCAGACCGCGATCGACGGATGGTTGCGGTAGCGCTCGATCACGTCGCGGGCGTTGGCGAGGAACAGCTGCGGGTTTTCGGCCTGCAGCTGGAAGTTCTGGGTCGATTCCCAGAAATCGTTCAGCACCAGCAGGCCGTAGCGGTCGGCCAGGCGGTAGAAGGACGGTTCGGTGTCCTGGCCGAGCCAGTTGCGGATGATGTCGAGGTTCGCCTGGCGGGTGAGGCGGAAGTACGGTGTCAGTCGCTTGCGGGAGATGCGCTTCATCGCATCATCCGTGCCCCAGCTGCCGCCGCGAGCCGCGATCCGTACGCCGTTGACGCGGATGACCAGGTACGGCGCGAGCGAGGTGTCGCCCACCGGGCGTACGGCCGGTGAGTGCTGCGCGGCGCGCGTCAGTGAGGCGGCCCACCCGTTGGGTGTGCGGTTGATGGCGCGGTGGCGCACGTCGATCAGTGGGCCGGTGCCGTCGAGCCGTCCGACGGTCGGATCCACGACGACCCGGCGCAGTTGGCCCCGGCGACCGAACAGCGACAACTCATAGCTGATTTCGCGGATGCCGAAGTGCAGCGTGCGCTCATCCGCCGCGCGCCGGCGGCCGGACGGCAGTGCATCGTCGTAGACACGCAGCGTCAGCCGATACAGGTACGGAGCGCCGTAGCCGTTCGGCCACCACAGGTGCGGGTGGCGCACGCGCAGCGCCGGAAACGAGGCCGGTGTCAGGTGGATGCGAGTCGTGCCTGGCGGCAGGCGCACCGTGTCGCGCACCGTGATGCCGCCGAAGCTCGCCACCAGCGTCGCCGGCACGGCGTGCCGGTGCCGGTTCTCGAGCGAGACGCCGATCGACACGTCGGCGCGGTTGAGTTTCGGCAGCGGCAGATGCGTCACGACGTGTGGGGCGTGCAGCAGCAGCTTGCCGCTCGAGTGAATCACCACCTGCTGCCACAGGCCGGTATCGCGGTCGCGCACCGGCGGCATCCAGTCCCATCCCTCCGTGGCGATGAAGGTCGGTCCGTCGAGTGCGAGGTGTCCGCCGTTGTTGCCCGGGCCGGCGGCGATCGACTTCTCGTAGGGGATGCCGGGGTGCGGCGGCGGCACGACGCGCACCGCCAGCACGTTCAGCCGGTCCGGGATGATGTCGGTGCTCACGTTGAACAGGCCGCGCCGGAATGCCCCGCGCGTCGTGCCGATCCGTTTGCCGTTGAGCCAGATCGTGCCGGCGTAATTGATGCCATCGAAGCGCAGCGTGAGCTCGCGGCCGTCCCAGCGCTTCGGGGCCACGAAGGCGGTGCGGTACCAATAGGCCTGGCGCGCGAGCCGCTCGGGGATGAGCAGATCATTCAGTCCGTAGTACGGGTCAGGGTAGCGCCCGCGTGCCACCAGCGTGGTGAGCACCGTGCCGGGAACGACGGCCGGGTACCAACTCGCCGTGGAATACGTGTCCTGTGAGAGCACCGCACCGCCGACGGGTACCTTCGGGGCCGGCTCGAGCTGCCAGCGCTCGAGCACCCAGCGGCCGGGGCCGCTGTGGCGCAGGGCCGGCTGCGCTCGCACCGGTTCGGCCTGCGGGTAGGTCCGGCGGCTCGCCGCCTCGGGCGGCTGTGGCCAGTGCCCGAGCGTCTCGCGCGACTTCGGCAGCGTCCAGGCGGGCTGCGGATGCTGCAGGCCGCGCCAGGAGCGCTTCTGCAGCGGCCAGCCGGCGCCGACGCGATAGAACTCGATGAGTCCGACCCGCGGCTTCGCCGCGGCGAGGTGTTGGAGCGCCGCTGCGCTCAGTGCGCGCCCCTGGATGCGCCAGTGCGCGACGGAGCCCCCGAAATGCGGTCCGGCGCCGAGCGGCGCGAGGGTGATTTGTGCCGGTGCGGCCGCGGGCGTCGCGCTGCGCACGGCGACCTGATGACCGTCGACATAGAGGCGCGCGAACTGTCCGTCATACGTTGCGGCGAGCGCACTCCAGGTGCCGGGAGGCAGCGCCACCGTCGTGCGCAGCGACGCGCCGCCGCTGAGGTGCAATTGCACGCGGCCATCCGCCAGAGCCAGGCAGTCACAGCGCGCGCCGCGGACCGTGCCGAAGCCGCCGAGGATCACAGTGCCCGGTTGATGCAGCGCGGGTCGCACCCAGGCGCTGATCGACCATGCCGCGCCGGGTCGCAGCAGCGGCGCGGTGCCGGGCAGCGGCCGCTTCAAGCCAATCCCGCCGGCGAGGAAGGTGGCGTTGTAGGGACCGAGCGCGTGCAGCGTTGGACGGTGTGCGCTCGCGCCGAGCGCGGCGAGGGTGTTGAGCGCCAGGAGCGTACTGAGCGCCGCAGCGCCGATCGGTAGGCGCCGGCGTCGGTGGTACGGGCTCGATCCGGGCCGACGAATGGTTGTGCTCACGACACGCTCCTGCGCGGCCGATGCCCGCGTCTTGAAAACACTGCCACCTGCGGCGCGCCGTCGGCGCATCGCGAGGGCATCGACGCGGCGCATCACGCCGCCCGCGCGCCTGCGGCTCGGCGGTCCGCGTCGGCGCGGGCGCCCGAGAGCGTGCGGGCCGTGTGTCGCGGCAATGCGCGTCCACCCGGTACGATAATTGAAATGTCAGCGCTGTCAATAGCTCGGCCGTACCGCGCGTCGAGGGCGTGACTGACGAGCGTCGCCGCGGTGCCGAACCCGACCGATTAGAATGCGCGCCATGAACATCTCAGGCACTGCCTTTCGCACCATCTGGCCGCTGGCGTCGGGTGCCGTGCGGGTCATCGATCAATCCCGTCTGCCGTTCGAGTTCGAGACGCGGGACCTGACGAGCCTCGAGGAGGCCGCACACGCGATCCGCACCATGATCGTGCGGGGCGCGCCGCTGATCGGCGCGACGGCGGCCTACGGTCTGGCGCTCGCGCTGCGAGAGGACGCCTCTGACGAACGCATCGCCGAGGCCGCGCGGGTGCTGTGGGCGACGCGCCCGACCGCGGTCAATCTCGCCTGGGCGTTGGAGAGAGTGCGCCGCAGCCTCGCCCCGCTTCCGGTGGCGCAGCGCGCCGCCGCGGCATTTACCGAAGCAGGTCGTATTTGCGAGGAGGATGTCGAGCAGTGTCGGGCCATCGGGATGCACGGCGCGAAGCTCATTCGTGAGCGCTCGGAGCACCTCAAGCGCCGGGTGAACGTCCTGACGCATTGCAACGCCGGCTGGCTCGCCTGCGTGGACTGGGGGACGGCTCTGGCGCCGATTTACGCGGCACACGATGCCGGCATCGACGTTCACGTCTGGGTCGACGAGACCCGTCCGCGCAATCAGGGCGCATCGCTGACGGCATTCGAACTCGGCGCACACGGCGTGCCGCACACCGTCATCGTCGATAACCTCGGCGGACATCTGATGCAGCACGGCGAGGTGGATCTGGTCATCGTCGGCAGCGATCGGACCACGGCCGGCGGGGACGTGTGCAACAAGGTGGGCACTTATCTGAAGGCGCTCGCCGCCCACGACAACGGCGTGCCGTTCTATGCCGCGCTGCCGGTGAGCACCCTCGACTGGACGCTCACGGAGGGACGGGACATCGAGATCGAGGCGCGCGATCCGGACGAGGTGACACACATCACCGGTCTCGGAGCGGCCGGTCGGCCCGAGCGGGTGCGCGTGGTGCCCGAGACGAGCCCGGCGCTGAATCTCGCCTTCGACGTGACGCCGCGCCGTCTGGTGACCGGTCTGATCACCGAGCGGGGCGTGTGCGCCGCGAGCCGCGCCGGGTTGTTGCAGCTGTACCCGGAGCGCGCGGCATGAGCGGCGCGGCGCGCGACGGGCAGCTGCGCAGTGCGCTCATCGAGGCGTGCCGCGATCTGCAGCGGCTCGGGCTGACGCAGGGGACGTCGGGCAACGTGAGCATCCGCCGCGATGCGGATTCTTTTTTCGTC
>Ga0315298_1008004_pt1 | contig 13657 bp, 12 predicted proteins | sample WHS_1_MG_FD_203077 | JGI IMG/M metagenome (GOLD analysis project Ga0315298, IMG submission 203077) | Extremophilic microbial mat communities from Washburn Hot Springs, YNP, Wyoming, USA - WHS_1_MG | ecosystem: Environmental > Aquatic > Thermal springs > Hot (42-90C) | place: USA: Wyoming...
TAAATAAAAGCTTCCTTCTTTTAAAATAGATGTCTATCTCCCCGCCCGTACCTATGAAATAATAAGTGCCTCATTTTAATGAGCCTCTCTCCCTCCCGCCCGAATTAAGCTGGAATTTAAAAACTGACCGACGGTCAGAGGCAAACTACCTTGACAGGTGGTGGGTAATTAATTAATATGAGGATACCTTATATTTTTTAGATTTAAAAGAGGTCCCCATGAAATACAAAGATCCTTTTAATTTCAGTTTCTATCTGCCCACAAAAATAATTTTTGGGGAAGGCGCGCTTAAAGAAATAACCAAAGAAATGGATAGATTAAATATGCGTCGAGCTTTAGTGGTTACCGACAAAACTCTTCGCCATTCCCCAATGGTCAAAGATCTGATAAATCATTTGGGCGAAAGAATGGCTGGGCTTTATGCCGAAGCGATACCTGACTCCTCCATCCCTATTGTTAATAAAGGAGCCGAAATATTCACTGAAATAGGCGCTGATGGTTTGATCTCCTTGGGTGGCGGCTCGACCATGGACACCGCTAAAGCACTGGGCATCTTGGCCAGCAAGAAAAAGAAAGACGTGCGCGAGTTTTTGGGATTTTATAAAGTAGGACAGCCGATTGTGCCCCATATCGCCATTCCCACTACTTCGGGCACGGGCAGCGAAGTGACCATGTTTACGACTATTAAAGATTACGCATCTCGAGTTAAGATTCTTACGGCTGACCCTTATTTAATCCCTCCTGTGGCCATCCTTGATCCTTTGCTTACTGTCGGTCTACCTCCGGACATGACTGCCGCCACTGGTATGGATGCCCTATCTCATGCTGTAGAAAGTATGCATGCCCGCGCTTATGAACCCATAGCTGATGGGCTGGCGTGTCATGCTATTCGGCTTATAAATCAATATCTCCCGCGCTGTGTGGAAAAAGGTGACGATCTGGAAGCCCGCGGAATGCAAGCCATCGCTTCTACCATGGCCGCTATGGCTTTCCAAAATGCTCTCGTTGGCTGTGCCCATGCTATGGCCCATGCTTTAGGGGGCATGTATGGACTCCACCATGGTTTGGCCAATGCCATCCTACTTCCCTTTGCCATGCGTTTTAATATGCCGGTAAGCGCTCCCCGCTATCGTTTAGTTTGTGAAGCATTTGGCTTGGACATCCGCGGCCAAAGCGATCAAGAAGTTGGCGAATTAGCCGTGAAGACAGTGGCAGAATTTACCCGTCGTCTTGGTCTTCCGCAGCGCCTCTCGGAAGTCAACATTCCTAAAGAAAACTTAGAAGAAGTGGCTAAACTGGCTGTGGGCGACCCAGCTATGCGCTCCAATATTCGCAAAGTAACAAATCCGCAGGAGATTTTGCCTGTTTTGCTCTCTGCTTGGTGAATAAATTATGACGGAAATTGACAAAAGGGCATATTTAAGAAACCTGCCCGCAGTACACGAGCTTCTCCAACATCCCCGCCTCCAGGGATACCTTAAAAATTTTTCTAAAGATTTAATCGTGGAAGCTATTCGCTTAATCTTAAACCAAAAGCGGGAGGAAATCCTCCAGAGTGCTCATCTTCCGCAAATTGCTCCAGAAGATTTAATTCCCCTAATTGAAAAAGAAATAACGAGAACTGCTTGTCCCCATCTTCGTCCAGTAATTAATGCTACCGGGGTAGTATTGCATACAAATTTGGGCCGGGCTCCCTTGGGTAAAGAAGTTCTAAAAAATATTCACTTAGTAGCTCAAGGTTATTCCAATTTAGAGTTTGATCTCCAATCAGGAGAGCGTGGTTCTCGTTATACTCATGTGGAAGAATTATTATGCAAAATTTCAGGGGCCGAGGCCGCCTTGGTAGTTAATAATAATGCCGCTGCCGTTCTCTTAGCTCTCAACACTTTGGCCGAAGGAAAAGAAGTCGTGGTTTCTCGCGGCGAACTTGTGGAGATTGGCGGATCTTTTCGCCTTCCCGATGTAATGAAGAAGAGCGGAGCTAATTTAAAAGAAGTAGGCACCACCAATCGGACGCATCTCCATGATTATGAACAAGCCATAAATGAGAAAACGGCGTTGCTCCTAAAAGTGCACACCAGCAACTTTCGTATTTTAGGATTCACTGCCGAAGTTTCCTTGAAAGATTTAGTGAAATTAGGCCGAACCAAAGGCCTACCTGTAATGCAGGACTTGGGTAGTGGTTGTCTTTTAGATCTTTCCCGATATGGTCTTCCCCAAGAACCTACTGTCCAAGAAGCTTTAAGAGCTGGAGCAGATTTGGTCACATTTAGTGGCGATAAACTTTTGGGCGGCCCGCAAGGGGGAATAATCTTAGGCCAAAAGAAATATGTAGATTTAATCAAAAAGAACCCCCTAAATCGCGCCGTAAGAATTGATAAGCTAACTTTAGCTGGCTTGGAAGCTACTCTGCGGACTTATTTAGACCATGAGAAAGCGCTGACCCAAATCCCGGTCCTCAAAATGCTTACTTATTCAGAATCAGAATTAAAAAAGAGGGCAAAACGTCTTCAGCGCGCCATTACCCAGGAGCTTTCTTCTCTCTGTCAGGTGCAGATCAAAAACGAAACCTCCCCCGTGGGCGGAGGATCTTTGCCTCTTCAGCACTTACCCACTTGGGTGATTGCTTTGCGGCCCCTCCAAATATCTGTTTCGGAAATGGAAAAGAGATTGCGAGAACAAGAGCCGCCCATTATCGCTCGCATCCAGGAAGATACAATACTCTTAGATATGCGCACAATTGATGAAAAAGAAGAAAAAGATCTCCTTTTGGGCCTAAGAAATAGCTTGCTCTAAAAACGATATTGCGGAATAAATCATAAGAAAGCTAAGGCAGGACTTCAAAATTGCTATATATTGAATTGAAGGAAGGGGGGCATTCCCAAAGAAAAAAATAAAAGTGTTTAAAAGTTCTGCTTTCAAAATTTAGCGAAATCTGGTAAAAATATATAAGCGGCCTGCTTCCTGAACAAGGAGAAGGTAGAAATGATCAATTCTAACGTTTTAGTTTTAAATAAATCATTCCTGCCTATTCATATCACTACCGTGCGGCGTGCTTTCTGCCTATTATACGCCGGCATTGCCAAAGCAGTGGACTCCCAATATAAAACGTTTGATTATGAGAGCTGGCGCCAACTTAGTATTGAAAAAAACGATGAAACTATCGGCTTGGTGGACCGCGTAATCAAAGTACCTCGCGTCATCCTGCTCCTTACTTATGACCGGATACCAAAACACCACGTCCGCTTCAGTCGTTATAATATTTTTTTAAGGGATAAGAATACCTGCCAATATTGCGGCAGGAAGTTCCCCCGGCACGAACTTAACATTGATCACGTCATCCCTCGCTCTCAAGGAGGAACTTCCACCTGGGAAAACGTGGTCTGCAGCTGCCATGAATGTAACCGCAAGAAAGGAGGGAAAACCCCGGAGCAAGCCAAGATGAAATTGATCGCCCCTCCTCGTAAACCGGCCTGGACTCCTCCCTTACATATCTCGTTGAAAGAGTTCATGCATAAAGAATGGGCGCCTTTCTTGGATTTCATGGTAAATGTTTCCTACTGGAATACCGAGTTACTTCCAGAGTAATTTAAATATTAAAGAATTACTCTTTACAGTAAAACTTTTCTGGTTATTTTTTATTCATTGCGTCAGATTCTCAACTCTTTTTAATGATTACTTCTAAAAGTAATCCTAAAGTAAAAGAAATCCGTCTGCTCCATCAAGCCAAGTATCGCCATGCCCGGCAGGAATATTTTGTCGAGGGGATTAAGCTTATCCTTGAGGCCCTCCACGATCCCCAACAGATTATAAAAATTGTTTATAGTCCCCGCTTGGAAAAAAATGTTCGGGGCGCAGAGCTGCTTTCCCACTTGCGCCAAAAGGTATCTACTGCGGAATGGCTTTATGTAAGCGATGAAGTGCTGGACAAAATGACCGATATCCAAACCCATCAAGGGGTCATGGCAGTACTTAAAATTAAAAAATGGAGCTGGGAGGAAATCCTGCTTAGAGAAGGCCTTATGCTCCTTCTGTACCAAATTCAGGATCCGGGAAATTTAGGGACTATTTTCCGCGTAGCTGAAGCAGGAGGTGTGGCCGGGTTGGTTCTGAGTTCAAACACAGTCGACCCTTTTAATCCTAAGGCAGTAAGGTCTTCTATGGGCAGTATTTTTCGCTTGCCTTTTTTGCTGAATCAAGATATAGAAAAGGCCATCAGCAAGCTGCAATCATCCGGATATAAAACTTGGGCTACGTCTCCCACGGCTCAAATCTCCTTTTGGGAAGTTGATTTTTCAAAACGGACGGCTGTAATCTTTGGGCAGGAAGGAGGAGGACTGCCAGATAATATAATTAAAGCCGCGGCAGGATCTTTAACTATCCCCATGAAATCAGAAGTTGAGTCACTCAACGTGGCGGTGGCTGCTGGTTTGGTCATATTCGAAGCCTTAAGGCAAAAATATAAAAAATAGCCCTTGGGGGCTAAAAACCGGAGGTGGGGGATGCAAAAGAAAGTCTGGTTAATTCTATTGGGCAGCTTAGTTTCTTTTTTCTTCCTATCATCTATTGTTTTGGCTCAATCGGCTGGCCAGAAGGTTTTCAAATGGCGGTTTCAGTCTCACTGGCCAGCAGCAAGTGCTTCATTTAAACCTCTCAAAGACTTTTTTGATCAGAAAATAACTAAACTTACCGATGGGCGTTTGCAAATCACCCTTTATCCAGCCGCGGCTTTAGTACCCACCAAGGAAATTTTTGATTCTTGCCGCAAAGGAACTATTGAAGGAGCAACAGCGAGCCCCGCTTATTGGATGACTATAGTCCCGATTGCAGGTGTATCTGGCAACTGCCCGATGACTTTCCGAACAGCCAAAGAAGGACTCCATTTCCACTTAAACCTTGGATTTGAGGACATGCTCAAAGAAGCTCATCTTAAACATAACATATTTTATTATTCGGAAAAAATTTACCCGACTGCTATGATCGGCAAAAAGCCGATAAATAAAATAGAAGATTTTAAAGGCTACAAAATTCGCTCCTCGGGAGCCATTGCTGATATGCTTAGAGAATTGGGGGCATCTACCAGTCTTATTCCCGGAGAAGAAATTTATCTTGCTTTACAAACAGGTGTCATTGATGGCACCCATTGGGGTGCTGCCCAAGGGGCTTTGACTATGAAATTCTGTGAAGTAGCCAAATATTATATTCAACCAGACTTGGCTATGTCGGGGACTGATGTAATTATCATCAATAAAGAAGCCTTTGATGCCTTACCTAAAGATATCCAAACGAAGCTGGATACTGCCTTAAAAGAGAGACTCGTCGAGCGCACTAATGAATATACCCTTGATGAACTTAAAGCTCTGGAGATAATGAAAAAAGATTATAAAGTGACCGTATGCACCCTACCACCCGCAGACCAAAAGAAAATGATGGCCGCAGCCATGAAGCAATGGGATAAAGTGGCCGCTAAAGACGCCCAAGCAGCTAAGGCAGTGGCTATGTTGAAAGATTATTTAAAAAAATTAGGACATATTGATTAAAGGACCCCTGGAGAAAGGACCTCTCCCTTTTCTCCATAGCTGGGGGGGTTAATTTGTCATGCAAAAATTTTTAGGGGCTATAGATCTACTAAACGAAAAAATAGGAAAGGGAGTTAGCTATCTAATTATTTTTCTTTTATTCGTAATTATTTACGAAATTATCTGCCGCTATTTATTCAACAATCCCACTATTTGGGCGCACGAGACCTCCCAAATGATCTATGGTGCTTATGTTATCTTATTAGGTGGTTATGTTCTGCAACGGGGAGGACATGTTAATGTGGAAATTCTTTACGGCCGCTTTTCCCCGCGACAGAAAGCCATAATTGATCTTTTTACCTGGCTCCTTTTCTTCTATTTTTGCGGACTCTTGCTTCTTAAAGGAGGAGAAATGGCTTGGGATTCCTTTAAAGTAAGAGAGACAGAACCTACAGCTTTTGGCCCGCCGGTTTATCCCATTAAAATGACTATTCCCATCGGAGCCTTTCTTTTGCTTCTTCAGGGTTTAGCAAAATTTATTCGTGATCTGCAATTAGCTTTCTCCGGCAAAGGAGCGGCCAAATGAGTATTGAATTAATCACCATTATTCTTTTCAGTGCACTCATCCTTTTTTTAGCCTTAGGCCTCCCTTTAGCCTTTGTCTTAGGGGGAGTGGGAGTGGTGGGGTGTTACTTCCTTTGGGGCAGCAAGGGACTTTATATGGCTGCAGCTCAAGCATACGGAGCCATGGGCAAGTTTACTTTGTTGGCTATTCCACTTTTCATTTTTATGGCGATGATTTTGGAAAGAGCCGGTGTAGCCGATGATCTTTACACCATGATGCACCGTTGGATGGGGCCTCTGCGGGGCGGGTTAGCTATTGGCACAGTTTTAATATGTACAATTTTTGCAGCCATGGCTGGGATTAGTGGAGCGGCAACTGTTTCCATGGGCGTAATAGCGCTACCTGCTATGCTCAAAAGAGGGTATGACAAAATCATGGCCATGGGCTGCATTTCGGGGGGAGGAGCTTTGGGTATTTTGATCCCTCCCAGTGTGCCCATGATCCTCTATGCTACCCTGACTGGAGAATCAATTGGTGGCTTATTCGCGGGCGGAGTTTTTCCCGGGATCCTGCTTTCTATCCTTTTCATTCTCTATATTGCCATTCGCTGTTTTCTCCAACCTAATCTTGGCCCAGCGCTACCGAAAGAAGAAAGGGCTTCTTGGAAAGAAAAATTCGTCTCTTTGCGCGCGGTAATTTTGCCTATTATGATCATTATTATGGTGCTGGGATCAATCTATTCTGGCGTTTGTACGGCTACCGAAGCTGCTGCTTTAGGTTGTCTGGGCGCTTTCATTTCGGCGGCCGTTTACCGCAAATTAACTTGGACTTTAGTGAAAGAAGCTTGTCATCGAACTGCAAATCTAACAGCGATGATTATCTGGATTTTAATTGGCGCTTATTGCTTTACTTCTGTCTATACCGGTACCGGAGCCCATGAATTGATGGAGAAAATACTTCTCTCCATCCCCGGGGGTAAATATGCCATTCTTATTACGATTCAGGCCGTCTTCTTTGTTTTGGGATGTATCTTAGACCCAGCAGGAATTATCATGATTTGTACACCTGTGTTTATCCCGGTAATTAAATCTTTAGGGTTTGATCCTTTGTGGTTTGGCGTTCTTTTCATCATGAATATGGAGATGGGCTATTTAACTCCCCCATTTGGTTTCAACCTTTTTTACATGAAGGCTATTGCTCCTCCGGGGGTAACGATGAGCGATATTTATCGCTCTATCGTTCCCTTTGTTGCTCTCCAGGCGCTGGGTTTAGCTATCGTCATTATTTTTCCGGAAATTGCCTTATGGTTTCCCAGAGTAGTTTTATCGAGATAAAACAATTATAAAAAAGATAGATTTATAAAAGGGAGGCTGCTGCTTTTATTATTCCTTCAGCATCGAGGCCATATTTGGCGCGGAGCAAATCTTGAGGACCATGTTCCACAAATGTATCAGGGATTCCCAAACGTTTAATTTTCTTAAAATAAATTCCTTTTTGTTCTAAAACCTCCAAGACGGCGCTGCCAAACCCTCCTTGCAAGACATTTTCTTCTACGGTTATTAATCGGGGAATTTCCGAAATTAGCGAGCAAAATAATTCTTCATCCATGGGTTTGACAAAACGCGCGTTTACCACTGTACATTTCACTCCTCGCTCTAAAAGCTTATCAGCCGCTGCCAATGCTGCTCTTACAGTTGACCCAATGGCCAAAATAATCAAATCTTTCCCTTCCCTAAGAACCTCCGCTTTGCCAATGGGCAACTCATTTATTTCCTCATCCAAAAACCCTCGCCAACCACTACCCCTTGGATAGCGTAAAGAGACGGGTTGACCACAATAAACAGCGGTCTTCAGCATATGCTGCAATTCATTTTCATCTTTGGGCGCCATGACTATGAGATGGGGAATATGGCGGAGGTAGGAAAAATCAAAAAGTCCATGATGGGTAGGCCCATCTTGGCCCACTATCCCGCCGCGGTCCATGGCTAATACTACAGGAAGTTTTTGTAAACATACATCATGCAGAATCTGGTCATAGGCCCTTTGCAGGAAAGTGGAATAAATAGCTACTACGGGAATAAAACCTTCGGCAGCCAAGCCGGCGGCAAAAGTAACTCCATGCTGCTCGGCAATTCCCACATCAAAAAAACGCTCCGGAAATTCCCGGGCAAAAGCATCCAATCCTGTTCCTTGGGGCATAGCGGCTGTAATGCCCACTATCCGCGGATTTTCTCTGGCTAACCTTACCAAGGTGTTCCCAAACACGTGGGTATAGGAGAGTAGATTTCCTTCGCTTTTGATGATCTCCCCGGACTCCGGAAGGAAAGGGCCCACTCCGTGAAAAGTTACGGGGTCTTTTTCCGCCGGGGCATAACCTTTTCCTTTAGTCGTTACCACATGAACTAAAACCGGCCCCCGCAAATTCTTTACATTGCGAAAGTTTTCAATTAAGCCTTCGAGCTTATGTCCGGGTAGTGGCCCTACATATTTGAATCCTAATTCCTCAAATAATAAACCCGGCAGAAAAAAACCTTTTAATGATTCTTCAGCATACCTCGCCCACTTCAAGGCTGAATCACCGATGCCCGGCAGAATTTTTAAGAAGCCTTTTAGTTCCTCCCGAAAGCGTGTAGCCAAATGACCAGTCATCAACCGGTTCAGGTAAGAAGAGAGGGCCCCTACATTTGGGGAAATGGATAGTTCATTGTCATTGAGGACCACGATCAAATCTTTATCCATTGCGCCAGCTTGGTTCAGACCCTCAAAAGCCAACCCGGTGGTCAGTGATCCATCTCCAATGACGGCAATGACCTTATAGTTTTCTCCGCGCAGGCATCTTGCTTGAGCCATCCCTAAAGCAGCTGAAATAGAAGTTCCTGAATGTCCCGTGCCAAAAGCATCATACGGGCTTTCTTCCCGCCGCGGGAATCCACTAATTCCTCCATATTGGCGGAGGGTAGAAAATCTTTCTTGACGCCCCGTAATTAATTTATGGGCATAAGTTTGATGACCCACATCCCAAATAATCCGATCACGGGGAGTGTCAAATACATAATGCAAAGCCAAGGTTAATTCTACAACCCCCAAGCTGGAAGCTAAATGCCCGCCCACTTTGGCCACCGTTTTAATAATTTCCTCCCTTATTTCCCGGGCCAAAAGAGGAAGGTCAGACGGACGCATCTTGCGCAAATCTTCTGGATTTTTAATTTGCTTAAGTAATTTAACCATCTAATTGCTTCTCTTAAGGATATATTTAGCCAGCTCTCTTAAAGGATCGGCTCGCTTATCGAAAATCTGTAAATGGAGAGTAGCTTCGGCAATCAAGCTTTGGGCTAAACGTTTTGATTCTTGCAGGCCAAAAAAGGCGGGGTAGGTGACTTTTTTCAGAATATTATCTTTGTGCACGGCTTTGCCCATCTGGTTTACGTTCCCCTGAACATCAAGAAGATCATCAATTATTTGAAAAGCAAGTCCTAATTTTTCCCCATATTTGCTCAGGGCTCTATACTGCCTGGAAGACGCCCCTCCAATAATAGCTCCTCCACTCACTGCCGCTGCTATCAAAGCACCTGTTTTATGGGTATGAATATACTCTAATAAGTCTTTGTCTACCTCTTTTCCCTGGCAGAGGATATCCATGGTCTGCCCCCCCACCATGCCCAAAGAACCAGCGGCCCGGGCAACTTCCCAGATCGCCCGCAATCGGCGGCGGGGAGGAACTCTCGGCATTAAGTCGGGACGGGCTAAAAGGAAAAAAGCCTCGGTGAGCAAAGCATCCCCAGTTAAAATAGCCAGGGCTTCGCCGAACATTTTATGGCTGGTAGGTTTGCCCCTTCTCAGGTCATCATTGTCCATTGCCGGCAGATCATCATGGATCAAAGAATAAGTATGAATAAGCTCTAAAGCGCAAGCTAAAGGCAAAACATCTTCCTGGTTCCCTCCCACGGCTTCCGCCGCAGCTAAAGCCAAGATGGGGCGGAGTCTTTTTCCTCCCGCAAAAAGGCTATAGCGCATAGCTGTATGAACTTCCGGCGGGAAAGTATCTTCTTTGGGTACCCAGCGTTGGAGAGCCTCTTCCACTAAGCGTTGGCGACTCTGCAGGTACTGTTTAAAATTCAATTTATTCCTCTTCGGCAGAATTTAAGGAAAAGGGATGGGAAAGAAGACGACCTTCGCTATCTTTGAGCAAAATCTCTACTTTCTTTTCCGCCTCATCCAACTTTTTGGCACAGAAGCGGGAAAGACGCACTCCCTCTTCAAAAGCTTTCAAAGACTCTTCCAGGCTTAAATTACCTTCTTCTAATTTTTTAACTATGGCTTCCAGCTTTTGGAAGGCGTCCTCAAATTTTTGTTCAGCCAAATTTCCTCCTTTCTTAAATTATACTCCCCTCCTCTCTGAGGTCAAGAAGGGACTTTTCTAACCGTCGACCAGTTTTAATATTTCTCGCCAACAAAAGACAGGCGGGAGGGGGAGAGGCGAAATTAAAATCGGCTGGGAATTGCTTAATTCCTTCTTACCCACCCTTATATCCGCCATAAACGGCGGGGATAAACTTATCTTGAAAATAAAAACGCGAATAATCCCTCCCTAATTTTCACTCCTCTTCCAAATTTATGTTTTCTACTCTGGCCATAAATTCCCCTTTATGCACCTTTACCCGCACTTTATCCTCAGGTTTAAGCAAGGAAGCATCTTTAATAATTTCACCCTGGGGGAGTAGCCAGGAAATACTATATCCTCTTTCCAATATAGCTAACGGATTCAAGGCACTAAGCTTTTCCGACCAATTTTGCCATTTTTGACGGAGCAGACGTATCTCGCCCTTCTCGGCCAAGATCATTTGCCGGAAAAGTTGTTGCAAATGCCAAGAGGCTTGATCTATTTGCCGGCCCGGGTGATGAAGAAATAAGGAATCCTTTTTGAGCTGAAAAATTTCCTTATTTTTAAGTAGCGTTTGTCTTATACCTTTAAAAAGGCGATGGGATAAATCATCAATACGCAGCCGCTGATCGGACAGCCTCTTTCTGGGATCCGTTAGGCGAAATAGAAGAGACTGCCATTTTTCTTTCTTAATTTCCAACAAGGAGCGGAAATTATGGAATAAGCGATTGTTTAAATTTGTTAATCCTTCTATTAATTCTATCTTCTCTTGGACGACTAATTCGGCGGCAGCAGAAGGAGTGGGGGCTCTTAAATCGGCCACAAAATCGGCAATAGTATAATCAATTTCATGACCCACAGCCGAAATTACTGGGACTCGGGAACTAAAGATAGCGCGGGCGACAACTTCTTCATTGAAGGCCCAAAGATCTTCTAAAGACCCTCCACCCCTGCCCACAATAATCACATCAATACTGGGCCATTCATTTAGCTCTTTTATAGCCTGCGCAATTTCTTGAGCAGCTCCTGGCCCTTGAACCCGCACGGGGTAAATGAAGATATGAACGTTGGCATACCTTCGTTCGATAATTTTCAGCATATCTCTGATTGCTGCTCCCGTAGGTGAGGTGACGATCCCTATTCTCTGAGGAAGACGAGGTATAGGTTTCTTATGTGCCGGATCAAATAACCCTTCTTGAGCGAGTTTCTCTTTTAGCTGTTCAAAGGCCAATTGCAGGGCCCCCAAACCTTTGGGTTCCAAGTAATCGACTATTAACTGATATTCTCCCCGGGGTTCGTAAACACTTATTCGTCCATAACTTATCACCTGCAAACCATCTACTGGTTCAAATTTTAAAAGGCGACTTTGCAATCTAAACATAACCGCGCGGATCTGGGCCGTCTCATCCTTAAGAGTGAAGTAAATATGACCTGAGGTAGGAATACGCAGGTTGGAAATCTCTCCTTCCACCCAAATATACTCAAAATTTCGCTCCAAAAGATTCTTTATTTCGGTGGTTAACTGGGTAACTGTATAAATGGGCCGAAAAATGGACATGGTGAAGGGTCCTAAAATCGCCAAAAATTTAAGGAACCAAAACTCTTAAAGCCTGCGGGATGAGACGCAAAGAAAATGGCGTGCGGCAGATAAATTCGCCATCGCCGTATAAATCTAAAGGCTGAACAGAATTTACTTGTACGGCCGTGGAACGATAATAGTGAACCTCGGGCATATCGATGTGCTCTCCTGTAAAAACTAAAGGGAAAAAACGATATAGGCGAAAAATATGCACCGGGTCGATCCAACAGACATCTAAAAACCCGTCGTCTAATTCCGCTAAAGGAGTTATCTGCATGCCTTTGCCATAACTCTTAATATTACCAAAAGCCACCATTAAAATCGGGCCTTCAATCACTTCTTGATCCAAGCGCAAGGTAATTTTTTTCGGCTTATAAGTAAGAATTTTTAGGAGCACGGGAAAGACATAAGCTGCTTTATTCTTAAAAAACCTCCCCCACTTATTGGCTATAGCATTTACTTCCGAATCAAACCCTATGCCCCCCACTCCGGCGATATAAGGTCCAGAATTTATTTGGAGCACATCTATGCGCCGGATTTTTCCATGAATTAATGTATCTAAAGCGCCTTCTAAGTCTTCGCCAATGCCCAGATTATGCGGAAAATCATTGCCCCTGCCCAAAGGAATAAACCCTAAAGCCGGCCTTTTGCCTACCAAAGCTTGCAGAATATAATGGGCTGTTCCATCGCCACCGGCAGAAGCAATAATATTGAACCCTTCGCTTTGAGCTTGCCTTGCTAAAAATGAGGCATGTTGAGCATTCTCCGAAAATTGAATTTGAAAGGGAACCTGTCGCTCTAATAGTTTCTGTTTTATTAAAGGAAAAAGCTTTTGGGCTCTACCTCCCCCAGCATTAGGGTTAAGGATCACTTTTATTCGGCGGGGAATTTGTGCTTGCAAAAATTGCTCCTCGGGCTTGAAAAGTATTTATAATTAACTATCAGATAAAAATTTTTTTTTCAATAAATTTCAGTAATCCCCCAAGGGAATAGGACACCCTTTTTGATGCGCCAATGATATTTCCATCTTTTCCCAGATAATGATCTCCAATTAATAAAGCCCATAATCGAGTTTCCCCAAAGGGAAAGGTAGATTAAACATGCCTATTAATTTGTACAGCAATTCTTTAGGGCTGGCCAAATAACGGTCGGGGCCAAACCCTTGCCTTACGAATTATATTTAGTAATCAACAAGCCTTTTCTTCTCGCCAGCAGAGAAAGGCGTGGTGAGGGATAACAAAAAATGGCTCCATGCTTCAGAAGTTATTATCGCCAAATTTACATCATTTAAAAAAATCTCCACCATTTAGCAAGGTATTGCGGGTTTAAGTAAAAAGCTGACCGTCTAACAGTTTTAATATTTCTCGCCAGCAGGAAACAGGCGGGAGGGGGAGAGGCGAGCCTCTCCCCCTCCCGCCTGAATTAAGCTGAAATTTAAAAAGTGATCGACGGTCAGAGTAAAAAGCTGACCGTCTAACACTTTTGAAATTGGATTAAATTCAATAATATTCTGGGGTTATTATTTTCTTGACAAAAGAGTCATTTTTTATTAATTTGTAGTATTAATACTACAAATAAGGAGGAGCCTATGTCCTTAATCCAGAAGCTCAGAC
>Ga0315298_1008005_pt1 | contig 13656 bp, 19 predicted proteins | sample WHS_1_MG_FD_203077 | JGI IMG/M metagenome (GOLD analysis project Ga0315298, IMG submission 203077) | Extremophilic microbial mat communities from Washburn Hot Springs, YNP, Wyoming, USA - WHS_1_MG | ecosystem: Environmental > Aquatic > Thermal springs > Hot (42-90C) | place: USA: Wyoming...
GCGGCCCTGTCGACGAGGGAGTTCAACTCCTCACGCGTAACCCTGCTTGGGAACAATGCGCGCTGAACCATTCCCACTAGCCTTCAACACCCCAGCGAAAATAAGCTTTTGTATGTCTTTGCCTTAATCCGAAGGCGCGTCTATTATTTCGCCATGCTTGCCATCGTAATCGCTTTGGCCACGTTATTCGCAATACGTACACGCGCTCGACCTCGTAATCAAGCTTCCTTCCCCAAGGCACAGCGCGCACACTATCTAAGCAGTTTGATTTCCAAACGGCTGAGGAGTTTTTCCCAGTTTTATCGATTCAAAATGCTTAAAAGGTTGCATGGAGTAGCGCGCGCGGGCGGGTTCACCAGCAAGGCACTTCAGGAGGCCAGAGATGCGTTCTTCAGCATAAGGCTGTGGGACCAAGGAAAACTGATAGAGGAAATGCTGAGATACTACGAGCGATTTGACGACAAGTTGAAGGCGGAGCTGCCGTTAAAAAGAATATGGACGCTGGTCGTTGAAGAAGAATGAGACTTTGACAAGGAACCTAGAACCTTCTAATAGGCTTAAGCCTACTGGCTGAGTTAGTAAAAAGCGGGCTAGAACTGTGCGCTAGTTGCTAGGGCAAGATGGCTGGGACGCGCGCTTTATTATTTTGAGGCGGTTTTCTTAATTTTAATAATCGGTTGAGAATTTATAAGGTAAATGGGATCGCCATCACCATCATATTTATCGGTTCTAGAAACCTTAGATATTACGAGTTTCACAAACAACATCTCATCGTTAACTTTAAAGACATTCCATTCTTCTTTTATAGTTTTAAATTCTATATCTTCTTCGACAATGGATTTCTCAAGTTCCTCTGGTGAAAATCTTTCACCGGATGGTGGTCCCTTGAGTTTTTCAGGAGGATCTACTGCGAATACACTGGATGCTTTAAAGCCATATTCGTGAGGCCCAAGTTTCATGATTTTCAACACTATTATCCTGCCTCGAAGCACAGAGCCGTCTGCTAGTTCATACATGCTCCATCCTTCATTTATTGTCCTAAACTCCACTGGTTGCAAACTCAATCGCCTGTCCCCTCAATTTGCGTATCTGACACCTCTTCCAAAAATAAGGCATTAACGCCTAAAGTTTTATTTTCTTTGCATAAATATTCATATAAATCTTTATCTGAAGTCAACAATTTCAGGTTCAAACGCTTTGCAATGGCGGAGAATATAGCATCTGCACCTTTGTAATCGATTTTTACAATTTCTGGTATGAAATTATTGACAAAATCTTCATCTTGATAAACAACGGCAGCATTTTCAGCTATGACCTTCGGAGCATCTAGAGCAAGATTCTTGTCCCTCATCACCCTAGAAAGCCTAGCACACACTTCTATTAAACCAATAGCCGGAACCACTACCTCGTGCTTTCCTTCCAAGACAGCCATCCAAAAATTCTTCGATTTGTTTGCTCGTTCTCTTTTACGATTTTCAATATATTCACTAGGTAGCAACGCATCTACGAGGACATTTGAATCTACGACCACCCTCATCTGAGTTCTCATCCCTCGTCTTCCTCTTCAAGCTCCGACAGGATTGATTGCCAATTGGGAACAAGGGATTCTGCAATGCGTTTTCTCAATTCTTCGAACGCTTTGAGTCTTCTGTTGACTTCCTCAGGGGTTCTAGCCTTCAGTTCCCTAAACCTTTTGTTAACGTAAGTCTGTAGCTTGACTCCAAATTCGTCATATCTTTCTATGAGCGTCGAATCCACGAGTAGCGATGCTTTTGCTTCAAAGAGCTGCGTAGTGTCACGAGACAGCAAAGAAGCTGGAAATGTCATCAATACCTTTTCTTCCCCCACCATTAAATAAAGGAGGGGCCGCTCTAATCGCCCTCCTGTGATTTCATTCCCTGCCTTAGGAACAAACAATACTAACCACCTTTTTAATAATTTCCATCATGCGATTTAAGCTTTTTGTCGTATCAAGTAGATGTTCCAAAAGTTAGACCTTTAAAGCGTGCGCTAAAGTTTATTTCAGGGAAACTCCAGTGAGAGACAATGGACGAGTAGCCCGATCTGAAAGGGGAATCTCTTGAGGGCAATACCCGGCGGGTGGAAATCCCATGCGACAACTCAAGAGAAAGGACCGAGCTGGAGAATTTCAAGCTGTTGGTGAGTATCTCCGGAGACGAGAAGCTCTTCTGGGACAGGTTTAACGTGTTCACCGCTCTCGACTCCGCGTTGTCGGGCTTTTCGTTCCTCGACCAGGTCGCGAAGGGTGCCACTTCAACCCTTCTTCTGTCGTTTCTCGGGATTGTGTTATCTCTCCTCTGGTTCTTCATGACGGCCAGGGCACGCGCTTACATCGAGCATTGGATTTGCTTAGCCCGCGAGATCGAGGAAAACAAACTCAAGGACTTGACGTTCTTCAAGGAAGAGTGCCGTTTCAAGAAGTCGTTGAGCTGGTACGAGAAGCTGAAGGAATATGAGTTATGGAGAGGCAAGCCCGTTTGGAGAAAAAGCTTCAGAGAGACGTTGCTTGGAAAATTCAATTTTTATAACCTAGAGAATGAGAAGATCTACCTGTCTTCCTCTCAGTGGGGGAAACTTCCCCCTCCATCTCCCCAGAAATGTCCCATTTATGGAAGAGTCTTCTCCAGAGGAAGATACCCCCATGTTGGGATGATGCGGCATGTGTATAAGTGGCATAAAGACGTGTGTATGGGGTACGATTGTGCCGAAGCCTATCTCGATCTGATCTTGTACAAAAAGAGAGTCGACAATATCTTGTTTAGGTCTAAATATAGCGCGCTCTTGGGAGGAACGCACCCCGATGAGCGTGAGAGGATAAAGACTTTTGAAGACTTCGAGGCGGTCTTCGCTGACCTTATGGTTGGCCTCGCGCCTATAACCTGCGAGGTTAAGGCAAGCAGCAAGGGATTGCCGGGACGGCTCAGCAAGGATCAGGAGGAGACCAAGGCACTGGCGGTAAAGTATGGTTGGGGATGGCTCGCCCTAGGCGTATGTATAGGCGAGAGGGTGACTGCCGAAGTCCTTGAACTCCATATGCCAAATAGCGGTAAGATCAGGCGTGGAGTACGTGAGTTCTTCCGCGCGCGCTAAAGTAGTAAAAGATAGAAATGTTCACTCTCTCAACCTCCCACTATAGCTTTAACCTCCTCGACGCTCTTAAACTCTTTAGCTATGTGGACTTCAAAAGCCACTTCAGGATGTTCTTCGTGTAGCTTCAGGACGTGCTTAAGCAATTCCTTGGCGCCCTGGCCCGTAACATCGCCTCCGAAGTAGTATATCACTTTGCCGTTGTGCAAGCTCGCATGCGCAAAATAGCCTTTTGCTTGTTTCTTGTCGTCTTCGACATCAACTTCATCTCCGCGCTTACACTCCACGATTCCCTCCCGATCAGGTCTTCCATGAGCAAATCCGGAGGCTTCTGGATTCCCACGAGAGGTTTTTTAACGCACACGAGCTGGTAGCTTATTTCCCTGAAGAATCCTATCGCCTCCAGGACGAGCGTGACATGCTCCGGATCCTCGAGCAGCTTCCGGAGTATTTCCCTTTGCAGAAGTTCCTCAACAACTTTGTCGAACGGTATGCTCAAGTGGGTCTTGCCGTCAGGAATCCCCCAAGTCCTTAGGTCTATTTTAATACGCTTGCCGTCCTCAATTATCTTCTTAGCCACTTTTTCCCGTAGGTCCTTTGGCAAACCCAGGGCAAGTGCCCACCCTGTGGTTAGGAGCGAGAGGCGCTTATCGTTACCGTCCGCGTACTCGACCAGCAGCAAACCCCTCAAGGTAAACTCCCTATCTTCGTAGTAGTAATTGAGTTCGGGAATGTAATTGAGGAAGCTAACGTTGCAAAATCGACCACCGCGTAAGATCTTCAGCTCAGGGCGTAGCTTTTTACCGGTCTCGTCTAACCCTATCTCGAACCTGAGCACCTCGTCGCCCGGCAGCACTATTCACAGCATTGGGCCGCTGGAGCCGAGCGTGAAGTAGGCGTCTTTTACCAAAATCGTCTTACAGCCCTCAAGACCCTCGACCTCCAAGCGGAGCTCGTCTTTCAGATTCAGCCTAAGCGTCACCTTCCGCTGCAGTCCTTGCCGACAAAACCACCTGCCCTCACCACCCAAGTTCCGACTACTTGCCTCACGTCGTGCCCCCTGAGGTCGAAGGTCATGCTTTGGCTCCACAGGTGGCCCAGCTGGCCCTTTTCATCGGTGTAGACTAGCCCGAGGACTGCCCTGGTGCGTTTTTCAGAGCCCTCCTCGCTTCCACCGTCCATCTCACCGGACATTGCTTGTAGAGCAATAGAATGAAAGCCGAATTAATAATTTCGTCTTATTGAGACGGGAGTATGATTTGCTTAACAATCGACACGGATATCAACGATCAGAACTGTCAGCGCGCGCTATCTAGATCCTAGGATCTCAATATTCTCTTCGTAAGGTCTATAGTTGTGAGCTTGCTTTTATCATGGAGTTCTCTTTCCCTTATGATCATTTCTTTACAGAAAGATCGAGAGAATCGAGAGTAGGGTCGAAGTAGCCGTAAGATAAGCTTAATTTTAATTATATATACCATTTTGGATTATTTTTATCTGTACTCATTACGAGGAATCGCGCGCGATTTCCTCTGGGATGAATGTTGTAAAATCCATTGTTTCATCCTCCTCGAATTGCGTTGACCTGTTTCCTCCTGTGTTTTTCTCCTTTGGATAATTAGGAAAAGTCGTACGGGACCAGATTTTCATGTTTTTCGGCTTTCCGAAAGATTTTTAACTTTTGTTTCCATATGGAAACTTTAGTGTCCAGTGGTAGAAGATGATATTCCACGATTATCTTGAAGTGTTGCTGGGTTCGAGGGTTAAGATAAGGGTTCTTAGAGCGCTCTGGAAGTATAGAGGGAGAGAGTTTACAATAAGAGAACTGGCCAAGTTCTTAGGAGTATCCCATACGGGCATTAGGAAGGTTCTTGACGAGCTTGAAAAAACCAACGTCGTAGTGTTAAGGACTGTCGGAAAGTCACATGCTGTCAAGCTGAATACGAAAAGCTATGCGGCAAGCATTATAGATAAGGTGTTTGAGGCAGAGAGTAAGACTCTAGCCGAACTCCTGGAGACAATAAGGAGAAGGCTGGAGTCGCCTACAGTGATCTCCGCCGTGCTTTTCGGAAGCGTCGCAGAGGGGAGGGAAGCCCCCGGAAGCGACATTGACCTTTTTATTGTAACCGACCATAGAGAAAGGGTTGAGGAAATGGTCGCTAGGCTTCAAATGGATGTCTCTGAAAAATTCGGGAATACTGTTTCCGCGTACTACATAAGTAGAGAGGAATTTGGAAAGAAGCAGAAGGAACAGCCAGTCAAGCAGGTTCTACGGAAGCATGTGCCTGTTTGCGGTAAACCTTTAAGTGAGGTTTTGTGTCAGTGAGGGTTAGACATGTTGATAAGTTCGCGTTCAGAAACTACTTGAAAAGGGCAGGGGAATGCTTGAACGCAGCTCTAGAATGTTTGAAAAACGGTTGGTGGAACGCTGCAGTTATAAACGCTGTTCATTGCGGTATAAGTGCCTGCGATGCCCTGACGGTTTTTATGCGAGGTGTTAGGCATGCCGGAGAAAGACATGAGGATGCCATCAGCCTCCTCCAAACAGTCGATTTGCCTAAGGATTTGTTAACCGCTAAAAGTAAACAGCTCAGCAGACTGCTTGGAGTGAAGAATGCGGCTGAATACGAGGAACGTCTAATGGATGAGAATGATGCAAGGGAGGCTGTGAAGGATGCGGAAAGACTCTTAGGCTGGGTGAAAGAATTTCTAAGTGGATGATATCATCCTTAGCCTAACCGGCTCAAAATACCAGTTGCAGTTCAAACATAGCGTATAACCCTAAATTTCTAGGACCTCTCTGCAGAAGCGCGCGCTCTACCGCTGGTACCATGTCTTTAGTACATGGCAAGTAAAGCACGCGTACTCACGTGTAACATCTTATATATGGCGCGCGCTGCAGGCGATAGCAAATGACTGTAACTTACAAACCAACCTGGACCTCTCTCAAGGTGAACCTCGTTCCGCGGTGGCTTGATGAGGGCAAGTTTGGAATTTACACTCACTGGGGGGTCTACTCGGTACCTGCCTGTGGTCCAAATGGGTCATGGTATCCCCATAACATGTACATAGAAGGCACGGAACAATACAAATACCACGTGGAACATTATGGCGATCCCTCAAAGTTTGGCTACAAGGATTTCATCCCGATGTTCAAGGCAGAGAAATTTGACCCGGATGAGTGGGCAGAACTTTTCGCGAGGGCTGGCGCAAAGTTCGCTGGCCCTGTCGTTGAACATCACGATGGTTTCTCCATGTGGGACAGTGAGGTTAACGAGTGGAACGCTGCAAGGATGGGACCTGAAAGGGATGTTGTTGGAGAATTAGAAAAAGCTATCAGGAAAAGAGGTATGAAATTCATGGTAGCATTTCACCACGCTGAGAACTGGTGGTTTTTCCCTCACATAACGGGTTTTGACACGTCAGACCCTCGGTATTCAGGTTTGTATGGTAAAGTTCATGACGTGGACGGCGGACCTGAGGTCTGGCGAGACTGGTACAAGCAGGAGAAGCCTGACGAGGGATTCCTTCAGAACTGGAAAGCAAAGATCGTAGAGGTAGTTGATAAATATAAACCCGATTTGATGTGGTTTGACTTTGGCTTACAGTTCGTCCGTGAGAAGTATAGAAAGGAAGCAATTGCTTACTATTTGAACAAGGCTGTCGAATGGAACAGGCAAGTAGGGGTCGTCTTCAAGAGGCCAGGCCTTCCTCCTGGGGTCGGTATTGAAGATCTGGAACTCGGTAGAATGGGGACGTTGACTTACCACAACTGGATAACCGACACCGACATTGCCGTCGGTGGCCGCTGGTCCTATATTCATGGAATAGAGTACAAGTCGACAACGGCAATTGTACATAACTTGATAGACAACGTTAGCAAGAATGGTTACCTCCTGCTCAACGTAGGCCCCAAGGCCGATGGCGAGATTCCGAAACCTGCAAGGGAACGTCTGTTGGAGCTGGGAAGGTGGCTGGAGGTTAACGGAGAGGCCATTTACGGTACCACTGCCTGGGTCATACATGGAGAGGGACCTACGGAAATGAGGGCGGAAGGCTCTTTCAGTGAAAGTGAGGAGGTACAGTATGACGCAAACGACAAGAGGTTCACGGTTAAAGATACGGACAGAGAAAGTGCATTGTATGCGTTCTGCTTAGGCTGGCCAGGGGAGAGTAAAGAGGTGACCATCAGAGCGCTTAGGCTGTTGTATAGGTCTGACATCAGTTCAGTGGAGATGCTCGGTGCTGATGAAAATCTGGACTGGGCCTTGACTGAAGACGGGCTCAAAGTTAGAACACCTAGCAGAAAGCCTTGCGAGCACGCATGCACGTTCAAAATCTTGACGGACTAAACTGGCACAAACACGTAAACTTCATCTGCGTGCGCTAATGGAATAATGTAAGTATTCTAGCTATGTGTATATGAGATGGTTAAAGTTAAATGTTTCCTTACATTTCTTGATAACCTAGGCTATGGTAGCGTGGTTTGAGATCAGGGATCCGATTTATGGGTTTATACAGTTTAATGAGTGGGAGAGACAAATAATTGATAGCCCTGAATTTCAAAGATTGAGAAGGATAAAGCAATTAGGGTTAACAGACATGGTGTATCCTGGAGCGGTGCATACTAGGTTTGAGCATTCTCTTGGGGTCATGCATCTTGCTACCGAGATGTATGATAGGATTGTTAGAACTAAAACGCTTTTGGAAGAGAAGTTAAAGTACGATGATGTAGGTTTAAGTAGGGACAGGCAATTAGTTAGGTTAGCGGCCCTTCTTCATGATGTTGGTCAAATGCCCTTTTCCCACATGTTAGAAGAAGAAACTTACAACCATGAGACATATACATCTGCAATAATCAAGGGTCCCTTGAGGGACAAAATTGAGGATCATGAATTAAATAAGATGAACTATAAAATAAGTGCTGATGATGTTGCAGCATTAATTCAAGGTGACGCTACAGTACTTGGAAAGCGAGTTTTCTGGAAAATTCTTATTTCAAGTCAACTGGATGCAGACCGTGGAGATTACCTCCCAAGAGATTCGCACCACCTTGGAGTAAAGTATGGGGTGTATGATCTGGATAGGCTTCTCGTCACTATCGGACTTGGAATAGATCCAGAAAATGATGAACTAGTTCTTGGAGTTAGAAAGGATGGATGGCATGTAGCAGAGGCACTAATAATAGCAAGATATCAGATGTTTTGCCAAGTGTACTTCCATAAGACTCGTCGAGCATACGATCATATGCTTAGACAGGCAATAAGGGACACGAAGATAACAATACCTAAGCCGAGTGAGATAGAAGAATTCTTAAAACTTGATGATTACGCGATATGGAATTTAATAATTAAGAACAGTAAGGAAAGCTATTGGTGTAATTCGATACTCCAAAGAAATCACTTAAGAACTGTATACGAGACGAAAGAGATTCCCACAAGTGAAGATATTGAAGAATTGCAGAAGAGGGAAGAAAAACTCAAATCAAATGAAATCTGGTACTTTAAAGATGAAACAAAAGACTCTTGGTACGGAACGAACCAAGGTAAAGAAATAATGATAATTGATGATAGATATAGTGTCTCGCCCCTTTCAGAGTATTCTAAGATAGTTAGATCTTTAGGAGAGATAAGGCAGATTAGGATATATGTAAAGCAAGAAGATAAAAATAATGCGATCAACATTCTGAACTCGATTTGAAAAGGAGTTATCAGGGCGCTCATTTCTGCCCTTATATTTATATAGCTGCATAAAAGTAGTAATGGTAATTAGTAAGTTAGGTAAAAATGATAGGAGTAAGCGTGTTTAAGAAGCCTGCTGTGATTTCTTTTCTAGTTAAGAAACTAAACGAGAAATACCCTCATAAGCAAATAGGTAAAACAATTGTTCAGAAAATGATTTATCTACTCACGAGGGAGAAATTTGTTGACTATCAATATTCTATGTACCACTACGGTCCCTACTCAAGCGAAGTAGCCTCTGACTTAAGTCTTTGTGAGGCATTGGGCATGTTAAGGATAGACTGGGTTGAGAATAAGGGCTATTTTATAACGGCAGGTGACAATGAGAGATATGAAGGTTTATTGAACGAAGAGGACAAGAATAAGATTGAAACGATTGTCGACAAATACGGGATATTTGACGCTAAAGAGATATCAATAATTGCAACCGCCCTCTATATAAAAGAGAATGTAGAAACAGCCAGTGATAACGAGCTCGTAAAAATAATTGTTTCACTGAAACCAGAATGTGAGGCGGGGTTAATAAGAGAAATCTTAGTAAGAGGCGGCGTAATACCTCCAAAATAAGATTGTTTCAACGATTTAATATTTTAAATAATTCGATGAAGCATAAAGTATTCCAAAATATTCTACTCTTCGTCTTGGTCAAATTATCTTTTTGCCTTCTTTCTTCTACGAGTTCTTTTCTTTTTACGCCTGGGTTTGCTTTCGACTAGGCCGAGGCCTTCTGCGCTTATTTTTCCAGCTTCCCACATGATTCTCCCCATCGTTTTCAACAACGTTTTCCCGATCTTGATCGCGCGCTCCCTCTTTGAGATAGCCTCTCCCATCGCCAGGTTTTGCTTTGACCAGTTGCTGAACTCGGGGCTCATTTTCTCTAAGCCGAACAATTGTTTCAACTCCTCCCTGAACCTAAGCGGGTCGAGATGAGTTTTGAAACTGTACCAGAGCCGGTCTAGGTCCTTCGCGTCCAGAAAGACGATGCCGTATTTCTGGAGGTAGTCGCTATACCTAGAAACCTCGGATTGAGAACCGTACTTGCTGATGACGAAGGCGCCAGCCTGTGCCACTCCGAGCTCCTGCAGGTCCCTGAACTTCTGGATGAACTGGTCCACCATTAACTTCGGAATATGGCCCATGTCCTTGCACTCGACAGCTATGTTTCCCTCCGGAGCCTTGGCCAACACATCGATCTCATGTTTAGCGGAGCCCGCGCTCGCCGGAACAATACTGTCCCTCTCGGTTTCAAAGCCAGCGACATCGAATATTTTCTGCACGTATCTTTCCAGCCATTCCCCTTTCTCGCCACCCATCCGGCCTTGAGGGGTCCCCTGAAGCCCGGTTTTTTCCTCAATGTGATGAAACGAAACATGAGGAACAGGCCTGGCCACTTGACCGGGTTTGTTTAAAACCTGTCTAGGCAACCGTTTACCACAGTAACCGCAGAAAGCATCGTTAGGACCTACGGCTCCACCGCAATAGGGGCAGTGGAAAGCATCAGTGCCATACATCACAATCATACAAAAGTAAGATACTAAAATAAGTTTTTGTACTTAAAACATAAAAACAATAAGATTCACGGACCAATTCCAGATTTGACTAAGAATTTCGTGAACTCAGGATAGGTGCACTTTAAGATCTTTAAGTAAAAAACAACCTTAGCGGCATGGAGCATTGAGGTACTTCTAGATTATTTTGCTATTTGGAGTTGGAAATAAATAAGACAAAACAAACTATATGATTAAAATTAAGCTTATCTTACGGCTACTTCGACTCTACTCTCGATTCTCTCGACCTTTCCGTCTCGAATCCAGAAAATTCGGTCACTCACGTCTATCATTTTGAGATCATGAGTCGCGGTTATAATCGTGACACCTTTTTCCTTATTCATCGATCTTAGGAGCGAGATTATGTCCAATCCAGTATAAAGGTCGAGGTTGCCCGTTGGCTCGTCCGCAAGCACTATGACGGGGTTGTTTGCCAGCGCCCTGGCTATTGCTACCCTCTGCTGCTGCCCTCCTGAAAGCTCTAAAGGCTTGTGGTTCAGCCTCTCGCCCAAGCCCACGCGCGTCAGTATCTCCGTAGCCCTCCTCAACCTCTCCTCTCTGCCAACGCCCGCGAATATCATCGGCAGCATCACGTTCTCCAGCGCGGTTAACACGGGTATCAGGTTGAATGTCTGGAATATGTAGCCGATCTTCCTCGCCCTCAGCCAAGCCAGCTCGTATGCGTCGAGCTTCGCTATGTCCACCTCGTCTATGTACACCTTGCCCCTCGTTGGCCTGTCCAAGCCCCCTACCATGTTGAAGAAAGTCGTCTTGCCCGAGCCGCTGGGCCCCATTATCGACAGATATTCGCCCCTCCTTATCTTCACAGACACGCCGTCGAGCGCTCTAACGGTAACCGGCCCCATCACGTAGTACTTCGCCAGGTCCTCGGTCTCGACGGTATATTCGTACCTCATTGCCATATCTCCTTACACCTCGTACCTCAAGGCCTCTGCGGGATTTAACTTTGCCGCCATGTAAGAGGGTGCGACGGAAGATATCAGGGAAAGGAAGACGCTCAGGCCGACAGCATATGCGATGAGGTAGAGGGAGCCTATCGAGGCGCTTATGACGGTTGCCGCGTTGGCCCCTGCTTGCACGTAGTACATCACGAACGCGACGGCCCAGCCAGCCACGCCGCCTATCACCCCGCCTATAAGGCCGAGGAGCAGAGCCTCTATGATGAATATCTCCAGTACGTGCGTGTCCATCGCGCCAAGCGTCTTTATCGTGCCTATCTCCTTGTACCTCTCGGTCACGCTCATCAGCATGCTGTTGACGATGCCGACGCCACAGACTAACAAGGCTATTATCGCCATCCAGAGCTGGTACGCGGGCAAGCCGGCCTGCTCGGGGTTTATCGCCCTGACTATGTTCGCTATCGTGAGCAGCGCGACCATGAAGGCTATGCCCAGTATTATCGATATGACGGTGATGAAGGCCCTCGTGAACCTCCGCCTTATGCTCTCTACCGCGAAAGACACGGCCTCGGATATCGGAAAGCTGACCTCCCTCTTCTCCTTCGACATGATTTGCGCCTAATATCCCAATTACCAGAAGATTAAAATGTTGCGCTCGGCTCCTCGCGGAGTTTAGTTTTAAAGCCATTTTCGGGTGCTATTGCCTGTAATTACTAACGCGCGCGCTTATTCTAAATCTTTTAACATTTTCTCAAATGAAGGTTTTAAGGCAGGCATATCTTCTCTGACTGTTCTCCAGACCCTTTGCAAATTGACGCCGAAATACTCATGGATTAATTTATCTCTCATCCCAGCCATTTCCCGCCAGGGTATTTCAGGGTATTTTTTTTCTAATAGAATTCGGTATCTTTTTAACAGCCTCTCCAATGATTTCTACCGCTCTCACAACCGCGTAGATAGTCTTCTTGTCCCTTGCAAACTCATCATAACTCATTTCTTCCACGAAACCTATAGCATCGTCCATAGCTCCAATTATATCATCAACATAGTCTAAAAATTCTCTTTTCATAAGTAGACTACTTCCTCCAATATGCGCTTTCCAATCCTGGGTTTAAGCGTGTTTTTCTCCACTAAGTCCACTCTGACGCCTAATTCTTCGCTTAAATAATTCTCTAAGCCGATGAAATCTAGGAGGCTCAATTCAGCCCCCTCCTCAAACTCGACTAGAATATCAAGGTCACTGTCCTCCCTCTCCTCCCCCCTAATATAGGAGCCGAAAACCCCAATAGTTTTCACCCTAAACCTTTCCCTTAACATGGGCTTCAACCTCTCTAACTTATCTTTCATTTCCTCGACTCTTTTCACATTTTTCCTCATCCTAACTGAGCCTCCTTAAATTAAGACACAGGAATTCTTAATTTTAACCTTTTCCTAAGTAGAAAACATGCATCTTGGGATTCGTGAGGAAGACTTCTCAAACATTCAAATAAGCCCTCTCAATCCCTCCTAATCACTCCGCGCTCAATACCTCGTTATAGAAGATTAAAATGTGCGCTCGGCTCCTCGCGGAGTTTAGTTTTAAAGCCGTTTTAGGGTGCTATTGCCTGCAATTACTAACTTGCCGATTAGGCAGGTCCAGCCCGGGTCAACCTTAAACTAGCAAGGGCCTTCCAAAGAATGGTGTGTTGCTCTATCGACCGACAGTTTACGTGTGAACGCGGCAGCATCGGGATTGATTGAAATAGAAGACACCAGCTCTGACCAAGAGTTCCGCGAACTCGAGATAGCGCCGGTCAACCTGATGTCCCTCGAGGAAGCCAAAGTATAAGGATTTGAACAAGGTTAACCCGACTGCGATGATCCTGGCGGGAGCGTGGATGCTCGACTACCTCAGCGAGAAGGACCTTTCCAAGGCAGTTTTCGCAGCCACCGAGGGGGTTATAGCTGAAAACAGGGTTGTCACGTACGATCTCAGAGGCTCGGCCTCAACCCAGCAGATGGCTGAGGGAATAGCTAGGAGGGCTGCGAAGAAGCTTAGAAGGTAAAGCTGGCCTACCAGGCGCTTTCAAGCATATTTCTTATAAAATTGGTTCTTAACAATTTCGGTTAGAATCAGATACGAACCGGTCATGATCGCTAGAGCTATGAAGAACTCGTAAGGAGGCTCCATAAATCCGAAGAGGGCTCCCAGTGGGGTGAAGGGCAATGCGTACGCGAAGGCAAGGATAGCTATGCTGCTTGAAAGCAAGTATTTGCTTGGCCGGCTCCTGTAGAAGGGCGACTTTCTGGTTCTTATGACGAAGATGACTAGTGTTTGGGTTGACAATGATTCGAGGAACC
>Ga0315298_1008008_pt1 | contig 13655 bp, 12 predicted proteins | sample WHS_1_MG_FD_203077 | JGI IMG/M metagenome (GOLD analysis project Ga0315298, IMG submission 203077) | Extremophilic microbial mat communities from Washburn Hot Springs, YNP, Wyoming, USA - WHS_1_MG | ecosystem: Environmental > Aquatic > Thermal springs > Hot (42-90C) | place: USA: Wyoming...
GGCGGGCAAGCTCAGGATTCACAGCGTCCCGTACCGCACCTTCTCTCTGGCCGAACAATTCCTCCTCCCCGTTTCTCTGGCGTGGCAGAGGTTCGACTTGCTCCATTCTCCCCACTACGTCAGGCCGTACCTTCAGACTTGCAGGTCGGTGGTCACCGTCCACGACGTTATCCTGAAGATTTGCCCCGAGAGCACGCCATCCAAGAAGCCACAGCTTCTTTTCGACCTGGCTATGCGCTTATGTCTCCGCTCGGCGACGAAGGTGATAACTGTGTCGGAATTCTCAAAACAAAGCCTAGTGAGACACTTTAGGGCCAGCCCGGATAATGTTCGGGTGATCTACGAAGGCGTCGATACCCGATTTCGTCTCATAGAAAAAGCGGAACTCGTTCCTCTTCGCGAGCGTCTCTCGCTTCCCCAGAGGTTCGCTCTTTACGTCGGCATCAACAAGCCCCACAAGAACCTCACGCGGCTGATCGAAGCCTTTGCGCAGGTGCGCCGGGAAGTAGAACTCGATCTGGTGATCGCGGGAAAGGAAGACCCCAGATATCCCCAGGCAAAGATAGCGGCGCACAACCTAGGTGTGGCCGAACGCGTGAGATTTCTGGGCGATGTCGCCGAGAGAGACCTTCCGGGTTTGTACAATCTGGCCGAGTTATTCGTTTTCCCCTCGCTCTGCGAGGGCTTTGGCCTGCCTGCGCTGGAGGCGATGGCCTGCGGTGTCCCGGTCGTTTGCTCTGGAACCTCCTCGCTGCCCGAAGTGGTGGGCGACTCCGCGCTGCTGGTGGATCCTTACACAACGGCGGAAATCGCGGAAGCCATGGTGCGTGTTGTCACCGATAGCGCCCTGCGCGAGCGACTTCGCGAAAGAGGACTCCAGAGAGCTGCTGGTTTCTCCTGGATGGAAACGGCGCGCCAGACGTTGGCAGTGTACCGGGAGGCGATATCGTGACCCACATCCTGCACATTTACAAGAACTACCATCCCGTCAAGGGGGGCATCGAGAACCACATTCGTCTGCTCTGCGCCGAGCTAGCGAAGCGAGATGACTTCCGTGTCACCGTGCTGGTGGCCAACACGGGGCGACCCACCGTTAGAGAGAACCGCGACGGCGTGGAGGTCATCAAGGCGGGGCTGGACCTGACGCTGGCGCGCACTCCCGTGAGCTGGAGGCTGTGGTACGAGACGGCGCAGCTTCGTCCCGATATTACCCATCTTCACTTCCCGTATCCGTTCGGGGAGTTAGCGTACCTGTTCCTCGGGCGTAGCCCAAAGATGGTCGTAACTTACCACAGTGATATCGTCAGCCAGAAGCGTCTGCTCCCCCTCTACCGGCCATTCCTCAGGAGAGTCCTCCGGAGAGCGGACCGGATCATCGCTACCAGCCCTAACTACCTTCGCAGCTCCGCTTACCTGAGCCAGGTGTCCCACAAATGCTCTGTTGTTCCCTTCGGCATAGACATTGTAAGATTCCAAGATGTGGATCCCGTTGCTGTCTCCTCGGTTCGTGACCGCTACGGCGCCCCTCTGCTACTCTTCGTGGGGCAGTTCCGGTACTACAAAGGCCTGGAGTATCTGATCGAGGCCTTGAAGCAAATACCTGCCAAACTCCTCCTCGTCGGCCGTGGGCCGCTTGATGGCAGCCTTCGCGCGCTAGTGGGGAGAAAAGGCCTGTCTAATAAGGTCTTCTTCCTCGGCGAAGTAAGCGACGAGGAACTGCCAGTGATTTACCACGCTTGCGACGCGTTTGTTCTGCCCTCCTCGCATCGAAGCGAAGCGTTCGGGATAGTGCAGCTAGAGGCGATGGCCTGCGGCAAGCCTGTAGTATGCACCGAGGTTGGCACCGGCACTACTTGGGTTAACCAGCACGGTCGTACGGGGCTCGTCGTCCCACCAGCAGACCCGGGAGCCTTGGCTGACGCCATAAACACACTGCTTGAAGACGAGGCCCTTCGCGCACTCCTCGGCCACGCAGCACGCGAACGAGTGGAACACGAGTTCACCGTCGAGAAGATGGTAGATGGGGTCGTGGAAGTGTACCGGCAGGTGATGGCCGTTTGAGCCCCGCTGCATACTGCGGCGTAGCAACGCTGCCGGGCAACGTAGATACTCCTTCCCATCCGTCCTAGTCATTCTTGCAGATTGCGCTAGCCTATGCAGTGCCCTATCCTCACTAGGGGTAGTGCAGGTTGCGCCGTCATTGTGCTCGACACATCCTTCTCAGGCATGGCCCTCCTGCGTATTCCGGCCGGCACTTCGTTGGAAACAGGTGACGGCTGAAATCTGGTTGCTGAGAGACACCCGATACCGGTGCCCGGTACCGAATTGTCATTATTAACCAAACCAGAGTCGTAGCGACACGGTGAGGAACGCTGGCGTGGGCGCTGCTCTTGATATCTTGCGGAACAACGAGACGATCATTTATTTCTCCTTTGTCTACGGCCTGGCCTCCTTCACGCTGGGTTTGGGCATCGCCTTGCAGTCCCGAGAATCGCGCAAGCGCAGCCGGCTTGCCGTGGCTGGCCATCTAGGGTGGCTGGCTGGTTATGGCATCACTCACGCGTTCAATGAGTGGGGCAACGTTTTCATCCCTATGCAGGCTACCTACCTTTCTCCAGGCACTATCACACTGCTACGGGGCGTCCAGATAGGTCTTCTTGCCCTGTCGTATCTTCTGCTCTTTCAGTTCGGCATTTTGACTGCGGCAGTGCCGTCTCCGTGGCGATGGCTACTGCGGCTACTTCCTCTCATAATGATCGTAATATGGTTGATCGTATTCCTGTCTGGCGGTGTAGGTGCCGATGCGCTTCGTCTTGCCAGAGCAGAAGTGTGGACCAGACGCCTGCTTGCCTTCCCTGGAGCGCTCCTCGCCGGATGGGGCATGCTACGCCAAGCTGAGACAGTTGAGACTTTCCCGCTGCACCGAATCGCTCGCCACTTTCGTCTGGCTGCAGTGCTTCTCGGCGTGTACGCGGTTCTGGCCGGACTTGTCGTGCCAGCAGAGGATGTCCTGGCAGCACAGTGGCCCGGTCCGCTCACAGTAGTTGACTTTCTGGGGATCCCCATTCCCGTACTGCGCTCGATCGCCGCGCTGGGCATTGCCGTGAGCATTATTTTGGGATTGGGTGTGTTCGAGGTCGAAACGACCCGGCAGTTGGAGGACGCCAAGCGTCAGCGACTGGAAGCTGCGCAGCGTGCCAGATTCGCTCTCGATACGATAGCAAACACAGTGAGTAGGCGGATGGAGCTAGGGAAGCTACTTGATGCAGCGCTGGCTACTGTAATCGAGGTCACGCAGAGCACCTCTGGGTGGGTAATGTTGACTGAGAACGGAGGAGATCGGCTGTGGCTACGTGCCGTCTGGGGGCCTGCTGGCCGCCCATCCCCCGGTGTAAGCTGCACCTATCGGGCTGGATGCGTTTGCGCGCGGGTGCACCGGGAAGACCTTGTGGTGTCCGCTCCCGGCGACGCTTGCCCGCTCTGGAGAGCGGGAACGCTGCCCTTCGGTTTCACCGGCGTGCCCTTGCAGTGTGGGGACCGCGTTGTTGGTATTCTGTGTGTTGCTCCTCCAACTGGTCGTGGCTTCAATGCGGAAGACCTAGGGCTACTCACGTCCATTGGCCGCCAGATCGGCTTGGCCGTGGAGAACGCTCGTCTTTTGGAAGAACTGCAACGGAAGGAAGAAGTCCGTAGCCATCTGCTGAAGCAGGTGCTCACTATCCAGGAGGAGGAGAGGCGTCGCCTGGCGCTGGAGCTGCATGATGATACAGGCCAGCAACTCAGCGCAGTAGTCGTGGAGTTGGGTGCTGCGCGTAGCGTCCTCGGTCGCGATGCGGCACAAGCTGCCGAGATACTGGACGAGGCGCGAGAGATCGCGGCTAAGGCACTCCGAGGCCTGCGCAAGATGATAGTCGGACTGCGACCGGCAAGCTTGGACGACCTCGGCCTGGTGCCTGCTATTTGCCAACTCGCCGATGACATTGGACAACGGGCCAGTGTGGAAATCAGGGTTGACGGTGGGGCCTTAACAAGACGGCTAGCGCCCGAGGTTGAGATCGCTCTCTTTCGGATAGTGCAGGAAGGGCTGAATAACATCGCGCGGCACGCAGCGGCCTCCCGAGCTACCCTCCGGTTCGAATTGGCCGACGACGAGGTGTGCGCTGTGCTGGAAGACGACGGCGTGGGCTTCGACCCAAGCAAGGTTGTCAGGCATCCCTACGGGCTCAGTGGGCTCGGATTGCCCGGAATGCAGGAGCGTGCCAACCTTCTGGGCGGCGAAGTGACAATCCGTTCGGCATTGGGCGAAGGTACGCGCATCGCTATTCGCCTCCCACTCGGGGGAAGCCCAGACGGGCCGATTACGGGGCGACAGATCAGCGTGAGCCGTGGTCCAGGGGGTTGAGACCAGGGAGTTCAGGAGAAATGACGACGGGTGAATTCGGCGACGAGTCGATTACAGAACGTATTAAGGTACTGATAGTAGACGACCATGCCATAATGCGCGCGGGGCTCCGACTGCTGCTCGGTGAGACTGAGAATATCACGGTGGTTGGTGAGGCCAGAGATGCTACCGAGGCGCTGAGGCTAGCGCGGGAATTGGCGCCGGACGTCGTGCTGATGGACGTCGCGCTACCTGGAATATCTGGACTTGAGGCCACGCGACGTCTCCGTGAACTGCTGCCGGACGTCCGCGTCTTGATACTGACAATGCACGGAGACGAAGGTTACTTTTTCGAAGCCGTTAACGCCGGGGCTTTTGGTTACGTGCTCAAAGAGGCTCCACCTGAGGAGTTGCTCTCCGCCTTGCGCACGGTTAGTCGAGGTGGAATCGCCTTTCACCCCACGCTCGCTCGCCGCCTACTCGATGATTATCTTCGCCGCGTTCGCGAGGGGCACGAGACCGACAGCTACAGCCAACTCACAGAGCGCGAGCGGGAGATCCTGCGTCTAACCGCTGAAGGACGTTCGGCGCGTGATCTCAGCGAGCTGCTATGCATTAGCCCCAGAACAGTCGAACGACACCGGATGAGCCTTATGCGGAAGCTGAATCTGCATAACCGAGCGCAACTCATTCAATATGCCCTGCGCAAGGGATTTCTCAGCGCCAACCAATGACGCTATTCTTCTCTCTTGCGACGATGTCTGCTCCGTTTCGCCTCCAATGTGGGTGAATCTCCTGTGAGGTAATTCCCCATATTCGCTGCGTAGTCTCCGTCACTCCAGAGCGCAATCTCCGTACCCTGTAGCGCGGTGTTCCACGGATGGTCAATTCGGTTCACACTGGATAATCTTGTGAGAGGAGTATTCTGCTACTATGCAGGTATTATGCCTGAAATAGAAGCTGACTTTGAATCCTAGCCTAAGGAGGGTTCGAATGTCTGTGATCACCATCTCTCGTGGCACGTTCAGTGGCGGCAGAGACCTCGCCGAATGCCTGGCACGGCGGCTGGATTATCCATGTGTTAGCCGCGAGGTGATCCTCGACGCGGCATACGAACACGGGGTACCTCTGGAGCAACTGGTTGCGGCTATAGAGAAGCCTCCGTCCCTGTGGCAGCAACTGACCGGAGGGCGCATGGCCTACCTCAGCTTCGTTCGCGCGGCGCTATGTGAGCGTGCTGTGGGGGGCAACCTGGTCTATCACGGTCACGCCGGGCATTTACTCCTGGCGGGCATCTCGCACGTCATACGTGTCCGAGTCATAGCTGACCTGGAGTTCCGAGTGAGAGCGGCGATGGAGCGGAGACACGTCGACCGCAAGGAAGCGATTGCCCAAATAAGGAAGGTCGACCAAGAGAGGATGAGATGGACGAGGTTCCTTTATGGCGTCAACTGGTACGATGCCTCACTGTTCGACGTGGTCCTGAACCTGGGATGCATGAGCGTTGAAGATGCGTGCGACGTTGTGGTGCGGATGACCGAGATGCCCCGCTTCAAGCCAACGCCAGAATCGCGGAAGGCGGCGGAGAACTTGGCGTTGGACAACCGTGTTTGGGCGGTATTAGCCAGTGATCCGCGCACTGCTACCGCGGACGTTCGAGTGGCAGCCAATGACGGTGTCGTCACGATCACTGGAAGCAGTCTCTCAAGACGCGCGATCGAAGCCATTCCGCAGGTAGCCTCACAGGTCAGGGGCGTCAGACAAGTACACTGTCTCGCAGAGATGGGTTCAGTCTACGCCGGATGAGGCGTGCTAGGGGGACAGCGGTGGCGATTATTACGATTTCAAGAGGGACGTTCAGCGGCGGCAAGGCCCTTGCCGAGCGGTTGGCTGCGCGGCTTGGCTATCCTTGTCTGAGTCGCGAGGTGGTCGTAGAAGCGGCGCGTGAGTTCGATATTTCGCCTGAGAAGCTTGCCGAAGCGATGGAGAAGCCAGCCGCGGCCTGGCGCCAGGAATATGGAGAGCGCACCAGGTACTTGAACTACATCCGGGCCACGCTGTGCGAGCGAGCTATCGGAGGCAATCTGGTCTATCACGGGCTTGCTGGCCATATTCTATTGGCCGGCATCTCCCACGTCATTCGCGTGCGCGTAATCGCCGACCAGGAGTCGCGCATAAACGAGGCTATGGAGCGGCTGCACTTGGGACGTAGGGAAGCCTTGGCTAAGATCGAGAAGGATGATATGGCCCGCGCCAATTGGACGCGATTTCTCTACGATGTCGACTGGCACGATCCGACCCATTTCGACATAGTCTTGAATCTGCAGCACATGAGTGTCGACGATGCGTGCGACGTCGTCTCACGGATGGCGGAGCTCGAATGCTTTAAGCCAACCCCTGCGTCGAGGAAGGCGTTGGCAGAACTAACGCTCAGCAGCCGCATCTGGGCGGCGTTGGCTGGTGACACTCGCACGGCATCCGTGGAGGCCTGTGTAGCATCCGACGACGGGGTCGTGACGATCATTGCCATTCCAGGAACGGGCCGGTCGGAAGATCTCGTGTCTACAGTCACTTCGGTAGTCGCTAACGTGCCGGGGGTCAGGGAAGTTCGATGTCAGGTTGGAGCGCGGCCGGTTACCATGAAGTGACGGTCGTTGTCTTCCCTGCGCTTCTGTTGTCAACCGATGTGGAACATGTGGAACACAGTCACAAAGGCGTGCCAAACGTCCGATGATCTGGACGAGAGGAGGAAGCGATGCAGCAAGTTGCATCTAAAGAAAAGGGGCTCACCTTCGAGAAACGGCTGGAAGAGCTCGAGACTGCGCTAAATGCTGCGATGGCCGAGAGAGATGCCGTCAACGCCCAGAACGCGCAACTCCTCGCCCAACTGGAGGCGATTATGGAGAAGGTCGCGCAGTTAGAAGCGGAGAGCGTCGAGCAAGCGAACAGGGTCACGGAGCTGGCCAATGTTCGCACCGAACTGGGCCAGGAACGCACCTCCCTTGCAACGTTGCAAACTGATATGGCGCGCCGCCGGACGGCGATGGCCGAGGAACGAACCGAGCTATCTCACGAGCGAACGCGCCTGGCAGATAACCGCACCGAACTAGCCAAAGGGCGAACCGACCTGGCGCGCCAACGCACCCAACTGGCGACTACCCGAACTGACCTGGCTCTCGAAAGAACCGATCTCGCTAAAACGCGCACCAACTACTCCATTCGGCGTACCGAGCTCGCCGAGGAGAGGAATACTCTGGCCACCACCAGAACTCTCCGCGCGAGGGCACGGACCAGGCTTTCCTTGCAACGGACCGAGCTGGCCAGAGAGCGCACCTACCTTGCGCTCGTTCGCACGGGCCTAGCTCTTTTTACTGCCGGGGTTGCGCTTTTCCGGTATTTCGGGATCTCCGAATGGAGCATTTTCGACTCCGCCCTTATCGCTATTAGTCTCGCTTTAGTCGCAGTCGGGGCGACCGGCTATTACCGAGCCCACCGTCACGTGAACGAGCTGCACAGGCTTCTAGCAGTGGACGAAGGTTTCTCTGACCTTCAGGCGTCGCCAGAGCAGGGTTGACGTTCCGATGAATCAAAGACAAGACCCAGGCACAGCCTAGCCTCAAAAGACCTGCAAAACGCCAGGGTTACCAGCAACTCTCTGTGCGATTCTTGCTGCTAATCAAGTCCAGTCCAAGGGCATCGTGTAGCACCCATTCCCGAACTCTACGCAGAGCGCAAGAGTTGATAGCGAGCGATGGCCACGATAATCTTCGCCACCAGGTCGAGCCGTGCCGAACGCCGCACGATTTCACGGTAGGACCCCTCTCCTGCCACCATTTCGTAGAAATCCTGGTAGAGTAACGGCTCCCTCCGGGCCAAAGCAAGCACGGCATCTAGAACGTGGAGCCTTCGGCTTAATCGGTAGAGAGCTCGCAGAAAGTTGCCGTAGCGGAACTCATCTGTTAACTCGTGGCAATGGAGATAGAAATCGTCGAAAGCGTGTTTGGAAATCCCTACCTCCATCATAGTCCGAGCCGCTTCGATGCCGGTGATAATCCCTGTGTTGATGCCCTTCCCCTTCAACGGTCGCAGAAGCCCGCTGGTGTTTCCAATGGTGACTATCCTGTCACCGTACAGGTTCTGTGCCGGTCCTGATGGGAAAACGTTGTAGTAACGACTCTCTTTTAGTGTTGCCTCAGGAACGAGCTTTCGGGTCCACGGTAAGGAGAGAAACGCGTCGAGGTCGTCGTCGGTGATGTTATCTCCGGCCACGTTCACGGTCACGTGATCGCGTTTGGGGGTGAGCGCACCGAACTCGACGCGAGGCAGTTGGTCGGTCAGCAAAGCGTGAATGGTATCACCTAACCGCGCGTTCACAGCCTCCTCGCCGATGGCGACTTCGGTGAGAATAGATTTAGTAACGCTGGGTCGGTGATAGCCCGGCACGTGGGCTTCGAAGATCGAAAGAGCACAGTTGTCTAGCCCGAAAGCTCCCACCACCACGTCGGCCAGCACTCTTGCTCCTCCGCTGCCCACCACCAGCACCTTGTCGGGCGCGCCCCTGATGTCCACCACGGTATCATCCATTACGATGGCTCCTGCCTTGCGTGCGCTTTCCAGTAAGAAGCTATCGAGGTCGGAGCGGTCGACCACCAGAGTCTCCTCGCCGTCCTTGTCCTTCTCTTCAAGATAGATCGTTTCCCGTCTAGAGTGAAGCATATATCCTTTGATATGCCGCTGAACTATGTCCTGGGGAAGGGTGAGGCCAAGTTCACCTAACAGCCTTTGGAAGGGAGGAGAGAGCACGCCAACGCAAACGTTCTGCTCGACGGAGAAATCCTTGCGCTCGAAGATAAGCACACGGATAGAAGTGTTCGTCTTTTCCGCTAAACGCATCAGCTTTATAGCACAGCTACTTCCGGCGGGCCCTCCGCCCACGATGGCGACAGTTTGTCCAGCTCGCAAGGGCCCCAGATCTTCGCTGGGGTTGTGAGCACCAGTATCATTTGCTGCCACATTATAACTGGCACCACTAGTCACGGCTGGCTTTCCTCCACAGGCTCCTGGCGGTCTTTTTCAACGTTCTGAAATGCACTCTGGGGTTCACGCTCATCAGGAAAATTTCCTTGTAGGGCCGGTTGCCAGTGAGGAGACTCCACAGAAGCTCGTTCAGCAACTGCTCGCGCATCTGGTATCGCTGCTGCTCGAGACGCGCGGCGTTGAGGAGCATACCCGTAGTAAAGTTGTTCCCAAAAAAGAGCTCTTGGGCCCAGAATATTACCTTCCCGTAGGCGCTGTCTCGCGATATAGCTCGGCAAGTGGGGTAGTAATGTTCTCGAAACGACTCTGCAGATACCCCAAATTTCAGAGCTGCCTCTGCTGCGGCTCGAGCCGTGATCAGCGAGGATTCAAGCCCGTTCTTGTACAGGCGAGAGTCGCTTGCGTCCCCGATAATGACCAGACGGTCGGCGAAAGGCTGCCGGCTCGGGGAGGCGGCCACTCTTGGCCCACAGTGACAGTACGACGGCGGAAGCTCCCAGTCCGAAGGGAGCTGGCGACGAACCAGGGGGTGATTAAGCAAAGATGCCATATCCCCTTCACCCACTTTGGCTCCAACCAGGGTGACTGTCAGGTACTCGTGTTTTGGAGTTATGGCTGAGAACTTGACCCCGGGCAGGCGCAGGGCATAGACGTGAATGGCGTTGCCAAATCTCGTTTGGATATCGTCGGAGCCCAGGGGTACCTCGGCCTGAAAAGCTTTTATGCTAGCCGGGGGGCGATAGCCAAACCCCATTCCCGCCACGTGCCGGGCCATTAAGCTGTTCAGGCCAAAAGCTCCTACCACGAGGTCGGCCTCCGCACTTTCCGCATCCTCACCACGGCCGTACAGCACCCTTGCCGGCTCATCAGGGCTCTTAGGCAATTTCATGTCCGTCGCGTAATAGGGTACAATTCGTACCCCTCGCTGTCGCACCCTTTCGAGCAAGTGGTCGTCAAAGCTGATGTTTCCGTGATAGGACGAGCCACGAGGGCCATTGCCGCGGTAAACGGTCAGAATCCCCCCTGGTTCCAGTTCGTGGTTCAGGTAAATGCTGCCTGCTGGGGTCTCCAGCCAGTAGCCTTCAATCTTGCGCTGGACTACCTCGGGAGGAAGCTCGATACCTGTCGCGCGTAGGTAGTCCGCGTAGGATTTAGCGATTACACCGGCGCACATATTGCAGCCGCGAGCGCCTGGTTTGGAGAACGATTTCCCGTCGTAGATGGTGATATCTAGGCCGATGCCCAGTTCCTTTGCCAGCAGGAGCGCGAAGTGGGCGAAAAGGCTGCCCGCTGGCCCTCCACCAATAATAGCGATGCGTGATCCGTCGCGCAGTTTCAATGGAGACGTTTTCACGTTTTACCCCAGTGACCGAGTGTGCCAACCAAATGGATACAGTGAGAGTTCACAGCTACTCCTCTCCCCCTTCCTTCTCGTCCACGGCGTCGCACCTGGCCAATCCGCCAAGCAAATCCCTCGCACGTTCGGCGTAGGATTCTGGTACGAGGATATCGCACGCATAGAACGACGACACGCTGTACGCTGCAGCCAGAGGATCGGTAGTCTTGACTACCGAGGGAATACCCTCCGAACGCAGCATCTCCTGCCACGAGGCAGCAATGACAGGGTTCGGTGCGGTGGCAACGTGGACTAGTCCTTCTGCGTTCTTTGCTTTGGGCATAACCTGGCCTCCAAGTATAGCACGATATGATGATATATCATCGCCATTGCATAGTCAAAGTTTATCTTCTGGACAACTTGGCAGGAATAATGTATAGTTACGTCTGTTAGATGTAGTTGTCCGTACCTACACAGGAGGTGAGTTCTTTGGCCAACACCAAGTCGGCGCTCAAGATGATGCGCGTGGCGGAGAGGAGGCGGATGCGCAACAAGCCCGTTCGATCAGCGGCAAAGACGTATATCTCTCGAGCCGAGAAGTTGATTGCTCTGCAGGATAAGGAGAGCGCTCGGGCTGCCGTTATCAAGGCAGTAAGCGTTCTTGACAAAGCCGCTGAGAAGGGTATTATCCACCCCAACAACGCCGCCCGCCGCAAGTCACGGCTGATGAGGAAATTCAATCTGATGGGCGTTTAACTGCGCCTCCGTTCACGAATACCATTGAATACCATCGAACTCAGGAGCACTGTCTGGCAGAAGCAGTGCTTTTTGAGTCCCTCCTACGCTGAGTCAAGCCCGTGTTCCTGTGCCGCCTTCCGCGAGCGTTGGCCGGAGCAGGAAAACTTGACCAGGGAGGCTATTCTCTCCTTTTGTCCCTCCGCAGCAACGCGGGAGCGACTCCGGTCGGGCGTAGATGGCCTTTTGCGGGAGATGCCCGAGTGGAGAGATCGAGTTATCCCTCCGCTCGGGTATCTACGTATACTGCCCTATGCGCGTGGTTCGCACTGCGGGTCCGGTGTTCTCCACACCGTGTGAATGTATCGTTGTCTACTTCATCTTCTGTTTGGTCTTCTCGGTGACTTCTTTGGCCTTTTCCTCTGTCTTCTCTTTGGTGACCTTGGCCTTCTGCTTCAGACCATGCTCAGCTTCTTTTGCCTTCTCCGATATATTCTCGTGATGCGGCATAATGTTCACCTCCTCTCCCCTGCGGATTCCACAAATATTATCCCAACATCGTCAGTACATCACTAGCGTTCCTGCAATAGATGTGCCATAGCAAGGTGGCATGTGGGCGCGGAAAGTGCTAGCATGGCGTTTGGTTGCTCCATATCATCACAAAATGCGAGGAAATCGCGCCTCTCCTGGGAGGTGTCACTATGGCGAGAGCAGACGGTCGGGCAAACGATGAGATGCGCTCAGTGAAAATCATTCCACACTTCACCAAGTATCCGGAAGGTTCGGCTTTCATCGAACTGGGCGATACTTGGGTCATCTGTTCGGCCACCGTCGAGGAAGGTGTGCCGGTTTTTCTCAGGGGACAATCTCAGGGATGGGTCACGGCCGAGTACAGCATGCTCCCTCGCTCGACTCTGCAAAGAACGCCTCGCGAGGTGGTGCGGGGGAAGCCAGGCGGACGAACGCAAGAGATTCAGCGCCTCATAGGGCGCTCATTGAGAGCTTCGGTCGATCTGCGAGCTCTGGGCGAGAGGACGATTATCATTGATTGTGATGTCATTCAGGCGGATGGAGGCACTCGAACGGCGTCTATCACTGGAGGATATGTGGCCCTAGCGCTGGCGATTGCTAGACTGAAGTATCGTGGGGTTCTAACTGCCGATCCGATACGGGCAGCGGTTGCAGCGACGAGCGTGGGAATCGTGAACGGAGAGACAATGCTTGATCTGGCTTATGAAGAGGATTCTCGAGCCGAGGTCGATTTCAACGTGGTTATGAACGATCGCGGCGAGTTTGTGGAAATTCAGGGGACTGCGGAGGGGCGGCCTTTCTCGCGCGAGCAATCGGTAGCGCTGCTTGATCTCGCTGCGAAAGGCATTGGCCGGCTTTTTGCGCTGCAGCAGAGAGCCTTGGCCCGTTAACGCTCGACGATGGCGTAGTACACGACTGAGTCTCTCTCTACCTGGCGAACCTTGCCCTCCTCCTCTAAAAGGTCCAGGTGCCCCACAATGTCCGAAATCCCCAGGAACGTGTCGAAGCCCTCTAACGAGGACACGACGGCACGTGCTGCCTCGTACGCCGTCTTTGGCCCGTCGCGCAGGGCTCTGAGAATCAACTGCTTGCGCTTTTCGTGGCGCTTGTAACGCTGCTGAATTACTGCTCTGTGGTTGAGAATGGTCTCGCCGTGGCCGGGGAAGCAGGCAGATATCTCCATAGCTGCAAGCCGTTTTAGCGACCGCAGGTAGATTGAGAGCATATGTGGCCGCTCCCCATTACTGGAGACGGGGAACTCGAGTAGTGGATTCGAAGGAGTATTGAGCAGTAGGTCGTCTCCACAGAACATCAGCCTAGTTTCCCGGTTGTAAAGGCACAACGCGCTGGCCGCGTGCCCGGGCGTGTGGATTACTTCCCATTCACATCCGGCTATTGACAGCTTTCCCCCTTCCTCTAGCACCTCGTCTACGGTGGCCGGCTCAGTCATTTCCCGCAACAAGTTGGCTCCAGGGTAGAGTTGGGGTATGGCTTCCTCAGGCGTTCCCATGCGGCGCAAGAAGTCGGTCACCTTGACATAGAAGTAATCGTGCAGGTCCCGCTTGGGGTCTTTGAGCCAGGCAGCGGTGAGAGGATGTGCGTAAATTCTTGCCCCCGAGGCCCGCTGGACGGGCC
>Ga0315298_1008012_pt1 | contig 13647 bp, 12 predicted proteins | sample WHS_1_MG_FD_203077 | JGI IMG/M metagenome (GOLD analysis project Ga0315298, IMG submission 203077) | Extremophilic microbial mat communities from Washburn Hot Springs, YNP, Wyoming, USA - WHS_1_MG | ecosystem: Environmental > Aquatic > Thermal springs > Hot (42-90C) | place: USA: Wyoming...
TCTGTTCCACGGGTCCTTGAATCCCGGTGGCCGGAACGGCTTTGCTTCGCGCGGTTTAACGCCACCCAATTACGCCCTTCCCATGGAACCGTCCCTTCCGCGTGAAGGCGAGGCCGGGAAAGGGTTTATCTCTATCCACTCCACTTAACCTCCGCCTGTCTTCATGCCTTTTACGGGAAACCCGCTCCGATCCTTATCCTGAGCGGAAGGCCGGGAATGCGGAATCGCATTCCCCACCCTTTTCTATGCTTTCCTGTCCTCTCGCGGAGAGGGGATGGGTGAGCGCGCAAAGGGAAAGGGCGCCCGCGTGGGGCGCCCTTCTCGACCGTGTAACCCGTTTAGGCGGCGCGGCGGGAGAGCAGGATCCCGCCGCCCACCAGCAGGATGGCGAAGATTACGGAGAGGACCACAGCCGTCACCCAACTGGCCTTGGAGCCGGACTTGTAATTGTAGGTGGGCTTCATCTGGTATACGAAACGCACCTGGTTGTTGGCGTCCTCGGCCCTGCCCAGCAGGTGGTCGAACTCCTCGCCCCGCTTGGCGATGGCCTCCAGCTCCGCCTCCGATGTGTTGAGCATGACCAGGTTCTTGTACAGCCCGTCCACCATCTGCTGGCTTCCGCTCCCCACCTGGGTCAGGCCGCCCTTTATGGCGTTGGTTCCGTAGAGGAGGGTGTTGGGTGCGTCCGAGCTGCCGAGGCCCACGATGGCGTCGGCCAATCCGGCGGAGAGCATCTGCAAGCCCTCCAGGAGTCCGGGATTCTCCGGGTCTCCGGTGGACATGCCCGCCTTGATCTGGTGCAGTCCCATCTGCATGGCGGCCATGGCGTAGAGCAGGGATGGATTGGTCCCCGCGTCCCCGATGCCCGCCTTCATCTGGTTGAGCCCTTCCTCCACCGCCGCCACCGCGTAAAGCAGGGTGTCCGGGGTGGTGTGGGAGCCGATCCCCTGCAGTATCTGGAGCAGCCCGCCCTGCACGGCCACCGCGGCGTAGAGCAGGGAGGGGCTGACCGTGGGATCGCCTATCCCGGCGGCTATGCCCTCCAGGCCGGCCTGGATGGCGGCCATGGCGTAGAGCAGGGTTCCGGGGGTGCCGGAGGACCCCACTCCCGTGGCGATCTGCTGCAGCCCCTGCTTGAGGCCCAGGCCGCTGGGGTTGTCCAGGCCCAGGATGACCTGCTGCAGGCCCGGGATTATCTGGTTGACCATCATGGTCTCGGCGTACTGGAGGTTGGCGATGATGCCGTTGGGCAGGGCGGCCAGGCCGTTGTAGATGGCCTGGAGCCCGGAAGCGATGGCTCCCAGGTTAGAGGCGTAACCGCTGAACATCGTAAGGAGGTTAGTCCTGTGAGGCTCGGCGACGTTAGTGTCAGTATAATCGTAAGCGCCTCCTCCTCCGGAGGATAGCAGGCTCTGTATAGCCTGCACTCCCGGGATGAGGCTTCCGTTCAGGTTGGTGGCCATGGTGTTCAGGCCGTCGATGATGGTCCCGGTCTGTCCCACGCCTCCCAGGCCGGCGCTCATCTGCTGGATGCCGGCTAGGATCTGGGAAAGGCCGTCCAGCAGGGTGTTGGGGACGCCGACGGCGCCGATGGCCCCGATCATCTGGTTGGCTCCCAGGAGGATCTGGCTCAAGCCGGCCTGCACCTGGGCCACCGCCCAAAGTAGGGTGTTGGCGCTCGAGGCGCTACCGATGCCCGCCTTGATGCTCTCCAGGCCCGCCTGCATCTGGGCCATGGCGTAGCGCAGGGTGGGGGAGGTGCTGGGGTCGCCTATGCCGGCGGCGATATCCTGGAGCCCCTCGTCCATCTTGGCCATGGCGTAGAGCAGGGTATCGGCCGTGGAGGCGCTCCCTATACCGGCCAGCATCTGCTGCAGCCCGGCGGTCACCTGGGCATCGGCGTAGAGTAGGGTATCCGGGGTGGTCTCCGAACCTATGCCCGCCGCCGCCTGCCTGACGCCGGGAATCATCTTGGAATCGATGTTCGCCTTGGCGTAAGGCAGGCCCTCCTGGGCGTCGGCCATCTTCTTCAGCCCCTCGTCCACGGCGGTGATGCCGTAGAGCAGGGTGTCCGCCTTGGTCGGGTCGCCCACCCCCTCGTTGATCTGCTTGACCCCGCCGTAGAGCTGTTCCAGCCCGCTCTTGAAGAGGGCCGTGGGGTTCACCTGGTTGGTCTCCGGGAAGACGAAGGCCACGGCCAGGGTGAGGGGGGGCATCTGGAAGTTCTTCACGTCGGCCTTGACCCAGATGGTGTGGCTCTCCCCGGTGGCCGGGGGGAAGAGGGGGATGGACCAGCCCACGTTGTAGAAGTCGGGCATGGGCACCACCAGCCCCGTGGGGTCGGCCTCCAGGTTGTAGAAGATACGGTTGTCGAAGTACCAGTCGTAGGGCTGGATGACCAGGGGCAGGTAGGTCTCCACCTCGGTCTCCTTCATCTCCCCCGTGTCGGGGTCCTTGTACTCCACGCGGGTCTTCTCCTTGCTGGTGTTCTTGAAGGTGACCTCCATCTCGAAGCGCCCGCTCTTCCCGGTGATCTCGTTGAGGTCCTCCACCGGTACCCCGTCGAACTTGTACTTGAAACGCACGTCGAGGGGGATGCGGGTGCGGGCTTCCTCCACCATGGCCTCCGAGAACTTGGTGGCGGCGATGTAGCAGGCGTTGTCCTCGGACTTCAGTCCCTCCCACACCAGGTAATCGCCCTCCACCTTGGGCTTGGTGAAGCCCTTAACCCCCTGCCAGCCGGTGTTCTCGTCGAAGGCTTTCTTCTCCCGGACATCGAAGGTTCCACTGCCGTTGAGGCTCAACATCTCGAATACCTGTATCTCCTCGATCTCCCCGGACCAGTCCAGGGTGCAGAAGACGAATTCCGAGTCCACCACGTTCTTCTTCTCCGTGGTCTCGGTGGTGGCTCCGGCCGGTATCACCGCGGTCAGGGCGACCACCATCCCCAGGGAGAGGAGAAGTACCAGGATCCTTTTCGCGCGCTTCATTCCCGCCACCTCCTACTCGCCCGCGGCCCCGGTCGTCTCCGCCGCCTCCTTGCGGCGGGGCGAGAGCAGCACGGCGTCCAGCACCGCGGCCAGGAGCATCCCGAAGAGGAGGGAAAGTATGGTGCCGAAGAGGGTGGTCATGGCCCTGGGGAGGGCCTCCACGGGCTTCTCCATGAGCAGGTAGTCGAACCTGGAAACTGCTCCCAGGAAAACCCCCCAGCCCACCAGGTACATGGGGAGCATCTCCCGCATCTTGGGGATGGACACCAGGCCGGCGATGAGTATGAAGATGGCCCCGGCGATGGCCACCGAGAGCCCGTAGTAGAGCGGGAAGACCAGCATGTAGAGCACGAAGCTCAGCAGCCCCGCCAGCACTCCCAGTACCGATCCCAGGGTCATCCAGGGCAGGGAACGCAAGAGGGCCGGCCCGTAGGCCATGCAAACCCCGAAAGCCACCAGGGCCGCCCAGTAGGCCTTGGCCCCCAGCCAGTCGAAGATCCAGATCCAGAAGAAGGCCACCACGGCCAGTACCACGGCCAGGATGGCATTGCGCTTGATGTTTTCCATGCTCACCCCTCCCTCAAGTACGCTTTGAACCGCCGACCGATCCCTGGCAAGATATGTTTAACTGTTGCGGTGGGAATCTACCGTGGTGGGAATGGAGATCCGCGGACCGCATGCGGGGCATCACCTCCTCCATCCGAGCCGCTCCCTACCTCACACCATTATTAAACGATCACGACCTGTTGAGCAATATAAAACGGCCTGCGCCGTACGTTTTCACGCTCCCGGCGAGGTGATTTCCGTAAATTTCTTCCACTTCCGCCCCCCGTTTACCTTCATCCACCCTTCCCCTTCATCATCCTCCGCAGGGCCAGGAGGTTGGCCAGGGGTTCGGCGGGGAGCTCCTTGGCCCCGCCCAGAAGCTGCGAGTACAGGGTTACCGCGGCGCAGAATTCCAGGGTTTCCAGGCGGTGGTAGGCCTGCTCCACGTCGGGGCCCCAGCATAGCGCCCCGTGGTTCTCGAGGAGGACGGCGTCGTAGTCCTCGAGGTAGGGGACCACCGCCTCGGCCAGTTCCGGGCTGCCCGGCGGTTGAAAGGGCACCAGGGGGACCTCGCCGAGGAAGATCACCGCCTCGGGGATGAGGTGCAGGTCCAGGGGCTTGCCGGCCACGGCGAAGGCCGTGCCCAGGGGCGGATGGGCGTGTACCACTCCCCCTATGTCCGTCTTTTCCCTGTACAGGCGCAGGTGCATGGGGGTCTCCGTGGTGGGATGGCCTTCCCCGCGCAGGACCTTTCCCTCCAGGTCCACGGCCAGGATTTGCTCCGGGCGCATGAATCCCTTGCTCACCAGCGTGGGGGTGATGAGGACCGTCTCCTCGTCCAGGCGGGCGGAGATGTTCCCGGAATTGGCGGATGCCATGCCCCGCTGCCAGACCCGCCATCCTATCTCGCAGATGAGCTCCCGGAGCCTCGATTCATCGCCCATGTCCGACCCCCGCTTTCCGCGTACCCTTCACCCTTCACCCTTTCGGGATCCTGGCCTTCACGTTGAACCTACCCTTCGCCCGTTCTGGATCTTGGTGTGTACGTGAACTTGCCTTTCACACGTTCTGGAACCCGTTTCCATGTGAACTCGCCCTTCGCCCGTTCTGAACTCGCCTTTCACGCGAACCCGCCCTTCACCCGTTCTGGATCTTGGTGTGCACGCGAACTTGCCCTTCACCCGTTCTGAATCTTGGTGTTCGCGTGAACTCGCCCTTCACACGTTCTGGAACCCGTCTTCCATGTGTACTCGCCTTTCACCCGTTCTGAACTCGCCTTTCACGCGAACCCGCCCTTCACCCGTTCTGGATCTTGGTGTGCACGTGAACTTGCCTTTCACACGTTCTGGAACCCGTCTTCCATGTGAACTCGCCCTTCATTCATTTTGGAACCTGGCTTCAGGTTAAAAGATCTTCTTCTCCCACCAGCGCTCCTTGCCGCCCCCCCTGCTCCTGTAGGTGCGCGCGTTTATTTTCTGCCGGGGTGCCGGAGGATCGGCCGCCTCTTCCGCCTCCGGACAGGGGTCTTCCAGCTCTTGCGCCCGCTCCTCGTGGTGCAGGACCAAGGCCGCCACCACCTTGGCGGGGGAGTCTTTCATGCGACCCAGCATCTCCTCCCAACCCTGCCGGGGGTTGCCCATGGCCCGGTAGACCTCCAGAAGGTGGTCGGCGAAAACGAAGGCCAGGGGCTTCAATTCCGACTCGTAGAGCTCCCGGTCTTCGGGAGTGAACTCCTCGAAGGGCACGTCCATGAGGTTCAGGAGGTGCTGGGGGGCTTGCAATCCTTTCTCCTCGAACTTACGCTCCAACTTCCTGGTGAAGAAACTGCGGATCACCTTTCGCGGGCTCTCGGTTCTCATGGTTTGCTCAGGGATTCCTTCCACCTTTCTCACCTCGACGCCGGTCCTTGCATCCTCCAGTGGATTCCACTTTTCAATATATCGGATGGGTGCGCCTTTTCTTGAACTAATCTATAATACGCTTGCACCCGGCTCAAAGAGGGGAGGGGCGGATTGAAGGACATCCTGCCTGCCCACATCGGCATCATCATGGACGGCAACGGGCGTTGGGCCCGGATGCGCGGCCTTCCCCGCATCGAGGGACACCGGCAGGGCGAGGAATCCATCATGGAGGCGGTGAGGTTCTGTGCCGCCCGGGGAATAAAGGCCCTCTCTCTCTTCGCCTTCTCAACCGAGAACTGGGAGCGTCCCCCGGAGGAAGTGCGCTTCCTTGTGAACATGAGCCGCGAGGTCCTGCGCAAGAGGCTGGAAGAGTTCATGGAGCTCGGGGTGCGCCTGAGGCACCTGGGGAGGAGGGACCGCATCCCGGAGAAGATACTGGCCTGGTTCGACCTCGCGGCCGCGGTGACCGCCGGGAACCGCGGCTTGAACCTGAATATAAATTTCAATTACGGCGGAAGGAGGGAGATCCTGGACGCCTCCCTACGGGCTGCGGAGGCGGTGAGGAGCGGGAGCCTGAGGCCGGAAGCAATAGACGAGGAGGCTTTGAGGGAGTTCTTCTATGCCCCCGATCTTCCGGACATGGACCTGCTCGTACGCACGGCCGGGGAGATGCGCATCAGCAACTTCATGCTCTGGCACCTCGCGGGGGCCGAGATAGTGGTTACGCCGGTGCTTTGGCCGGACTTCGGGAGGAAGGATCTGGAAAAAGCCCTCCAGGAATACCGGCGCCGGAAAGAGATGGAGGAAAGCGACTTCCATCCCCCCGCCGGGGCCGGTTCCCGTAACCGTTGAGCTTCCCGGAAGAATCCTTCGCACGTGGTGCGGAACACCAGGATATTCCATACGAAAAAGCAAGGGATCGATGGCGTCAAGTATCGCCCGGTTGCGCGCCACGGCGGGATCCCACGCCCATAAAGGTCGGGGGTACCGAAATATTCCATACGAAAAAGCAAGGGATCGATGGCCTCAAATATCGCCCGGTTGCCGGTGCCGACGCCCCTTGAGCCCTGTTGTCAGAATGTGCCAAATTCCGTCTCGTGAACCGGGAACCCCGGGCTTCGCTTCCCGTGCCTGAGAAGAGGCGCATACGCGGACAGGGCATGCCTTAAAAAAGGATCAGGGAGCGCACTTGGGATGCCGAGAAAAAGGTTGGGCGGATGGAAGGAAAAATCGTCCCGGAGAAGAAAATAGGAAAGAGATAAGCTCGTGGAAAGGAGTGAGGAGATGGCTACCAAACCAGCGAAGAAGACCGCCGCCAAGAAGACCGCAGCCAAGAAGACCGCGGCCAAGAAGCCCGCAGCGAAGAAGACCGCCGCCAAGAAGACGGCGGCCAAGAAGACCGCGGCCAAGAAGACCGCAGCCAAGAAGACCGCGGCCAAGAAGACGGCGGCCAAGAAGACCGCAGCCAAGAAGACCGCAGCCAAGAAGCCCGCGGCCAAGAAGACGGCGGCCAAGAAGTAGCGGGGTCCCATACCCTCGGGGCAGCTCCCCGGTTTTACTTCACCGGGTTCCGCCGGGCGAGCGGGGAAGAGAACCGGGGAGCCCGTTTTTTGACCGCATCAACCCCATGTGTCTATACTCATGTACATGGGGAGCAAGACGATTCTGGTGATCGAGGACGACCGCTCCATCGCCAGGCTTATCGAGATAGTGCTCAGCGGCAAAGGTTTCCATACCCACGTCTGTCTCGACGCCTCCAGCGCGCTGGAGATCTCTAACCGCGTCCGGCCCGACCTGGTAATCCTTGACATCCACATGCCGCGGCGTAGCGGCTTCAACGTCCTTAGGCGTCTCCGGCAGGATGAAGCGACGCACGACACGCCCATAGTGGTCTTCTCCGTCCTCACCCGCCGGAAGAGCATCGAACAGCTGGCCAGGATGGGGGCCAGCGATTTCGTGTGCAAGAGCGAAGGCGTGGAAGCGTTGGTGGAGAGGGTCATGGCTATCCTGTCCTGAACGGCGGGGAGAAGGTGAGGGTGATGGAGGTTCTCGAGGCCATAAGGAAAAGGAGAAGCATTCGTAGGTTCGAGGACCGGTCGGTACCGGAGGAACAGGTAAGAGAGATACTGGAGGCGGCCAGGCTTGCACCCTCGGCCAGCAACCTTCAGACCTGGAAATTCAAGGTGGTTACCGACCCCCGGCTCCGCAAGCTGCTGCGCGAAGCGGCCTTCGATCAGAAGTTCGTGGAGCGGGCCCCGGTGGTCATCGTGGCCTGCGCCGACTTTTCCGCCTTCGGCGAGCGCTCCAAAAGGACGCTGGAGCTTCTCCGCTCGGGGGCGGTAAGGCCCAGCATGGAGATGATCCTGCGCTTCCTGCGCCGGGAGGGGGATGCGGGTATGGAGGAGAGGAACCTGATCAGCGCCTGCATCAACGTGAGCATCGCCGTCCAGAACATGGTGCTCGCGGCCACTTCCCTCGGGTTGGGGACCTGCTGGGTGCGGGCCTTCGACCCCGAGAAGGTGGCGGAGATACTCTCCCTCCCCCCCGAGTGCCCACCTCTCATCCTGCTCCCCCTGGGATACCCCCGCGAGGATCCCGATCCACGCAGCCGCAAAACCCTGGAGGAAATCTTGCTTTAACCGAGGAAAGCGGGGATCCCGCCGGCTTACGCCCCACGGGTTTCCTCTTCCCGCTTTTCTTGCGGAGATTCTCGACGGGCCACGGGGGTGAGTGGCGGGCTCAACCTTCGCATGGCGCGCCGGGGTCTCCTTGGCGGCCGGAAAACCAGTCCGCCAGGCGGCAGAGGGTGCAGGGATCCTGAGTGGCTGGCTCTCCGCAGCGGGAACAGGGCCTCGCCGGGACCAAGGAATCCGGGTCTCGTGGGGGGAGCATCTCCCTCAGGGAGAGAGCGAGCTGCAGTTTGCTGGAAGGAATTACCTTCTCCATGTGCTCGAAGACCTCCTTGAGGGCATGGCCGTGGGGGCTCCAGGTGGGACATTTCTCCTCGAACACGGGGAGACCGCGCAGCCGGCAGTAGACCAGGTTCAATCTCTCCGGCATGTAGTAAAGGGGCTTTATCTTGCGTACCAACCCGTTCTCCGGCGGGAGCACCGGCTGCGGGACCAGGTACTTGCGGGAGAGCAGGTTCTTGAAGGCGAAGAGGAGGATGTCCTCCAGGGTATGGGCGGTGGCCACCGCCTGCGCTCCCATCCTGTTTGCCTCGCGGTTGAAGAGGGCTCGCTTGATGGCCCCGCACACGGCGCACGGATGCCATCCCTTGACGCGCTGCACGCGCAGCCCCATGTCCCCGATGCGGACCACCCGGAGCTCCACCTGCGCCAGGGCGCACTGCTCCTCCACCACCTTGAGGTTGCGGTCGGAGAAGTCCCCCATGTTGAGATGGAAATGGAGGGCCGCGAGGTCGAAGCCCATGACCACCCCCAGTCGCTTCAAGGCGTAAAGGAGGGCCACCGAGTCCTTGCCGCCCGAAAGGGCCACTACCACCTTCTCCCCTTCCCTCACCATGTCGTGGTTTTCCAGGGCGCGCCTTATGCGCCTCTCGAAGAAGCGGAGGTAGCACGGCGGGCATAGCTTAAGGTTGAATTCCGTCAAGCGCAAAACATGGGTCCGCGCTCCGCAGATGCGGCAACGACCCTCCACGGTGTGCACGGGAAGCGATTCCCTGCCGTCCATGGGAACAATTTTACAAAAGGGGGATCGAGGGTTGGAATGCGGAGGGATCGAGAAAGAAGGGCCGGTATCCTGCCGACGCCACGCCTCACTCCCCTGGCGGAGGGTAGTTCAGAGCCCGGAAGGACTTCCCCTTCCGCCGGCTGGTGAGTTTAAGGCCGTGATGCACTCGATGGGCGTGGCGGTTCGGAGCCCGGAAGGACTTCCCCTTCCGCCGGCAGGGCCAGGGGAAGCCGGGTGACCAGGGTCAGCCACCCTCCCGAAGCCCTTATCACGCTGAAGATGCCACCGTGGGCGGCGATGATGCGGCGGGCTATGGCCAGGTCCAGATCCTCCTCGCTGGCGTCCCAGTGGGCCATGGGGTGGAGCTTGGGACTCTCGCCCAGGAAGGTCGCCTGGCGGTTCCGCACGTTGACCGTGTACACCAGCTCCTCCCCTTCCGCCTTCAGGGAAATGCGTACCTCCGAACCGCTGCCGAAGCGGCGCGAGATGAAATAGAACATGCCGTTTAGGGCCCGGCTCATCCTCTTCACGTCCACCATGGCCGGCGGTAGGTCGGGGGAAAAGTTGCGCACCACCCCTCGGACGTCGCACACCTGTTCCAGGGCGGGCAATCCCGCCTCGACCAGTTTCTCCAGCGGGTAGAGCTCGCGCTGCAGGGTGGCCTTTCCGGATTCCAGGCGCGAGACGTCCAGGAGGTCCTCTACCAGTCGCCCGAGATTCTCGGACTCGCGGCGGATGATGGCCAGGTATTCTTTCTCCGTGTCCGGATCCAGCGGCTTGGAGGCCAGCATCTCGCCAAAGCCCTGCAGCGAGGTGATGGGGGTGCGCATCTCGAAGCTCACCGCGGAGACGAAGCCCGATGCCGCTCGGTTCCGGTCCGCGAGTTTGCGCAGTTCCTCCATGGAACGGGATCTTTCCCGGTTCTGACGCCGGGCTTCCGCGCTCAGTCGCTGGAACAGGAAGGAGACCAGGATGAGGAAGAAGACCTGCGAACATATGAGCTGGGTGTCTCCGGCCGCCGGGCGGTGGAAGATTATGGAAGCCGCCAAGTAGGCGACCACGGATGCGCTCATCAAGAGCGCGGAGAGAACCGGGGTGGAAAGCATGCCGCAGCCGAAGGCGGTGATCAGGAGGAGCAAGGGAAAGAGAGGGCTTTTCGCTCCCCCGCTCAGGGAGATCGCCTCCGCTAACAGGGCCAGGTCGAGTACCAAAATGATAAACACCAGGGGGAGCAGGAAACGGCTCAGGGTGCCTTCCCGGTAAGGCAGGACCACGGTGACCGTGTTGATCAGCAGGATTCCCAGCAGGGGAAGAAGCACGGCGAAGGTGTTCACCTCCTCCCTGTGGGGCAACAAGAGCAGCGCCGCGGCCAAAGGGACGGTCACCCAGATGAAATTACCCAGAGTCCGGGCCATATTGCCCCTGAACATACCGACTCACCCCCGGTGCATGTCCTCCCGGACGCCGGGAGGAGGAAGTCGCGTTCCCGGTTCAACCCCCGGGCCTTGGAGGTGGATCCCGAAGCGACCCGGCGAACGGGTTGTTTTGCCCTTCAACGGCTCTCACCCCCGCGGATGGGAAGGTACACGGTGAAGGTGCTCCCCCTGCCGGGTTCGCTCTGGGCGGTTATCTTTCCGCCGTGCAGTTCCACCAGGTGCTTGACGATGGCTAAACCCAGGCCGGTGCCGCTGATGCCCGTGGCTTCGTCCCGCTCCACGCGGCTGAACCTCTCGAAGATGCGGGGAAGCTCCTCGGCGGGGATTCCTATCCCCTCGTCCCGCACGGATATGGTCACGTATCTTCCCTCTCGACCCGTCTCCACCTCCACCCTCCCGCCCCCGGGCGAGTACTTTATAGCGTTGCTGAGCAGGTTCTGTAGCACCTGGCGGAGGCGCTCCGGATCGGCGAAAACGGTGGGTATGTCGCGGGACCCCTTGTACTCCAGTCGGTGGACGTCCGTCTGGGAACGGAAGAATTCCATCTCCCCGAGTACCAGCTCGGGCACGTCCACCGGTTCGCGGTTGAGCTCCAGGCCGGCTTCGATCCTCGAGAGGTTCAGGAGGTTGGTGACCAGGCGGGAGAGGCGTTCCGATTCCGTGAGGATTATACGGTAGTATTCCTTCCGCTTCTCCGGCGGAGTGTCCGGGGAGGCGGCCATCTCGCTGAAGCCCTGGATAGAGGTGAGGGGCGTGCGTATCTCGTGGGCCACCATGGACACGTATTCCGATTTGGCCTTCTCCAGCCGGCGTATGAAGTCGCCCAGCCCGGCCATCTCCCGGCGCGACTGCTCCAGGCGCCACAGTTCCAGGGCCAGGCGGTTGGAGAGGAAGCAGGCCAGGTAGAGGTAGACCACGTTGAAGGCGAGCGGCTGCAGGTCCTGCGCCGTGAAGGGACGGGAGGAAAGGGATACGGCCAGGTACAGGCCGGCCAGCATGGAGGTGCTCAAAAGCGCCGTCCACAGCTCGAAGAAGGCTCCGGCTATCACCGGTCCCGGGAGCAGGGTGTAATAGAGGGGGCTGGACAGCTTGTCGCTGAAGAAGACGGCGGCGCACGCCAGGGCATAGTAGGCGGCGAGCCCCAGGAAGAAGGGCGGGACGCGGGCAAGGATCTTCCCCTGCCTGCTGGGGTAGAGGAGGATGAGGTGATGGGCGAATACCAGTATGGAGAGGGCGGCCAGGATCACGTAGAGCATGGAGTGGTCCATCTTCTGGTCGTGGGGCAGGTGGATGATGAGGGCGGCCGCCAGTATGCCCACGGCCGCGAAGGCGGTCAACTGCTCGGCCAGCTTCCTCTGGAAGTCGGTTTCCATGGCTCGCCGCTCATCTCCTCGACGGTAAGGACCCAAGCGGTGTCCTCCGCCCAGCCCGCTCCCCGCGGGTATCCCGGCACGCGTGCCCGTTTCTCCGGCGGGACGCGCGCCGCCTCCACCCCATTCTATCCTCCGGGGGGCGTTTCTTGCCCCACGCCCTCCCTGGTCCATAGGTCGGGAAGGCCGGGTTTCTCCTTGAGCGGAGCGTTTTCAGCCCATAACCACCGGGACGCCGAGCCGGGGGGTTCGCGGGTCCACGGGTAGCGGGGTAGTTCGGTTTCCGCATCCGGATCGGCTGTCGCAGGCGGGGGGTTGTGCCGGCGGCGAGGAAAGGCCCCTCCCCACCTTCATTGTGGGTGAAAGGAGAGGAAGGAGAAAGAAAGTAAGCCCCCCGCATGGAGGCCGGTTCTTGGGCCCGTCTCCAGTGTCCCCGCGGTGGAAGAATAGCGAAGCCCCGCAGCGTTCGTAAACATATATTGAGCATATCCCCAAGGGCGGGGAAACGCGGAATCCGCGGCCAGCATGTACTCCCGCCATGGCATAACCGAATGGAGAAAGGCAAGGCCTAGCGGCAAAACGCAAGGTGGCGGGTGGGCTTCCGATTGATAAACAAAGGGGCGTGAGGGTTTACGGGCAAAGGCGAGGGGGCGGGCCCCGGCCCGCCCCCGACACCTTCGTTGGTGGCTATCAGTATTCCATTATCTGGGAAAGGGGTATGTCCGCCAGGTGGGTGCTGGTGAAGTAGGTGCTGCCGTCCCTCGCCCACCCCAGTTCCTGGGCATAGCCGTAGGGGTTCACGTGATAGGTATAGGTTTTGCTGGGCAGGCTCCAGTCCCACGTCTCCAGCAGACCGTTGACCTCGATGTAGGCGGTGGCGGGATCGATGGCCGCGCCGTTGGTGTCGAAGGTGAAGAAGAGGCGCACGCTCCCGCCGAGGTGATCGGGGTAGCGGGCCCCGAGGTCGTTATGGGTATGGTTTCCCCTCCTCCAGAGATAGGAGCTGTTGCTGCAGCTCTTGCCGTAGAGGATATAGGACCGGCCTCCGCTGTGCAGGATTAGCTGGAGGGGCATGTAATCCAGGGGCCGGTCGTTGGTCAGCCACTCCACGGTGATGTACAGGTGCACGTAATTGGCCCCGCTCCAGGCGGCGTTGTATTCACCGGGCGAATAGACGTTGATGATGACGCTCTGAGGGTCGACGTCCGCAGAGGGCATGGCGTTCCGGAAGATGTAGCGGTAGTCTCCCCAGGTGACATGGGGCTTGGTGGGTTCCGCGGAAACCTGTTCCTCTTGCGCCGCCTCTTGCCGGGCCGTCCCCTCCGTCCCCCCTTCCTGGGCCCATGACCAACCCATGAGCATGACCAGGAGGAGGGAGCATATCACGGCGATGAGAATAGACCTCTTCATCCCTCGACCCCCTTCCCGTCCTTCTCCTTTCCGGAAAAAGGAAATTACTTTCCAAGCTTTCCAATTTTAACATATCGGCACCTGCCGCCGCTGCCTTGACCCGACGGCAGGACAACGTGGTCGCGTGAAGGGTAGAGAGGAGCGGCAAGCGGTTTGACTTGGCGGTAGTGGATAGGGATTTTGGCGTCCCTTTCATTCCCTTCGTTCTATCTCTTGGATGGAAAGATATTCAGGCATGTCACCATAATTTGGGCATGTCGCCATGAGCCAGTCCGATTGAGGAGCCGGGATCTTCAAGCTT
>Ga0315298_1008014_pt1 | contig 13647 bp, 16 predicted proteins | sample WHS_1_MG_FD_203077 | JGI IMG/M metagenome (GOLD analysis project Ga0315298, IMG submission 203077) | Extremophilic microbial mat communities from Washburn Hot Springs, YNP, Wyoming, USA - WHS_1_MG | ecosystem: Environmental > Aquatic > Thermal springs > Hot (42-90C) | place: USA: Wyoming...
AGTTTGCCCTTTTCCCTTTATTTTTTTGACTAAATAACTTTAGATAAAATATAATTTTATTGGAGTATATGTTGAGGAATTTCTAGTCAGAATAATCCATGCTTGACTTTGGCATTTTCCTATGATATAATGTAGTTAAACAGTTAAATTCAAATTTTAAGTTCTTATATAAAAATCATTAGTGATAAGAATTATAATGGACAAAAAGCTAACTTATTGATATGCCTATAACATACGGGGGTGGTATTCAATAGTAAGAGTTAATCAACAGATAAAGGCACGAGAAGTCCTTTTGATTGATGAGGATGGGAGCAAATTAGGGACTTTTTCCGTGCCAGATGCTTTAGCCCGTGCGGAATCCAAAGGGCTTGATTTAGTGGAAGTTGCGCCAAATGCTGATCCTCCTGTTTGTAAAATTATGGATTATGGCAAATATAAATATGAGCAAAACAAACGGGAGAAAACAGCCAAGAAGCGACAAAAAGTCATAAAAATAAAAGAAATTAAAATAAGACCTAAAATAGCTGAACATGACTATCAATTTACCAAACGTCATATTCAGAAATTTATTGAAGAAGGCGCTAAAACAAAAGTAACATTAGCATTTTGGGGAAGAGAGATCAGTCATATAGAGATTGGGCAAGAGAAATTGCAACGTTTAGCCAATGAATTAGCAGATGTGTGTATAGTTGAGCAACCACCTAAATTAGAAGGCAGAAATATGGTTATGATCTTATCTCCCAAATAGGGTTATTTTTGTCAATTCTATTTAAATTTGCTTTTTCTTAGAGAAATTGTTTTAAAAACAATGACATTTCTTAAAGTATAGTTTTTTGTCATTGGAGATATATATTTAATTTGAATCTCGCATTTTCGGTAGAATGTATTTTACTGGAAGCGAATAATTACGAGGGTAAAATGCCAAAAATTAAGACACATAAAGGCGCAAAAAAAAGATTTAAGATTACAGGGACAGGAAAGATTAAAAGGCATAGTTCATATACAGGTCACCTATTCTTGAATAAGTCAGCAAAAAGAAAACGAAATCTTAGAAAAGCATCTTTAGTTGATAAAGCTGACGAGAAACGTATGAAGCGACTATTGCCATATTCTTAACCTTGTTTTAAGAAGTATTAGAGGAGTTATTTTTAAAATGCCCAGAGTTAAACGCGGTGTAGCCGCAAATAAGAGAAAAAAAAGAATCTTTAAGCAAGCCTCAGGCTACAGAGGCGCTAGACATAAGCTCAATCGCACAGCACAAGAAGCTATTGATAAAGCTGGAAACTATGCATACCGAGACCGAAGGGCAAGAAAAAGAGAATTTAGGGCACTTTGGATTAGCAGAATTAATGCAGGAGCAAGACTTTATAATCTTTCATATAGCAAATTCATTTGTGGCTTGAATAAAGCAGGCGTTAAAATAAATAGAAAGGTCTTATCCGAATTAGCAATAAGCGATCCAAAAGCTTTTGCTGAATTGGCTCGGGTTGCTAATGAAAGTTACGTTTAATCTTCTTTTAGGTAATTTCTTTTAGGGGAGTTAATGGTATGGATTCTGTAATTTATTGGGGTGTATTTGAAAACACTGGTTCTATAGAAGCATATCTGACATATAAAACTATGGTTTCCTCTCCGAAAAAAGATGATGAAGATACTGAAAACATTACAAGTTTAGACCACGAAACAACCGATAGAAATAGCTTCGAATCTGTCCCGTTAAATGAATAAAAATGTTTGAACACAATTTTCATTGATGCTTGACCAATCTATCGCTATAAATTATCAAGCATTAACAATTGATTTATACCTTAAAAGCTTGTGCTTCTATATCATTATAGTATGTCACAGGCTTTTTTATTTTATTCTAATGTGTCTCTTATGGTGAAACCTATGAAAAATAACATTATCAGAATTGGAATACCAATAATCAATGGAACTAACCTCTATCCTATGGTGAAGGGTGATCATACAAAGATCAGTCCGATAAAAACTATAATCAAAGATGGCGTAGAAATATGGAATATATCCTTTACAACACTTGACTGCACTTACATAGAGACCGTCAGGCATATATCAAGTCAAGGACCTTTTCCGTTAGACGTCTTTTCAAAACGCAAGGCGTATGACATTTATAGGGCTATTATCGTTCAGTTGAAAGTCAGTGATAGCGAGGAGATTAGCCTTTCTGATCTTGATCCGTATCTTGACAAAGTGAAAAAGGGCGATGCTCTTATAGTCAATGCAAACAACTATACTGATAGATGGTTAGAAAAATGTGAAGGTATAATAAATATTGAAGACTACAATCTTAATAGCCCATATTTTAGCACATCTGCTATGCAAGGCATAATTGACGCAGGAGTTGCAATACTCGCTGGCAATTTTCCTTCGTTCAGCAACCCGAAAACCGAAGAGGGTTTTGGAATTGATATGATAGCGGAATTTTACAAAGATCAGAATAATATGATCCTTGCACCATTAATAAATCTTGATAAAATAGAAGATACAGAGGCGATCTTACAAATAAATCCGATTACAATAAAGGATTGTTGTGGGATACCTTGTTGTCCAATAGTATATCAAGGCAAACTGAAATCTGCGTTTATGGAAGGAGTTTTATGAGGCGACCAAAGATAACAGTTATAGGAAGCTCAAATACCGATCTTGTCGCGAAAGTGCCGAAGTTGCCATCTCCCGGTGAAACTGTTATGGGAACTGACTTTATAGTTGCTCCTGGGGGAAAAGGTGCAAATCAAGCTGTTGCAATAGCACGTATCGGCGGAGATGTGACCTTCATCGCTAAAATTGGGACAGATGATAATGGAAACAGATCATTAGAAAATTTCAAGAAAGATGGGATTAACACGGATTTTGTCTTTCAGACCGATGAAGCCCCATCTGGAGTTGCACTTATATTTGTTGATAAAAATGGCGAAAATATGCTTGTCCCTGTGCCGGGTTCAAATGGCAAGCTATGCCCAAACGATATTGATAAAGCACGAATAGCGATCGAGAAAGCAGATATTGTTGTCCTTCAATTAGAAATACCATTGGAAACAGTGGAATATGCGATAAAAATTGCATATAAAGCCAATGTCCCGATTGTTCTTAATCCCGCGCCAGCAAGAAAATTAGAGCCTGATCTGATAAAGATGGTCAGTTATATAACTCCTAACGAGACAGAAGCGGAGATATTAACCGATATTAAAGTCATTGACGACCATACCGCAGAAAAATCTGGGAAGAAACTGCTTGAATTTGGCGCAAATACCGCTATAATAACGCTTGGCAAACGAGGTGCTATGGTGATTACGAATAATAGCAGTGAACTTGTCCCTGCTTTTGCCGTAAAAGCGGTAGATGCAACCGCAGCAGGCGATGCCTTTACTGGTGGATTTGCTTATGCTATCGCGATGGGAAAAGATGTAATAAGTTCCGCAAGGTTTGGAAATGCAGTTGCAGGACTTACCGTTACCAAAATGGGCGCTCAACCATCAATGCCAACAAAAGATGAGTTAGAAGATTTTCTGAGAAATGCAGAGGTGAATATCTAATTGAAAAAACCTGTTATTGCATTAGTCGGAAGACCTAACGTAGGAAAATCAACACTTTTCAATAGAATAATTCGCAAAAATCAAGCGGTTGTGCATGATCGCCCCGGTGTTACTCGTGATCGTATCTATGCAGATGCGACATTCAACGATAGAAAATTTGTCGTCATTGACACTGGGGGACTTGATCTTTCGCCTTATGATGATCTTATCGCTAATGTCAAAGCACAAATTGATATTGCTATCAATGAAGCAGATGCGATCATTTTTGTCGTTGATGTGGTTGACGGACTAACCTCTTGGGACTTGAATATAGCCGACAAATTGAGAAAATCAGGGAAACCGATCTACTTGGCGATCAACAAAGTAGATAACCTCAAAAGAAATGACGATGCCATTGAGTTTAATAAATTAGGCTTTAGAGATGTCTTTTCAATATCTGCTATTCATGGAATTGGTGTTGACGATCTCTTAGAGGAAATATTATTTCCATTGCCAAAAGTTTCTGAAGAATCAGATACCACCAAACCGATAAAAATAGCAGTGGTTGGCAGACCGAATGTCGGCAAATCGTCTATTGTTAATGCTATTCTCGGTGAAGAAAGAACCATTGTAGATTCTCGTCCCGGAACAACCAGAGATGCTATAAATATTCGCTTTCGCAGAGATGGTGTGGATTACGAGATCGTAGATACCGCAGGCATGAGAAAGAGGAAAAAAATATTTGATGAGGTAGAGTCTGCAAGCATCAGTAAAGCTATTCAAGCTATCCGTCAAAGCGATGTTACGTGGCTGGTGCTTGATGCCACTCAACAGCCGGGTCAACAGGACAAGGAGATTTCGTCTTATATAGCCGAACATGGAAAAGCATGTATTTTTGTCATAAACAAATGGGATTTAGTAGAAAAAGATCACAGGACATTTGATGAGTTTAGCAAATTTATCAGAACAGACATGGCGTTATTTGATTATGTGCCTATTATATCGGTATCAGCTCTTGACAATCTTCGCATTAAAAAGATACTTGATCTGACCCAAGTTATATTTGCAGAATACTCAACAAGGATTCCCACATCCGCATTAAACAAGGCATTTAGCGAAGTAACAAGTGAATTTTCTCATCCTCTTGTATCGGGAAAAAGACCGATGCCTAAGTATATAACTCAGGTGTCAACCAATCCGCCAACTTTTGTGATATTTACCTCATATCCAGAGTTAATAAAACAACCTTACAAAAGATTTATTGAAAATCGTCTTAGAGAATCGTTTGGTTTTCAAGGCTCTCCTATTGTCCTTCATTTCCGCTCCACTAAAAAAGGCGAAAAAAATATAAAGCGAGAAGTTTAAATTTTGCCTCTCAATTTTCTGAATTCATATCTAAACATCAGTGTCTTTATATGTTAAAATAGTTAAAGTAAATCAGATTGAATTTAAATTAATTAAAGAAAGGGGGAAAAGAGAGGCGATCAAATGCCGATCTAAAAATAAGGATCGTCTAATATAGCCCATTCTATAAATTGGACATCATATTATTTAGGTGGGCAATGTTATCGGTTTTTATTTACCAAAGATGAAATTCAAATCTTGTGCTTACTTTTCAAAGCAATTCCAAAAGAGAGGTTGGCAGTGCAGATTTTCTTGATGCCTATTGGCAAGGACGATATTTTAATTTTATAACGGAAGAACAAGCTAAATCTCAACCAGAGGAGCAATAACAATGATCAGACTTGGAATAATATCAGCGGCGACTTATGGTGCTTCGTATAGAGGCGTTGATGTTCAAAGGACACCAGGGTCATTTCACGGCACAGCTTTTTCAACAACATATAACGGCTTTGATGCTGAAAAAGCAAAGCAATGGAATTGGACATTTGCCAGCGGAGAAAAACGGATTGAAGGGGCAAAAATTGTGAAGATATGGGACCCGCACAAAGAGTGGGCAGAGAGGCTCGCAGAAACCTGCTATATCCCCCAAGTATGCGATACTCCTGAGGAATGCGCCGACGATGTTGATGGCGTGATCATAGTAGATGATGGATCGGGTAGGCAATCAGATTACGCAGAATATCCCTTAAAAAAGGGAGTGCCGACCTTCTGCGATAAACCATTGGCGATGACTGCTCGTCGCGCTAAGGAGATCGCCGATCTTGCCAGAAAGACAGGCACATTGTTTATGTCGTCAAGCTCACTTCGGTTTGTGCCTGACATAATTGCCTTAAAAAATGATGTTAAAAATCTTGGTGATGTCAATTTAGCGACAAGCATCTGTGGAAATGAACTTGTCTATTATGGTATCCATGCCCTTTCTATGTATTATGGCATCTTCGGTGGCGGTGCTATTTCGTGCATTAATGTTGGAAAGCCTGATAGAAATATCGTCCGTGTGCGATTTAAAAATGGGTGCGATCTTGTTTTGATCGTCGCCGAAGGTGAATACATGTGTGCAGGCTATCAGATCAGTCTATATGGAACTAAAGGATGGAAAACAGTCAATCCAGACCTTACTGATCTATATTATTATTTGTTAGAAAAGTTTACACAGATGATAAAAACAGGAAAAGAGATATATCCTATTGAAGAAGAAGTGGAAGTGATAGCAGTCCTAGAAGCTGGAAAACGTTCATTATCAGAATCTCGCGAGGTAACAGTAAGCGAACTGATAGGATAAAGTAAAGGAAAAAGTTTAAACTGAGAATTCTGAAAACCAGTTAAATCCAATTATCATAAGGATTAGAAAGCCATATAAAAATGAAAATGCTCCACATTTGTCATTCCCGTGAAAACGGGAATCCAGAAAAATCATAAAAAAGGAATGGATTCCTGATGCAGTTTACCCCTGCGAAGCTTGTCCCTGCGAAAGCAGAGAGCAGGGAGTAGGGGCAGGAATGACAATGCCACTAATGTTATTTCTATCATCTCCATTTTCTGGGGACAAATATAAATGAAAATGGAAATTTAGGTAAAAGCTTAAAATATTTTCTACTGACGTTTATTGCTGAGATTGCTCCGTTTGTTTAGGTTGTTCCTGAGGTTTTTCCTGAGTTTGTTCTTGTGCTGGTTGCTCTTGTGCTGGCTGTTCCTGTGCTGGTTGCTCTTGTGCTGGCTGTTGCTCAGGAATCTGCTGAACAAGCGGTTCTCCTATTAAAAGGACTTCCAATTTATCAAGTAACTCTATCAACATAAACACATCAGAAGCTAAATGTGCCGCAGTTAGCCTATTGTCCATAACTGCAAGGACGCTCTTCTTTACATTTTCTTTTGACTCAAATATTTCCTTCATTGTATCTTCATCAACCACGAAATTTGCCATTAGTGACCTCCTTATATGTTAATATTTGCTTTATTTTCAATGTGTAATAATTTCTTTAATCACATAATCATTTACATATTCTAACTTCTCGCGCATAGAATTTCCATATTCTTTAGCTTTATCTATGTTGTCAAATTCACCCACAGTTACGTGATAAAAGTTGCCTTCTTGGCTTGATTCTGATTTTATTTGTGGGCTGTAACCAGAGTTTTTGAGAGAGTCAAAAAGCTTTTTCGCATTTTCATAAGCAGTGAAAGTGCCAACTTTGACGGTATATTTCTTTTCGTCTGTTACCTTTACTTTTTTAGGCTCTTCTTTTCCCTGATCTGTTGTTAAATCCTGCGATGTTTTCTTATCAGTCTTGACATTATCTATAACAACGTCTTGCTGTTTAGGTTTTTTATCCAAACTAATTTCACTAGAAAATATATCAGGCTTTTTTAACACTGCTGGATTTGATGCTTTTTGTTGATCTGATCCCTGTTCAGTCGCATTTGAATTTTTGCGGATTGTTGATTTCACTGTTTCTTTGAACTTTTCCGCTATACTTGGTGTATTTGGATTTTGCTCATTAAGGCTTATACTAATAACTATATTTTTGCCTACATAGACACCAATAAAAAAGACTAATGTTAAGGCAAAAGTAGCAATAAGCATCGTTACTGCTATCTGTTTGCCTGTAACTTCATAGACAGTCCGCCTTTTGCGACTCTTCAATCTTATCAACTCCAATATTTGTTATTAAATATCGGTTAAGCGGTTTTTCTCTATTTATTTTGATAGTTCCTTAAATCTCGCCATGATTGCCAAAGCAGGATCAACAGGAACATCAGCTCTTTTGACGTCTTTTGGGATATTTATCGTTGGAGTTGGTCTGATAGTTTTTCCCTCAAACTGAGGTAACCATTGCTTTTGTGCTTCAAGCATTTCGCTTGCCATATCCCTTATTTCTTTAAGAGTTAAAACTGCACTGGTCAACGGGTCAAGGGCGCAAGCGTGAACAATATGCTCCGGATCGCCTGTGATTGCTGCTTGAACCGCAAGCCCTTGAACGTTGATATTTGTCATATTTAACGCTGCACATTGCGGTGGAAGGTCTCCAACTATGGTTTTATGAATTCCTGTCCTATCAACGTATAAAGGTCCTTCTGCACAACAATTAGCTGGCAAGTTAGTTATCATTCCGCCATTGATGACATTTCCATTAAGCTTAAATGTGCGTCCTGTTTCCAATGCTTCAATAACATAAGAGCCATATTCAATGCTTCTTGGTGGCAATTCAGACGATTCATTAGCGAGAATATCTTGCTCATTATATCTCTCGCCGACAGATTCACACCAATAATAATATGCTCCGCTTTCACCGCCAAAGCCCGGTTCATCACAATACATGTCCAAAGCTTTTTTATTTTTTCTGAAATATGGGACATATTCAGCGAGATGCCCCGTTGATTCAGTCATAAAATAGCCGAAATGTCTAAAAACTTCTCCTCTTACCTTCTCGTTGACATAATATTCAGGTTTTTCAAATCTCTCTCTAAGGATCGGATATAAGTCTTTTCCGTTATGGCTAAGCTTCAAAAACCAAGCCATGTGATTAATCCCAGCACAGAGGAAGTCAATTTCATTTTTTGGAACTCCGACATAGCCAGATATGAGATCAAGTGTTGTCTGAACACCATGACATAAACCGACAAATTTAACATTTGTCGTTCCTAATGACCAACAAACCATCGCCATCGGGTTAACATAGTTTAGTAAATACGCATTAGGACAAAGCTCTTCCATATTCTTTGCCAAATCTAACATAACAGGAATGCTTCTCAATGCTCGGAAAACTCCGCCAGGTCCAAGCGTATCACCTATACATTGATCAACGCCATATTTTAATGGGATTTTATAGTCATACTCAAATCCTTTTAATCCGCCTACCTGAAATGTTGCGATGACATAATCTGCCCCTTTGACTGCTTCTCTGACATCAGTTGTTATATATACTTTGGCTGGCAGATTATTAGCTTTAATAACCCGATTGACGAACCTTTCCACTTGTGGAGTTCGCCTTGTGCTTGGCGCCATAAGCGCGAATTCGGAATCTTCTAATCCTTCTGTGCCTAAAACATCTAATATTAATGTTTTACAAAAGACGATGCTTCCTGCCCCTATAATCGCAATCTTTGCCATTTTATCACCTCATATAAAATAGTTTAAGATTAAAGGCTATATAATTTCCTCTATTTTTCAATTTTTATATTGGATCGATCACTTGACCTAACTGACCGACTGCAACGCCGTTTGGATGATATGTTCCTTGATAGTGCAAATGCCTTTCTCCAACTATCATCTGTTCTGATATTACCTCAACTGTCCCTTGCACTCTACCGGTTTCAGCATCAGAAAAGACCCAACCTCCCATACCTTTTAATCTTGTTCCGAATTGCTTTGCTACTGTGCCATTCACATCACGGACAATCACGTCAATTTTAGATTCAATCTCTGTAATATTAAATATTATAAACCAATCTGCACATTCTGCGACGAGTTCGGGAAAGAAAAGCCTGTATCCAGCGGTTCCCATCTCTGGTGAGGCACCGGGAAATGCTAAAACTTCCGTGCCAAGATGACAATGCCTTTCTCCAACTATGGGCTTATCAGACAAGACCACAAGGGATAAGTTTTGAGTTTTAGATGCTGGTTCTACTGGTATAACCCATCCTTGAAATGGGCTTGACACCCTTTCACTTGACCATACTATATTTGCGTTCCAGTCCCTTGCGATCGCTTGGATTCTGGCATTTTCTCCGCTAACGTTAACGACCTGAACCCAATCCGCCCAGACGCCAGCAGCAATTTGAGCAAAATATAATCTATTTGTAAGCGGCATCTTTCTACCTCCATTATTTTCTAACTAAGAACTTGACCTAACTGACCGACTGCAACGCCATTGCCATAATGAAGATGTCTTTCTCCAACAACAGGTTGAGTAGAGAAAACCTCTAACGTCCCTTGAACATTGCCGATCTCGTTATCTGTGAATATCCAAAATCCCAACGGCGGTATTTGACCAGTAAATCTACGGACTGTGAAACCGTTTATGTCTCTTGATATGACTGTCACAAATGCGTAATATTCAGTTATATTTAAAAATCTAAAATTGTCATGGCATCCATAAACAGTTTCAGGGAAAAATAGCCTTGTGCCTGCGGTTTTCGTCTCTGGTGATGCTCCTGGGAAAGCTAAAACTTCTGTTCCTGCGTGGCAATGCCTTTCCCCTACTATCGGCAATGTTGAGATAACGGTCAGTGATACATCTGCTTGGGGATATGCGGGATCAACAGGAATAACCCATGCCTGATATGGTTGAAGCGTGTTTGACGTCTGCCATACCAATATCCCTTGCATATTTCTTGCGATCGCTTGGACATTTGCGGGCTGTTGATTTATGTTGACAACCTGAACCCAATCCGCCCAGTTTCCAGCAGCGATCTGGGGAAAATATATTTTCCTTGTTAATGCCATTTTGCTCCTCCTCAATAATTTCTATGATTGCTGTCTATCTCTGATCTTTATAAAATGCCTTATACCCTTTAATAATTCATTATCCTCAACCCTTTGGCAAGATTCATGCGAACCTCTCGGCAATCTTCCATAAGCTGCGTATATCTCCGCGATCTCTTCGCTATATTCTGCTGATGATGTGGTATATTGAACTTGCCCTCTTGAATTTACCTCTACTGAAACGAAGTCTTTATAATTATCCTGTTTTCTATCTATCCACCCAAATATTAAAACTGTGCTACCGAGATCAATGTAACGGTCCCAATTGACAAATGGAAGTTCATTACAGACATCAACTAATGTTTTCGCCATTTTAGGTGACATAATTTATATCCTATTGATAAACTTACTTATGATTCTAATATGCTATTTGAATCCAAATATTTATTAAGTTTTACTAAACTTTGGACAATTTACAAATTATAATTGCATATTTAGTTAGAAAATCCCTCTAAATCTCCCTTTTCCAAAGGGAGACTTTTATGGCTTCCCTCTTTGAAAAAAGTAACTCTATTAGTTTCCCCCTTTGAAAAAGGCATCTTCCTTATCTTTCCCCCTTTGAAAAAGGTTCTTTTATCTTCCCCCTTTGAAAAAGGGGGATAAAGGGGGATTTTAAGATTTTCTCTTCCTAATAAAAGTAAATTTGATTGGCTAACAACATTTTTTAACTCAAAATTGTCCAAACTTTAGTAAGTTTTAAATTAGATGCTTTTACAAAAATGCTCATTAAATAAAGCAAAGTCACTCCCCTTTATAATGTCCCCTTTATAACGTCATTCCTGCGCAAGCAGGAATCCAATAAATTTATTCTATCATTAACTTACACTTCATCAACTGTAAAATTATTAATTAATAGGAACACAGGCAGATCAGATATATTCTCTGCTTCGTGATCAAATCCTAATGGGATTACGATTGTATCGTGATTTTTAAGTTTAAGTTCGCCCCAACTGCCTCTATATACAACAATGTCAATATCAGTTGGGGGAAAACATTCAACAGTGACAGCCTCTAATTTGTCATAGTGAGTATTTAATGCAAGTTTTCCGCCGGGAGTTGCCAACGAAGTTATATTTTCGGCGAAATCCCTAAATTTAACCTTAAATCCCTTTTCTTCTAAATCTTTTATATTAAATCTTTCTTCGCCTCCACGATAGCGAATAACAAATGGTTTACTCATAATTAACCTCTTTAATTATAACTATTATAATCATATTTTTTCAAGGACGCTTTTCGGAATTTAAAGCCAACCAGTCATTTTGGCTAAAAGTCTCCCGTATTCAATGAAGTTTTGCCACGATATATCTGGCGGGACACCGTGGTCACAGCCGGGTATGTATCCACCGCTTTTTAACGTTGGCATAAGCCTTTCAAGCTCATCTTCAATAACTTTTCCGCCTTTGGCAATAGCTCGTTTATCCACTCCGCCGTTGAACGCCATCTTAGTTCCAAAGATTCGGCGATATTCGTTTATATCATTCTCCGCTGCGACTTCATTAGGACCTGAGAAATTTATTCCCCCTTCAATCCATATCGGTATCAATTCGCCGACATAGCCATCAGAATCCATATAGATTAACGGACAACCACTGGCTCTGATCTCCGAACTCCAACGTTTATATGCAGGCAATAGAAATTTTCTTGCCATTGCTGGAGAGATCATGCTATGGGCTTTGTATGCCATATCTTCGGATATAGAAACCTGATCAACTGCGATGTTATCTAATATCGGTTCCATAGTTTTTGACACAAAGTCCGTCCAGAATTCTGCCATTTCCATTACAAAATCTGGATCATCTGCCATCATAATACAGAGATTTTCCATACCAACCCATTCTCTTATTTGCCAAAATGGACCATTGAATCCAAATCCGAGGACAAAATCCCTATCTTTCATCGCTTTGCAGTGTTCAACTAAATCCTTATGATGCCGACCTGGCTCTCTTGGATTATATCTTTTCTTCATATTTTCCCAATCTTCTCGTGTCTGCACTGGGAATCTATGCCATTTGCGGGTGACAAAGTCTTTCGCAGAACGAATATATGTATAATCATATTTGTCTGATATTTCTGTTATAGCGCCCATCCAATCTTGAACTATATAATGACCGTCTTTATGTTCAAGGACTTTTTCCTCAAAAGTTGGCATCATACGGAAAGATACATTTATCCCATAATTCCGTTTTTGTGACGATTCTGGCGTCATTCCTATTGCCTCATATAAGGCTGTCATATAGTTTTTATCTTTGGGCAAACCTTGTTGGTGCCACATAGCAAGAGTAGATTCTCTTGGTCCTCCGGGTGCAAAAGGGATTTTGTCTGGTTTGCCAAATAACGCGCATTCCAAGTATCTTTCTCTTGGGGTCATTTATTTTTCTCCTAAAATCTTCTGAAAATTAATATAATAAAAACTCTATTCAATGTAATCATATCTATTTTCTGTGTATAGAGAATTGCAAGTCAATTTTAAAATTAATCATAATCCTTTGTCAAGGTTAAAATTACTGAGATAGGACATTAGTGAGGAAATAAAAAAACGCCCCTCATCTTTTTAATGAAGGGCGTCTTTGTTCTATTAAGGTTTATATTAATACATGTCAGCGCCAGGTCCACCGGGCGGATATGCTGGGGCTTTCTCTTTTTCCGGGATCTCAGCAACCAATGCCTCAGTTGTAATCATAAGACCAGCAATGCTGGCTGCGTTTTGTAATGCAAGTCGCATAACCTTCTTTGCATCAACAACGCCAGCTTCAACAAGGTCTCTGAATTCACCAATAAGAGCGTCATATCCAACGTTTGTGGATTCTTTCTTCACTCTTTCCACAATAACGGAACCTTCTTGTCCAGCATTTTCAGCGATCTGTCTGCAAGGTTCCTCAATTGCCCTTTTTACGATCTCAACGCCAATTTGTTCATCAGGGTCATCTAATTTGAGGTTCTCAAGTGCTGGAATCGTCCTGATAAATGCAACTCCGCCACCGGGCAAAATGCCTTCTTCTACCGCAGCTCTTGTTGTGTGCATAGCGTCTTCTACTCTGGCTTTCTTTTCCTTCATTTCAACTTCTGTAGCTGCACCAACGTTGATCACTGCGACACCACCTGACAGTTTAGCCAATCTTTCCTGTAATTTCTCCCTGTCATAATCTGATGTCGTCTCAGCGATCTGATTCCTGATCTGGTTGATACGACCCTGAATCTTATCCTTTGTGCCAGCACCTCCAACTATTG
>Ga0315298_1008015_pt1 | contig 13646 bp, 15 predicted proteins | sample WHS_1_MG_FD_203077 | JGI IMG/M metagenome (GOLD analysis project Ga0315298, IMG submission 203077) | Extremophilic microbial mat communities from Washburn Hot Springs, YNP, Wyoming, USA - WHS_1_MG | ecosystem: Environmental > Aquatic > Thermal springs > Hot (42-90C) | place: USA: Wyoming...
CGCGTGGCCTTTTTGGAGACGTTTTCCATCATATGTTGAAGCTTTAAAGGAATAAGAGCAATAATTGAGGCAAAGATCGTTGCTACAATACCTCCACCAATACCACCAGCAATAAGGCCATTTTTATGCTTTTTGGCCGAGTTTAGGACTCTTTTGCCCAAAGAGGCTAATTTTGTAGCAGCAGCGATAGCCATTGATTCCTATTGCTTTGAATTGTTTAACAATAATTTTTAAACGTTTTGAATTAGAAATAGAATATTTGTAATCATAGATAGGTTGCGGTTACGAAACTGAGTATTTTGCAAATGATTAACTTCCATGATTACTGTATAAAACCTATTGACCGGTTAAAGGATAACCTTTTGCTTTCCAATCCTCCAGCCCGCCTTGGATGATTTTTATTTTGTTAAAACCCAAGCTTTTAAGTTTGTCAAAAATTTCCTGATCGCTCGCCTGGCCGCAAACATTACAGGGGCTAATTACATAAATTTCTTTACTTTTATCCAGCTCTTGATATTTTTGATCAAGGACATCAAAAGGAATAGAGATGGCTTCAGCGATATGTTCTTTAGTAAAGTCTTCGACTTTTCGGGTATCTAAAATAATTATCTCTTTTGGCGCTGTATCCAATTTTTTCTTTACCTCTTCGGCCAAAACATAAGTAATAGCCGATTCCTTGGATTCTTCTGGTGAACTTTCTTCTACCTTTTCTGTTTCTTCATAAAAAGTAGACTCTTCTTTGCCATACCCAAAAAGATTATAAAGCCAAGGCTGATAATAGCCACGGGTTAGACTAAAAAGACCAATTATAGCTAAAAAAACAATCAAAAAACCAAGGACAAAAGCCAAGGAATGTTTAAGAAAATTTATTAGTTTGGTTTTCATTTTGTTTAAATTGTTATCGATTAGACGGATTTATTCTGTGTTTTCTTCGGCCTTTGCTGTTTCCGTTTCTTTGGCCGCTTCGATTTCTAAGAGTTGTTCTGGGCTGGTAGTAATAATTTGATCTTCCATATAAGAGGCGAGAATATGAATAGCTACATGGTTAAAGCCCGCAAAAAATATTCCTTCGCCGACATCGCATTGTAAGAGTTGATATTTTTCTCCCTCGGTTAAGCGAAAAACACCCGCGACCAAGTCAATAGCTGCAGGCGACTGTTTAAGGAGTAGTTGTAAAGAAGAATTATTGACCACGGCTTTGCCATAACGACCCACCAAAAAATCTTCTACATCTTGCGTAATAGTGGTTAGGCCCAACCAATATTTTCGCGCCCTTTTAGCAATGCCCATAATAAATTTGGCCGAATCTTCGTATTGCATTAAGTGCCAGGCCTCGTCAATAACCAAGATTCTCTTTTTTAATTCCGACCTCACCTTGTCCCAGATATAACCCAAAATCATATACATAGCAATGGGCCTTAAGATATCTTCTAAATGTTTTAAAGAAAAAACTACAAAAGGTTTATCCAAATCAATATTGGTTCGTTGGTTAAAAAGGCCGGAAAATGTTCCTTGAGTGAATTTTCTCAATCTTTGGGTTAAGCTTTCTGCTCCTTCCATATTGGACAAAACCTCTTCTAAATCAGAAAGAAGGGGCACTTCTTTATTTTGGGTAGCAGGATCAAAGGTGATATCTTTTAAGGCATAAGTTTCAATAAGCGCTCGATCCATCAAAGCGTCTTCTTGAGGAGTGAGTTTACCCAACATTAGATTAATGAGACCATGGAGCATGGCAATATTTTCCCGCAGGCGGTCTTGGCCTTCCTCGCCTTTTATGGGCTTGGGCAAATCAAAGGGATTTATTCTTTTGTCTGAAGTTAAGGAAACATCTAAGTAGCTTCCGCCAACAATTTCGCAAAGATTTTTGTATTCTTCTTCGGGGTCGATGATAATAATTTCTGTACCAAACATCAGGCTTCTTAAGCATTCTAGTTTTACAGCGTAGCTTTTGCCCGCACCAGATTTAGCAAAGACGACCATATTGGCATTTTCCAGCTTAAATCGATCAAAGATAACCAGGGTATTATTAAAACGATTAATGCCATAAATAATTCCTTCATTTTGGGTAAGCTCTGAAGAGGTGAAGGGATAACAGGTAGCCAAAGACGCGGTATCGAAATTGCGAGGGATATAAAGTTGGTCATCATTAATGGGTAGCGTAGAATTAAAACCTTGCTCTATTTGCAAAATGGCTGGTTTGGTATAGACCAACATTGCCCCCAAAATGTTTTCTATTTCTTTGGTAAAATTGTCCAATTCTTCTTTGCTGCGGGCATAGAGGGTAAAATACAAAGACATTTGGAAAAACTTTTCTGTCCCCAATTGTAATTTATCACGCAAAGCCTCGGCATCGCGAAGAGCAGCCTCTAGCTTAGGGTCTCTGACCTTGCCCTTTTCCGCCTCAATAGCCAAAGAAGACTCCAATTGGGCTACTTTTTTTCTTAGATTGTCCATCACCACCCTGGACTCTACGGGGTAGATAAACATGGAGACATCCAGCGTTTTGTCAATATTAATAATCGGCGAGAGCCAATTGGTAAAGAGATAACGGGGGTAGGCGTAAGTAAAAAGAGTGCGGACAAAGAGATTGCCCAACTGTAAATAATCTTTTTCGACAATCATTACCGAAGGGGCAATAAAGTCTCTAATGGAGGTTAGTCCCCTTTCAAAGATTTCTTGTGCTTTGGTAGAGGTAGGTTGATTAGCCATTTTATTTTTCTGATTTAGGAGAAGGAGCCGCAGTGACCATGGGCGAAATAATTTCTTCCAAATTGCTTATCTTTTGGTTTTGGGAGGTTTCTGGATTATAGATTTTATAAAACAACTCAATCAGTTCTTGGGTATTTAATTGAATAGCCCTTAAGCCGATTGATTGGAGGCCAGAGATGACCAGATTGGTTTTTTCCAAAAGAGCCACTTTTTCTTTTTCAAAATTAACAATGGGAGCAGTGGTTGCTTTTCCTAAAAGCGTAGACAAAAAACCTACCTTGGCTATCCCGCCTGGATTGTGGGGAACCACTACATAAAAGGACTTGCTCATAATATTATAATGGGTAATGAGTTCTTGAACAAATTCCAAATAATTTTCTGTTTGTAGCCGAAGCAATTCTGATTTTTGTTCCGCCGCTAAATTTTTTAAGCGCTCTAAATAGGCAGAAAGATCAACCTTGCGGGATTGCATGACGATTTGGAGAGGAAAATTTAAAGAATTAATAAAGCCTTCGAAGGAAGCAACGATGGCGTTTTGCTCGTTAGCAGATTTTAATTCAAAGCCTGAGGTCCTAACCAAAATTACAGTCCGCAAGGTGCCATTTTTTAGAACCACAATACCGTTTTTTATTTCTTTAACGGGCAAGAAGGCTTGAGTAGAAGGTTGCGTAGAAGTATCTTTGTTCATAATTATAAATTATTTTCCTCTTTTTTATTTTGCGCTTCCCAACCTTCAGAGTCAAGAATCAGAGCTAATTCTTCGAGGTGGGAAAGTGTTTTTTCCTTTTCAGCAGCCAGGCCAGCTGGTTTTTTGATTTCTCGCGGCGGTTCCTTGATTTCTAATTTAATATCTTCTAAGGTTGTATCACGACGCCAAAATCTTTGCCGTGGATTTTTATAGAAAGCAATCAAGGCGGCCAAAAATTGTTCAAAAGGTTGCTCGTTGAAGCGATAAAAGACAAAAAGAACAGTGATAAATCCAACAGGTAAAGCGGTTAGAACAAAGACCATAAAAGAGATTTTTCCAAAGATGGCGTAAAGAATAAAGATAGCCATTCCACCGATGGCCAAATAAATGAATTGTTTCAAAGTAAATGGCCCGATAATTTTGTCTTCGACATCAATATCCGATGGCACTTCTGCTTGCGGCATACTTTTGGCTCCTTTTATTTGTTTATGATTCGATTGCCATGAATTTCCATTTTCATAATCCGAAGTATTATTTGTGACATCCTTTCTCTAATAATTAGCTTCTTAATTCCTCAACTGTTTACCTTCTACGATTGCTATTATACAACATTTTGCTAAATATTACTTAGAATCTACGAAAGGTTGAATGACTACCCGAAGTTACTAAATGTTACTATTTAGTCACCTAATGTTTTAGCCGCCTAATGTTGATTAAAAATTTGGTTAATTAGATTAATTTATTCTCTGTAAGGATTTTTTATCTCATCCCCCATTATCTTTCTAACAGTTTCTCTGGTTCGAGCATTGATATCTAGATTAGGATTTTGGGTTAAGTCATAAAGTATGCCACTATTATTTAATTGTTCCCGCAGAATAAAGTTTCCATCCTGGTCCTGGTAGTTCAAAATTGCCTCGATGGCCTTTTCATTAAAATTATTCCAATCAGTTGGTTTAGCCTTCAAAACACCAGTTTCACCTAAATTTCTCAATTCAGGATTGGCAGAGTTTAATAAAAAACGAATACCTGAATTTTTCATCATTGGTATCCCTATATTACCAATATCCCGAGACGCCCAATAATCTATAACATTTTGTAATGATTGTTCGAAAAATTTCCGGCTACCGAGGCGATTAATATAATCTTGATTAACCTCACCAAACCAGCCGTTTTCAGCCAAAAGCATCAAGGCCGCCTGTTGAGCAAAGCGATTAGTCCTTTTGCCAAAAATTAGATCATGTAATTTTTCACTACTGGCTGATTTCAAAGCAATTTTTTCATTGCTGATTACTTCCACTACTTTTTGGCCTAGTTGCCCTTCATACTTTTTCGGCTGAAAAGTGCCCAATCTTAACATTTGCCCAACTTTAGTTCTCCCTCTGGACATCTTTTCAACCTGCTTTTGTTGATAAACTCCAGATCTTATTTTTTCCCTTATTTTTTTACTTTGTTTGTATTTTTCTAGCATATATAAATATTGTATTTTATTTATATTCTTTCGGTTAGAAATTCTACTATTCTTCAGTAGCTGGATAATTTGGATAATGCAGATAGAGTATTACGTTTGGGGAGGGGCTGGAGTAGTACCTCCGCCGCCTGTAGGCTGTGGGGGCTCGCCTACACGTTTCAAAGGTGTTCCTTCCGGTATTTTTTCTCTAAGGGCACTTCTAGTGCGGGCATTGGCTTCACTGGCTGGATTCTCAAGCCAATCCCATAATTTGCCTTGCTCATCAAGGTATTGCCATCCTGTTTTCCCATCCGAAAATCTATAATCCAATACAGTATGAATAGTCTCTTTGCCCATACTATTAATTTGCTCAGTTGTCATTTTTTTAATAGCTGTTTCGCCAGCAGCCTTAAGTTCTGAATTCTTGCTCTTGAGTAAATATTTCAAACCCGAACCTTTCATCATTGGAACAGTGACATTGCCCATATCTTTTGGAGCGGTTGTGTTTATAGTATCTTGCACGTGGGTCTCAAATTTTTCTTTTTTGCTCATCGCATTCCATCGGTCTTCAGTAATTTCGTCCCTCATTTCTCTTGATAGGTCTTTGTAGCGAGGGGGCTTGTAATGTTTCTCAAGCCAATCATCAGTAACATCGCCTATTAGATCTGATCCAGCTAATTTTCGGGCGGCAGCGACTCGTTCTATTTCGTCTCCATGTAAAAATTTCTCATGCCATCCATCTTTACCCGTTGGATCAGCGTCCATTGCCTTCATCGCATCGGCAATTGAGGCTTCTTTAAACTCTCCGAGAGTGCTTTCGTATGCTTTTGGTCGAAGCAGGGGCGCTCGGGCCATTTTTCCTCGCCATCCTTCGCGGGACATAGCTTTAATGGCTTTCATTTTTGCAGCTGATTCGTACATTGCTTTCCTCATTTTTTGCGGCGCTTGCAATCTTTGTCCTATGGCCGTTTCCCCGAATTTGGCCCGGGCGCCTTTGGCCAAAGCTCCGACAGCGCCGGAGATGCCCAGCATAGCTGAACCAGCCCATTTGAAAGTCCAGGGAATGCAGAAAAAAACAGCAATAATGATTAGGGCTTGAACCAGCAAAGTAACAATATCAGATACAACATTTTTTTGTGCAAATATATCTTCGATTTTTATTTTGCCAATGATATCGCCACACAACAACAAAAACATAATAATCGGATACATAAAAACTATTTTTATAAACTCTGAAAGCCATTTTTTGGTCATCGATTCAGTAAAGGGCAAAATCATACACAAAAAGGCAATAGGCGAGATAGCCATCAAAATATAAATAAAGAAAGCTCTCAAAACTAAAGTTACAACAACACCAGCAATAGCAATCAAAAGCATTAATAGGAGGAAAAGAATGCCAAAAATGCCAATCTTCCAAAGGACAAGAGCGCCGACTGCTACAATTCCTACATTTGCCAATATTGTTTCAGCTTTTTGGGGCACAGGCGTATCACGGGTTGGTAGGACAATATTTTCTTCGCCTTCTTCGGTCGCAGGTTGGTAATTTTCGATCTCGTATGTTAAGGATTTGCCACTTGTAACTTTAACGTTGCCAATTGCATTTCCGACCACTCGACTACTTTCAATAATAGCCGTGCATATTAACCAAGAAAGCTGGATGAGAATAACGGCTACTAGAAGCTTTGGTAGGAGTCTTTTGATGCTATATTGCTCAAGTCTTATTTGAAAAAGATTGGCAAAAGCAATAACTATTAAAACGATGACTAAGAGACCATTGGATATATTTCTAATCCAATTCCAGACGGCAAACATATCACTGCCTACGGCTGGCGGCTTAACGTCAATAAAAGGCATAACTAGATTATTAAAAAGCCAGCGAACTGTAGCTGCCATAGCCCTAAAAACTGGGCCAACAATCCAGCCTAACGATCCATATACATCCTCGCCTTCTCCTTCGGCTTTTCCTTCGGTTGGCTTAGTCTCTCCAGCGGCGCTTTCTAGACCTGCTTTTATTTTTTCGTCTTCAGAAAGAGGATTGCCATTTTGATCAAGATATTGGTTCTCGACTATAGTTATATCTTTTTCTGTTGGTATGCCATTTTTGATATCTATTCTTGTAACACCGCCGCAGCCAACCGCATAAACAGGGCCCGTATAGTCTCTACTAATTAATAAATCATCTACCTTTGTTGGTTTATCCTTTATCGCCGCACTTCTCAAAAAACTTTTTGTAGTTCCTATATAGAACTTAACAGGATCACACTTAGTGGGATTTCCATTAGCGCCTTTAACGCTTATGGTTACGGACTGTTTTTGCAATTGTTCATCCAGATTGTCTTTACAATCAACGCTTGGATCTCTAAATACCCTATCACATTCCTCATATGGTTTTTTGGTTTCGTCATAAATTTTGCCCGCGTAGCCATCGAAAGATTGACCGTAATAATTCTTAATGAACTTTTCTCCATCCCATTCGCCACACCAGTAAATATGGGTATCTCCAGATTGTTTACCCATCAATTTCAATTTTCTCGATGATGTACTCCACTTTAAAACTCCCTCGCCGAGATAAATCCAATATTCTTCACAACCTCGTTTATCCGCATCTTTGGTTGTTGCATCTAAACCACCGCATTTTACGGCATAAGCTGGAAAAGACCAAAAACAACTTATTCCCAAAGAGAAAAGAAAAATTATTAACAGCAAAGGAAATATTCTTTTGGTCCATTTTGTTGGCATAGTAGTTTTGGTTAATTATGTTTCTGTCAATTCTAAAATTAACCTTTTTATATAATTTTAGTCAATTATAACACAAAAATTATTTAAGAGCAAATAAAGGTAATAAAAATTTAACGGATGAAAGATTAATGTTTTAGAGAAATTTGTAATAATAATAAAAACAGCCTCCTTTCGGAGGCTGTTTAGGAAAGAAAATCTTTTAGCCGCTGATTTGCTTGAGGATAAAATAAATAATAGTATAAGACAAAAGCGCCACAATAATGCCGATTATGGCATACATAATCGTACCCTTGGCTTTGCCTACTGCTTCGGGATTTCCGGCGGCAGTAATATATTGAAAACCGCCAATGATGAGCACCAAAACAGCGATTACTCCAATAAGAGTTAAAGCGATGCTGGAAATCTTGGTAATCATATCGCGCAAAGGACTCGTCGGAACCCCTTCCGGCGGGTTAGGAAAGATGCCTTGAGCCAAAACTGGCGCAGTGAATAACAAAGAAGAAAAAGAACCAAGGATAAATCGACTAAGATTTTTAATTGATTTCATAAGTTCTCCTTTTTAATTTTAAAACTGATTATAGTCTATATTAATTAAATAGAATTGTCAAGAAAAATTAACTGGCCAGTTTTTGAATAATAAATTGGACCGCCACATTGGAAAGCAGAACAATCACCAAACCAATAATAACATAAAGCACAGTATTTTTGGCTGTTTGTGCTCCTTGGGGATTCCCCGCTGCCATAATAAATTGGAAACCACCAATGATGAGGAATAAAACCGCTACTCCACCTACTAGGTATAAAGCCAAATTGATAATTTTGCCCAAAACTTCTGGCAAGGAAGTTTCTACTACTCCCTTGGGCCGAGGGAAATCTAAGACTTGTTCTTTGGCCCAGACACTACTGGTTAAGATGAATACTGTGGATAAAATAATAATAAAAATAATAAGTTTTTTCATTTTTTAATCCCAAAAACCCCTAAAACATAAGTGACAATAACATAAGCCAAAAAGGCTATAACCAAGCCAATAATGGCATAAAGGATAGTATTTTTGGCTTTGCCCAATTGGTCCGGGTTGCCGGCAGAGGTTACGTACCAATAGCCACCAACAATTAAAAAAAGCACAGCGATTGTGCTAATCAAATAAATTAAGGCTCGAATAATACTATCCAAAGCCCCCCTTAGACTTAATTTCTGAATAATATTCCACCAATCTTGGGCTGAAGCAGAAGCCATTAAAGCCCAAACCGCTACAATGGTTGCAAGAATCTTTTTAATTGGCCTTTGTTTCTTCATAAGCCTCTTTTATTATATACCAATTATTTAAAAATGCCAACAACGAAATTGAAGATAGCAAAAGATAAAATAGCAATGACTAGCCCCATAAGGGAATAATAGATGGTCTTTTTGGCTTTACCTAATGCGTCCGGATTGCCAGCAGAGGTAATGAATTGGTAGCCACCGACAACAAGGGTTAAAAGGGCCACTGTTCCTACAAATTCTATGGCGGTTTTAATGAATCCTTCCAAGACTCCTTCTAAAGGAGGATTGCCCTGAATTTGGTTTTGAACCAGATCAACAATGGCTCGAGAAAGGAGAACAATCAAGCTGCCAGCAATGGCTCCGCTTAAAGTTTTTTTAGCCTTTTCTATCTGTTCTGGATTACCGGCGGAGGTGATGTATTGGTAGGCGCCTACCACAATAAAAAGAACGGCTAAACCAGCAAAAAACAGAAGGGTTGTTTGAATAATACTGGTAATAATTGTTTGGGGCTGGAACGAAGAAGTCCAACCCGAAACAATGGGCTGAACAAAACCGGTAATGGAACCAGCCAAAAGGGCAACCACCAAGCCAATAATGGAATACAAGATAGTGCTTTTGGCTTTTTGGATTTTTTCCGGACTACCAGCAGCAGTGATATATTGATAACCGCCGATAATTAAAAACAAGATCGACAAAAGGCCTATTATCCCCAAAACAATTCCCGTAAGATTTTCAATAAATTTTATGATTGGATCGGGAGTTTGTAGTTCAGTAATACCAAGTAATTCATCTAAAATACCTGCGTGAGCAGTAGGAACTAAAAAAAGTAAAAAAATTAAAATAATAGGTTTTCTATTAGGTTTCATGGTATAGGAGCAGTGGTGACTAAATAAGAAATAATAGCTTTGGCCAGCAGAACTAAAGCCAAACTAACCAAAGCCAAAATTAAAGTATTTTTGGCTCGGCTTATGCGTTCTGGGTTGCCCGTGGAAGTAATATAAATAATACCAGCAGCAATGATTACTAAGGTAGAGAGAGGAACGACAATTTTTACCGCTAAATCAATAATTTTACCAATGAGATCTTCGATTCCACAAACTTGACCAAAAACCTGGGTTTGCACACAGCCAGGTTTGGTGTTAGCAGCCCAACAAAAAAGGGGGCTAAAAATTAGAAAAATTAAAAGGAAGATATGTTTAATTATCGGTTGTTTTTTAAGCAAAATTTTCATTTTAATTTGTCTAGCATTTTATTGGCATTTTTGGCAGCAGCGTCAATGGCTGCTTGAGGAGATTGACCACCTATAACCGCCGCAATCATTTGACTAAAAATCTTCTGCATCTTATCAGCGTCTCCCTGGTACCAACTGGTGGCATAATCAGCCTGTTTAATTATCGGCCCCAGATCACTTTTAGAAGATTGATTTTGGGCTATTTCTTTCAGAGGTGCTGCCGTCAGTTCCCCCTTTTCCGCTTTTAAGTCATAATATTTATAAATTATGTCTTTATTGAGGTATAATTTGAGAAAATCCCAAGCAGCTTCTTGGTGTGGAGAATTGCGAGAAACAACTTGGGCCCAAAACGAACCATAGGCAATTTTATCTCCTTCCTTCACCTGCGGAACCGGGGCCACTCTTAAACTTAATCTTGGTGCTCTTTTTTTGATTTCGGCAATATCCTGACTATAACCAAAAATTATCGAAACCTTATTATTAATAAATTCTTCGCGGTCATTTTTCATGGTTTCGTTCCAGGAATAAGTAGTTTTTTTAGGGAGAGCAAAGCTGGTATAAAATTTCAATGCTTCTGTGCCCGGATAATAAGTTTTTCCTTCTCTGGTTTCGAAACGGTTAAAATAAACTTCCTTTTTATTTTCTGCTAACATCTGGGTTTTGTTTTGTAACATTAAAAGAGAAAGAACGTCAAAAAAATGAGAGACGTTATTGGCTGTGCCACAAGCTACTCCGGCGCGGACAATAGTATTACCTTCTCTTTGCGTGAGTTTTTCTACATCTTTAGCAAAATCTGTCCAAGTAGTGGGAGGTTCATCAATTTCTGCCTCATTAAAATGTTTGCTATTGTAGAGAAGCACCAAGGTATCAAGAGAGGAAGGGATGCCATAGATTTGACCATTGACGGTCATTTCCGAACTAACGATGGGAAAGAATTTATTCTTATAATCCTCAGCAGTTACTACTTTCGAAGGCACAGGCGCCAATTTTTTATAATGTTTAGGTAGCCAATCATTACGCAAGGCCCAAATGTCCGGCCCTTCATTATTGGCCAAGGCGTTAACTACTTCATTTTGATATTCTTCCAGATTAGTATAATCCTTTTTGACATAAGTAATGGTGACATTAGGATGAGTTTTTTTATACGCTTCGATTAAAGGAGCTATGGTTTCCTGATCGTCAAAAGGTTGCCACCAGACCAGTTCGATTTTTTCCGAAGGTTTTTGTTCTTTACCTTTTCCTCCTAATGAGACAACCAAGACGGCAATCAAAATAACAACCAAAACGACCCCGCCAATAATGAAAAAGATTTTTTTGTCCTTCATGATTTATAAATTTAATTCTTTGAGGTATTCTTTTAATCCTGCGGCTAGATCTTTGCGTTTTAAAGCAAAATCGATATTGGCTTTAATATATTCTAATTTATTTCCACAGTCGTAGTATTTGCCATTTTTAATTTGATAAGCATAAACCGGTTCTTCTTTGATTAATTCTCTTAAAGCATCAACATAAACTACTTCGCCGTCATTGCTGGGAGTAAGTTTTTCTAAATAAGGAAAAATTTTAGGCGTAAAGACAAAGCCAGAAACAACGGCTAAACAAGAAGGAGCTTTTTGGGGACCAGGTTTTTCAATAATTTCTTTAACCTGGATTACCCCTGGCTCTTTTTCCGGACCGGCGGCGAAGGCATAACGATAAGTATCTTCCTCTTTTTCGGTATAAATGGCGCTTAAAATAGAACAGCCATATTTTTCATAAGCCTCCATTAATTGCTGGGTGCGTGAAGGAGAGGCATCAATAAAGTCATCTCCCCAAAGAACCAAAAACGGTTCATTTTCTTCGATTAAATGGCGGGCATTTAAGATAGGAGTGGCATTGCCGGGCGGGCCCTTTTGGCGGATATAAACAAAATTAGCCAAATTAGCAATGCGGCGCACTTCTTTCAATTCTTTAAATTTCTCCTTTTCTTCTAAGTGTTTTTCTAATTCAAAGGAATAATCAAAATGGTCTTCGATGGAGCGTTTTTGCCAGCCCGTGACAATGACAATATCAGTAATGCCTGCCGCGACCGCCTCTTCCACCACATATTGGATAATAGGCTTATCCGCCACAGGAAGCATCTCTTTGGGTTGGGCTTTGGTAGCCGGCAAAAATCGAGTGCCAAAACCAGCCGCGGGAATAATTGCTTTGGTAATTAATGCCGCCATATGTTAAAGAGCTTTCACTTTAATACTTTTGGTTTTTACTCTTTCGGCCTTAGGAATGGTAATAGTCAAGACTCCATTTTTGAAGGTTGCCTGAGCTTTTTCGGTGATTACGGGTACGGGTAAAATAATCGAGCGAGAAAAAGCCCCCCAATAACATTCTTGGGTATAATAATTTTCGCGAGGCACCTTGATTTCTTCTTTTCTTTCTCCTTTAATATTTAAAACATCATCGGTAATAGAGATATCGATATCTTCAGGCTTGACCCCGGCAATCGGTGCCTTAATAACAATATCCGAAGAGGTTTGGTAAACATCGACTGTAAGTTGCCCCTCGTATTCGGTTAACCAGTCTTCGCTTTTTTCTTTTTCGCCCTCTCCTAAAATTTCTTCTAAGTCTTTTTTAGGTGGGTTATCAGCCATATTACCTCCTTACTTAATAAGAAAATATTTCTGCTTATTATAATAAGACCTTCTTTAATAAAGTCAAGGATATTCCCCTTTCTTTTATTTTACTATAAAATAAAAAAGAGCAAAAGGCAAATAAAATTTTAAATGGGTATACTTAGTTTTTTCTTAGATATATTTTTCCCTCAAGAATGTGTTGGTTGTGGCCAGGCGGGCACTTGGTTTTGTGAAGAGTGTTTTAAAAAAGTGATTTTAGTAAATTCTCCTACTTGTCCTTTGTGCCAACAGATAACTTTACAGGGGCAATTTTGTTCGCGCTGTCGTCCCAAAACTTCTTTGACTGGTATTATGGTGGCCGCTTATTATGAGTCTCCTTTAAAGGAAGCCATCCATACTTATAAATATGAATACGTGCAAGACTTAGCCAAGCCCTTGGCTAATTTATTGATTAATCATTTACAAAAAGTTTCCTTGCCGCCAGGCTCTGGACATTTGTTGGTTGCCCCTGTTCCTTTACACCACAGTCGTTTGCGGCAACGAGGTTTTAATCAAGCTGCACTTTTAGCCCAAGAAGTGGCCAAGACATTCGGTCTTAAATATCAAGAAGATATTCTAAGTCGTGTTCGCAAAACTCGTCCTCAAATTGAACTTTCGCAAAAAGCCCGCCAGGAGAATGTTAAGGGCGCTTTTTCTTGTCTCCGTCCAGAATTAGTCCAAGGGAAGAATATTCTTTTGGTTGACGATGTTTGTACCACCGGCGCCACCTTGAATGAGTGTGCTTCAGAATTAAGAAAAGCCCAGGCGCGGCAAATCTGGGGATTGGTTTTAGCCCGGCAATAAAGTATAATATAAGTAATTAGAATCATCTGGGTGGGTTGGCTGAGTGGTTGAAAGCGCCGGTCTTGAAAACCGGAGTGCCGGAAACGGCACCGCAGGTTCGAATCCTGCACCCACCG